>Ga0209515_10001205_pt1 | contig 44474 bp, 49 predicted proteins | sample Subgroupgradi54m_FD_187454 | JGI IMG/M metagenome (GOLD analysis project Ga0209515, IMG submission 187454) | Subsurface groundwater microbial communities from S. Glens Falls, New York, USA - GMW60B uncontaminated upgradient, 5.4 m (SPAdes)... ... | reverse complement strand
CGGCGCGGCGAGGGCCGCGAGCCAGCACTGTACCACTTTGAAACTATAGAAAACACTTGACATACGAGCTCCGCCAGGCGCAGTATGCGCGCCGCGTTGGGGCTTCATCAAGCGGGACATCCCCGGTCCCGCCGGGCTTCAGCTTCTCGGTATCAGTGCACGTGAATCGAGCGAGCAGCGCTTTCTGAGGGAGCGGTCTGCGGTCGTCCCCGTCCGGGAATCGCCCTGCGCGGACGACTTCTGCTGTGCTGCTTCCGAGCTGCTGGCGACCTGGCGAGCCCCTGCGCACGGAGCGCGCGACTTCTTGACGAATCGCGCTCCGACCAACAGACCAAGGGGGATAAGCCAGTGAAACGTTTCGTCGCTGCTCTTCTTTGCGTGGTCTTGGTAGCACCCATGCAGGCCGAGGAACGTGAGAAGGAAACTCCAAAGGCTCAGAAAAAGCACAAACTGTTTGACCGCAAACTCATCCTTGCCGGGCTCACCATGCTCGCCGCCGAAATCGCGGACAACGAAACAACCCTGGCGGTCATGCGCCGCAACCGCAACGCCCGGGAAATGAACCCGTTTTACGGATCACGTCCTTCCCGCGTGCGGATCTACGCCATCGGGACTGCGCTCACCGGGTTGGCCTTCCTGACCGCCGTAGCGCTCCGGCAACAAGCCTTGCGCCGGGGCAATGAGAAGAGCAAACGCTGGCTGATTCCCGTGGTGGTGAACGACGCGACTCGTGCGTTTGCAGCCTGGCACAACTCCAGAGTCCCAGCCAGCCACCCGCGATTGATCCCGCTCTGCCCGGCGGCTGGGGCTGGCTGCCGGTAGGGAACAGCGGCGTTCGCCGCTGTGCCGGCAAGGCGCGCGCAGAAGGAGCGAGCCGCTGCGCCCGGTAGGTGGGTCCTTGCCGAGCGGCGGCGCGAGCGGCGAGGCTATTCGACGGCGGCGACCTTGTTTGCTCCGGAAAGCGCCATCCACACGCGCCCGCGGGCGTCGCGGACCATGTGCCGCACTTCGGAGCGCGGCGAGGGCATAGCCACGCGCTGGAACGTCTGCGTCTGCGGGTTGAAGCGGACCAGTTGATTGGCGGCAAACTCTTCGTACCAGAGGTTGCCGGAAGCGTCCGCGGCAATGCCGTAGGGTTGAGAGTTCGGGCCCGAGGGGCTGGGCCAATCCCGGAAGCTCATGTCGGCCAGGTCGAGGCGTCCCAGCCGGCCGCCGCGGAAGTCGGTGTAATAAATCGCATTGCCCACTGCGGCCAGGCGCCGCGGCCGCGCGGCGGCGGACGGCGCGGCGTGCTCGGCGATGGCTCCGGTCTTGGGGTCGAGCCGCGCGAGCTTATTCGTTCCGAATTCGCAGAACCACAGCGCGCCGTCCGGCCCCACGACGATGCCGTACGGCCGCGCATTCGGCGTGGGCACGGGAAATTCGCGCATGGCCCCGGTGCGCGTGTCCATGCGCACGACAAGGTTGGAGCTCTGCGCGGTGAACCAGAGCGCGCCATCGGGAGCGATGGCCGGCGTGTGCGGATCCTGCGCCGTGGGCGCGGCGTATTCGGTCACCTGCCCTGTCTGCGCGTCCACACGGCCAATCTTCCCCGCAGCGTTCTCGGTGAACCAGATGTTGCCGTCGGCGTCCGCGACCAGCCCGTGCGGGCCCGAGTTGGGCGTGAGAGCGGTGAAAAGCTTCCATTCGCCGGTGTCGGGGTTGAAGCGCGCCACCTGATTCGTGCGCATCAGCGTCAGCCAGACGTTACCCTGCGCGTCCACGGCAGGGTCATGGGGCAGCGAGTTATCGGCCGGCACGGTCCATTCGCGGATGCGGCCCTGAAGCTCGGCGCGCGCCGCGCGCGGGTCGGCGGGCGGCTGCTTGAGCAGCAGCCGCAGCGTCACACGGATCTCCTTGCCGGCGCGCACCACCATGTTGTGCTCCCAGTCAGACCATTGCCCGCTGGCTTGGGCGCGAATGTCGTAGAGTCCCGGCCGCACCACGGCGAAGCGAAACCGGCCCTGGGCGTCGCTGCGCGTCGTGCGCGGGCTGCGTCCCTCGGCCCTTTGCAGCAGGACGCGGGCGCCCGCCGCCGGTTTTCCCTCCGGGCCAAGCACCTGGCCGGACACGCTGCCGTGAGCGATCTGGCCCGGCGCGGCCGTGAAAATCGCCGGTGCGCCAAGCAGCACCACCACGAGCCATAAAGTCGCCAACAATGCTCGTCGCATGGCTACTCTCCTCACTGAGGGCTGGCGCTTCTATTCTATGCCCGGCGGCCTTGGCCAGTGCGAAGGGAATTTGGGCCGTTTTTTGGCCAGTCAGGCCCCGCGTCTTCCCGACATAAACCGTCGGGACGCAAAAAACGCGAAAGACGCGGGCTACAGAAACCTGCAGGGAGGAGGAAGATCATTGGTTGCCCTTCCGAGCGCCGCGAGGAATCTGCTTTTTGCGCGCATCAAAGAAAACAGCAGATTTCTCGTCGCCCGCCGTGGTCCGGTTTGCGGCCCCGGCCAGCCGGGGCCACCGGACTCCAGAGACCGGAGCGGGCTTCTCGAAATGACAGGTGGGCTGCTGAGCTTATGGAATATGTTCTAGAGTTCGGAAGGGATGATCGGTGTTCGTCTGTGGTTACGACTCGCGATTTGATTTTTGCGTGCGTTCGATGTATTCGAGGCGCAGGAGAACTTATGCCGCGCTACATCTCGCTGCACACGCTGGCCTGCCTGACCCGGCAAGGCGCCGAGGAGTTGACCGCCCGGCTGACCACTGCGACGCAAGTGACGGCGCGACGCGTGCTTGCGAACATGGTCGAAGGAAAAATGCTGGTGGAATTCGAGGCCAGCGACCGCGAGACGCTCGAGCGGTGGTTTGCCGCGGAGGGCTTCCACTACGATTGGGTGCTGCGGGTGGAGTTTGAGCTCGAGCGAGGGCACCTGGTGGCGGTGTAGGCCCCATCTTATTGAAAGCAAAGAAAATATTCTTCTACATCGGAAGGCTTGCGCCGGCCGTCTAATCTTGATAAGTTTGAGGGTGTTTCCCGCAGGAAGACCCTGAAACGACATCGAAGACGATCCTTTGAGGGGGAATGGTCATGGCAGAGTACACGCATCCGCAAGTGTTGGTCACCACCGAGTGGGTGGCCGGGCACCTGAACGATCCGAAGATCCGCATCGTCGAGGTGGACGTGGACACCTCGGCGTACGACCAGGGCCACGTGGCCGGCGCGGTGGGTTGGAACTGGCAGACGCAGTTGCAGGACCCGGTGCGCCGCGACCTGGTGGACAAGCGCGCCTACGAAGAGCTGCTAGGGCGCTCAGGCATCGCGAACGACACCACCGTCATTCTCTACGGCGACAACAACAATTGGTTCGCGGCGTGGGGCTTCTGGCAATTGAGATATTTCGGTCACGCCGACGCGCGCATCATGAACGGCGGGCGGAAGAAGTGGCTTGAGGAGAAGCGCCCGCTATCCACCGACGCGCCGCGCATCCAGCCGGCCTCCTACCGCGCCAAGGACCCCGACCAAGCCATTCGCGCGCGCCGCGACGACATCTTCGCGGTGCTCGACCGGCGTTCGCCGGCGCAACTGGTGGACGTGCGCTCGCTCGACGAGTTCACCGGCAAGATCATTGCGCCGCCGGGCATGAGCGAGACCGCGCAGCGCGGCGGGCACATCCCCGGCGCGGTGAGCGTGCCCTGGGCGCAAGCGGCCAACGAGGACGGCACGTTTAAATCCGCCGACGCGCTCAAGCAGCTTTACGGCGGCAAGGGCGTCGCCGGCGACCGCGAGGTGATTGCCTACTGCCGCATCGGCGAGCGCAGCTCGCACACCTGGTTCGTGCTGAAGTACCTGCTGGGCTACGACAAGGTGCGCAATTACGACGGCTCGTGGACCGAGTGGGGCAACCTGGTCGGCGCGCCCATCGAAAAAGAAGTCGCGGCCGCGGCGCACTAACCAGCCTGCGGACGCAGCCAGCAAGCCACAGAAGCAACCAGCGGGCACGCGACCCGCCGGCTGACTCTGTGGCTTTGTGTTTTAGCGGAGCGCGCCTGGCGAGATGCCGTTGCGGCGCGCCTGACCGGCGAGCGCGTCGATTCTTTCCAACTCTTCGCGATTGAGGGCATCGAGGATCTCAAGCCCGCTGACCGGCGTGATGCCGGTATTTCCCCTGTCCATGTTCAGGCCTGCCTCCCAGTAGCGTGCGTTGCCAAGTTCCCGGCGCACCCGGCGGACTTCGGCGCGGGCGACCTCCATCGCCAGCCGCGACGCCTCTAATTGCTCGCGATACCACTCCGGGTCCTTGGCTCTCACGGGGCGTGGAGCGCGCGTCTCGGCCCCAGGCGGCGTTTCTGCTTCGGCAGAGACCTCAGCCGACGGCTGCTGGCCGGCGAGGGAAATCAGTCCGCGGGCGCGCAGCGCTTCGACCTCTTCGCTCGTCCAAACTCTCTTTGCAATCGACGGATGCGGCGGCTCGGCGGGAGGCCCTCCGGCAAAAGAAACGGCCGGAGCGATCCATCCGAGGGCAACCAACAGGAGCAAGGCAAGCCGTCTCATGGCTCCTCCTTGTGGGGCGCTCGAAGTATAACCTGATTTTTGCAAAAGAAAACAGAAGGGGCCCGGGAAACCGCGCCCCTTTTGCCTTGGATCTCTCCCAGATGTAATCGGCAGCGCGTATGGTGGGCTTATGATCCGCAGCTTCCTGTCCAGTTCGGCGATGCCGCTGCGCAGGCCGCGCAGCTTTCCGGTACCTGCCTTCCTCCTCTCCGGTGCCCGAAGAGTCCTTTCCAGCCCATCAAGACACCCCATTGATATACTTAAAGGCACATTATTTCTTCGGCTGTGGCTGGAACCCCGGCTCGCTGGTTGGAGGAACGATGTTCTTCAGCCGCATGTAGGTGACGAGGTTGCCGTAGTGTTCCAGATTGTGCATGTTGTTGACAGTCAGCACGCCTAGTTTCGGTGTGTCGCCTCCGAAGAGCTTCACCATTTGAGTGGCGGACGCGTCGGTCATGCCGTCGTAGGCCTTGTCGCAGTAGGCGAAGGCGTCTTTGAGTGCGGCGATTAGATCGGCTTTCGAGGTTTTGGTCTGCTCGATTTTCGGAGCGGGATTTTTCTCGCTGAGTACGATGGAACAAAACAGGTATTGTGCGTCGGCCACATGTCCAACGACCTGGCCGAAGCTGCGGACCGCGTCCGTGGGCTTAAAATTGTAATTCTCCTCGGGCATTTTTTCGGCTGAGCGGAGCAGGATATTCTTCACCGGTCCGTAGACGCCCTTATTGAATGCGCTGAGCGGATTATCCTGGGACCAGGCGACGGCGGCTGGCGCAAGAAGGCAGATCAGAACTGTTCGCAGAAGTGTTCGCATTGGTTCTCCTCCTCAACAACAATACGCAACGCTGGCAGAAAAGTTCCAACAGCTTGGCCGCTATAAATAACTCGATTGCGTTGCCACCGGTCTGAAGTTGGTGCAAGAGGGGAGCCGCAGGGCTTCGGGTCAGGGGTCGGAACGCGAGGTGGCCGTGCCGCTGAGTTCGCGGCGGATGGCGGCGAGGGCTTCCTGGGGCGGGCCGATGCGGTGGTAGTGGCTCACCTCGGTGAGCTCGTGGACCTCGAAGCCGAACAGGAGCTTGCGCGCGGTGAAATTGTATTCGTAGCTGGTGGGCAGCCAGACCCCGGAAGCGACCTCTGCCTGTTCCATCACGAAGCGGCCGCCGCGATAGACCTTGCCGAGCACGCCGGCGCCGACGGAAAAGTCTCGGGCCAGCTCGGCCTCGAGGCGAACCAGTTGCCCGGCAGCTTCGTCCAGCCAGATGGTGGCGCGGACAGCGGTCAGGAAGCTGGTATGGCGCGAGGCCGGCTTGAATGCCGGGTTGGGCTCGAGCTGGAGCTTTACCAGCGTGCGAGCGTTACGCGTCTCGCGGCCGAGCCAGGAGAAACGGAAGGCGTCGCGCACAGCGTCCACCAATTCGCCGCGCTCCCGCGAGCGCCGAGCAGCTTTTTCGACGCGCTGCTTCTGCTTGTGCTCGCCGGGGTTGAGCGCCCAGACCAGCGCCCATTCGACGCTGCGAAGCTGCCGGCGGTAAAACTCGGCGTCCACCGGCTGGCCGCGCTCTTCGACCTGCACGCGGACGGTTCCGGTGCCGGCAGGAATGACGCGAAAGGTCCTGTCCTCGGCGGGGGTCTGGTCCGATGCGTTCTTGCGCACCAGGCGCCGCTCGATGCGCTCGTACTCCTCGAGCGCCGCGTCGTTGCGGTGCTGGTTGGCAATGACGCGGTCCACCAGCGCGCGAATCGCTTCGGGGGAGAGGGCGCGGTCAGTAGTTTGCGCGCCGGCGGCGCCGGCGGCGCAGAGCAGCGCAAACGCCAGAGAGAGAGCCGGGAAGCAGACGCGTGGCTTCATTTTTCCTTGTTGGGGCGGGAGCTGGTTTGGGGGCAGGTCCCGCAATCGGTTGGATTCGTGCGCGCAACGGCTGGTTGCGCTGAAGTTCCCCCGCGCGGCGCCAGGCAGGCCACGGAGACGGGGAGGCCTCGGCGCCAGGATCTCCGGGCTAATGCTTGTGCTTTTCTTTCTCTTGCTGCTGCGCCTGGCGCGCCAGGGTCCACGGCGGCACCACGCCGTTGATTCGCGCATAGGCAATGCCCAAGCCAAAATGCTCGTGCTGGTGCGTGCCGACAACGTAGAGCACGTTCTGGATGGTGCTGGGCTGTCCGAAGAACGTGACGGACTTGCGCAAGTCGGCGTCGGAAGTTTTTAGCACGGCCTGGCGGACGTGCTCGAACGATTGCTTCAGCACCTGCACCACTTTCGTTTTTTCGGTGACGGTTTTTTCCAGCGCGCGCGGGTCCATCCCGGCGGGAGGCTCCACGCCCAGCAGGCGCATGAAGCCAAAATTGCCGCTGGCGATGTGCATAAAGATTTCGCTCACCGAACGCGCGCCCTGCGGCCGCCAGGAGAATTTATCCGCGGGCATGGCCTCGGCCAAGCTGACCGCTTTCTTGGCCATGTCGTCCCAGTCGTCCAGAAAATCGGCGCGGAATCCGCTGGCGGGCGCAGCCGGAGCTGCCGCGGGGCCCTGGGCCACCGCCGTATGGGGCACCGCCAGGGCGCCAACCCATACCAGGAACAGAAAAAGGAACAGGAATCGGAAGAGATTTTGCTTCATTTCGGTCCTCACGTCCGCCGGCGTGTGCCGGGCGCGGTGCGATTGCGAGGGGCCACCTTACCCTAAACACGCGGCGAAAGGAAGCTCTGCGTCGCCGGCTTGCAGCTTGCGGAGAATGGAAAACTGCCCCGGGGGCGGACAACTTTTCTCCCTTCGTTGACTTGGCGGGCTTGCCGCGCTTACGATGGCGCTCCGGTTCCGTTGGCCATGATTGGGCAGACGATTTCGCACTATCGCATCACCGCCAAGCTGGGGGAAGGCGGGATGGGCGCGGTCTATCGCGCCGAAGACTTGCAACTGGTGCGGCCGGTAGCGCTCAAGTTCCTGCCCGCCGAGGTGACCGCCGACCCGCAAGCCCGGAAACGCCTACTGCACGAAGCCCGCGCCGCCTCGCGTCTCAACCACCCCAACATCGCCACGATCTACGAGGTGAGCGAGGCCGGTGTGGCGCCGTTCATCGCCATGGAGCTGGTGAGCGGCGAGAGCCTGAAGCACGTCCTGCTCCGCGGATCGCTTCCGCTGGCGCAAATGCTCGAGGTGGCCCGGCAGATTGCGGAGGGGTTGAATGAAGCGCACCAGGCCGGCGTGCTCCACCGCGACATCAAGCCCGCCAACGTCATGCTGGACTCCAAACAACGGGTCAAGGTGTTGGACTTCGGCTTGGCGGTGATCACCGGGCGACAGCGCGTGCCGGGGGAAACCGAGGAAGGCTTCATCTCGCGCACGGCCACGCATTGGAGCACGGGCGGCACGGTGCCGTATATGTCGCCCGAGCAACTGCGCGGTGAGCCCACCGACGCCCGCAGCGACATTTTTTCCTTCGGCGTGCTTCTCTACGAATGCCTCAGCGGGCGGCTGCCGTTCCGCGGGGAGACCTCGATTGACATCCTGCACGCCATCCTGCGACAGCCGCACACGCCCCTGCGCAGCCTGGTTCCCGAGATTTCACCGGAGTGGGAGCAACTGGTTGAACGGTGCCTGGCAAAGGCACCGGCGCAGCGCTACGCCTCCTTACAGGAGGTGTTGGAAGCGTTGCGACGAGCGGCGGCCCCGGCGGCCGCGGCGGAGAAGTCTCTGGCGGTGCTCTACTTCGAAAACCTAAGTGGGGACAAGGAGGACGAATACTTCCGCGACGGCATAACCGAAGACGTGATCACCGAGCTGTCCAAGATCCAGGGATTGCGGGTGTTCCCGCGCTCCGCGGTGCTGGCGTTCCGCGACAAACCGGCCACAACCCCGGAGATCGGGCAGCAGCTCAACGCCGCCTTCGTCCTGCAAGGCAGCCTGCGGCGCGCCGGCAACCGCCTGCGCATCACCGCCCAACTGGTGGAGGCGCGCACGAGCCATTCGGTGTGGGCGGAGCGCTACGACCGGCAACTCGAGGACGTCTTCGCCATCCAAGACGAGATTGCGCAGAACATCGCCCGGGCCCTGCGCGTCATGCTGACGGAGAAAGAAAAGCGCGCGATCGAGAAAGCGCCCACCACCGACGTGCAGGCCTACGACTTCTACCTGCGTGGCCGGCAGTACTTTTATCAGTTTCGTCGCAAAGGCTTCGAGTTTGCCCGGCAGATGTTCGCTCGCGCCATTGTGATTGATCCGGGTTACGCGCGAGCCTACGCGGGGGTAGCCGATTGCTGCTCGTTCCTGTACATGTATTTTGAATCGACCGAGGCCAACCTGAAAGAAGCGGACGCCGCCAGCCGGAAGGCGGTGGAACTGGAGCCCGACCTGGCCGAGGCGCGCGCCTCCCGCGGGTTGGCCGTGGCACTGAGCAGAAAGTACGAGGAAGCTCAAAAGGAATTCGAGACCGCCATCCGGCTGAACCCAAAACTATTCGAAACTTACTACTTCTACGCTCGCGCATGTTTCGCGCAAGGAAAGATGCCCGAGGCGGCACGTTGGTTTGAGGAGGCGTGCCGGGTGAACCCGGATGACTACCAGGCCCCCAGCCTGCTGGGCATGGTCTATTCCGGAATGGGTCAGAAGGCGCAAGCCGAAGCCGCCTACCGCCGATGCGTGCAGGCGGCCGAAAAACATATGGAACTCCACCCGGACGACCCACGAGCCCTCTACCTTGGTGCGGGATCTTTATGTCAGTTGGGAGACCGGGCGCGGAGCCTGGATTGGGTGGGCCGGGCGATGGCTTTGGAACCGGAAGACAGCGGGGTCCTTTATAACGTAGCGTGCGTGTACGCGCTTCTGGGACAGACCGAAGACGCGCTTCACTGCCTGGAAACAGCGCTTGAGTTCGGGCTGGGGCAGAAGGACTGGATGGAAAATGACTCCGACTTTGACTCCATCCGCAGTCATCCCCGCTTCCAGGCCATGCTCCAACGACTCTGAGCGAGTGCCGAGAAAGCTATGGCCGGGCGCCCGGCGGGACGGGGTGCAGGGCGCGGAAATTGGGATCCGCCTCCAGCCGGCGCGGGAAATCTTCGACGTAACCCTTCAGGTGTCGCATCCAGAAGCTATGGAAATGGTAGGCGGCCATTTCGGTGAGCGCCTGCTGCGACGTCCAGCGCTCCGCCGCGATGCGGTACGCCGCCACCATCACGCCGGTGCGATCGGCGCCGTGATGGCAGTGGACGAAAATCTTCCTCTGCGGGTTGGCCTGGAGCAGCGCAAGGAATTCCGCCACCTGGCGGTCGTTGGGCCGGCGCCAACTGCTCCACGGAATGCTGGCGTAACACATGCCCAGCGCTTCGACCTGGCGGCGTTCGGATTCAATCCGGTCGCGCTCGTTGCGGAAATTCACCACCCACTCGACACCGAGCTTTTTTAATTCCTGCAAACCCTCTTCGGAGGGCTGGCCGCCGCGCAGCAGCAGCGGAGTGACCTCGCCGAAGTTGGCGACGCCGCTGGGGGCCAGCGTTGCGCCGTGCGCCGGGTAGTGCTCAGAGTAATGCAGCTCCGCGGCAAGCAGAACGAGGGCCACCAGCAGGGCATGGCCCGCGAAGGGGAGGAGGCGCAGGGGACGTTTCGGCGTCATGGGCAAGCCACACAAGCATGGTAGGGACGCGCGGCGAGCGCGTCAACGCTGCGGAGCGGCGCTGCGGCGTGAATGCCATTAGAAAAAGCCGTGCGCGCGGTTCGAAAGGAGACGCGCAGGTCGGGAACCGTACCACTATGGATAGACACTTTGGACAACTCCACCCAAATATTTTGTATGCGCACCGCGATTTTTCCTTGACAACTTTTTCGCACTCCTTATACTGCCCTCTCAGATTCGGGGGAACGTGGTTCGGCCCGCTCGCGGTCCCGAAACATCGGGAGGGCCTGCCGGGGACCACGCTGCGCACCCGGGTTTAACCGAAACAATAAGGGGATATCCCGTCCGTCCCCGGCGCCGAGCAGCCAGAAGGCTTCGGCGCGAAGTCCCGCGATTTCCTAGCCCGCTCCGACCAGGGGCGAAATCGCCGGGGGAATAGATTTTGCTATTTTTTGTGTTTCGGTCCCGGCCGCGACCTTCCTTCGGGTTCAGCGGGGCCTGCTGGAGAATCAGGCACCGCGGCCCTCCAGGCACGCACTTGGGGGTAAAATAGAGGAGTTCCCCGCATCCCGTGGTTCCGCCCGTCCCAGCGGACTCACCACCAGGGAACCCCTCCTGCGCGGAGGCGGAAATGTCCCAGGCGAAGACGGCCTTGAACGAGAAGACCTTGCGCGGAAAAACAGAAATCGCAACGGGAACGCAACCTCGCACCGGATTGGAGTTCCGGCGCTTGTTCACCGATGGCAAGGTCTCTCCGTTCGAAGCGCTCGAATGGGAGCGGCGCACCGCGCAGATCAGCAACGAAAAGGGCCAGACGATTTTCCGCCAGGAAAACGTGGAGGTGCCGAAGAGCTGGTCGCAAACCGCGACGAACATCGTGGCCAGCAAGTATTTTCACGGCAAACTGAACACGCCGGCGCGGGAGGGCTCGGCGCGGCAACTGATTGGCCGCGTGGTGGACACCATCGTCGGCTGGGGCGAGGAGGGCGGGTATTTCGCCTCCCCGGCAGCGCGCGATTCTTTCCGCGACGAGCTCGCCCACCTGCTGGTCGAGCAGAAGATGAGCTTCAATTCTCCGGTGTGGTTCAACGTCGGCGTGCAAGCCAAGCCGCAGTGCTCGGCCTGCTTCATCAACTCGGTCCAGGACGACATGGAATCGATCATGAACCTGGCCAAGACCGAAGGCATGCTGTTCAAGTGGGGGTCGGGCACGGGCACGAATTTCTCCTCGCTGCGCGGCAGCCACGAGACGCTTTCCGGCGGCGGGATCGCCTCCGGCCCGGTCAGCTTCATGAAGGGATTTGACGCCTTCGCAGGGGTGATCAAGAGCGGCGGCAAGACGCGGCGCGCCGCCAAGATGGTGATCCTGAACGCGGACCACCCGGACATCCTCGAGTTCATCGACTGCAAGATGAAAGAGGAGCGCAAGGCGCATGTGCTGATCGAGCAGGGCTACGACCCGGCCATCGACGGCGAGGCCTATACCTCCATCTTCTTCCAGAACGCCAACCATTCGGTGCGCGTCTCCGACGAGTTCATGCAGGCGGTCGAGGAGGACCGCGACTGGTGGACGCGCAACGTCACTGACGGCACCCCGGTGGCCAAGTACCCCGCCCGCGAGCTGCTCCACCGCATGGCCGAATCGGCCTGGCACTGCGGTGACCCCGGGATGCAGTACGACTCGACGGTGAACCGCTGGCATACCTGCAAGACTACGGCGCGGATCAACGCGTCGAACCCGTGCAGCGAGTACATGTTCCTGGACGACACCGCCTGCAATCTGGCCTCGCTCAATCTGCTGAAGTTCCTGGGGCCGAACGGGCAGTTTGAAGTGGAGGCGTTCCGGCAGGCGGTGGACATCACCATCACCGCGCAGGAAATCCTGGTGGACAACGCCAGCTATCCCACGGAAAAAATCGCGAAGAATTCGCACGATTTCCGGCCGCTGGGGCTGGGCTACGCCAACCTGGGGGCGCTGCTGATGTCCATGGCGCTGCCGTATGATTCCGACGCGGGGCGCGACATGTGCGGCGCGCTGACCGCGCTGATGTGCGGCGAGGCCTACGCGCAGTCGGCACGCATCGCCGAGCGCATGGGAACGTTCCCCGGCTTCGGCGTCAACCGCGAGCCCATGCTCGAGGTGATGCGCATGCACCGCGACGCTTTGCGGCCCATCAAGCCGGAAAACGTCCAGCCCACGCTGTTGCGCGCCGCGCAGGAGTCCTGGGACGCCGCGGTGGCGCTCGGCGAGAAGCACGGCTACAAGAACTCGCAAGTGACCGTGCTTGCGCCCACGGGCACGATCGGCTTCATGATGGATTGCGATACCACCGGGATCGAGCCCGATCTGGCGCTGGTGAAGTACAAGAAGCTGGTGGGCGGCGGCATCATCAAGATTGTGAACAACACGGTGCCGCAGGCGCTGATGCATCTGGGCTACCCGCCCGAGGAAGCGGCGGAGATCGTCGCTTCCATCGACCGCATGGGCACGATCGAGGGCGCGCCGGGGCTGAAGCCCGAGCATCTGCCCGTGTTCGATTGCTCGCTCGCGCCCGCCGACGGCGGCCGCTCGATTTCCTGGCAGGGTCACCTGCGCATGATGGCCGCGGCGCAGCCATTCCTTTCCGGCGCCATCAGCAAGACGATCAATATGCCGGAAGAAGCCACGATCGAAGACATCATGCAGGCCTACATCGAGTCGTGGAAGCTGGGAGTAAAGGCCGTGGCCATCTATCGCGACAACTCCAAGCGCTCGCAGCCGCTCTCTGCGGCGGGCGGGAAAAAAGAGGGCGGCGAGAGCCGCAGCGCAGGGAGCGAGGCCCCCAAGCCGGCTGAGGCCGGTTCGGGTGTGGCCGAGCAGCAGGAGCTGTTCCATCGCGCCCAGCGCCGCAAGCTGCCCAGCGAGCGCCGCTCGATTACGCACAAGTTCTCCATTGCCAGCCACGAGGGCTACATCACCGTGGGCATGTACGAGGACGGCGCGCCCGGCGAGATCTTCATCAAGATGGCCAAGGAAGGCTCGACGCTCTCCGGGTTCATGGACGGCTTTGCGGTGTCCATTTCCATCGGCTTGCAGTACGGCGTGCCGCTCAAGGCGCTGGTGGACAAGCTGATGAATACCCGTTTCGAACCTTCGGGATACACCGGCCACCCGGCCATCCCCTACGCCAAATCGGTGCTCGATTACATCGCGCGCTGGTTGGGCGGCCGGTTCATCTCTGCCGACTACCTGACGCAAAACGGCGTGGCCAATGGGGAAGCCCTTGCGCCGCCGGCGCCATCGGCCGCGCTCGCGACGGGCGTCGCCGAGGAGGCGCTGGCATCGCGCGCCGGGGAGCCCTCAGGCAGCGCCCGCCCACACGTCGCGTTCGAGGGCGCGCCCACTTGTTCCGAGTGCGGCATGCTGATGATGCCCAACGGCAACTGCTACAAGTGCGAAAACTGCGGCAGCACCTCTGGATGTAGCTAGTATTCGAATACGCAGCATTCGAATGCGGGCACAAATTCTTCTGCAGTGGGACGGGGATTGACCTTGGATCATATTTTCGAAGCGATGGTTGCTACCGTGGCGGCGACCATAGTTACGGCTGCTGCACGCTATAGCTAGCACTTGGTTTCCTCATTTTCAAAAAAAGATCTAGTCATTCGAATTGATACGCCACCCCTCCAGGCCTGAAGCCTTTCCCGCGGACGGGCGAGTGGGGCACGGCATGCCGTGCCCCTACAATTTTTCTACGGCAGCCGTTGCTTAGGTGCGAGTAAGAACTCCACCCTCCCAAGGAGACATGAATGAGTGGCTGCCTGATTTGTCCGCCCCTCTCGGTTCCTTTGCCTCCTTTACTTCCTTTCCCGCCTCTGCTCCTATAGGGACTGCATGGCTCTTGCCTTGCGCCAACTCATCCCCCCGCTGACAGCGCGCACGCCCGCCGGGCAGACCGTGCGCGCCTGGGACTTCAAGCAGAAAAAGAATCTGATCATCGCGTTTCTCCACACGGGTTGCCGCGGCTGTCAGGGATTTATCGCGAAGCTCGCGGCGCGCGCTGCGGAGCTGGCCGAGCGAGATGCGCAGGCTCTGGTTGTGTTCGCCGAGCCAGCGGCGCCGAGCGGCGAGAATCTGCCGGCGCAAATTCTTTTGGCCACGGACATGAGCGGGCGCTCGCAGCGCGCCTACTTGGGCGCGGAAGCTTTCGGGCCGGCCGGGCTGGAGCGGATCGGCGTGTTTGTCGCCGACCGCTACGGCGAACTCTACGCGCAGTGGGTGGCGCGGGGAGATGACGGCCTGCCCGGTGCCGGCGAAGTGCTCGAATGGCTGGGACAAATCCAGGTGGCTTGCGAGGAGTGCGGTGCCGCGTCCGCCGCGGCGGAGCCGGCAGAATCTTGAATGCAGCGGGCCCCGCTGTAAAATCCTGGGAGCGCCGCAGAACCAAAACAAAATGGGGCTCCGTATGCGGAGCCCCTTTTGCTCTACCCCATTTTGTTCCTGTCCCGTCGCGGCGGGACAGGCTCACCCCGGGAATCTGAGACAGTCTGAGCGAATGAGAGCAACCGGCGTGCCAGCCGGCGCGCATTTTGCGGCTTTCCGGCAGCCCCTTGTAGGGCTTGTAGTTAGCGGCCTTTCTATTTACGAATGCCTCTTGGAATAGCTGCCGCGCTACGGTTTCTCACATGATGGTGCCGGGCTGTATATGTTGTTTGGGAGAGATTTCCGGAGGAGTGGTTCTAGCGGCCCAGCGTAAAAACCACATCAATGGTGGTTACCACCTCAACCGGCTCTCCTCCGAGCAGTGTAGGCGAATAACGCCACTCGCGCACCGCGGTAATCGCAGCGTCCACGAGTAAGGGATGCCCCGACACTACCTTCAATTCCCTAACCGTGCCTTCCTTGGTGATGATCGCTCGCAGCTTAACGGTGCCTTGGATTCCTGCCATTTGCGCGTCGATGGGATATCGAGGCTGAACATTGTAGATGAGCATGAACCTCCGCACCGTACCGCCAACAGTAATTCTGTGTGGAGGAGGAAGCGAGCTCAACGCCCCCAACACGCGAAGGTCGATGCGGCGAAAACCGCCGTCAGCATATACAAAATAACCGACAGGCACCCCGTTCCGTGCTTCCGATCTCCTCAGTGAAGCCCGATAGAGCGGCTGGGGTTCCTTCATTGCTGCAAGTATCGTGTTCAGGTACTGGGTGGTGGGTTCCGTTGTCTGTGTGAGACGACTGACCTCGACCTCGAATGCTTTTTGGCGCGCCGCGGCGGTGAAAAGCAAGCGCGTACGCCCTTCGAATTCGAATAGATCCTTCAGGTATTCAAAGGCAAGACGCTCGCCCTCCTCCGGACCGAAGACCCTTACGAACCAGGCTTTGTGATCCGGGAGGATAAGATTTTTGACAAACGCGTCAACCTTTTGGTTCTCGCCGGCCTGCGCAGCCGCGAGAATGTCCCGCAGGAGTTGCTGAAGTCCTTCGAGGGAATCAGGATAGGCGGCTGGCGCGGCGGCCGGGCTTTGCGCCGGCGCCTGACTGTTGGTCTGCCCAGGTGCGGAAATGGCCAGCGATACGGCCAAGATAGAGATAGGGAGAAGGCGGCGCAGGATCACGGCAGCGCTCACGAATATTTCTGACTTGGGTAGTTTACCGATTTGGACAGGCGGCGTCTATGGGGACTGAGTCAGGCGGCGCCGATGGAGGCGCGAATGGCGAAGGCGATTGTTTTCGACCAGCGGTCCACATCCTCGGCGCGTTCGGCTTCCACCATGACGCGCGCCAGCGGCTCGGTGCCTGAATAGCGCAGCACAATGCGGCCGGAATCGCCGAGCGAGTGATTGGCCTGGGCCAGCGCTTTGGAGACCTGGGGCAGCGATTCCAGCGGTGGCTTCGAGCGCACCTTGACGTTGATGATGGTCTGCGGGAAGACCTTGAGGCCGGTGACGAGCTCGTCGAGCGGCCCGCGGAGCGAAACCAGGCAGGCCATTTTGAGCGCCGTCAGCAAACCGTCGCCGGTGGTGGCGTCGTCGAGGAAGATGATGTGGCCGGATTGCTCGCCGCCGAGGTTTGCGCCGCTGCGCCGCATCTCCTCAAGCACGTAGCGATCGCCTACGGGCACGCGGGCCAACGCTAGCCCCTCGGCGGCCAGGGCGCGCTCGAGGCCCAGGTTGGCCATGGTGGTGCCGACCACGCGCCCGCCCCGCAACTGCCCGGCGGCCTTCAAGTAGCGCGCTGCGGCCAGCAGCACGGCGTCGCCATTGACCAGCGCGCCCGAGGCGCTCGCGAAGATGGCGCGGTCGGCGTCGCCGTCGAAGGCCACGCCAAGCGCGGCGCGCGTCTCGACAACCTTTCGCTGCAAGCTTTCCGGGTGGAGCGAGCCGCAGGCGGCGTTGATGTTGCGCCCGTCGGGCTGGTTGTGGATGGCCACCACTTCGGCGCCGAGCGAACGGAAAAGCGCGGGGCCCAGCGCGCTGGCGGCGCCGTTGGCGCAGTCGAGCACCAGCTTCATCCCGGCGAGGTCTGCTCCGGCGATGGCGCGGCTGCGGAGGAAAGCGAGGTAATCCTCGTCGAGCGAGGCGTCGGCCTGGAGCGCGACCTCCGCGGCGGCGACCTTCAAGTCTTTGCGCCGCACGATGTCGCCCTCGAGCGACGCTTCGATCTCGTCCGGGAATTTCGTTCCGGCGCCGGAAAACAACTTGACGCCGTTATCGTGATACGGATTGTGCGAGGCCGAAATCACCACGCCGGCCGAAAAAGTTTTCTGGCGCACCAGGCAGGCCACTCCGGGGGTGCTGATGACTCCCGCCGAGGCGGGCGCAACGCCGGCGCGCGTCAGCCCGGCGGCAATTTTTCCGGCGATGTGCGGCCCCGATTCCCGCGTATCCATGCCGATCAGCACGCGAGGGTTGTCGCTGCTGCGGCGCAGGTATTCCCCGAGCGTTCGACCAACCCAGTAGAGCGTGCGGTCGTCGAGCGGGTATTCGCCGGGGACGCCGCGGATTCCGTCGGTGCCGAAGAGTTCCTTGGGCATACAAGTCCGGTTGGGGCGTACGCGCTGCTGGAAATATTGCGCTTAGAAGAAGCGCCGGTCATTCTAACACGCAGAGGAAGCGCGCCCAGGGGCTCAGGGAGAGGCGCGCCGCGGAACCAGCAACACGCGCACCTGCGAGGGTGCCAGGCGCACGACCGTGGCGCCGTAGGGCACCGCCACCTTATCGGCGGTGAGGGGGATGAAGGTCTCGCCGGCGCGCGACCCGCCCAGGTCCATGGTGATGCCCAGGTCGGCCGGGGTGAGGCGTCGCAGCAGCGCCGAGCGGCCGCGCACGCGCACGTGCACCTGCGTGGGCACGTCGTTCGAGATTTCCAGGTCCTTGGGAATGTTGTTGAACTCGAGCGGAACCATGTAGCCCACCTCGGCCGGGGGAGCGGCCGTGTAGGTGGTCCACAGCAGGAGAGAGATCCCCAGCGCGAGCAGCTTGAGCCCTCCATTGGGCAGCACCCATTCGCGCAGGAAGCGCATCGGTTATTTCCTCGCCGCTGCAGGGTGCCGACCGCCGGGCGCGGGCAGGGCCGCTGGCGGACGGTAGCGCGCGAACAGCGTGGCCAGGCGCGCGGAGAGCTGCTCGGGAGTGAGATTGAGCTCGATGGCACCGCCGGCGGCCAGCGCGATGGCTCCGGTCTGCTCGGAGACGAGCACCACGACGGCGTCGCTTTCCTCGGTGAGGCCGATGGCGGCGCGGTGGCGCGTGCCGAACTGGTTGGAGAGCGCCGGGTTGAGCGAAAGCGGCAGGAAGCACGCCGCCGCGGCTACGCGCCCGCCTTGCACGATGACGGCTCCGTCATGCAACGGCGACGCAGGATGGAAAATGGCCAGCAGCAGGTCGTGGCTCAGCGTGGCGTCGAGCGGGATGCCGCTTTCGATGTAGGTGCGCAGGCCCATGCCGCGCTCGAGCGCCACCAGCGCGCCGATGCGGTTCTGCGAGAAATGGCTGGCGGCAAGCACCAAGTCGTCGTGCATCTCGTTGGGGTTGCGCGCCGAGAAGCGCGCCCAGAAAATATTGCGCCCCATGCGCGCCAGCGCCCGGCGGATCTCCGGCTGGAAGAGCACGATGAGCGCGATGGCGAAGTAGGGCAACAGAGTGGTGAGCAGCCACTCGACCATCTCCAGCCGCGCCCAGCGCGCCCCCTGGTAGAACAGCATCAGCAGCAGGATGGCCAGCAGCATCTGCACCGCGCGAGTGCCGCGGAGCAACTTCAGCAGGTAGTAAATGACGACGGCGATGATCAGGATGTCCAGCGCGGCGCGCGCATCCAGGCGCGCCAGCGCGTTCCAGGGAAGAGCGACGGCGAGCATCGTCGTGTGTCCTACGGTATCGTAGGCGACAGAGCCAGAGCAAGCGTGCGAAGCGGCGCACAGGGCGGGGCAGCGCAAGTGTTACCCGAGCGGGGCTATGGTATGGTGAGCGGAGGAGGCTCCGCGCTCTGGAATAGAGAGCCGCGGCGTCGCGGAGCAACTCCGTTCGGCCATGACCACCGAAACCGTCAAAGTCAGCGCGCGCTCGAATGCCAGCCAGCGGATCATCGCCGCAGGGATCGTGTTCGGCTTCTGCTACTTCGCCGCGAGCGTGATTATGACGCTGCTGCTCTCGATCCTGCTGGCGTATCTGCTGGACCCGTTTGTGGAGTGGCTGGAGCGTTGGCGCGTCTCGCGAGCGCTGGGGTCGCTGGTGGTGCTGCTGCTGGCGCTGGCGCTGGTGACGGGGATGGCCTACCTGGTGTTTGACCGCGCCGACCATTTCGCCAGAGACTGGCCCAAGTACAGCGCGGTGCTGAAGCAAGCGGCCGCGGCGGTGGAGCGGCGACTCGAGCGGCTCGAGGCGCGGGTCTCCGAGCTCGCGCCGGAGGGGCCGCGCGGCCCGCAGGCAGTGAGAGTGGCGGAGCCGCGGCCGGTGCTCAGCCTGTTGCTGCGGGGGATCGGCTCACTCTATTCAGTCCTGTTGACGGCGACGTTTGTGCCCTTCCTGGTCTTCTTCATGCTCGCGGCCAAGCACCAAGTCTGGCACGGCACGCTGCAACTTTTCCCAACGGCGCACCGCACGCGGGTGAAGCATGCGCTGGATCAGGTGAGCGCGATGCTGCGCGGCTATGTGGTGGGCAACGCGCTGGTGGCGATGATTCTGGTGCTGCTGAGCTGGGCGTTTTTCTGGCTGATGGGCCTCGAGTACCCTTTCCTGACCGCCGTCGTCTCCGGCCTGCTGAACCTGGTGCCCTACTTTGGTGCCATGCTGGCCTGGATCCCGCCGTTTGTCATCGGCCTGAGCCAGTGGAGTACCGCGCTGCCGTTCTTCATTGTGGCGGCGGGGCTGAGCGCCCTTCACGTGCTGGCCATCAATGTGCTCATGCCGGCGCTGGTGGGGAGAAGGGTCCAACTGAACGCGCTGGCCGTTACCGTGGCGCTGCTGTTCTGGGGCTGGCTGTGGGGCTGGATGGGGCTGATCCTGGCCATCCCGATCACCGCGACGTTCAAGGTAATCTGCGACAACGTGGAGAGATGGGAACCCGTGGGCCGTTGGCTGGGCGATTAGCCGGCGCGCTCAGCGCTGCGGGGCGCGCAGGCTGCGGACATAATGCACCAGGTGCCAGATTTGTTCGTCCGAGTGAATCTTGCCGAAGCCAGGCATGCCGCTGTGGCGGATGCCGTTCTTGACGATCCAGAATAGCTCAGCGTCGGACCACTGCTGCACTTGCGGCGAGCCCAAGTCGAGCGTGCGCGGGTACATCCAGCGGCCCACGGCGGTCGGCTTGCGTCCGTCTTCGCCGTGGCACAGGGCGCACTCGCTGTGAAACTGCATTTCGGCAGCCATCAGGCTCGCGTCGTCACTGGGAGGCGCCGGCGGCAAGGATCCGCGAGCGCTCCGGCCGACAATCCAGCGCTTGGCCCGCGTGGCCAGATACGTTTCCGTGCGCCCGGGCTCGTCGAGCGCACCAAGTTTGAATTGGTACGCCGCAATCGTAAGGCCCGCGGCCAGCAGCAGCAGGACGATCAGAACAATGAGCCAACCTTTACGCCGCATCCATCCATCCCTCGGGTGGAACCGGCCGCGCCGCGGCCGATCCGGATGTACGGACGATACACCGGCCGCCGGAGGGATGGCCAGAGCACCTTCCGCACATCCAGATCGAGTGCTGGCGTGATCGTTACATCATGACGCCGAGCTTCACTTCCTCCCACTTGCCGTTCTTGCTCACCTCGACCTTGTTCGCGGCAATGGCGCCGTTGTGCAGCGTGCCGCGAACGCGTATGGTCTGGCCGACGTAGGGAGCCAGGGTGATCGAAGGCGCGAGGATCGCGTGGAACTTCTTGTCCTTCGTCAGCAGGGCCCCCGGCGTGCCGCCCTTCAGACACATCGTGCCGCATCCCTTCACTGGACCGTGGTCGTTGCCGGTGAGCGAGTTGTCCTTCAGGTAGCACTTGCTGTCTACCAGCGTGCCCTCGAGCGTGACTTCCTTTTCAGCGGCGTACACCCCGAGAGCGAGGGCCAGGGCAGCCGCTACGAGAACTGCGAACATCGTCTTCCTCATCGGTAAATCCTCCTTTTGGAATAGTTTTCCCCTGGGTCTACGAACTTGCACCTGCAAGCGCCCGCGCGCTTAGGCGCCGGTGGAAAGAAGCTGGCGCAGCCGCGCATGCAGTCGCTCGCTAACCGCCACCGGCGTGCCCGCAACTCCGTGCTCACAAACGATGGCCAGCATCTTCCGCGTGGTGTCGTACGCCACCCAGCAGCGATGGCAGCGCGCCAGGTGCTTTTCGATGGCGCGCGCCAGCTCCGCCGTTACCTCGTCGTCCAGATAATTGGAAAGCTCAGCCAAAACTTGGCGGCAGTGGAGCATCAGGTTGTCCCCTTCCGTTCGGGAAATTTCACCAGGCGCGAGGCCACCATCCCCCGCACCATCCATCCGGCGCGCACCAGACGAGACTTCAAGCCGGGCCGGCGTGCGAAGCGCTCCGAGAGCACCTCGCGCATCATCAGGCGGGCGCGCAGCAGGCGCGATTTCAGGGCGGCGATGCTCAGGCCGAGGACTTCGGCCGCTTCGACGGTATCTATTTCGGCGACATCGCGCAGCACGAAGGCCACACGGTAGGGCGGCGCCAGCGACAGGATGGCTTCCTCCACCATACGGCGGATTTCCTCGGCAGCGTAAAGTTGCTCGGGGTTCCGGTGCCAGCTTTCCAGGTGCTGCGGCACGACCTCGCCTTCGGTGACATCAGGGTCGTCGAGCGAGAGGCTCTCGTGCCGCCGGCGGATCTTTTGCAACGCCGCGTTGATCGCGATGCGCGTCAGCCAGGTGGTGAAGCGCGAGTCGCGCCGGAACTCCCCGAGGTGCTGGAAGACATTGAGGAAGGTGTCTTGCAGGGCCTCCTCGGCATCTTCCGGATTGCCTGTCAGCGCCAGGGCCGTCCGGTAAACCCGGCGCTCGTGCCGCCGCACCAGATCCTCAAAGGCATCTGTGTCGCCGGCCAGAGCCCGGTCGATCAGCGGGATATCCTCGTCGCCGGGGATCCGGCGGCGAACGGGCTTCCCTGCACCCTGATTGTCCGTCATGGCTCCGGGTGTCGCCTTTCAAATGTCTGATACCGCGATTCCCCCAAAGGATTCAACCTCACTCGGGAAATTTTTTCTGTGGCCGGATGCTTTCGGAGAATCTCTAGTACGCGACCGGTCGTCCCATGAGCAGAGGAGGAAGAAGGTGATCATCGGAGGAATTCTGGGGTTTTGGCTCGTGGTGGGCGTGGCCTTTTTCGGTTGGCGACGCCTGAAGACGGACAGGGAGTCCGACATGCCGCGCGTGCTACTGCGGTCGAACGGCCGGCAGGTGTAGATCGGGCGAAGCCGCGCGCAACTGAACGTGCGTGGTTCGGGCGGATGAAATGAGCGCAGCGAGCGGCTCCGGCCCCCCTGATTGCCAATTCCAATCGGACCGTCTGATCCTTCAGATGGACGAGCTGATCGAGAGCCGGATCGAAGCGATCTCGCTGGCGGTCGAGAGATTGATGCACGTGCTCAGAGAGACCTGTTGCACTCCGGAGCAGGAGTTCGCCGTGGAGACCGCGCTCTGCGAAGCCCTGGCCAATGACCGAGGGTGAGCAACTAACCGCAGAGGGTTTTCTGCGCCTCGCGGACGAGATCTCCGCATGCCTCCCGCGTATGGCCGCGCTGCATGATTTTGCCGCGGCGCTGGTCGAAGCCATCCACCTTTACCACGGCGCTGAGGAGTTCGAAGAGGATCTGACGCTGCTCACGGTCCGCCGGTCTGCGTAGCGCGCTCGGGGTCAGGCCGCGAGCGCAGGCCTAATGGATGGCCAAGAGCTGCCCCAGTTTGGCGCGGTCAAACCCCACCACGGTTTCGCCATCGACCAGCGTGACGGGCGTGGTCATGTAGCCGAGCTTCTCCAGTTCGACGAGCGCCGCCTCGTCCGCGGCGATGTTTTGGTCGGTGAACTCGATTTTGTTCTGGGAAAGAAACTCTTTCACCTTGCTGCAGAACATTCAGCCCGGCTGGCTGTACACCACCACTTTCTTGGCCATAGGTTTACTCCTTTCTGGGGACGGGTAGCGAGGCTTGATAGCCGGTCGCGTGAACCGCAGCGATGAGCTGCGCGACCTGGGTGTATCTCGGGTCGTACTTCACTGTGGCTGAGCCGGTCGAGTAGTGCACCTGCGCCTGCATCACGCCAGGCGTTTCCATTAGCTTGCGTTGGATCACCGCGGCACACACTTCGCAATCCATGCCGTCTATTTTCAGCTCCGCGGTCTGGAGGGCGGGTATGGCCACTGGCGCTGGCGTGGGCTCGCCGACTAGCTTAGCTCCGTATGATGGGAAGAAGGCCAAAGCTGCGACTGCTACGGTGGTGAGCCATAGCAAAGGCTTTGCCAGGCGCCGAGTGCGGCTGTGCGGTGCGCAGACTTCGCCCTCACACGTCGGCACTGGTTTCGGCCCGCGGTATACGAAATAAAAGCCCAGAGCCAGTAAGCCACCACTCGCCGCAAGGAAATAAGGCCGCAGCGGCGCAAACGTCGCAACCAGAGTCACCCCCAGGCCCGCGCCGCCCAGAATCAACGGGCCCAGGCAGCACAGCGACGCCACGAAAGCGGCCAGCGTGGAGCCCAGGGCTAGGGATTTCTCGTTCACGGTATTCCCCCTAAAGGTTCTTGATGACCTGCGTGAGCGCGCCCTTGAGCTGGCGCAGGGCCTTTTCGCCCTGACCCGCACGCGCGCAGTCAGCCACGCAGGTCTCCATGTGGTTTTCCAGAAGCCGCGCGGTGGCCTGATTGAGCGCCGCGCGCACGGCCGAGAGTTGGATGAGCAGGTCTTCGCAGCTGGCGTGTTCGGCCAGCATGCGCTTGACCCCGCGCACGTGGCCCTCGATGCGACTCAAGCGGTGTTGGAGTTCTTCTTCGACCTCCGGGTCGAGGTAGATGCCTTTGGCCAGAGCAGCCGTCCTGAGCATATCCCCTCCTATGGGATAGGATATACCAACCGCGGCCCGCAAGGCAACTGTTTTTTGCATCTCCAAGACCGGGCTAGGCCGGCGAGCGCAGGCGGTTTACGAGCAAAGGCAGGTCCAGCGATTCCTGGAACAGGCGGATGGCAGCGAGCCCGGCGGCGCCCGCAGCCAGGCACGCGGCGGCGTTTGAGAGCGTCACTCCGCCGATGGCCAGCACGGGGATGCGCACGCTGCGGCACACCTCGGCCAAGCGTTCGAGCCCCTGCGGGGGTCCCTGGGCGGCCTTCGACGGGGTGGCGTACACCGGGCCGAAGATGATGTAGTCGCAGCCGCCGCGCTCGGCTTCCCTGGCAGCGGCCTGCGAATGACACGAGGCGCCCAGCAGAAAGCCGGCGGGCGCCTGGGCAGAAGCAGCTCGCCAGCGTGCGACTTCCGCAACCGGCAGCGATTGCTCGCCGAGGTGCACGCCAGCCGCTCCTGCGGCCAGCGCAACATCGAGCCGGTCGTTGACGAGAATGCGCGTGCCGCCGGAACGCGCCGCTTCCACCGCCTCACGAGCGAACTCCAGCAGCCGGCGCGCCGGCAGGTCTTTCTCGCGGAGCTGGAGCCAATCGATGCCTGCGGCGACCGCGCGGCGGATGACTTGCGTCAACGATTCCGCAGCCGACTGCGAAGACACCGGCAGGGCCAGCCGGTCGGTTACGTAGCAGAGAATCGGCTTAGTTTCGCGTGGCAACGGTTGGCGCGCGGCGGCGCAAGACCATGCCGGCGGCCACGGCGATATCCAGCAGGCCCAGCCCGGAGATGGCGCCGCGCACGGAAGGGTTCAGGACATAGGGGATCAGCGCCGGGTAGCGGTTCAAGAAGTAGTTGCGTTCCCAGGTGTACGACCAGGGGATGATCACCAGCAGCATGCCCAGTTCGAAGCAGAGCAGGATGAGCACGATACGCAAATAACGATTCATGAGCGGGCCGGGGTCACCGCCGCTTGCCCAGTGCGGCGATGCGCTCGGCGATATCGCGGTAGTCAATGTTCATGGCATAGACTTGGGAGAAACTTTTCCGCGCCGCGGCGACGTCGCCGGCCAAATCCTGGGCAATGCCCAGGTCGTAGAGCAGCGCCAGGATGGACTCCTGGTCCAGGCCGGGGGTGCCGAGCGCGCGCTCGTACCAGATTGCGGCGATGCCGGGCTGCCCCTTCTCCATGAACGCCAGCCCCAGGAGTGTACAGCACTGCATGGCGTAGCGGAATGCGCGGCCCTTCTCGTTCATCTTGGCCACTTTCTGGAACTCGCCGATGGCCTCGTCGAGCAGGCCCATCTCGCGGTAGGCGATGCCAAGGTTGTAATGGGTCTCCAGGTCTTCGTCCTCCACACCTATTTCGTTCAGCTCGGCGCGAAACTCGTCGAAGACCTCGCGCAACGGCTCGGAAGTCTCCGGCGCGCCGGGAGTCAGGATTACCGGCGCGACCAGGCTGGGGGCCTCCGGCGCGGGTTCCGCGCTTTCCGGCGGTGGAGTTGCGGCGGGCACCGAGACTGCTGGCGGAGGCACGGACGCAGTGAGTTGCGGCACCAGGGCTTCAAACTCCGTCACCAACTCGGAGAGAAACTGATCGGGCGAGATGTGCGGCGCCGCCAGCGGGGTTACGGAGGCTTCCGCCTGCTCCGGCTCCAGCGCCAGCTCGGCAGGGACAGCCTCCAGTTCGAGCTCGTATTCGGGCACAGGCTGCTCCTCGGGCGGCGCAACCTCCGGGGCTTGCATCATCCCCGGCGCTTCGGCGCGCACCTCGGCCTCTTGCGGCGGCGCGTTGGGGAGCGCGTGGGTGGACTCTTCAACTTGATGGGCGAGGGCGGCCCATTCCTCGGAGAGGTCCACCTCGTGGATCGTGGGCTCGCCGGCGGGCACCGCTTCCACTTCCGCCAAGGGCTCGCTCTCGGGCAGCGCCGGTTCGGCCTCGACGGTCGGCACAGCGAACTCCGCCGGGGGCGCCAGCTCCTCGGCCGCGAGCCCGGCGGCGCGCTGGAAGCGGCGGCGGAGCTCGGCGAAGCGATCGGCGTTGCGGGCGTCGCCGCGCTCGAGGTGGATCTGCTCGAGCTGCGCGGCCAGCTCGGCGGTCCGCCGTTCGTCTCCCGCTCCGAGGTAGAGGTCCAGTAATTTCTCCAGACAGACGGTATGGCGCGGGGCGCGCTGGATCATTTTTTCGAGGAGATCGATAGCCTTCTGCGTCAGGCCGTAGCTGGAAAACAGGTCCACATCCGTCAGCGACTGGATGATGAAACGCTGCGTCTCTTCATCAAGGCCCGGCTCGGCAGGCGGCGGGGCGAGTTCGGCTTTGACCAGCGGCTCGCGGGCAGCCACGCCAGCGCCGCCTAGCAACGCCTCGGGCGCCGCCTGGAGCGGCTCGAGCCCCAACTGCGCGCGCAGCTCGTTCAAGCGCCGCCGAGCGGATTCGTCATCGGGGCTGCGGTCGAGCAGTTGCTCGTACGCCTGCCTGGCCCGCTCGAGATTTCCGGCGGCCGCGGCCGCCTCGCCAAGTCGCGCCAGAGCGTCGGGCAGGCGGAACGAGTCGCTCGTCCGGCTGTAGAGGTCCACCAGCCATTCGCGAGGTTCGAGGCGCTTCGGCAGGCGCTCGACTGCGGCGATCAGCATGTGCGCGATGCGCTCGTGGTCGCCGGCTTCGATCATCGGCTGGCGGAGCTGATCCAGCAGCTCGAGCGCGCGGTCGAGCTCTCCGGAAACCAGCAGCGCCGCCGCAACCTTGTAAGCGAGCTCGTAGTGTTTCGCGTCCCGCGCGAACACCTTGCAGGCCAGGGCCGCAGCGCGCTCCGCTTGGCCGCTATGCAGGTACTGATGGACAAGCAAGGCTGCTGCCTCGGCGCTGGCCTCGAGGTCGGGCAGGACTTCGAGCAGGGCGGCTGCCTCGTCGCCCTTGCCGGAGGCGGCCAGGGCGCGCGCCTTGAGCAACAGCGCCCCGGCGTAGTTGGGGTCAATCTTCAGGGCGCGCTCGGTGAGCTTTTCTGCCTCAGCGTGTTCGTTGCGTTCGAGCAAAAGCCGCGCCGAGCCGAGGAACGCCTCGGCCGCATCTTTTTCCTGGCCGATGGCAAGATAGAGCTCGGCCAGGCGCGTGCGCACGCGCAGGTTATCGGGCTCGGCCTCGAGCAGCTTGCGCAGCAGCGCCACCGCTTGCGGGTGGCGGCTGGCCTTCAGGTGGCCCTCGGCGAGTTGCAGGTAGATCGGCCGGGCCTCGCTCATCACGCCTTGCTGGACATACAGCTCGGCCAGGCGCTCGAGCGGCTTGGTTTCTTCCGGCGCCAGCTTGGCGATCTTTTTGTAGATGGCGATGGCCTTGGTGACGAAGCCATCGTGCAGGTAGAGTTGCGCGAGCCGCTCGAAATATTCGAGCGCCTGGAAAGTCTCGCCCTGCCGCACGTACAGGTCGCCGACGGTCATCAGCGTGACCTGGTCCTTCGGCTCCTGGCGAAGAATGTGCTGGTATTCGCCGATAGCCTGGGCGGTTTTCCCCAGGGTGAGATACTTCTGCGCGGATTCGAGGAGTTTGATCTTGTTGTAGGCCATTAACGGCTCACGGCTCGGCTTCCTCGCGAGGAGAGCGCCCCGCCCGCGTCGGCGGCGCGTTCGAAGGCTTGCCCGGTCGAGCCCGCAGATGCTGCGGAAGTCTCTGGCAGCGAACTGCCGCAGCGGGGGCCGGCAAATGGCAGGCCAAGCGGAAGCAAATTTACGCTAGCACGCGCCAACAGGGCAGTCAACGCAACGTCGGAGGGGTGAGAATCAAAGATGCAACGCCGCTAAAAAGCGCTGCGGCGGGCCATACACCCTAGGGAGGGGCGACGAGCGCGCGATCGAGCGGCAGAGGCTCCTGGGTGGCGCCGACGGCCCAGCAGGAGGCCTCGCGCACCGGCGCGAACGAGAAGCGGTGCTGCGGCGAGGGCCCGAAGATGCGCAGCGCCTCCATGTGGTCGGGAGTTGCATAGCCCTTGTTGCGCGCCAGGCCGTAGTGCGGATAGACCCGGTCCCACTCTTCCATAACGCGATCGCGGACAGTCTTGGCCAGGATGGACGCCGCGGCAATGGAGACGGAGCGGGCATCGCCCTTGATGAGCGGCTTCTGCTCGATGATCAGGTCGAGTCGCAGTGCGTCGATCAGCAAGTAATCAGGCGGGATGGCAAGCTGCGCCAGCGCTTCGCCCATGGCCTGCCGGCTGGCCTGGTAGATGTTCCAAGCGTCGATGCGCTGGGCATCCACTTCGGCGACCGCCCAGGCCAAGGCATGCTCGCGGATGCGCCGGGCGAGCACGGCGCGGCGCTCCGGAGCGAGTTTTTTCGAATCGTCCAGGCCGACGATGCGCCGCCTGGGGTTGAGGATCACCGCCGCGGCCACCACCGGGCCGAACAGCGACCCGCGCCCCGCTTCATCCAGGCCGGCGATGCGCAGCCAGCCGCGCTTGCGCGCCTCGCGTTCGTAGCGGGTGGAGCACAGCCGCGCCATTGGCGCGCGATTCTATCACAGGGAGTCTTGGAGACGGCGAAGCACAAGTGCGGCGCCGGCCACCTTCGTCCCCACCCGATACGCTTTGACATCGCCACAGTATTTTGGTAAAGAGTTTTCCCGGTCAGTTATCTAACTAAAACCATATATTATCTGGAGAAGCCCATGCCATTTGAAGCCGTCGAGGCTCCCGTAAGCGGCCAGGAAGCTTTTGCCGAGTCGGGCGACGCTGCGGTGCTCTCGCAAGCGGCTATCTTGCTGCTGCTGGGCGCACAGATTCGCGGGGACCACGATGTCCTGGTGGCCCGCGCTGCAGCCGGTGCCAAGCTTGGAGTCGCCTCGCGCACCGGAGGGATTCCCGCCGAAGATGTGGAGCGATTGGGCCTTCCTCCGCTGCGCGGCGTCGGGGGGCGAATTGACCCGCAGCGGATACATGAAGGTCTCGCCTCGCGGTATAAGGTCTCGATTCGGCCCTTGGTGGCCGCAGAAATCCCGGAGCAGGTGCCGGATGAGATTCGAGCAGACCTTTTTTCTCGCCTGGTGAAGAAACCCGGGACGCTGGCCGCGGCCGAACTGATGGAAAGCTGCCTCCGGCATCCCCAAGAGCTCGTGCAGGTGGCCGCCGCTGCGGCATACTGCGAGATGTCTTCCAATCTTCCTCCGCTGATCGCCATACTTGAGCGAGGTGCGGGCAGCACGGAAGAATTGGTGCGCGACGTAGCCGCCACGGCACTCGCCAATGTGGCCCCAGAGAGCGGTGCGCTGCCCGCTCTGACGCAGAAAGGGGCGTCGCCCCCTGGCGCTGCGCCTGCGCATACAACCCTTCTGGTTCATGGCACCTGGGCGCGACGTAGCTCTTGGTGGCAGCCCGGCGGCGACTTTCACACGTATTTGACAGGCGTCTTACCCGCGCTTGCGCGGACACCTCCACTACCCCCGGCTCCCCCGTGGGACGCGCCTTATGCTGGTGCAGACCGCTTTGACTGGAGCGGCGGCTATAGCGACGCTGCTCGAGCGATTGCCGCGCAGGATCTTCGCACCTGGGTGGCTAGCCACCATGCCGATGGCCTCGACTTGATTACGCACAGCCATGGGGGCAGCGTGGCCATGTTGGCGAGCCAGGCGGGCCTCGATATCAAGGAGCTGGTTCTGCTCAGCTGTCCGGTGCATGTTCCGAAGTATCAGCCTGACTTCAGCAGGATAAAAAAGGTGGTGTCGATCCGCGTGCACCTGGATCTTGTCATCCTTGCCGACCGCGGTGGCCAACACTTCAACGACCCCAGGATCAAGGAGAATGTTCTGCCGATTTGGTTCAACCACTCGGCGACACACGACCGCACGGTCTGGCAAAGGTACACCGTGCCGCCTTGGCTGTGAGGCAGGGCGGTGCTAGACTTTTCCGGATGAGGTTGGCCGGCGCAATGCGCCTCTTCCTTTACAACACGCTATGGCGTGGCACGGGCCTGCGGGCGGCCGGCCGGGCGCTCGTCCGCGCCCTTGGATCTCCGGACGAGGACCTTCGGACGATTGCCGGGATGTTTCTTGTTCAGGCGGGAAAGCGAGGGGTTCCGCTTCTGGAGGAAGCGCTGGCCAAGCGGGAGACCCTTCCGCTCATTCTCTCGATTCTGGCGGATATCGGGGACGAGAAACTGGAACCGGAGTTGCGGCAGTTCACTTACGACCGCGATCCGGTTGTGGCCAAGGCGGCGCAGGACGCCTTGCGCGTTCTCGCCGCCCACCGTTAAGCGAGACCTACCTCTTTTTGATCAACGAAATACCAGGGTGATACCCCGTACGCGTTATTCGGCGGCGGGGACTTCGGCTGGCGCAGGAGGCTGCTCGGGGCGCGCGGCCCGCTTGATGCGCGCCGCCTTGCCCCTGCGCCCGCGGAGATAGTAGAGCTTGGCGCGGCGCACACGGCCCTGGTTGACCACTTCCACCGAACTGATGGTCGGGGAGTGCACCGGGAAAATGCGCTCGATGCCGATGCCGAAGCTGACGCGCCGCACGGTAAAGCTGGCCCCGGCGAGGCGGCCGCGCCTGCTGATGACCACGCCCTCAAACGGCTGGATGCGCTCTTTTTCGCCTTCGGCTTCCTTCAGCCGGACGTGCACCCGCACGGTATCGCCCGGACGGAATTCGGGGAGGTCTTTTCGCAGTTGCGCCTCTTGGAGCTTTGCGACCACTCGATTCATGGCAGATGATCCCGGCAGACCCGCTCAGGCGGGGCCAGCACACCAGAGACAAACCCCGATTGTAGCGGATCGCAGTGGTTTTGGCTAGGGGATTGCCGTTGCTGAAGTGTCCTTCTTTGATTCTTAGATGGAGTGTCCGGCTCAGTCCGGCTTACGTTGTTTCTCTTCGCTGCGCAGTTCGTGGAGCAGAACGAGGTCTTCCTTGGTGAGGCGAGCCACGGGCAGAAGTTCGGGGCGGTTGCGCAGCGTTTTCGCCAGCGCCATTTTGCGGCGCCAGCGGCGGATCTGCTCGTGGTTGCCGCCCATGAGCACTTCCGGCACCTGCCAACGGCGAAACTCGGCGGGGCGAGTGTAGTGCGGGCAGTCGAGGATACCGTGAGTGGTGGCAGGTGGCAGGTCACGGGTGAGGGGCGGCCGGTGCGGCTCCCCGAGCGGCGCAACCTGCTCGCCGGGTGTGGGCGGATGACTGCCCGCTGGCGACGGCGAACCGCCCATCACGCTGAACGATTCGTGCACCGCGGAGGCATCGTTGCCGAGCGCGCCGGGGAGCAGGCGCGTCACCGCGTCCACGATCATCGCTGCGGGCAGCTCGCCGCCGGAGAGCACGAAATCGCCGACGGAGATCTCCTCGGTGGCCAGATACTCGGCGACGCGCTCGTCCACGCCCTCGTAACGCCCGCAGAGCAGCACGAGGTGTTCGCGCGCAGCGTAATGCCGCGCCGTTTCCTGGCGAAAGAGCTTGCCCGAGGCGGAAAGCAACACGACGGTCGAGGCCGCCAGCGCGCTCGGCGCAGGCAGCAACGATTCGACCGCTTCGAACAGCGGCTCGGGCTTCAGCACCATGCCTTCGCCGCCGCCGAAGGGGCGGTCGTCCACGGTGCGATGGCGGTCGTGGGTGAACTCGCGCAGGTCGTGCACTTGGACTTCGAGCAGGCCGGCCTCGCGCGCCCGCCGGACGATGCCGTAATCGAGCGGCCCGTCGAAAAACTCCGGAAAGATGGTGATGACGTCAAAGCGCATGCGCAGTCAATTCTAACCTACGGACGGTTCTTGTAGGGGCGCCTGCCGGTACGGGCGGCGCCCGCGGGCGCGGCCGCGACGCTTCCGGGCCAAGCCCTTACAAGACCAGCGATTGTACAGGCGCCGGGCCGCGTCAGGTTTGCCGGTTCAATTCGCGGAGGCCGTCGGGCAGGGCGACATCAATGCGGCGCGCCGCCGTGTCGATGCGCGTGCAAATCTCTTCGGCGAACGGCACCAGCAGCTCGCCTCCGGGAGTCTCGACCGCCAGCACGGGCGTTCCCGGAGTGTCCTCGCCGACCAGGAGCACCTCGCGGACGCTGCCGAGCCGGCGGCCTTCGCGCTCCCAGACGTCGCAGCCGGTGAGATCGGAGATGTAGTAGCGCCCCGGCGGCAGCGGCATGCGCTCGGCGAGCGGGACCTGCACCTCGAGCCCGCGCAGTTTTTCGGCCTCGGTGATCCCCTGACAGCCGGCGAAGTGAAAGATGGCCTGGTTTTTGTGCAGCCAGCAGGAGCGCACGGCGGTGCGCCGGGGCTCGTTCTTGCCGTCCCAGAGGTAAGCCTCGCGCAGCGATGCCAGCCGTTCGGGAAAATCGGTGAGGATCTCCGCCGCCACTTCGCCGCGACGCCCGTGCGGGCGGAGGATCCGCGCCAGGGTCGCTCCAGCAAAACCTTCAGCGGGCACTATTCGAGGATTTCCAGCGTCAGGCGCCTCTTCAGTTTCATGCCCGCGGCGCCGAGGATGGTGCGGATGGATTTTGCCGTGCGCCCCTGGCGGCCAATCACTTTGCCGAGATCACTGGGGTGGACGCGCAGTTCCAGCACGGTAACCTGTTCGCCCTCGACCGCCCGAACTTGGACCTGATCAGGATTATCTACGAGGGCCTTGGCAATCGCCTCTACCAGCTCTTTCATCGTCCACCTCCACTGGTATCAGCAGGAAGTTTCGCAGGTGCGTCTCCCGGAGCTTGCTCGAGAAGCCGCGGGGGTACGCCGCCCTAGGCGATCTTTTGCTGGTGCAGGAAGCTGCGGACGGTGTCGCTGGGCTGCGCCCCGCACCCGAGCCAGTACTTGATCCGCTCGGCGTTGAGTTTTACTTCGGCGGGCTTCTTCAGTGGGTCGTAGGTGCCCACGATTTCCACAAACCGGCCGTTGCGCGGCCGGCGCTTGTCAATCACCACAACACGGTAAAAGGGTTTCTTAGCCTTGCCAATTCTCGCCAGGCGGATAGCCAGCACTCGGAATTACCTCCTCACTCAGGATTATAGCCGGGATTGGCGATTCGGGAAATGCGGAGTTTTTTGTGCGCCGGGAGCGGTGCTTCCCCGCTAGGGGTGCAGGGCCATACGCCGCGGGGAGGCTGCCGCGGTAAAGACAGGCCAGACTTGAAGTTGCGCTGCGGCCCGCTCAGGCTAACCCGCCGAGCTTGCCCAGGCCGCGGAGCTTGCCCTTGGCCGCGGCGGGGCCCAATTGCTTGATCATTTTGCGCATCTGGGTGTATTGCTTCAGGACCTGATTGACCTCCTGGACCGAGGTGCCACTGCCGCGGGCGATACGCTTGCGCCGCTTGCCGTCAATGAGGGAATGGTCGTCGCGCTCCGCCTGGGTCATCGAGTTGATGATGGCCTCGACGCGCGTCAGCCTCGATTCGTCCACCTGGGCGTCCTTGGGGATATTGGCGAGCGGGCCGAGCTTGGGCAGCATGCCGAGGACTTGCTCGAGCGGGCCCATCTTGCGGAGCTGGCGCAACTGCTCGCGGAAGTCCTCGAGTGTGAACTCGTCGCGACGCAGCTTGCGCTCGAGTTCCGCGGCCTTCTTCAGGTCCACGGCCTGCTCGGCCTTTTCGATGAGCGTCATCACGTCGCCCATGCCCAGCACGCGCGAGACGATGCGCTCGGGGTAGAACGCCTCCAGTGCGTCGTACTTTTCGCCCAGGCCCACAAACTTCACCGGCGCGCCGGTCACTTTGCCGATGGAAAGCGCGGCGCCGCCGCGGGCGTCGCCGTCGAGCTTGGTCAGGATCACGCCGGTCACGCCGAGCCGCCGGTGGAACTCGCCCGCCGAGCGCACGGCGTCCTGGCCGATCATGGCGTCGGCGATGAACAGGATTTCCGCCGGAGCAAGCTCGCGCTTCAACTCGCCGAGCTCGGCCATCAGCGTGTCGTCAATGTGCAGCCGCCCGGCGGTGTCCACCAGGATGACGTCGTAAGCGGAAAGCTTGGCCTCGCGGATGGCGCCGCGGGCGATGTCGAGCGGTTTGTTGCTGCCTTCGCCGGGGAAGCACGGCAGGCCGACGGCCCGGGCGACCTGCACGAGCTGCTCGCGCGCGGCGGGGCGATAGACGTCGGTCGAGACCACCAGCGGTCGGTGGCCGTGCTGGCCCAGCCACTTCGCGAGCTTGCCCGTCGTGGTGGTCTTGCCCGAGCCTTGCAGGCCGACGATCAGCCAGACCGAGGGCGGGCGGGAAGCGAATTGCGGTTTGGCGTGCTTGCCGAGCAGCTCGGCGAGCTCGTCGCGGACGATTTTGATCACTTGCTGGTCGGGCGAAAGTTGCAGCAACACCTCGGCGCCCAGCGCCTTGGTGCGGATGCGCGCCAGCAGCTCGTCCACGACGCCTACGTTCACGTCGCCATCGAGCAGCGCTTCGCGGATCTGCCCCAGCGCCGCGTCCAGGTGCTCCTCGGTGAGCTTGCCCTGCCCGCGGAGGTTCTTGAAGACTCGCTGCAGCTTTTCGGTGAGATTTTCGAACATGGGGTTCCCGTACAGCGCGGGCCGCTGCCCCCAGTGCAATCTTTCATTCTAGGGGACGCGCCAGCGAGCGTCAACGCGGCGCGTTTCCTTGACCGCAGTGGGGCGCTCGACTACACTACTCGTTTTGCGTTGAGTCCGCTTGTGCGGGCTGTGGCCGCCGCGATGACCTAGTGGTGTACCGCCGGGCTTCAGCCCGGCATGCCGCCCTGAAGGGGTGGCTCTACACCAGCAGGGTCGCGGGCCCTGGGGGAGCCATCCTTGCCAAAACGCACTTTTCAGCCCAAAGTTCGCCGCCGGCACAAAACGCACGGCTTCCGCGCACGCATGAAGACCAAAGGGGGACGCCGGGTCCTTGCGGCGCGCCGCAAGAAGGGACGCCATCGCCTCACGCCCATCTAGCCGCGCATCGGGCCCGCGGCAGAGGTTCCTCCGCGAGGCTCGCCTGGTGCGCCGCGCCGAGTACGAAGCGGTGTACCGCGACGGCCGGCGGCGATCGAGCCCGCAGTTCCTTGTCTTTTATCGCGCCAACCGGCTCGGTCGCAGCCGTTTCGGCCTCAGCGTGAAAAAGGCGCTGGGCGGCGCGGTGGTCCGGAACCGGATCCGGCGGCGCGTGCGCGAAATTTTGCGCTTGAACGACTCGGAGATACCTTCGGGATGGGACATTGTCATTCACCCGCGCAGCTCAGTGGCCCGGGCGAAGTTCGCGCCGCTGGCGGGGGAACTGGTTCGCCTGTTGCAGGGCCTGCCGAGCTAGCGCGCTGCGGAGTGCGCCGGCCCATGGTTGTGCTGCTGCTGGCCGGCCTGCGCCTCTATCAGGGTTTTCTCTCGCCGCTGATCTCCTCGGGCTGCCGGTTTTATCCCTCTTGCTCGCACTACGCCTACGAAGCCATTGAAGTGCACGGCGCGCGCCGCGGCGCGTGGCTGGCGCTGCGGCGCCTGCTGCGTTGCCGGCCGTTTTCGTCCGGCGGATTTGACCCCGTGCCGCGCGCCGGCGACCCCGAGGGAGCGCGGCCGTGACGGAGCTCTCCGCGGAACGCCGCGCTCTGCTGGCCGCGCTGCTCACGCTTGTAGTGGTCATCGTCTGGCAGACGCTGTTTTTGCCGAAAGAGCCGGCGAAACCTAAGCAAGCGCCTCCTGTGCCACCCGCCGCCTCCGGCGCGCCCCCCAGCGGCGCACCCGCTCCGCCGGCCGCCCCGGCGGCCGCGCCCGCGCCGAAACCCATCGCTGCCAAAGCCGCCGCGGAAGAAAAGACCATCGCCGTCGAAAACGGGCTCTACCGCGTCGAACTTTCCAACCGCGGCGCGGTGGTGCGGAGCTGGCAGTTGAAGAAGTACAGCGACTACCACAAGCCGCCTCGCACGCTTGACCTGGTGCATCCGGAGGGTGCGCAGCAGACGGGCGGTTGGCCGTTTTCGCTCGCGCTCGACGATGCGCAGCTCGAATCGCAGGCTAACGCGGCGCTGTACGAGGTCACGCCAAGCGGCGCGTCGCTCGAAGCGCCCGCCGAGGTGCGGTTCGAGTGGAGCGACGGCCATCTGGCGGTCTCGAAGCGCCTGAAGTTCGACCGCAGCTACCTGGTCGAGATGGAAACTTCCGTCCTGCTCGATGGCAAGCCGCTCGCCCACGGGATCGCCTGGCGCGGCGGCTTCGGCGATACGACCGTGGACTACCCGGCCGAGAAGGTGCAGGTGTTTTACAGCGCCGCGAGCAAGCTGGAATCGCTGCCGCACAAGAAACTCGGCCAGCGACAGCGCCACGCGGGCGCGGTCGATTATGCCGGCATCGAAGACCAGTATTTCGCCGCGGCGTTTTTGGCGCCGCGGGCCGGCGGCCTGGAGGTATGGCATTGGAAGCTCGAGCGTGACACGCAGGTGGAGGGCAAGCCAGCCAAGGAACCCGTGGCCGAGATGGCCGCGGGCTCGCCGACCGCCGGGCCGCTGGCCCTGCGGGTGTTTGTCGGGCCGAAGGATCTCGATGAGCTCAAGAAACTGACGCCGCCGCTGAACGACCTGGTGCAGTTCGGCTGGCTGGAGGTGATCTCGGCGCCGCTTTTCTACCTGCTTCGCTGGCTGCACCGCTACCTGCCCAATTACGGCTGGGCCATCATCGTGATGACGGTGCTGATCAACATGGTGCTGTTCCCGCTGAAGGTAAAGAGCTGGCGCTCGATGCAGAAAATGCAAAAGGTGGCGCCGGAGATCAAGGCCATCCAGGAGCGCTACAAGAAGTATGCGCTGCGCGATCCGCGGAAGCAGGAGATGAACAAGGAAGTGATGGCGGTGTATAGCCGCGAGGGCGTCAGCCCGATGGGCGGCTGCCTGCCGATGATGCTGCAGATGCCCATCTGGTTCGCGCTCTATCGCATGCTGAACGTCACCATCGAGCTGCGCCAGGCCCCCTGGCTGGGCTGGGTCCGCGACCTTTCCACCTACGACCCCTACTACATCTTGCCCGTGCTGATGACCGTGACGATGTATCTGATGCAGAAGTCCACCCCGATGACCACCACCGATCCCACGCAGCAGAAAATGATGACCCTGATGCCGCTGTTCTTCGGCGTGCTTTTCTTCCGGATGTCGAGCGGGCTCGTCCTGTATATCTTCACCAGCAACCTGGTCGGGATGGCGCAGCAGTGGTATCTGAATCGCAACGCACCCGCTGACGTCAAGGCAGGCCGCGGCAAGAACGGCAAGAAGAAGTAGCCGCCATGCCCCAGAGCTTTGTCCACGACGGCAAGGTGGACCGCGAAGCGCTCGCGGCCGAGCTGCGCCGCTTCCTCGACCTGGTGCTGGCGCGGACAGGGCTGGAGCTGGCCTACGACGTCCGCCTGCCATCCCCGGGCTCCGCGGCGGAGGGTGACTTCGAGAATCCGGAGATTCTGGCCGTCTTCCGCGGGCGCGACCAGGAGCTGTTGCTCGAACGCGGCGCCGAGCTGCTGAGGGCGCTCGAATACATCTCCCTGCGCTGGCTGCGCCTGGACCCACAATTCTACGACCGCGTGCGGTTCGATTCCGGCGACTATCGCGCCCTGCGCTTGGAAGAGCTGAAGCTCTCGGCGCGCGTCGCCGCCGAGCGCGTGCGCGAGACTCACCAGCCGTTCCGCTTCAACCCGCTGTCGGCCCGCGAGCGGCGCATCATTCATCTGGTGCTGAAAGATCAGCCGGGCGTGCGCACCGCCAGCGAAGGCGCGGGCGATGAGCGCCAAGTGGTCGTCTACCCCGCGGAATCGAAATAGCCGGCCCACGCTGCGACGCACGGTCGCGGGAAAGCACGCCCCGGCAACCCTACCGCAGACTAGTTCGGGATCTCCAACAGATAGCCGGCCTTGCCGACATTGATGCACTGCGTGGCGCCGAGGAGGTCCTGCCGGCCGGCGCACTCGTGGATGTGGCCGCAGAAAAGGCGCTGCGGCTGCGCGCGTTCGACCCATTCGCGCAGGACGCGGCTGCCCGCGTGCCGCCCGGGCGACACCTGGTCGAGATGGGTGCCGTGCGGGGGGAAATGGACGACGAGGTAGAGCGGCGCGAGGCCGGCGAAGGCTGCCAGCGCGCCGGCGATTTCCTCTTCCGTGTATTCCCCGGGCGTATCGAAGGGCGTAGGGTTGCTGTAACCCAGCCCGGCCCAGCAGACCCCGCCGGACTGGCGCACCTGGCGGTGGAAATCAACAAAGCCGAAGCGACCGCAGAGGTCGCGGGTCTGCTCGTGCGTTTCGTGGTTGCCGGGCAGCAGCCAGAGGCGCGGGCCGAGCGGAGCCAGCGCCTCGCCGCAGCGCTGGAGGCCCCGTCCGAAGTTCGAGAGGTCGCCCGCGGCGATGTAGAGGTCGGCGGGCAGGTCGCGCAAACGCTCCAGCGCGCGCACATCGCCATGAATGTCGCTGAAGATCAAGACCTTCATCGCGGCTCGATGACCAGGCCCTGCTGGATGACGCGCCCCGCGGAATCAAACGTCACACTGAAGGTGAACGGGTTCGGGCGGCGCGGGCGGCCGAAAAAGCGCAGGTCGGAGATTTCCACCACTGGCTGTGCGTCGCGCTGGTAGAAGTGGAAGACCGGGAAGCGCGCGAACCACAGATAGGTCTGCACCTTGGGGAGCTGGCGGGCGGCCTCGACGTAGCCGTTCGGCGCGGCGTCGGCGAAGAACCGAAATTCCGGGGGGTCGCCGGAGAAAAGATGGAGTCGCGCATCGTACACGCCCTCCGGCGTGCGGATCAGGCCGCTCCAATGCAGGAGCGATGGCGGCAGCGGCAGCGCGCCCAGGTTTTCGACGCGCAGGTGGCGGCTCGCGGCGTACTGCTGGACGCGGCCGAGCGCGGCGCAGTGGGCCGCAGCGCACACGCCCAGGTAAGCCGCGAAGACGACCAAGCCCGCCCGGCACCAGCTCGACCGCCGCAGCCCAAAACCCCATCCACGCGCCGCAGGCAGGAAGAACAGCGCCGCCAGCAACACGCTGACCGCCACGACAACCCGCGGCGAGAATCCAAAGCGCACCAGGCGCATGAAGCCGGTGACTCCTGCGGCGCCGGCGGTGAGCACGCTCCAGAGAACCAGCCCGCGCCGAAAGCTCTGCTCGCGCCGGCGATACACCCACGCTACCGTTTGCGGGAGCAGCGCAACCGCCAGCATGGAAAAGTCGAGGATGAAGGCGAGGTCCCACGCCGCTCGCGTGTGCTTCCAGGGACTCCAGATCATTGTGCCGAAGGATGTGATCACGTCGAGCAGGATGTGGCTGGCGATGCCGAGGGCGTAGATGAGCGTCAGCTCGGCCCATCCCGGTGCTTCGAGCTTGCGGCGGCGGGCGTACCCGTGCGTCAGCGCCGCCAGCAGTGCGGCAAAAAACGGCAGGCAAACAAACGAATGGGTCACGTTGCGGTGCAGCTCGATCACGGCCAGGTCGCTTTTCGAGAACAGCTCGGCAATGAGGTCCGCGTCGGGGAAGATGCTCCCCAGCACGGCGGCGAAAGTGGCCATGTGCCGAAACCTGCGAGCGTTGTCTGGCGATGAGGGCAGGCCGCGCTCGGCGAAAAACGCTTTGCCGATCAGCGCGCCGGTCAAGCCATGGGTGAGGGGATCCATCAGGCCGAGGGACGCCGGGGGATGTCCTGGTGGCCCTGCCGCGGCGGGCAGAGGATCTCTCCGCAGGAGGGGTCCTCCATTCGCTGAGTGGGTTTCCGGATGATCGTCGCCGAGGCGGGGAGCTTCACCCTAGAGCACCTGGATGAGCGGAGAGCGTTGGGCGAGCACTCGCCCGATGGGGCGCGCCGCCACACCGCGTTGGGCCAGGGCGGCTAGCGCCGCGTCCACCGCCTCGGGTGCGATGGCCACGAGCAGCCCGCCGGAGGTCTGCGGGTCAAAGAGCAGGTTGCGGAACTCCTCCGGCACCGCATCGGCAAAGCCGACGCAGTCACCGACAAACTCGCGGTTGTTCTTCAGTCCGCCGGCGAGATGCCCTGCGCGCGCCGCGTCTGCCGCGCCGGGCAGGTAGGCAACCTGGGCGTGAACGATTTCGAGCGAGACGCCGCTGCCGGCGGCCATCTCTCGCGCATGGCCCAACAGGCCGAAGCCGGTGACGTCGGTGACCGCATGGATCGCGCCCGGCCCGCTGCCGGCGAGCGCGTCCACCTCGCGCAGCGCCTCAGCCGCATCGCGATTCAGGCGCGTCATGGAGGCGGTTGCGGCGGCCAGCGACTCCTCGGAGGCGCGGCCGTTTTTGAGCGCGGTGGAAATGACGCCGGTGCCGATGGCCTTGCTGAGCAGCAACGCGTCGCCGGGTCGCGCGCCGACGTTGCGCCACACGCGCTGCGGGTTGATGACGCCGGTGACGGCGTAGCCGAATTTCATGTCGTCGTCGCGGATGGAGTGCCCGCCCACGACGCTGCAATTCGCCTCGGACATTTTCGCCAGGCCGCCGCGGAGGATCTGCTCCAGCAAGTCGGGGTCGCCTTTTTCCGGGAAGCCGACGATGGAGAGCGCGGAGATCGGCCGGCCGCCCATGGCATAGACGTCGCTGAGCGAATTCGCCGCCGCGATCTGTCCGTAGAGGTGCGGATCGTCCACGATGGGCGTAAAGAAGTCCACCGTCTGCACCAGGGCCAAGTCGTCGGCGAGTTTGTACACCCCGGCGTCGTCGTTGGTCTCGAACCCAACGAGCACGTGCGGGTCAGTTTGCCGCGGCAGGCGGCGCAAAACAGAGTCCAGCAGACTGGGACTCAGCTTCGCCGCTCAACCCGCGGCCTTGACCATGGCCGTGAGCTTGACGGCCTGCGCCAAGGCGTTGCCCTCCTTTACCCCGAGGCCCCGCTTGCGGCGGGGCCGAACGCGTGGACCCGCCGTCCGCCGGAGGCGAACGCAGGGCCCGCGATAGTTCGATGATTATAGCGTGTTCGCGGTCGCCGCCAAGCGCCGCGGCGATGCTGCGTAAGGATAGCGGCGCTGCCAGCGGGATGGCTGACCCGCTGATGTGACACAAATCGGTCAAGGCGGAGAAAGGTGCCAGACACGTCCCTGAGCACTGACCACCAGGACAACCCGGGTGCGCGAGCCGATCAGTAAGGGCGGAATGAACCATGCGGGACGTAATCCCGGAACATGGGGACCGGAAACTTCACTGGTACGGCCCCAAAGGTGGCCGGTTGCTATATACTCCGAGCTCTCCGAGTCTCAAAATAATTATCCTCAGTAGATAAAAGTTTAGAATGGTATCGTTCGCCGTAACGGACTCGGGTGAGGGGTTGTTCTTTCACGGGGTGACCCGTTACAGACGCTGCTTGTCAGTTGCAGGAGGCGCACTGTGAACCATAGGACTTTGTCTGCGCGAAAAGTAAAAAAGGATCGAGAGGCGGTCACTATGCGAGCGCTCAGGACAGCAACCTTTGCTTTGATGGCGGCTGCGGTCACATCTTGGGCGGTGTCGACACTGGCATCGGAGCAGGCAAAGCTAGTCCCGGAGGATCTCGTGGCACGCCATCTAATGTCGATCGGCTCGGCGGAAGGGCGAGCTGCGGTCAAATCACGAGTGGCGGAGGGCACAGTGCGCTTCCAGTTCGTGGTGGGTGGCACCGGCACCCTGGAAGGCAAGGAATGGTTGGTCTCCGAAGGTCGCAAGCTGCAGTTGATGATGAAACTTTCGAGCCCCAATTATCGGGGAGAACGATTCGTCTGCGACGGTGACAGGGTCGAGGTGGCAAGCATCAGCGCGGGTGTGCGCTCTCTTTTCGGGCAATTCATCCATGGGCAAGAATTGATCTTGCGGGAAGGGCTTATGGGCGGTGTGCTCTCCACGGCTTGGCCGCTGCTGAGTTTGGACCAGCGAAAACCCAGGCTGACTTACGACGGTCTGAGGAAAATTGAGGACCGAGATCTGTACCAGGTGCACTACATGCCGCGAAAGGGCAGCGATCTGGAAATCCATCTCTATTTTGAACCGGAGACCTTCCATCACGTTCTGACGGTTTACACACTCACTCTCCGCCCGCGGATCGGGTCCACGGAGATTGGAAGTGCACGACAGCAAGAAACCAGTTACCGACTGGAAGAGCGATTCAGCGACTTTAAAACGGTGGACGGTGTCACTCTTCCGATGCGCTGGGACATTCGCTTTACTGCCCAAATTCCCGCTCCTGACACCTCTGTGATGGCCAAGAGCTCGGTTCTGGAATGGGGGATCACGCAGAACCAGATCACCAACAATGTTTCCCTCGACCCGCGCAACTTTATGATCAAGTGAGCGGTTGCCGCCAAGCGCCGCGGCGCCAGCAGCCCGCTGGCCGCGTCCGCGAGATCCGGCGGGATGCCGGCACTACGGGCGCGCTCGGCCGTGCGATAAGATGATATCGGGGCTCGCATGCGGCGGCGCGATACATTGCGGCTGGCGATGGCGGCACTTTCGGCGCACAAGCTGCGCACCGCCCTGACCCTGCTGGGGCTGATCATCGGGGTCAGCTCGCTGATTTTCGTGATGACGGTGATCCAGGGCGCCAACGGCTACGTCGCATCGAAGATCGCCAACCTGGGCACGGACATCTTCCAGGTCTCCAAGTTGCCGCTGGCGACCGTGGACTTTCAGGAAATCCTCAAGGCGCGCAAGCACCGCGACCTCACCTTCGACGATTGGCACGCATTGGAAGACCGCTGCCGGCGCTGCCTGGCCGTGGGCGCGCAGGTGCTGACCTTCGGGCAGGTGCGCACCGAAGCGCAGAGCCTCGGCGACGTCACGCTGCGCGGCGAGACCTCCAGCATGGGCTGGATCAGCACGCTCGACCTCTCCGCCGGGCGGTTTTTCTCGGAGAGCGAACAGCGCGCCGCAACGCCGGTGGTGGTGATCGGCGCCGAGGTGGCCGAGAAGCTCTTTGGCGGGCGCAACCCGCTCGAGCGAACCGTGCGTATCATGGGCGAAGAGTTCGCGGTGATCGGCGTGGCCGATCGCATCGGCGCCATCCTCGGACAGGACCAGGATTCGTTTGTCATCGTGCCCATCAGCGCGTTTGCAAAACTGTTTGGGACGCGGCACAGCCTGGTCTTTCACGTAAGAGGTGAGCCGCCGGTTGAGTCAGCCCAGGATGAAGTGCGTCTGCTGCTGCGCGCGCGCCGGCACCTGGCCCCCAGCGCTGAGGACGATTTCTATTTCGCCACGGCCGACACCTACCTCAACCTGTGGAAAGACATCAGCTCGGTCTTCTTCTTGGTCTTGGTGCTCATCTCTTCGGTGGCTTCCATCGTCGGCGGGATTGTGATCATGAATATCGCGCTGGTCAGCGTCACCGAACGCACCAAGGAGATCGGGCTGCGCCGGTCAGTTGGCGCCACGCAGCGCGACATCGCCCGCCAGTTTCTGGTCGAGGTGTTGGCGCAGTGCCTGGTCGGTGGTCTGGTGGGCGTGGCGCTGGGGTTCGGTCTGGCGTTGCTGCTGCGGCAGGTGACTCCCTTCCCCGCCGTGGTCGAACTGTGGGTCGCGCTGATGGGCCTGGGGCTGGCTTCGGCCATCGCGCTGGTCTTCGGCGTGTATCCCGCTGTGAAAGCAGCCCGGCTCGACCCGGTTGTCGCCCTCCGTTCGGAATAGCTTTTTCTTGCCGCTCGTCTCGCGGATATCGGGCAGGCCACAGGCCCCCGGATTCCGTGTCGTTTGCTAAGCTATAGGTTTGTGACCCGGGCGGAATGGAAAGAAAGCTTGAGCGTGGCGCTGGCGACCCTGGCCAACCAGAAGCTGCGGTCGTTTCTGACCATGCTGGGCGTGGTGGTCGGCGTGGCCAGCGTGATCAGCGTCGCGGCCATCATCCACGGACTAAACCAGCACATCACCGACAAGGTGCGCGAGATCGGCACGCAGGTCTTCTTCGTTACGCGCTTCAAAGCCTTCAGCTTCGAGCGCTGGACCGAAGAGATCCGCAAGCGCAAGTACCTGACCTACGACGACACCATGGCCGTGCGCCGGCAGTGCCCCACGGTGGAGAAAGCCACGCCGATCTTGACTCGGGCGCTCTTTTTCGGGCACCAGAACGAAATCCGTTACATGAACAATCGCGTGGAGAACCCCTTCGTGCGCGGCGCGGAGCCCGAGTTGGTGGACGTGCTGCCGGTATACGCGGTGAAGGAGGGCCGCTTCCTCACCGCCGAGGAGAACCAGCACGCCGCGCGCGTCTGTATCCTGGGAGCGGCCATCGCCGATTCCCTGTTTGGCCCGCGCGACCCGCTGGGGCGTGAGGTGCGCGTCAACGGCCTCCCGTTCAGGGTCATCGGCGTCTTCGAACCGCACCAGGGCCTATTCGGTGGGCCCGGCGTGGACCAGTTCGTGATCCTCCCCTACCACACGTTTGTGAAACTCTATCCGGAGATCGAAGAGGTCATCATCGGCGTAAGCGTCGCCAACCCGGCGCTGCTCGGCAGGGCTGAGGACGAAGTCATCGAGGTGCTGCGGCGCCGGCGGCACGTGCCCGCGGAAAAGCGCAACGACTTCGAAATCAGCTCGCCCGATATCGTCGCCGACCTGTGGAAGCAAATCACCGGGGTCATTGTGATTTTGACGCTGATTATTGCCTCGATCGGTCTGCTGGTGGGAGGCATCGGGGTGATGAACATCATGCTGGTCAGCGTGACCGAGCGCACCGCTGAAATCGGCGTGCGCAAGGCCATGGGCGCCCGGCGAAAAGACATCCGCGCGCAGTTCCTGCTGGAGGCAATCACGCTGACCGGGATCGGCGGAATCATCGGCACCATCGCCGGCGTGGTCGTCAGCGTTGCCGTGGCGACGCTTTTTCCGTCCCTGCCGACCCGCGTCTCGTTGTTCTGGACCGCCATGGGACTGCTGATGTCGCTCGGCGCGGGGTTGTTTTTCGGCATCTACCCTGCGATGAAGGCTGCCAACCTAGACCCCGTCCG
>Ga0209515_10001202_pt1 | contig 44524 bp, 50 predicted proteins | sample Subgroupgradi54m_FD_187454 | JGI IMG/M metagenome (GOLD analysis project Ga0209515, IMG submission 187454) | Subsurface groundwater microbial communities from S. Glens Falls, New York, USA - GMW60B uncontaminated upgradient, 5.4 m (SPAdes)... ... | reverse complement strand
GGGGCCCGGGATCACGCCGGGCAGCGGGCCGGGCCACCTCGCCCTCTTTGGCTACGATCCGTTGACTTACCAAATCGGACGGGGAGTGCTTGAGGCGTGCGGGATCGACTTGCAGCTCCAACCGGGTGACGTGGCAAGCCGTGGTAACTTCTGCACACTCGATGAGGGGGGGAGGGTTGCAGATCGGCGGGCCGGTCGAATCTCCACCGAGACCTGCGAGCGCCTCTGTGGTAAGCTCGATCACATTCGTATAGACGGGGTCGAGCTGATCGTCAGGCCAGTCAAGGAGCACCGGCTGGTGGTGGTGTTGCGAGGGGAGGGCCTCTCGGACGCCCTCGCTGATTCCGACCCACTGGCCTCCGGCCAACACCCGCTGCCTGTGATGCCCGTCCGCCCAGAGGCGACCAGGACGGCGGGGTTGGTGAATCGGTTCCTCGACCAGGCTCGCGGGTTGCTGAAGGAGGAAAAGCCAGCCAATATGATCTTGCTCAGGGGGTTTGCCGGGCCCCCAAACCTCCCCCGGTTTCCTGAGCTGTTTCTGCTCCGGGCGGCGGCGATCACCTGTTATCCGATGTATCGTGGTCTCGCGAAGCTGGTCGGGATGGACGCGTTGCCATTCTGCGCGGACCTGGATGACGAGCTGCGGGTTTTATCCGCGAATTACTCCCGGTACGACTTCTTCTATGTTCATTTTAAAGGGACTGATCGAGCTGGTGAGGACGGTGACTTCGAAGGAAAAGTCGCGGCCCTTGAAGAGTTAGATCGGCGCATCCCAGCCTTTCTCGAGCTGAACCCCGATGTCTTTATTCTGACGGGCGATCATTCGACACCAGCCGTCCTGAAGGGCCATAGCTGGCATCCGGTCCCGTTCCTCCTCTGGTCTCGGTGGTGCCGCTCTCATGGTGTGAGACGGTTTACGGAGATGGACTGTGCGTCTGGGCCTCTGGGGAGGACACTGGCTGTTGATCTCATGTCCCTGGCAATGGCTAACGCCTTGAGATTCAAGAAGTTTGGAGCATAGGTGCGCTCCACCCAGTTAAATTGACAATCACGTAATGGTTAGTTATAATTATCGCGGAAGGACGCCGAGGAGCGGTGGAGCTCAAAAGAGGGCTGAAGGATCGCACGTATGGGGCATGATGGCCTGCTAAGAATCGGCGAGTTGGCGAAAAGGACCGGCACCACCCTGCGGACGGTTCGGTATTACGAGCAGCTCGGTCTGATCAATCACTTCACCCGGACGAAAGGCGGCTTTCACCTCTACTATCCGGATAACTGCCAGAAGATTCAGTTCATCAGGAACCTGCAGCTCTTGGGAATCCCTCTCGCCGAGATCAGGCGACTCCTGGCTCGTCGTGCGAATGCCAAGTCCGGTGCCGAGGCGGCTCCGGAGATGATTGAGATTTTAGAGAGGCAGTTGGGTGAGATTGAGGTCCGAGTTGCTACCTACCGTCAGATGAAGGAGTCGATCCGACAGACCCTGGAAATTTTGCAGGTCTGCCAGGAGTGCCCCCTTAAGCCGTCGAAGGATGTCTGCTGTCAGTGCGACGTGATCACCTCAATGAAAGAGGTTCCACTGCCGATGCAGGCCATGATCGCAGCGTCGTGAGCGAATGATGCTGCACCGGACACAACAAGAAGGGACGATGTAGCCAGATGCCGGTTAGCCTCTCCATTTACATGGACCACCACGCGACCACGCCTGTCGCCCCGGAAGTTTTCGAGGCGATGCGCCCGTACTTCTGCGAGCGCTTCGGTAACGCCGCTTCCCGCAGCCACCCATTCGGCTGGGCGGCCGAGGAGGCGGTGGAGCAGGCCCGCGCACAGGTCGCCCACCTGCTCGGCTGTAAGGCGGCGGAGATCGTCTGGACGAGCGGTGCCACCGAGGCAGACAACCTCGCGATCAAAGGGGTCGCTGCCGCCTATCGGGAGAAGGGCCGACACCTCATCACCTCCCGGATCGAGCACCACGCCGTCCTCGACCCCTGCAAGCGCCTCGAGCGAGAGGGTTACCAGGTCACCTACCTCCCCGTGGATGCGACAGGACGGGTCGATCCGGCCGATGTGGAGCAGGCGATCACAAAGGAGACGATCCTCATTTCCATCATGGCGGCGAACAACGAAATCGGGACCCTGCAGCCGATAGCCGAGATCGGCCGGATCGCCAAGCGCCGTGGTGTCCTCTTCCATACCGACGCCGCCCAGTATGTCGGTAGGCTCCCCCTCTCCGTGGACGAGTGGCAAGTTGACCTTCTCTCGGCATCGGCCCACAAATGTTACGGTCCCAAAGGAGTGGGCGCCCTCTATGTGCGGATGAGCAAGCCACGGGTCAAGCTCATCCCCCAGATGGACGGGGGAGGCCATGAAAAAGGTCGTCGCTCGGGGACCCTCAACGTGCCTGGCTGCGTCGGTTTCGGCGCCGCCTGCGCCCTCGCCGAGCGTGAGCTCCCGACCGAGGCCGCCCGGCTGACCGCCCTTCGTGAGCGATTGAGGGCCGCCCTTTGGGCTGGGCTCGAGCACCTGCACCTCAACGGTCACGTGACCGAGCGGCTCCCCGGCAATCTGAACGTCTCCTTCAAGTTTATCGAGGGAGAGTCTCTGCTTATGGCGCTAAAGGGGATCGCCGTCTCCTCCGGCTCTGCGTGCACCAGCGCCACGCTTGAGCCTTCCTACGTCCTCCTTGCACTCGGGGTGGGCGAGGAGCTTGCCCACGCCAGTATCCGCTTTGGCCTCGGCCGCGGGAACACAGAGGAGGAGGTGGACTTCGCTGCCGCGCAGGTTGTCGAGAACGTGACCCGCCTCCGGGCGCTCTCCCCTCTATACGAGATGGCGCTCGAGGGGATCGACGTGGAGGCCGCCCAGTGGAGGGGCCGCGCCTCCTGACGGGAAGGCCTCTCATGTACGTGGATTCCGAACAGTTCCTCCGGGAACAACTCTGTGACGTCGGCAAGCTGCTCGCTCCTTTGGATGAGGAGCGCAGCGCTAGACCTGGCCGTCACGAATTAAGGAGGTCCGTATGATCACACTCACCGAGGTGGCCGCCACCAAGCTGGCCGACCTCCTCAAGACCCAGGCCAAGCCCGAGGACGGCCTGCGCGTCCGCGTCGTCGGCGGCGGCTGCTCCGGCCTCTCCTACGAGTTCGAGTTCGACCAGCCCCAGCCGGCCGACCAGGTCTTCGAGGCCCACGGCGTCAAGGTCCTGGTGGACCCGAAGAGCTACCTCTACCTGGCCGGCACGGAGATCGACTACATCGACGGCCTGCAGGGGGCCGGCTTCAACTTGAAGAACCCCAACGCGAAGGGCGGCTGCGGCTGCGGGTCGTCCTTCACGGCGTAAGGGCTGGCAAAGAAAGCGTTCAGCTAGCAGCTATCAGCGGTCAGCCTTCAGGCATCAGGCAGATTTCTTGCTGAAAGCTGACTGCTGAATGCCCGTGCTGTAGGGAGACATCGTATGCCGCAGATAACAGAGATTGACGCCCCGCTGGCGAAGGCGGAAGAGGAGGAGTTCGAGCGGGGCCTGCTCCTCTCGACCCTTGACAGCCTGGTCAATTGGGCGCGGAAGTCATCCATCTGGCCAGTGAGCTTCGGCCTCGCCTGCTGTGCGATCGAAATGATGGCAACGGGCGCTTCGCGCTTCGATCTTGCCAGGTTCGGAGCAGAGGTGTTTCGGGGGTCGCCACGACAGGCTGACCTGATGATCGTTGCCGGCCGGGTGAGCCGGAAGATGGCCCCAGTCCTCAGGAGGATCTACGATCAGATGCCTGAGCCGAAGTGGGTAATCGCAATGGGTGCGTGTGCCTCTTGCGGGGGGATCTTCAATACCTATACTATCGTTCAAGGTGTAGATGAGATCGTTCCGGTGGATGTCTACGTCCCGGGGTGCCCGCCCAGGCCGGAACAACTGATCCACGGGATCATGCTGCTCCAGGAAAAGATCACCAAGGAGCGGCCGAGCAAGCGGGGTCTCTTCCATTTCCCCTGGGGGTCGAAGGCATAGAGAATTAAGAAGAGACGGGCAGGGATGGCGAGGGTAATCGGGTTCGATCTCGGAATGGCTGACTCGGTGGTCGGCTTCCACCGAGAGACAGGAGGCGTAAGATGCGAATGACCCATCAGCTCAAGGTCGGAGACGCGGCACCGGATTTCACCTTGAAGGATGACAAGAAGAACGACGTCAGTCTCTCGAGCTTCAAGGACAAGCAGAACGTCATGCTGGCGTTCTTCCCGCTGGCCTTCACTCCAGTCTGACAGGCCGAGCTGTCCGCTTACCACGCCGACATGCGAAAGTTTGCGGACTACAATACCCAGGTCCTGGGGATCAGCACCGACAGTCCATATACCCTGGCGGCATTCGCCGAAAAATGCGGCGGTCTGGGGTATCCGCTGCTGAGCGATTTCTGGCCTCACGGGCAGGTGTCATTGAAATACGGCGTTCTTCGAGAGGAGGGATTTCCCCAGCGGTCGGTCTTCATCATCGATAAGCAGGGCAACCTGAACACGATCAAATTCTACGAGCTGCGTCAGCAGCCGGATAACCAGGAACTGCTGGACATCGTCAAGAAGCTCTAAGCAGAACAGGAAAGCGCGTGATCCTCGAGATCCTTAAAGGGATGGCGATCACCTTCAAGCATATCTTTCAAAAGCCGGTCACGGTTTCCTATCCGGAGGAGCGCCTTCCCCTTGCCCCCCGCTATCGTGGCCTGCACATGCTCGTCGTCAACGACGACGGGATGGAGCGGTGCGTGGGGTGCGAATTGTGCGCCATCGCATGCCCGGCCGATGCGATTTACATCGAGGCGGCTGAAAACACTGAAGAGGAAAGGCACTCAAGAGGCGAGCGGTATGCCAAGGTCTACAAGATCCACATGCTCCGGTGCATCTTCTGTGGTTACTGCGAGGAGGCGTGCCCTGAGGAGGCGATTGTGCTGGGCAAAAAGTATGAAATTGCCTCCTACAACAGGGCGGACTTTGTTTACGGAAAAGAGCGATTGATGATGCCCTTGAAAGAGGCGCTCAAACAGCGGCCTGATCTGCACCCCGATTGGTAGCCGAGGATCACGGGGGGAAGGAAGAGTTCAATGGAGTGGGTCGAGGCAGGCACACTGAAGCGATTCTCACCTGAAAAGGGGCAGAAAATCGGACTCTTCAGGACCGAGCGCGCCATGGCGGATCTCTATTGCCTCTTGCCAGGTCAAGCCCAGAAGCCCCACATCCATGAGATGTCGGATAAGATCTACTACGTCATCGAGGGGACAGCGCGCTTCAGAATTGGGGTTCAGGAACGTGAGCTCTCGGCTGGCGCCGCGGTGCTGGCCCCAGCCTCGGCGGAGCACGGAGTTGAGAATTTAGGGTCGAACCCTCTGGTCCTATTTGTGGTTCTTGCGCCGCCGCTTCCCAAAGACAAAGGCCATTAACACCTCGGCATCTCCTGAGGCGGGAGGTTGAGGGTCCGTATGGCGCGAGCGACAGTGCCTCCATCACCGCTTCCAGCCGGGGGGCGACGTTGAGCAATCTATGAGGCAAGGCGTCCAATGACCGAAAAGACATTCGCGTCTTCGTTTTGGCGAAGAGGTACCGTCGTCGTCAGTGGCGGGCACCTTCGTTGAAGACTCGATGAATTGACGGGGGGGAAGAAGAATGATGATCAAGCACGAAACCTTAGAAGTGGCCACCGAGGATCGACTACAGTTCATGGATCTGACGAAGCGGATCCGAGATCGGCTCCAACGCTACAACATCAAGGAGGGGTTGGTCGTCCTCAGCTCCCTTCACACGACGACCGCCCTTTTCATCAATGAGTGGCAGGATGCTCTGCTCCACGATCTCCGGGTCCTCCTGGATCGCCTCGTGAAGGAAGGGGACGGCTACCGCCACGATGATCAACGCTACTCTGATTGTGATCGAGGCAACGCCCATTCCCACCTGCGCTCTGTACTCCTGAGCCGGCAGCTCTCAGTTCCGGTGGTGGACGGTGAGATGGCCCTCGGCACCTTCCAGTCGATCATCTTCGCTGAGCTGGACGGCCCGAGGGAGCGGCACATCCATCTGCAGGTCATAGCCGAATAACGGCGGGGCGGGCAAGACGCTCTTGACGAAGAAAGCTTGGTGGAGAAGCGGGTTGGAGATGATGGGGATCGGGCTGCCGGTCTCAGGCGCAGGCCACGGTATTGGCCACTTTCTGGGTGCCCTCGGGCACTGAGCGGACCATGCATCGAATCGTTCGGTATCGCGGCGGATCATTTGAACCCCTAGAGGTCCCTGTGGTTGAGGAGCAGTCTCTCACTATTTTTGTCAATGGGCGGGAGCTGGCCACGATGCAGTGTACGCCGATCAAGCTCGATTGCCTGGTCCTGGGATTTTTGAGCTTCGAGGGAATCATCGAGGGGCTTGATGAGGTCGAGTTACTCGAGGTTTTTCCCGAGGAGGCGGTGGCGGATGTCCGGCTCACGAAGGCATTCACCCCCCCGCGTCGCCGCATTTTCACCTCGGGGTGCACGGGAGGGATCACATTTGGCATGCCGATGGAGGGGTTCAAGGCTTTCCCGGAGGAGGCGGTCTTGTACCCGGAACAGGCGTTCGATCTCATGAAACAGCTCTATGCTGAAGCTCGCCTCTACCGGGTGTCGCGTGGGATTCATGCCGCTGCCCTGAGCGACGGGAATAAACTCCTGCTCGTGGCCGAGGACGTAGGGCGGCACAACGCCCTGGACAAGATCCATGGCGAGGCGCTCCTCCAAGGCATTGCGACAGCCGGACATATCCTCCTCTCCACCGGCCGCATCTCGTCGGAGATGCTTCGGAAGGGGGCCCACATGCGGACCCCGTTCGTCATTTCCCGGACCTCGCCCACCAGCCTGGCCATCCAGGCGGCCAAGCGCTTTGGCATCACCGTGATCGGTTACGTCCGGGGAGAGGGGTTTAACGTCTACAGCCACCCCGAGCGCCTCCTTCCGCAGCGGGTGGAGGTTGCCAACCTGCCTCGCTCCTGAGCGCCAGTGACACCCCGATGCGCCTCATCGATCTACACGCCCACACGACCGCCTCTGACGGAGCCCTTTCCCCCCAGGAGCTGGTACGCCTCGCAAAGCGCAGCGGTGTCTCGGTCCTGGCCGTGACCGACCACGACACACTCGCAGGCATCCAAGCGGCGATGGGCGAAGCGGCGCGGACGGGCCTCCAGATCGTTCCCGGCGTCGAGATGACCGCCTATGTGGACGACCTGGAGGTTCACATCCTGGGGCATTTGATCAATCCGGACGACGCCCGGCTGGCAGAGTTTCTTGCCTCCTCACGCAGCGACCGGATCGAGAGGATCCAGCGTATGATCGCTAAGCTCTGGTCTTTGGGTCTCCCGCTTGATGCTCATGAGGTTTTGACTCAGGAGTCCGGCTCCTCGGTTGGCCGCCCCCATCTGGCACAGGCCATGGTGAGGCACGGCTATGTGACTTCGGTGCAGGAGGCCTTCGACCGGTACCTCACGCCCGGAAAGCCGGCGCATGTGGAACGGTTCAGAATCCCGGCAGCCGAGGTGATCTCGGCGATCAAGCGGGCTGGCGGTGTCCCGTCGCTTGCCCACCCCGGTGTCTATGGGTGGGACGAAGTCATTCCTCGCCTGGTGGAGCAGGGGCTGATGGGACTGGAGGCGTGTCACCCGGATCATGGGGCCGAAGCGATATTTCGGTATGAGCGTATGCGGCTGAAGTACGATCTGTTGGCCGTCTGTGGCTCTGACTACCACGGTTCGCCTGGCTTGCGCCTGAGCAGCTTGGGCAGCCCGTCATTGCCGGAGGCGGAGTTCGAACGGCTGTGCGCCGCAGCAGCCACGTCTCGCGCCTCCTCCATGATGGGCTGATTCCGGAGGTGGAGCTGCCGGTGCACGCGCGATTTCAGCAGTTGTTCCGGAACAGACAACGTTCCCCCCGCGACTCGGTCGTTGAGGGCAGTTTGCTTTGTCTCCCCTTCGTGGGTTGGGCTCAATCTGGTGTGCCATGGAAGGTCTGTGTGATGAGGCTGTGCAGAGGAGACGATGGAGGAGTTCTTCGTAAAGACGAGGCGAAAATTCGAGGTGATCGACATCACCCCGAAGGTTCGGGAGATCGTGGAACGCAATGCGCCGCCCGAGGGACTGTGCTGCGTGTTTGTCCCTCATGCGACCGCGGCCGTCGCGATCAACGAGAATGCCGATCCCAATATCGGGGAAGACCTCCAAGAGGCGCTGGCGAAGCTGATCCCCGAGGGAATTTGGCGGCATGATCGGATCGATGACAACGCGGCAGCCCACATCAAGGCGGCCATCGTGGGCCCGAGCGAGACGGTGCCGGTCAAGAATGGCAAACTCCTGCTGGGCACCTGGCAGAGCCTGATGTTGGTGGAGTTTGACGGCCCGCGGGAGCGGAAGGTGCTCGTCCAGATCAGGTGAGAGCTGATGCCACTCGGGCCGCTGTATCGCAGCTCCTGCTCCGAAGAGGCGCTGCGAGAGTGAGCAGGAAAAACGTCAGGCTTATCGGCCGCCCTTGATCTTGGGGACCATGAGGACCGTGTCGCCGTGGGTGAGAAGGCGCGTTCGCTCCACCGCTTGACCGTTCACCCGGACCTCTAGGCCCCCGTTGACACCTATCTCTGTTAAAAGGCTGTCGAGGGTGAAGGGGCTTTCCCGGCGGACCTCCTGAGTGCTCTTTCCGAGCGTCACGATCTTGACGACGACGGTCTCTTGCTCCTGTGTGCTTCCCTGTTTCATTGCCGTTCTCCTTTCCTCTTGCTGAGCCATTAGCCCTCTGACCAACGCCACCTCCCTCTAGGCGGTCAGGAAGGTGAGAGTTTTGTGATCGAAGATGATCTCCCGTTTGTAGGCCTCGCCCATCGCGACCCGTTTCACCTGGCCCGCCACCAGGCTCGCGATCCCGAAGCCGGTGTAGACGATAGCCTGGGCAGTGCACGGAAACTGCAAGGCTTCGTCGTCGGAGTAGAGGGTCCTTTCGTAAAAGCGAACGTGGTCAGGATCCGCGGGGCGGACTGTATATAGCCTGGAGACCTCCGCGCCCATCCTGGCGTCGATGTAGGCTGCGACGCCGGCCTTGAACCGAATCGACCGGTCCCAGATCCGCCGCCTTCCCTCCATGCTGTCCACGCCAGAGACGACAATCCCCTGGAGGCGTTGGCCCTGGACTCGCTCTGGCCGCGCGTCGATGCCTGTGCCTGTGAAACTCTTGATAATGTCAGCCAAGCGTTCGACCTTTAGCTGGCCGACATCGCCTAGCCGGTAGAGCTGGTTAGGGATGTTCTGGTCTTCCACCAGATCGTCATCGTAGACAGTGAGGTGGACGCACCCCATCTTCGCGAGGGCTAGCGCGGTAAAGGAGCCGATCCCCCCGCATCCAACGATGGTGATCGGTGTTTCGAGGGCCTCGGCATCCACCAGATCGGTCTGTCGGGAAAAATCCATGACGCTTCGTCCCTACCGCACGGCTTTGAGGGGATGGGGGGATAGGGATGCAGGGTGTTCTGCAGGCGTTATCTCGCGCCAGTTCTCGATGGAGATATGCCAATCCTTGGAGTTGGTCGTCTTGAGGAAATCTAAAATGACCTCGCAGGCGGTCGCCAGTTGCAACTCCCCGATCAACTTCGCCAACCCTTGCCGGATGTTGCCCAGGCATGCTTTTCCGTTCCAGATGTGCGGATGGTCGTAGTACCCGTGACTGCTAGTCAGATTATGAATCGTGATCTCTCCGTTGTAAAGAAGATCGATCTGGAAAGTGCCCAGGGAGTACAGCTTCCCGTTGTGTTCCGCCCGGATAGGTCGCGTGATAATCCGCAGTCCCGCCGGCAAGGCAGTCACGTCGGCCACATCGGCGAGTCCCGACAGGCGGTCCAGCTTGCGGACCACATCGGCGTCGTCTTTGACCACCTCGCCCTTCAGATGCCGGAGTCGCCGTCGGCACGCCTGTAGGTGACGGGTTTCGGCAGTGAGTTGGAGCGAGGCAACCTCAAGCACCTCCTCTGTTGACCGGATCTCCGTCTCCAGGAAACTGATCTCGCCCCCGATCTGCTCCCACCGCCCTTCCTGAAGCTGACTCCTCACCAGGGCCCTTCGCTTGTCTCGCCGGGCTGATTCCTGAATCTCGGTCGTTCGCCGCAGGCCAGCCAAGATGAATGGTAATCGGTCGGGATGTAGGCCGCTCTGTGCCGTGAGGTCTGTGCTCATCATCTGGAGGGCGCGGTCGAGGAGGAGTCTCAAGAGCAGGGCGGCGAGTTCCTCCGACTGGCCGGCCAAATCGAAGAGGATGAAGATATTCCTGCGCTGCAAGTAGGCCAGCGCCCTCCCCTCATTGTCGCGCAACGCGATCCCTTTTTGCAGTCGGCCAGGAAGAGTCAAGGCCCGTCGGGCGCCCTCACGCAGTGGATGGCCGAAGACGATGGGTAACCCTATCATCGGGCTGTCACCCTTCAAAAACGTCCATGGAAACTGTCTGGGAAGGGCGAAGAGGTGGAGGTGGAAACCGGGGTCTGCCCTTGGCTTTGAGGAAGCTCGAAATGGGCGATGCAGGTGCAGGGTAACCCTCAACGCCGATTCATACTCCTTGATGACCGGCTCGAGGGGAACCTCACTTAATTGTCGCACAGCGGACATGCGAATCTTTCGGGCAGGATAGTAGATACCGTAAACGACTTACCAAAAACTTACGTTAGCAAAAGGTGGGTCAAACGACAAGTCAAAAGTTGAGAGGGCTAGTTCTGAAAGGCAGAGTGGGCGATTTCGTGAAGCGAACAAATCGACCTCGGAGGCCAAGGGGCCCCGTCATAGCAATAGATTAGGGCCTTGGCGCTGTGAGAGTTCGACGGCAGAACGAAGCTGCAAGAGCGCTGCAGGCAGTGGTGGGTGATTGACAGGTGCATCAAGACATGGTATGACCGCATATAGCAAGCTGGTTCTATCCGCCGTCTCGAGAGTCCACCAGATCGGCGACTGGAACGAGGGAGCGATGTCAGAACCCGCACGTGCAAGCGTACTTATCTCTCCTGCCCAGATCCTTCCGGCCCGCAAGCCCCCATGGCTGAAGGTCAAAGCACCAGGCGGACCCAATTACCTCAAGTTGAAGCGACTCCTCCACGACCGAAGACTGAACACCATCTGTGAGGAAGCCCACTGTCCCAACATCGGCGAGTGCTGGGAGCAGCTCACCGCGACCTTCCTGATCCTGGGCGATATCTGCACCCGCCACTGCGGGTTCTGTGCTGTGAAGCATGGCAAACCGACGGAACTCGATCTGGTCGAGCCAGAACGTGTGGCCCAGGCAATCCGGAGCCTTGGCTTGGAGCATGCGGTGATCACCTCCGTCAACCGTGATGACCAGGCCGATGGCGGCTCAGGCATCTTTGCCGCGGTGATCCGTCGGGTGCGGGAGCTGTCGCCGGGCTGCAGCATTGAGGTGCTGATCCCTGACTTCCGTGGCAGTGAGGCCGCCCTGCGTACCGTGGTTGAAGCCGAGCCCGACATCCTGAACCACAACATGGAAACCGTTCCCCGGTTGTACCGGGAGGTCCGTCCTGGATCACGCTATGAACGCTCCCTTGAGCTCTTCTCCAGGGCGAGACGATTGGCCCCGGAGTCAGTGACCAAGTCAGGGATTATTTTGGGATTCGGCGAGGAGCGGGAGGAGCTGCTCCAGACGATGGCGGACCTGAGGGGGGTGGATTGCGACATCCTGACGTTGGGTCAGTACCTGCGGCCAAGTCAACAACATCTGCCCATCATGAAATACTATACCCCGGAGGAGTTCACGGAGTTGAAAACGATCGGGGAAGGAATGGGGTTCAAGCATGTGGAAGCTGGGCCTTTGGTCCGAAGCTCCTACCATGCCCGCGGCCAGGCCGAGGAGGTAGGTCGCAAGCGTGCGAGGGGAGGGAGCGAGCCGTGCTGAAGTTAGAGCAGAAGGAGCTGATCGATCTCCTTCGGCAGATGCTTTTGATCAGGAGATTTGAGGAGAAGTGCGCGGAGATGTATGCCCTTGGCAAGATCGGTGGCTTCCTTCACCTCTACATCGGCCAGGAGGCTGTTGCGGTGGGCGCCATCTCCGTTCTGCGGCCGGATGACTACGTGATTGCTAGCTATAGGGAGCATGGCCATGCATTGGCCAAGGGGTCCGATCCCGGGAAGGTCATGGCAGAGCTGTTCGGCCGGGCTGATGGTCTCTGCAAAGGCAAGGGCGGATCCATGCATCTGTTTGACAAAACCCGCAACTTCCTAGGGGGCCATGCGATCGTGGCCGGGCAGATCCCGATAGGGACCGGCGCGGCCTTCGCCAGCAAGTACGAGGGGAAGGATCAAGTCACGCTCTGTTTCTTCGGTGACGGCGCCGTGAACCAGGGGGTCTTTCACGAGGCGCTCAATCTGGCCGCCCTCTGGCATTTGCCAATCGTCTATATCTGCGAGAACAACAGATATGGCATGGGCACCAGTGTAGACCGAGCCACCTCGGTCACGAACCTGTACCGGCGGGCAGAGGCATACGGGATGCTTGGTGAAGCGGTTGATGGGATGGACCTCCTCGCAGTTCGGGAGCGGGTGGGCCTGGCGGTGGAGCGGGCGCGGCGAGATTGCATCCCTTCCTTCATCGAGGCCGAGACGTATCGATTCCGGGGGCACTCCATGGCCGATCCGGGGACATATCGGACAAAAGACGAGGTCGAAGCTCAGAAGAAACATGATCCCATCTTCCTTTTCCGAGATCAACTGATGGCTGATGGGGTTCTGAAGGAGGTGGATTGGAAACAGCTCGAGAAGGAAGTCCGGGAAATCGTAGAGGGGGCCGTCCACTACGCGGACGCCTCCCCAGAGCCGTCGCTAGAGTGGTTACTGACGGACGTCTACGTCTCGGAGCGCTAGTGCTGGTCCAATTAACTTCGCCTAGCGGTGTTGCTCGCCCCAGAGGCACTCCCTGCGACGTACATCAGATGTACGCCGGGTACCCGCGAAGTGGGTGCGGCCCCTGGGGCAGCGCCTGGACCCACCTCCGGCGGGTACCCCGCTCGTTTCTTGGCCCAGCATGCTCCGCGCCAACAGCACGAGAAAATAGTTGACGTTGCGCTAAGGGAGGACGAGCGATGCCTGTCATGACCTACCGGGAGGCGCTGAACCAGGCCCTTCGGGAGGAGATGCGGCGCGATCCCGGAGTCTTCCTCATGGGGGAGGATGTCGGAGTCTACCAGGGTGCGTATAAAGTCAGCCAAGGCCTCCTGGAGGAGTTCGGCCCGAAGCGGGTCATCGACACCCCGATCAGTGAGGGTGGCTTCACCGGCGTCGGAATCGGTGCGGCGATGGTCGGCTTACGGCCGGTCGTCGAGATGATGACCTTCAACTTCGCCTTGGTTGCCATCGATCAGATCGTTAATCATGCGGCCAAGATCCTCTATATGTCTGGCGGCCAGTATAATGTGCCAATGGTGATCCGCGGGCCGGGCGGTCCCGCGCATCAATTAGCGGCCCAGCACTCTCAGAGCATGGAGTCGTACTTCTACCATGTTCCCGGCCTCAAGGTTGTGCGACCGGGGACACCCAAGGATGCGAAGGGGCTTCTCAAGAGCTCGATCCGGGACAGCGATCCGGTCATCTTCATCGAGTCGGAGCTCCTGTACGGGACAAAGGGCGAGGTCCCGGAGGGGGAATACACCATCCCGCTCGGTCTCGCCGAGGTCAAGCGTGAGGGGAACGACGTGACCATTGTTGCCTACTCCAAGATGCTCCTGCTGGCCTTGGAGGTGGCGGAGGATCTGGAGAAGGAGGGGATCTCGGTCGAGGTAGTGGACCCGCGTACGCTCCGTCCCCTTGACACCGGCACCATCATCGAGTCGGTCAGGAAGACCAACCGAGCCGTGGTCATGGAATCAGGCGCCGGATTCGCCGGGATCGGATCGGAGATCGGTACGATCATCTCCGAGCAGGCATTTGACTATCTGGACGCGCCGGTGGAGCGGGTGACCAGTGCCAACGCACCGATGCCGTACGCGAAGAATCTCGAGCGCGCCAAGCAACCGACCAAGGAGCGGGTCATGAAGGCGGTCAAGAAAGTTCTTGCCGTCTCTTAGAGTGCGTGCAGGAAAGGGTGGGGAGGAGGCACACTGAGCTCATGGCCATTCAGGTGGTCATGCCCCGGTTGAGCGACACAATGGAGGAGGGGAAGATCCTTCGGTGGCTCAAGAAAGAGGGAGATCGGGTAGAGGGAGGTGACATCCTCGCCGAAGTCCAGACCGACAAGGCCGACATCGAGATGGAAGCCTTCGGATCGGGGATCCTTCGTAAGGTCCTTGTCCGGGAGGGTGAGTCGGCACGTGTCGGTCACCTGATCGGCGTGATCGCCGAGGAGGACGAAGATATCTCTGCGCTGCTCGCAGCCCCGGAAGAGCCCGGCATGAGACTCGCAAGCCCTGCTGTGGCGTCTCCTCAAGTGGCAGTCCCTCCGATCGTTCAGCCCGCCGCTGGGAGACGCATCAAGGCCTCGCCTCTTGCGAGAAGGATGGCGAGGGAGCAGGGGTTCGACCTGTCGGTGGTCGCAGGTTCTGGCCCCGGAGGGCGGGTGATCCGGCGAGATCTGGCCGCCTTGGCCGAGGCGGCCGCCGGTGGTCCCCGGGTGGCGTCGGTGTTACCCGAGCGAAGCGTCCCGGAGCCCCGCGTAGCAGTTGCCGCGGTCCCGCTATCGGTGGAGTTCGAGGAGAGGGAACTCTCCTCGATGCGCAAGGCGATTGCCAAGCGCGTGAGCCAGAGCATGGCGAGTGCGCCGCACTTCTATCTGACGGTCGAGGTGGCGATGGAGAAGGCCATGGAGCTGCGCGAGTCGATCCAGGCCCAGGTATCAGATCTCAAAGTGACCTTCACCGACATGATCGTCAAGGCCGCGGCGCTGGCCCTCGTGCGTCATCCGGCGATCAACGCCTCCTTCATGGGGGATCGAATCCGCTTCTATTCTCAGGTCCATATCGGCATTGCGGTGGCCCTGGAGGATGGATTGATCACCCCGGTGCTGCGCGAGTGCGATCGGAAGAGCCTGGCCCAGATCGCCAGGGATGCAGGGAGCTTGATTGAGCGGGCTCGATCCCAGAAGCTGAAGCCCGAGGAGTACACCGGAGGGACCTTCACCATCTCGAACCTGGGCATGTTCGAGATAGAAGAGTTTACCGCTATCATCAACCCTCCTGAGGCCGCCATCCTGGCCGTGGGATCGATCCAGGCCAAGCCGGTGGTGGTTGACGGACAGATCAGGACTGGCCATCGGATGCGGATGACGCTCTCCTGCGATCACCGGGCGGTGGATGGCGCGACCGGAGCCAAATTCCTCCAGGAGGTCAAGCGGCTGCTCGAGCATCCGCTTCACCTCGTTCTTTAGCCGGGGCCGGGAATGGGACAGGACGACCGAACGTTCGATCTGGCAGTGATTGGGGCGGGCCCTGGGGGCTACGTCGCGGCGATCCGGGCCGCTCAGCTCGGGATGCGGGTAGCCATCGTGGAGCGGGATCGCTTGGGCGGGATCTGCCTCAACTGGGGGTGTATCCCGACGAAGGCGCTGCTGCAGAACGCGCTGGTTCTTTCGCTATTCCGCCGTGCCGAGGAGTTTGGCATTTACGTCGAGAATCTGCGAGCGGATTTCGGCATTGCCGTGAAGCGGAGCCGGCAGGCGGCGGAGCGGCTCTCCAAAGGCGTTGAATATCTTATGAAGAAGAACAAGATCGCGGTCTTCATGGGCGAAGCCCGCTTCGCTTCGGCTCACGACCTCGAGATCGCAGACGGGGCCGGGAAGACGATCGGGGCGATTCGCGCTGAGCGGGTTCTCCTGGCATCGGGGTCGCGTGCGAAGTTGCTGCCGGGATTGGTGGCCGATGGCAGGGTGGTGCTCACGAGCACCGAGGCGATCCTGCTGCCCCGTGCGCCTACCTCGATGATCATCATCGGCGCGGGCGCGGTCGGCGTGGAGTTCGCCGACATCTATCAGGCCTATGGCACGGCCGTAACGGTCGTCGAGATGCTCCCGACGATCCTTCCCCAAGAGGACGATGAGATCGCGACGCTGCTGGCTCGCTCCCTGACCAGGAGGGGAATCAGGGTCCTAACCGGGACGACGGTTGAGCAGGTGGTCGTTGAGGCGGGCGGAGCCAAGGTGAGGGTGTCAGCCGACGGGAAGGTCGAAGACCTAGTCGGCGAGACAGTGCTGGTGGCAGTCGGCAGGGCACCCAACTCCGAGGTGGGCGGCTTGAAAGAGCTGGGCGTGGTGACGGAGAACGGGTTTGTAAAGGTGAACGAGTGGATGGAATCGAGCGTCCCAGGGATCTATGCCATCGGCGACCTGGTGGGCGAGCCGCTCCTGGCACACAAGGCCTCAGCCGAGGGGATCGTTGCGGTCGAGAAGATGGCCAAGCTCGACGGGGTGGCACCAGTGGATCACCGGCGGATTGCGAATTGTACCTACTGCCACCCACAGGTCGCCAGCATCGGCCTCACGGAAGCGAGGGCGAAGGCTGAAGGGTATACGATAAGGGTGGGTCGGTTCCCCTTCACTGCCAGCGGGAAGGCGATCGCCTTAGGCGAGACCGAGGGGATGGTGAAGCTGATCGCCGATGCCAAGCAGGGAGAGATCCTCGGTGTCCATATCCTGGGCGCCGAGGCCACGGAATTGATCGCCGAGGCTGGCCTGGCGATGTCATTAGAGGCCACCGCAGAGGAGATCGCTCGATCGATTCACGCGCACCCTACCCTCTCCGAGGCGATGGGCGAGGCTGCCCTGGGGGTCCTTGGCCGGGCGATCCATCTTTGAAGTACAGGGGACAGGGTTTAAGGTACAGGGGTAGAGCATCGGGAAAAGAGGCTCCGACAATTCCCTCTGTCAGAGCCCCGGCCTTGAACCCGTATGAGCAATGGCGATTTGTAGCCTGATCGATCTGGGTCTCACGCCATACGAAGAAGCGTTGACGCTCCAGCGCCGTCTTGCGGCACTTCGGGCCGGGGGTCGGGTAGGGGACCTCTTGCTGCTGTTCCAACACCCCCCCGTGATCACCCTTGGGCGCGCTGGGCAGAAAGGCCATCTCCTGGTGCCCGAGTCGTCCCTGGCCAGATTGGGGATCAGCTTTCTCGAAGTGGAGCGGGGTGGCGACATGACCTATCACGGCCCTGGCCAGTTGGTGGGATACCCGATCCTGAATCTGGCCGATCATGGTCGCGACCTGCACCGATACCTTCGGCAGCTCGAAGGGGTCTTGATCGAGACCCTCTCGCTCTTTGGGATCGCTGCTGGTCGTTGGATCGGTCGAACGGGGGTCTGGGTCGCCGGGAGAAAGATCGCCTCGATTGGCATTCATCTCAATCGGTGGGTGACTCGCCATGGCTTCGCGCTGAACGTGGACATGGATCTGGCCCCGTTCGACCTGATCGTTCCTTGTGGCATCCACGGTGTCAAGGCGACGAGTATGGCAGAGGCAATGTCCCGTCCAGTGTCGGTCGATGACGTGACTCCGAGGCTTGTCGAACAGTTCGAGGCCCAGTTCAGGGTTCATCTCATTCCCACCTCACTCCCCCTGCTTCTCAGCTCGATCGAAGCGCGGCATGAGGATCTGCCATTGGATTCTCCGCTTCGAGAAGTCGCCGCGGCGACGCCTGTCACCTAACCCCTCGATCCATCTGACAAGCCGGATCCGCCCAGCCCGCCCGGCTTGGTGGCCAGCGCTCATTTCGAAGATCTATTTTGTATTGACATGTTGCAGAAGGTCTTCTACTTTTTGGGGCGGGGGCGGTCCGCGGTGAGTAGGCTTTAGGCGCGAGCGCGCATCGTAAGGGTTCGTTGACCAACGGTAAAGGAGCTTGATGGAACCAGAACTTCCACCTCGTCTGAGGATTTTGGTTGTCGATGACCAGGAGGTCAACATCATGCTGGTCGAGGCCATCCTGGCTCCTCAGGGATACCAGGTGATTCCCGCCTCGGATGCCGAACGCGGCCTGGAACTGGTGGCGGCCGGCCCGCCGGATCTGATCCTTCTTGATGTGATGATGCCAGGCATGGACGGGTACGAGGCCTGTGCCAAGCTCAAGGAGGACGAGCGGACCCGGCTGATTCCTGTGATCATGCTGACCTCTCTGAGCGATCTGGAAGATAGGGTCCGTGGCATCGAGGCCGGGGCAGACGACTTTCTGAGCAAGCCTTTTCACCAGGCAGAGTTAAGCGCCAGGGTACGGTCCCTCCTGAAGCTCAAGCAGTTTACCGATGAGCTGGAGCATGCCGAGGATGTCCTGTGCACACTAGGCCTCAGTGTTGAGGCAAAGGATCCTTACACTGAAGGGCACTGCGAGCGACTCTCTCTCTACTCGGTCGCGTTGGGCCGGAGCCTGGGTCTTGGCCCAGAACAACTGAAGGCCCTGCACCGTGGTGGCTACCTGCACGACCTTGGTAAGATCGCCATTCCGGAATCGATCCTGAATAAGAGGGCGGGATTGACCGGGGGGGAGTGGCAGGTCATGCGGGAACACCCGGTGATCGGGGAGCGGATCTGCATGCCGCTCAAATCGCTGAAGTTGGTCCTCCCCATCATTCGCCATCACCATGAGCGATGGGACGGCAGTGGGTATCCCGATGGCCTGAAAGGCCAGGAGATTCCCTTTACCGCCAGGATCATCCAGATCGTTGATATCTACGACGCGCTCATCACGTCCAGGCCTTACAAGCCCTCACTCGAGACAGTGCAGGTGTTCTCGATCCTGAGGGAGGAATCGGAGAAGGGTTGGCGCGACCCGGAGTTAGTCGAGCAGTTTATCAGCCTGCTGCGGTCGGGCGAGCCACTGGTGGGTTTGGAAAAAGGGAAACCAAGCCGGATGTCAAACAGGGCATCCTCCCCCCCGCCCTAGCGCTGTTCCTCCTTGCAATTTCCCTGGAAATATTCTAATTATATTGTGATGTGAGAGCGCGTATTGGTGGTGTGTTCAGCGTTGGCGCGAACTTGTGATAGGGGAGGGACCCTTCATCCAAGTATGTCCCGTCTGGCGTATCTACACCTGGTGTCGGCCCTCATCTATGTAGGAGGCATGGTTTTTACCGGAGGTCTCCTGATCTCGTCGGCACGCCGCTTTCGCGACGTGGAAAGCACCCTTCAGGCAATCGGTCAGGTAATCAAGATTGTGCATCCGGTCTTGTTGGCGGCTCTTGGCCTCCTGATCATGACGGGTGCCGCTATGCTAACCAATCTGAAAGCAACCCTTGGGGGTCACTATTTCAGCCAGCTCTTCGGTACCTTGGGGCCGAAGCTCCTTGTGGTGTTCATTCTGGCTCTTCTGAATACGTATCAGTTTTTTCGCTTGGGGCTGCCTCTCACCCGATCCCTGACCGAAGTGGCTGAGAGACCGGTGACGATCTCTCAGGAACGAATGGCCGCAATGCTCACGCTGGTGGGTCGGCTGCAGGCTTGTGCCTGGACTGCCGCGGTTCTAGGCGGCGTGGCGGGCGCGCTGGGCCTGGCCCTGAGGTACTAGTGGTGAGGGCCGACGGAGCTGACGCCACCCGTGCCTCGGCGGCGGCCATCGAGATCCGGCGGCTGGTCAAGTGGTATGGCAGCCAGCCGGCCCTGCGGGGGATCGACCTGGACGTCGCCCCCGGGGAGATCCTGGCCTTGTTCGGACCGAACGGGGCGGGGAAAACCACTCTGCTCAGGATCCTGGCCGGCCTGGTGCGGCAGACCAGCGGGACGGTAACGGTCGCCGGGCAGCCGCTTGATCGGGATTACAACGGAGTGCGGCGGGCCATGGGGGTCCTCGCGCACGGCCACCAACTGTATGAGGGCTTGAGCGCCACGGAGAATCTCACTTTCGCCGCGGCCATGCTGGGGCTGGATGGGCCGAGCGAGCGCGTCGCGCAGATCCTCCTCCGCGTCGGTCTGGAAGCGGCGGCCAGTTCGAGCGTCAGGACCTTCTCCAGCGGCATGAAGCGTCGCCTGGCCCTGGGGAAGCTGATGCTCCGTGAGCCAAGGGTGATCCTGTTGGATGAGCCGTATGCCAGCCTGGATCTGCAGGCCACGAAGCTGTTGGAGGAATTCCTCATGGCGTCGAAGATCAAGGGCGCAACAACGGTTCTGGCCACTCATAATCTGACCATGGGATTCGGCGTGGCAGACCGCCTGGCCATCTTGCGACAGGGACGCCTGGTTTTTGAAGCGCGTCGGGAGGAGACGAGCCTGGAAGCGTTTCGCTCCCTGTTCGCGCTGCATGGGGAGCTGGGGGAAGTCGAATGACCTTTGCCCGGCGCGTCATGGCGATCGCGCGGAAGGACTTGCTCGCCGAATGGCGGAACCGGGAAAGCTTCACCGCCATGTTCTCTTTTGCCTTCCTGGTGCTGTTCCTCTTCAACTTCGCGCTCGGCGGCGATCAGACCCTGATTCGGGGAGCATCCTCCGGTCTTCTCTGGCTGGCCTTCACGTTTACCAGCGTACTCGGCCTGGCCCGATCGGTTCAGGGTGAGCTGGAGAACGACTGCCTGGACGGCTTACTCCTCTATCCAGTTGAGCGTGAGGCGATCTATTTGGGGAAGCTTCTTGGGAATTTCATGGTGATCCTTCTGGTGGAGGTGGTGATCTTCCCCCTCTTTGCCGTGCTGTACAATATGGACCTCTGGGCGAAACTCCCCCGGCTTCTGCTGATCGCCGTCCCTGGGACGCTCGGCTTCGCCGTAGCGGGGACGCTGCTGTCTACCATGACCGCGAGCCTCAGGGCACGGGAGGCGATGCTGCCGTTCCTCTTATTTCCCCTGACGATCCCGCTCATCCTGTCCGCGGTGAGAGGAACGGAGGTCGTCTTGCTCGGCGAGCCGTTCGAACTCGCCGTGCCCTGGCTGAAGCTGATGGCGGCTTTTGATACCGTCTTTCTGGTGGCCTCGTTGCTGACGTTCGAGTACCTGGTTGAGGAGTGATAAAAGCGGTGCGAAGTCCGAAGTGCGAGGTGCGATGATCGGACGGGGTTTGGAGCGGGCACTGGGTATCCTGGCATTGATTGGCCTCGTGACCGGGCTATACAGCGCGTTCGTCTACGCTCCCCCCGACGCGGTGCAGGGCGAGGTGCAGCGGATCATGTACCTGCACGTCCCCTTGATCCTGGTCAGCTACCTCGCCTTTTTCGTCGTGTTTGTGGCGAGCATCCTGTATCTCGCGCGCCGTCGCGAGCGGCACGATGCGATCGCGCATTCGTCCGCTGAGGTCGGCGTGCTCTTCACCGCGCTGGCGATCGCGGCCGGCTCGATCTGGGGCCGGCCCACCTGGGGGACTTGGTGGACGTGGGACGCGCGGCTGACCACGACCACGATCCTCTTGCTCATTTTCATCGGCTATTTGATGCTCCGGGCGCTGGTGGACGACCCCTCTCGAGGCGCGGTCTTCAGCGCGGTCCTGGGAATCATCGGCTTCCTGGATGTCCCGATCATCCACATGTCGGTCGTCTGGTGGCGCACCCTGCACCAGCCCGCGTCGGTCCTCAGACCTGGCCCGTCGACCGTGGCGCCGGACATGCAGGTAGCGCTCTATACCAACCTGGCTGCCTTTGTCCTGCTCTACGGATATTTCCTGGCCAAGCGGCTTCGGCTCGAGGAGGCGAGGTGGGAGCTGACCCGGCTGAGGATGGAGGGGGTAGGGTGAATCCTTGGCCCTATATCCTGGCCGCGTACCTCCTGGCTGGCGGCGGGCTGCTAGGCTATCTCCTCTCGGTGAGCAGGCGGACGAAGGCGATGAGGGCGCAGCTCGCGGCCGTCAAGCGGTCCTCGAAGGAGACAGCATCATGACCAACAAGAAGACCAAGCTGCTGCTGGGTGCGATCGTCGTCGCGGCGGCCCTGGGCTATCTTATTTATGGCGGTATCCGGGAGGCCGCTGTCTACTACATCACGCCGACGGAATTGAAGGAGAAGGGCGGGTCGGCGGCCGATAAGTCATTTCGCCTCGGCGGAATGGTCGTCCCCGGCTCGCTGCACTGGGAGCCGCAGAGCCTGAGGCTTACCTTCCTCCTCACCGATGGGAAAGAGCAAGTAGCGGTCGAGCACACCGGCTCCCCGCCCGACCTGTTCAAGGAAGGGGCGGGGGCCATCGTCGAGGGGAAGTACGGGACCCGTAACCTGTTCATCGCAAACACGATCCTGGCTAAGCATTCCGAGGAGTACCGGCCTCCTCAGCCCGGGCAGGCCCAAGCCAAGGACCTTTATCGGACCCTGATGAAAGAGGAGCAACGATGATCTCGACACTGGGTCGGTTCAGTCTGGCGCTGGCCTTGGGCATCGCCCTCTATGGGGCGCTGGTCTCGATTCTGGGGGCGCAGCGACGGAGGCCGGCGCTGGTCGAGAGCGGCCGAGGCGCCGTCTTCGCCGTCTTCGGCCTGGTCACCTTCGCGGTCCTGCTGATGGAGGCGGCCCTTGTCGGCCGTGACTTCAGCATCCAGTACGTGGCCAGAAACGGCAGCCTCGGGACGCCGCTCTTGTACACGGTCATCGCCTTGTGGGGCGCGCTTGAGGGGTCGATCCTCCTCTGGATATGGATCCTCGCCCTCATGAGCCTGCTCGCGGTCCAGATCGAGGGGAAGCGGCACCGCGAGATGATCCCGTATGCGACCGCCGTCCTCTTGTGCATTTCGGCGTTTTTCCTCTTTCTGGCGGCCTTCCCGGCCAATCCATTTAAGTCGATCTTTCCGCCTCCCATAGATGGGCGGGGGCCCAACCCGCTGTTGCAGAATCACCCGCTGATGGCGATACATCCCCCGTGCCTCTACGCTGGCTATGTCGGCTGGTCGATCCCCTACGCGTTCGCCATGGCCGCTCTGATCACAGGGCGGCTCGGGGACGAATGGATCAGAACGGTGCGTCGCTGGTCGATCATGGCCTGGGGGTTCTTGACGATGGGGATCATCCTGGGGGGGTGGTGGTCGTACGCCGTGCTGGGGTGGGGCGGGTACTGGGCCTGGGACCCGGTGGAGAACGCGTCGTTGCTGCCCTGGCTCACGGGCACGGCGTTCCTGCACACGGTGATGATCCAGGAGCGGCGGAAGATGTTGAAGGTCTGGAACCTGGCCTTGATCATCACCACCTTTTCGCTCACCATCTTCGGCACCTTTCTTACGCGAAGCGGCATCCTGTCGTCGGTCCATGCCTTCTCCGAATCGACCATCGGGCCGATGTTTTTGGCCTTCATCGCCCTGATCCTGTTCAGCTCCTTCTGGCTCCTGGTGAAACGGAGTGACGGGCTCAAGGCGGAGGGCGACCTCGACTCTCTGATCTCCCGCGAAAGCGCCTTCCTGATGAACAATCTGCTGCTCCTGGGGTTTGCCTTTGCCGTCTTCCTCGGCACGCTCTTTCCCCTGCTCTCCGAGGCGGTCCGCGGAGTCAAGGTCAGCGTGGGTGAGCCGTTCTTCAACAAAGTGAATGTCCCAATCGGATTAGTCCTGATCTTCCTCATGGGGATCGGTCCGCTGATCGCCTGGCGGCGGGCCTCGCTGGAGAGCCTGCGCCGCACCTTCACCGTCCCCCTGCTCCTGGCATTCCTGGGGAGTGGCGTAGCCTCGTTCGTCGGGGTGCGGGGGCTCTATCCGCTCCTGGCCTTCGCACTGGCGGTGTTCGCCGCCGTGACCGTGCTGCAGGAGTTTGCCCGCGGTACCTTGACGAGGCGACGAATCACTGGGGAGGGATATCTCACGGCGCTCTCAAATCTCACCCGTCGCAGCCGGCGGCGATACGGCGGCCTCATCGTGCACCTGGGGGTGGTTCTCGTCGTGATCGGGATCACCGCCTCCACGATCTTCAAGCTGGAGAAGGAGGTGACCCTGGAGCGGGGCGAGTCGGTGCACCTGGGTCGGTACCAGGTTCGATTTGATGAGCTGACCGCCCGGCAGGAGCCGCAACGCTTCGTAGTGGAGGGGACCTTCTCAGTGTTCAACGCGGCCCGTAAGGTGGCGGAGATGCGCCCCTCGAAGCGGTTCTATTCGTCTGAGCAGCAGCCGATCGGTAGCGTCCATGTCCGCTCGACGCCGCGGGAGGACCTCTACCTGATCCTCTCGTCGTTCACGCGGGATGGGGCCTCGGCTACCCTGAAGGTGCTGATTCGGCCGTTGGTGATGTGGATCTGGCTCGGTGGCGCGGTGATGGCTCTCGGCGCGCTGGTGGCGATCTGGCCCGATCGGCGCGTGCTGGCGGCCGAGCCCTTGAAGGAGCGGGTGGCGTGGCAACCTGGAAGAAGCTGATCGTCCCTATCGCCATTATCCCGGTGCTCCTGCTCCTCGCCTACGGCTTCAAGACCAACCCCCGGGAGGTCCCGTCGCCGCTGATCGGTCAGCCGGCGCCGCCGTTTGCCATGCACTTCTTTGACGGGGGGACGACCAGTCTCGGGGAGCTTCATGGCAAACCCGTGGTGGTGAACTTTTGGGCCTCCTGGTGCTTCCCGGCTTGCTTTGAAGAGGCGCCGGCCCTTGAGGCCGCGTGGCAGGCCTACCGGGAGCGCGGGGTCATGGTGATCGGGGTGGATATCCAGGATCGGGAAGCAGACGCCAAGGCGTTCATCGAGCGGTTCAAGCTCAGCTTTCCGAACGGTCCAGATCTCCAGGGGAAGATCACGATTGACTATGGGGTCTACGGGGTCCCCGAGACCTTCTTCATCGGGAAGGACGGCAAGATCCATTACAAGCATGTCGGGGCCCTCGACCGGAAGGTGCTGCGGGCCAAGATAGAGGAGATGCTCTGATGGGGCCGAGCCTGCGTCGCGCCTTGCTGACGGCGCTGATCATGGGAGTTCTTGGGGCATGGTTAGGGGCAGCGCCCGCGGTCAGTCCGGAGGATCAGGTACACCTGCTCGCCGCAGAGCTGCGCTGCCCCGTGTGTCAGAACCTGTCGGTGGGAGACTCGCCCTCGGAGATGGCCAACCAGATGCGCGAGCTGATCCGGGAAAAGCTCCAGCAGGGGGAGAGCCCGGATCAGATCCGAGCCTATTTTGTCAGTCGCTACGGCGAGTGGATCCTCCTCGCCCCAAAGCGCCAGGGGTTCAACTGGGTCGCATGGCTGCTGCCGTTTGGCGCCATCCTGGTGGGGGTTGGCGTCATCGGCTGGGTGGTCCGTCGCGGGGCTGCCAGGAGCCGGGCCTCGCGTACGGAGGCGCTACAGCCGCTGGACCCGCAGTACGCTCGCCGGCTTGAAGCAGAACTCAAGGAGTGGGGGCGCTGAGGGCGTGGAATATCTGATTGCCGCCCTCCTGGCCTTTGTCGTCCTGTCGCCGGTGATCGCGCCTTTCCTCAGGTCGTCGGGGGAAAGTCCACTGGAGTCTGGGAGCACCGAGATGCAGGAACTCCTGGCCGAAAAGCAGACGCTGTACGCCGCGATCAAGGAGCTCGAGTTCGATCATCAGGCCGGCAAACTGGCGCTCGACGACTACCAGCAGACGCGCCGCAGTTACGAACTGAGGGCGGTAGCCCTCCTTCAGCGGATCGACCGGCTGGGTACGGGACACGCCAGCAAGGACGAGGGACCCCGAAAGGACCAGGGCTGATGAGTCACCTCATGGAGTCCAGGCTGGCCGCCTCGGGCCTGGACAAGGTCTATCAGAAGATACAGGATGGAGTCCGCCTGGCCTTCGACGATGGGCTGGCCCTCTACCAGACGCGGGATCTGACATCGGTGGCGTTCCTCGCCAACCTGGTCCGTGAGCGGAAGAGCGGGAACCTGACCTATTTCGTCCGCAACCTGCACATCAATTACACCAACATCTGTAACAAAGGGTGCAAGTTCTGCTCGTTCTACGCCCTGCCCAACGATGCGCGGGCATATGCGCTCGGCATCGAGGAAATCCAGGATCGAATCCGGAAGCACGGCGACGTTCCGATCCGGGAGGTTCACATGGTCGCCGGGATCAATCCGAAGCTGCCATATCAGTATTATCTCGACCTAGTCAGGGCAGTGAAGGATGTCCGGCCAGACGTCCACGTCAAGGCCTTTACCATGATCGAGCTGGCTCAGATCCAGCGGGTAGCGAAGAAGCCGATGGACGAGGTCTTGGCCGAGCTGAAGGCGGCGGGGCTCGATTGCTGTCCGGGAGGCGGAGCGGAGGTCTTCAGCGACAGGGTCCACGAGGAGCTATTCCGGGCGAAGCTAGATAACCAGGGGTGGTTCGACGTGGCCAGAGCGGTTCACCAGGCCGGCATCCGTTCTAACGCCACGATGCTCTACGGCCACATCGAAACAATGGAGGAGAAGGTCAAGCACCTGCTCCATATCCGTGACCTGCAGGACGAGACCGGCGGCTTCATGTGCTTCATCCCCCTGGCATTCGATCCGGCCAACACTGAGCTTAGCCATATTCCGATCACGACGGGGTACGCCAACCTTCGTGAGATCGCTATCGCCAGGCTACTGCTGGATAACTTCCCCCACATCAAGGCGTTCTGGATCATGATCACGCCGGCGGTGGCGCAGCTCGCCCTCTGGTACGGCGCGGACGATATCGACGGGACCGTCACGCATTATGAGATCACGCATGCTCTGGGCGATACCTCTCACCACCAAGAGCTGCGCCATGAGCAACTTCTAGAGTTGATCCGGGAGGCGGGTCGGCAGCCGGTGGAGCGCGACGCACTGTATAACCCCCTTGGGCTGAATTAGGGTGTGATGACCTGAGCTGTTTCGGCGCATCGCGAAAGCCGCTGACCCCGATCCCGCTCCGCCCTTGGGGGAGGAAACAACGGTGAGAGGGTTGGGAGTAGGAAGCTGAAGTATGACCCAAACAAACGGCAGAATCGAAGTGATTGCCGAGAAGATCGAGGCGAGGGAACGGCTCACATTTGATGAGGGAGTCGAACTCTTCGAGCGGGCGACCCTGCTTGAGCTCTCCGCCATGGCCGACCTGGTGCGCTGGCGCCTGCACCCGGAGCCGGTCGTGACGTACGTCATCGGCCGGAACATCAATTACACCAATGTCTGTTGGGTCCGGTGTTCGTTCTGCGCCTTCTATCGGCTGCCCGGTTCAGGAGAAGGATATGTCCTGTCCAAGGGGGAGATCTTCCTGAAGATCCAGGAACTGATCGACCTGGGAGGGACGGAGATTTTGATGCAGGGCGGTTTGAACCCGAGCCTGAAGATCGACTACTACGAAGATCTGTTCGCGTCGATCAAGGCACGCTTTCCGATCCACCTCCATGCCCTCTCTGCTGCGGAAATCATTTATATTACAAAGATTTCCGGACTTTCTCTCAAGGAAACGTTGAAGCGTCTCAAAGCCGCCGGCCTTGATTCAATCCCCGGCGCCGGCGCCGAACTCCTGGTGGATGAGGTGCGGGACCGGGTGTCGCCGCTGAAGGATACCCCAACAGAGTGGCTCAGCCTGATGCAAATCGCACACGAGCTCGACATACCGAGCACCGCGACCATGATGTATGGCATGGGAGAGACGCTGGCCCAGCGGGTAGAGCACCTCATGAAGGTTCGAGACCTCCAGGACCGGACCCACGGCTTCACCGCGTTCATCCCCTGGAGCTATCAGCCGAACGGCGATGAGCTCAGGGGGCAGCGGGGCACAGGCTACGATTATCTGCGAACAGTCGCCGTCTCCCGGATTATGCTGGACAACGTGAAGAACATCCAGGCCTCCTGGCTGACGATGGGCCCGAAGATCGGGCAGCTCTCGCTGCAATACGGGGTCAACGACTTCGGCAGCACCGTGCTAGAGGAAAACGTAGTCACGACGGAGACGACGCGGCATCTCATGACCCTGGATGAGATCAGGCGAAACATCCAGGATGCAGGGTTCGTCGCGAAGCGTCGCAACACCCGATATCAGCTGTTAGAGTGACCCACCTCCCACAGGTCTCCTCCTCGATTTCTCGTTGACAAGCCGCCATCCTGCCCGCATATTCCTTATGAGGGTCCGCATGCGAATGATCTCCCGGATCATGCTTGGTCAGGGGTTAGGCCTGGGTGACCTCTGGCAGCAGCTTCGCCAGCTCTTGAAAGGGCGCTATGTCGAGGTCTGGACCGACGTCTTTGATGAAGTGATCTTCTGGGTAACCGATGAGGCGAGGGCCGCCTTGGAGGAGGTGAAAATTCCGTTCACGCTCCTGAATCAGGTTCCAGCCGATCGCGTCAAGCTCTTCTATGCGGCCCATCTCAAACCCGACCCCGCCAGTCTGCCGAATGAGGATTCGGTCAGGGCGCGGGTACTGGCGGGGCATGGGGTCGGCGCGATCCTGTTCTTCATCGGCGACGGGCAGCAGATGCCTCCCGAGGAGCCGACGAGCCCAAAGGATGCCCTTTTCTATCTGAGCAAGCCAGGGGCTAAGTACTATTACCTTTGGCGGCTATTCCGCTCCAAAGAAGATGCCGAACACTATGTGATTCAGAAGTTCAAGGGCGATGAGAACGCCAGGACTTGGGTGACCTCCATCCCGGTCCTGGCCTACGGAGATCTGCTGGAAGGAGCCGATCGAGAAACTTGTTGAGACAGGCCGAGAAAAACCCGGAACCGAACAACAGGGGTTGATCATGAGCAAGGGCGTGCAGAAGCTCGATGACTATCGATGGCTGCTCCCGCAGGACTATAAGCCCGGAATGCGGGTTCCGGGGATCATCTATGCCGATCAAGCCCTGATGGACATGATTATGAAGGATGCCTCCTTGGAGCAGGTGGCGAACGGTGCCACCCTGCCCGGGATCGTCAAGGCCTCGTTTGCCATGCCTGACATTCATCAAGGGTACGGCCTGCCGGTTGGCGGCGTCGTGGCCACCGACATCACCGATGGCGTCGTTTCCCCTGGAGCGGTCGGCTACGACATCAACTGCGGGGTCCGGTTGCTCCGGACAGAGCTGACCAAAGAGGAAGTCCGACCGAAGCTTAAAGAACTGGTCGTCGCCCTCTTCAACGAGGTGCCGACCGGTGTCGGCTCACGGGGCCGGATCCGATTGAGCAAGAAGGAGACGGAAGGGCCGCTGAAGAGGGGCGCGGCTTGGGCCGTTGAGCAGGGGTACGGCGACCCGCAAGATCTCAGCCTGATGGAGTCGGGAGGGTGCCTTCCAGGCGCCGATCCGGATGCGGTCAGCCGCAAGGCGATCGAGCGCGGCAGCGGCCAGCTCGGAACGCTCGGGTCGGGCAATCACTTCCTGGAGGTGCAATCGGTCGCCGAGATCTACGATCCACAAGCTGCTGAAGTCCTCGGCCTATTCGAAGGCCAGGTGACCGTCATGATCCATACCGGCTCTCGGGGCCTGGGCCATCAGGTCTGCACAGATTATTTGGTCGAGATGGAGCGGGCCGTCATCAAGTATGAGATCGTTCTCCCGGATAGGCAGCTTGCCTGCACGCCTTGGAACTCGCCCGAGGCCAAGCAATACCTGGGCGCCATGAGGGCCGCCGCGAATTATGCCTGGGCCAACCGCCAGTGTCTGGCCCACTGGACGAAAGACGTGCTTCTAAAGACCCTTGGCATGTCGCCCAAGACGCTGGGGCTCTCAACGGTCTATGACGTCGCCCACAACATCGTCAAGGTCGAGGAGCACGAGGTGGACGGCAAGCGGATGAAGCTCGCAGTCCATCGCAAGGGCGCCACGCGGGCCTTTCCGCCAGGCCACCCGGAGCTTCCGGCGCATTACCAGGCCATCGGCCAGCCTGTGCTGATCCCCGGTGACATGGGCCGTGCCTCGTTTGTCCTGGTTGGAACGGGGGCGATGGAGCAGACCTTTGGGAGCACCTGCCACGGCGCCGGCAGGGTCATGAGCCGGCACGCGGCGATCAGGGCGGCCAAGGGTCGGGCCATCCACCGGGAGTTGGAAGACCAGGGGATCATCGTCAAGGCATCGGGCCGGGAGTCGTTAGCTGAGGAGATGCCAGACGCGTATAAGGATGTGACCCAGGTTGTCACAGTGGTCCATCGCGCCGGCCTCTCCAAGATGGTCGCCCGCCTCCGCCCCATGGGGGTCATTAAGGGATGACGATCGGAACTCAGAGCTCTCACGCGGAGAATCTTGACAGCCCTAGCGATTCGGGGTAGAGTCAACATCACCGATGGACGTGGGTACGGGAGTCTGCGGGAGCAGGCTGAGAGGGCGACTGAGTCCGTCGCCGACCGTTAGACCTGATCTGGGTCATGCCAGCGTAGGGAGCGTCCTGAAAAGGCCCGAATCCGGCGCTGGCAGTTTATCGCCAGCGTTTTGACTTTTGCGAGAAGGAGCCTGACATGGTCACACGGACTGTCCACACGAACGGGGAGTGCGTGACCCAAATGCACTATGCTCGAAAGGGCGTCATCGCCTCCGAAATGGCCTACGTCGCCGAGCGGGAAGGCCTTGAACCCGAGACGATCCGGGCTGAGGTGGCCCGCGGCCGGCTCATCATCCCGTGCAATATCAATCACACCTCCCTGGAGCCGATGGGGATCGGGACGGTGGCCATGGTCAAGATCAACGCCAACATCGGCAACTCGGCCGTCACCTCCGACATCGAGGGGGAGCTGGAGAAGCTGAAGCTAAGCCTGAAGTACGGGGCAGACACGGTGATGGACCTGAGCACCGGGGGCAACATCGACGCGATCCGTCAAGCGATCATCGCGGCGAGCCCAGTTCCGGTCGGGACCGTGCCCATCTATCAGGCGGTCACAAGCGTCAAGCAGGTGGAGGACCTGACCCCTGACGACATGATCGACATGATTGAGCACCAGGCGAAGCAGGGCGTCGACTACATGACGATCCACGCGGGTGTCCTGCTGGAACACCTGCCGTTGGTGCAGCACCGAATCACCGGGATCGTCAGCCGCGGCGGCGCCTTGATGGCGCAATGGATGCTCGCCCATAAGAAGCAGAATCCGCTCTACACGCATTTCGATAAACTGTGTCAGATTTTCCGAAAATACGACGTGAGCTTCAGCCTGGGCGACGGGCTCCGGCCAGGGTGTACGGCGGACGCTTCGGATGCCGCCCAGTTTGCCGAGCTTCGCACATTGGGCGAACTGACGAAGGTGGCGTGGGCACACGACGTCCAGGTCATGATCGAAGGGCCGGGGCACGTTCCGATGGACCAGATCGAAATGAACGTGAAGATGCAGCAGGAGATCTGCCAGGAAGCGCCGTTCTACACGCTCGGCCCCCTGGTGACTGACATCGCGCCGGGCTACGACCACATCACCTCGGCGATCGGAGCGGCGATGATCGGGTGGCACGGCGCCTCGATGCTCTGCTATGTGACCCCGAAGGAACACTTGGGCTTGCCCGGCCCGGACGATGTGAAGCAGGGCTGCATCGCCTACAAGATCGCCGCCCACGCTGCCGACATCGCCCGCGGCCGGAAGGGAGCGCGTGACCGGGACGACGCCCTCTCCCATGCCAGATTCAACTTCGACTGGGAGCGGCAGTTTGCCCTGGCGCTTGATCCTGAGACCGCGCGCGCCATGCACGATGAGACCCTGCCTCACGAGGCGTTCAAGCACGCCGAATTCTGCTCGATGTGCGGTCCCAAGTTCTGCTCGATGAAGATCTCGAGGCATCTTGAAGACCTGCACGTCATTACTGAGCGATCCTGACGGAAAGCGGGACCGATTGCTCCGATGACAACAGCCAGGCCCAGCGGTCCGGCCGTCTGGGGGATCTGCTACGGGTTTGCCTGGGTGGTCCTGATGCTGGTTCTCTTTGCCTTCATGATGGCGGGCTACAGCAATGTGTGGGGGGTGAGGGGGATGCTCGTGGCCACCGCCCTCCTGCCGATCTCGACCCTGGCCTATCCTGCCGTCGCCTGGTATTATACTGGGGCCTTTCCCTGGTTCTGGACCCTGGGTCTCCTCGCCGCTCTTGGGATGGGCAAGGTTATTATGTCCGATTAAAAGGACTCCCTGATGCCAGACCTACACGGTTGTGATGCGATTGTCATGATCGCGGCCAGCGAGATTGACTCAAATCTGTACTATGCGACGAGATTTCTCGCTCCAGACCCGTTCATCTTCGTCCAGGTCGGGGCGGAAAAGATCCTGGTGATGAGCGACCTGGAGGTAGACCGGGCCAGGAGCCAGGCGAGAGTAGATACCGTTCTCTCGTACAGCGCTTATGAGAGCAGAGCGAGGCAGAAAGGGACCTCGACGCCCGCCCTGCTGGACGTCTTACACCTGCTTCTGCAGGAGCGAAACGCTCGACATCTTCTGGTCCCTGGCAGCTTCGGGATCGAGCACGCTGACGGACTTCGGGCCAGAGGGCACACCCTAACCGTGAAGCGAGAGCCGTTCTTCGAGGATCGCCTGGTGAAAAGCGAAGAGGAGATCGAGCAGATCACCGCTACCCAGCGCGCCACCGAAGAGGCGGTGGACGCCGCTATCTCGGCGATTCGGGCGGCCAAGGTGGACAAGGACGGGCTCCTGTACCTCGATGGCCAGCCTCTGACCTCGGAGGCGCTCAAGAAGATCATTAACGTGAAGCTAATGGAGTCGGACTGCGTCGCTCAGCACACCATCGTGGCTCCTGGCCTCCAGGGTGTCGATCCGCATCATCAAGGGACCGGGCCGATTCGGGTGAACGAGTCGATCGTGATGGATGTTTTTCCGAAGTCCGGACAGACCCGTTACTTCGCGGACATGACCCGGACAGTGGTGAAGGGTAAGGCCTCGCCCAAACTCAAGGCAATGTACCGTGCGGTCCTCAACGCTCAGGAGCGCGGGATCGAGTTGGTCAGGGACGAGGCCGACGGCAAGGCCATCCACGCTGAGGTGGATGCTGTGTTAGAGAAGGATGGATTCACGACCGGCATGGTGGGCGGCCGGATGCAAGGGTTCTTCCACGGTACCGGTCACGGGGTTGGCCTCGATATTCACGAACCGCCTCGGATCAGCAAGACGGGCGGGGTTCTTAAAAGCGGGCATGTGGTGACAGTCGAGCCGGGGCTCTATTACCAGGATGCGGGGGCGGTTCGGATCGAAGACCTCGTGGTCGTGACCCCAAGCGGATGCCGGAATCTGACCAAATTCCCAAAAGGGGGCACAGAGTTTGAGATCGACTAATCGTCGGGAAGGCCCTCGCGTGAAAGGTGCAAAAAATCTGTGTCCCCTTTAGTCCGATGTGCATCCAGCTCGCTCTTCTGGGGTGGTTGTCTTGCTGAGAGAAGGCACGGACCGGGATCCTCGGCCATTCGTGCTCGACTTTGCGATTATGCTGACTCCGTTCAAAGATGTCCTTCTCTGTTATCTTAGGTTACCCTCGTGATGCAGCTCGCTCGCCCCATCTTTCACGCAGTGCAAGAGCTGGCCGTCGGAAGCCTTTTTTGCTTGGCCCTCCTGCCTGTCGTCCTGATCAGGCGGGGGTTCTTTCAGACCTGTGTTCTGATCCTGGCCAGCGCGGTGGGACTGGGGGTCTGGATCAGCCCTACACCGGCCTCGGCGATCTTTTTCGGCTCCCTCCTGCTGTATGGCGGGTCATTCTGGATTCCGGATGCGCGATGGCCGACGCTGGTGCTGCGATTCAGCCTGATGGTCGGAGCGGTAGGAATGCTTCTGCCATCCCTCATGCCCATCGACCGACTGACCCTCTCGCCCCAGGCGGTAGCCCAGGTGTTTAACGCGCTGGCGTCAGCCCTTCTTCTGGGCTCGGCGCTCATCGGGATGCTGCTCGGGCACTATTATCTCAGAGACCCCCTATTGCCGGTGGGACTGATCCGCCGCCTGGCCAATCTGTTTCTACTGGCCACCGTCCTCCAAGGCCTTCTGCTCATTGTGAACCTGGGGGCAATCTACCTGTTTGGCGGGGCCGAAGCCGCAGCCAGGATCGGGCTTCTCTCGACCTCGTACGGGGCGGCCTTTCTTGGCCGCTTGCTTGTCGGGATTCTTGGCTCATTCATTCTTGCGTGCGTGATCTGGGACACCCTGCGCATCCCGAACGTACAGGCGGCTACCGGTTTCTTCTACATCGCCATTCTCACAGTCACGATCGGGGAGTTCCTGGGGCGATATCTATGGCACTCGACTTCCATTCCGTTTTAACCCAGCGACCAGGCGTAACCATTCAAGGAGAGAGATGTGGCAATAACAAATCTCGCCCAGAGGACAACCAAGCATGGCACCGTGACAGCGATCTGGTACGATGAGGAGGAGGATGCCTTCGTCGTTCAATATGAGTTTCTTCAACTGAGCTTGTATAAGCATGAGTTCAATTCGTTCCTCGATACGCTGCTCGAAGCTCGAGAGAACTTCCTGAAGGGCGGGAAGGCTTCATTTGAGTCATAGTCGTTGGGCTGCCCCTCGGCTCCTCTCGAATTTCTCGCTTGTTACTCGGCCGAGAAAGTGCTATAGTTTTTCTGGCGGTCAAACGTAAAGGAGGAACAATGGACGAGCCATTGGCCCAGGAAATCTTGGATATCTTGTATTCTGATCCAGGGACCCGCCGTTCGCACAAGGACGCGCTTGCCGACTGGATCCTCGACACTCAGCCCCATGGATCTCCTCTCGATGGGATCGCCATCATTCAATACCTTGCGGCGCACCAACCGGATATTCTCTCGCGGTTGAAGATCAACATCCAGGTTAAGGAAGAGATCGCACGAGTTCTGGACGCAATCGGCCACAAATAGTTCAGGCTCGTTCCAATGAGTGAGACTGGCTCTCACAGAGCTGGCAGGGTTGCTGCGAGCTCTGATTTTTTTGGTACGCTGAATCTTCGATTGAATTGAAGCTCGTTTCGCTGGAGTCGCGATGATCTACGCCATTGGCGACATTCATGGCTGTCTGGACCCTCTGCGGCGCCTCATGGATCAGATCCATCCGGCCGAGACCGACGAGGTGGTCTTTATAGGAGATTACGTTGATCGGGGACCGGAGTCGAAAGGGGTGATCGACTATCTCCTGACACTGCGGGGCCGCTATATTTTCCTCATGGGGAATCATGAGCGAATGTTTCTCGACTTCCTACAAGGGAAAGACCGCTTCCTGTTTCTGTACAATGGTGGGACCACCACGGTGGAGAGTTATGGTGGCCTCGATAGGATTCCCGCTTCCCATCTGGCCTTTTTGAACCGACTGCCTCTCTACTACGAGACCGACGACTACCTCTTCGTCCACGGCGGGATCAGGCCAGGGATTCCGCTCCAGGAGCAGGACCCCAAGGATCTCCTGTGGATTCGCGAAGAGTTCTACGCCTATCGAGGCCGTTACCCTAAGACGGTCGTCTTCGGCCACACACCAATGCGAGAGGTTCTGATGGAGGAGGACCGGATCGGCATCGACACCGCCTGCGTCTATGGCAACAAACTGACCTGTCTGATCCTTCCCTCACGTCAGGTGATCCAGGTCTCAAATCCCCTTGATGACGTGTCCCGTACCGCCGTCATCGGATCTCGCCGCTGAAGATCGTTGTCCTGTTAGCATTACAGCGATCTGAACTCCAGCCCTTACACGGGATGCGAAAGCGCTAGGGGCTGGTCAGCACGCCCTGGTCAGCGGGATCCGGCATGCCTGACAGGTGCGGTATCGGGATTCCCTTGATACACCGGCAATATTTCCGCTCACACCTCAAGGCTGTTCGGCGCTCTTACGTGTTCCGTTCCTCAAAGTAGGGCGTCAGGCCACCCGCTGGTGCCGTTCCAACTTTATCCGCCTAACACCACAATGACTTGCAGGCCTCTCGATCGACCGTCGCAAAGCTTTGTCATTTGTCCGAACAAGTTGGAACGGCACTAGTCGCCTTGCTCGATCATCTGGAGGTTGCCAGAGTCGGTCAAGCAGAGCGGTGATATGACGAAGTTGACCCAGTTCGCTTCGTGGATCTGGCCGTAAGACTGGGCCAGCAGTGGCTTTTTACTGCTTTCTAGCCCACTCTTATCCTGGCTGGACGGGGCCTGGGTCTTGGATCCAAGGCAGCGACGCCGAGCGATTGACGGTTTCTGTTAAAGAGTCTTCTCAGTGCCATTGAATGGGCCGCAGGAATTCCTATTGACAGAGTATAGGCGGCTGATTACAGTAGGCAGGGAAGGATGCTTCGGCGGGGAAGCCCGCCCCTGGCGAGTTTGTAGATTTCTATAGGGGAGAGGCTTTGCTCCACAAGGTTCACCAAACGATCGAGCGGTATCGAATGCTGGCGGTGGGGGAGATGGTGGTCCTCGCCGTTTCCGGCGGCGTCGATTCCATGGTCCTTCTGTCCCTCCTCCTGCGCCTTCGCGCCCGCTATCGGACGTCCCTGCATGTGGCTCATCTGGACCACGGCCTACGAGGGACTGAGTCGGCGGAGGCGGCCGTCTTCGTACAGCGCCAATGCGAGGCATACCAGGTTCCTGCGACCATCACAACAGCGGATGGGGGGACGTTGCGGAACCGGCCGGGCGGGTCGGTAGAGGCCGCCGCCCGGGATCTTCGTTACCGGTTCCTCGAGCGAGTGGCGGACGAGCAGGGAGCAACCAGGATCGCCGTGGGCCATCACCGTGATGACCAGGCCGAGACCATGCTGATGAACCTCCTCCGTGGGTCAGGGGTGCGAGGGCTCGGCGGGATTCCGCCGGTCCGTGGCCGGATTATCCGGCCGTTGATCGAGTGCTCTCGCGAGGAGATCGAGAGGTTTGCGCGAAGCGAGGGGATCCCCTATGTCGAAGATTCATCCAACCAGGTGCTGTCCTATAGCCGGAATCGGATCCGTTTGGAACTGCTCCCCGAGCTGGCGAAACGATATAACCCCCGTGTTGCGGAGGCCCTTGCGTCTGCCGCCACGATCCTCGAGGCCGAGGATGCGCTTCTGACCGCCATGACCGAGGAACACCTGCCCGCAGTCGTGCTGTCCCGATCGAGTCGGGAGTTGGTGCTGTCCGTCCCCGGCACGGCGGTTCTTCCAACGGCCCTCAGGCGACGCATCATCCGACGGAGCGCCCAGCTCCTCCGGGGCGACCGGCCGGGGTTGAGCTTTCAACAGACGCTGGCCCTCGAGCGACTCCTGTTCTCCGAGAGCGCGAGGGGCGCCGTGCATGCGGGGGGCGGGATTCGGGCAACAAAAGCAGGCGGCCGCATGATCCTTTCGTTGGGAGAGAGTGAGGCGAGCGATAGCGTTCGGTCGTTCCCGCTCACTGTGCCGGGCCAGAGTGCTGTTCCGGAATTTTCTCTTAGCCTCCGGACGGACATCCTCGAGCGTTGGACGATGGATCAGCTCGCCTTGGATCCCTGGACCGCACTGCTTGATGCCGACCGCGCCGGGAGGGAGTTGCTCGTCAGAGGCTGGGAACCGGGGGATCGGTTCATTCCTCTTGGCATGAGCGGCCACAAGAAACTGCAGGACTTCTTTGTGGACGCCAAGGTGCCCCGTCACGAAAGGTGGACCGTGCCACTGGTGGTAGCGGGTCGAGACATTGCGTGGATCGTGGGCTTCCGAGTGGATGAACGGTTCAAGGTGACCGATTCGACCCGGCGAATCCTCCGGATCCGTGCGGCCAAGGGGGCGACGGCACACAGACTCGGTAGCCCCCTGAACGACCGGTAGGCGATTCCGGGGTTGGTGCTGGAGTTGGCGCCGGTTACCCGAGGAGGATCGGCCCCCGTACTCCGTGTCCGACCTGCCATCTGCCAGGGATCGTCAGCTTGGCGGGGGGAAGCCTCCGAGGGGTTGAAAAAACGGTCCAGGGCTGGTTTTGCGTTGAAAAACCGTGAGGTTTGTGTTACAAATTAGTCAAACCAGCTGGTGATGTAGTGGCGTGGCTTTCACGGTGAGGGAATAAGATCAGATGCAGGAGGTAAAAGGTTGAGCCCGTTTTTCAAGAATCTGGCCCTGTGGCTTGTCATCGGGCTAATCATGGTTCTGGTCTTCAACATCTTCAACCAGAGCCAGCCACAGGAAAAAGAGATGATCTTTAGCGACTTCATGGCCCGGGTGGCGAAAGGTGAAGTCTCTGAGGTCATCGTGAAGGGTGCGGATATTAAGGGCAAGCTGGCCAACGGCGAGAGCTTCCGAACGTATGCCCCCGACGACAAGGATATGATCTCGGAGCTACGGCGGAGGGGGGTTCGCATCACCGCAAAGCCCGTGGACGGCAACTCCTGGTACGTGAATATGCTACTGTCGTGGCTTCCGATGCTGCTCTTTATCGGAGTGTGGATCTTCTTCATGCGACAGATGCAGGGCGGGGGGGCGAAGGCTCTCTCATTTGGCAAAAGCCGGGCCCGCCTCCTGTCAGATAAGCAGAGCAAGGTCACCTTTGCCGATGTCGCGGGTGTGGACGAGGCGAAAGAGGAGTTGCAAGAGATCATCGAGTTCCTGAAGGACCCACCGAAGTTTCAGAAGCTGGGTGGGAGGATCCCGAAGGGCGTTCTGCTCATGGGCCCGCCTGGCACAGGCAAGACGCTCCTGGCGCGGGCCATCGCGGGCGAAGCCAATGTTCCCTTCTTTAACATCTCGGGATCGGACTTTGTGGAGATGTTCGTCGGGGTGGGCGCCTCGCGCGTGCGGGATCTGTTCGAGCAGGGGAAAAAGCACGCCCCGTGCATCATCTTCATGGACGAGATCGACGCCGTGGGGCGGCACCGTGGCGCGGGCCTCGGTGGCGGTCATGACGAGCGGGAGCAGACCCTGAATCAGCTCCTGGTCGAGATGGATGGCTTTGAGTCTAACGAAGGGGTGATCCTGATCGCGGCGACCAACCGCCCCGATGTCCTCGATCCTGCGCTGCTTCGGCCCGGGCGGTTTGACAGGCAGGTGGTGGTGGCGCGACCGGACATCAGGGGCCGCGAAGGGATCCTTCGCGTTCACACCAAGAAGATCCCTCTGGACGCCGATGTTGACCTGACGGTCCTGGCGCGCGGCACCCCTGGCTTCTCTGGGGCTGATCTTGCCAACCTGGTGAACGAGGCGGCCTTACTGGCCGCCCGCCAGAATAAGAAAACCGTTTGTATGAAGGACTTCGAGAGCGCCAAGGACAAGGTGCTGATGGGCGTTGAGCGAAAGAGCATCGTCATCAGCGAGGAGGAGCGGAAGATTACTGCCTATCATGAGGCCGGACACACATTGGTGGCGAAGTTCCTTCCTGGCACCGACCCTATTCACAAGGTCACCATTATCCCGAGGGGCAGGGCCCTTGGCGTGACCCAGCAGTTGCCCATGGACGAGAAGCACAACTACCCGAAGGAGTTCCTCCTCAACGAGATCGCGATCATGATGGGCGGACGTGTCGCCGAAGAGATCGTGTTTGGCCAGATTACCACCGGGGCTGGCAACGACATCGAGCGCGCGACCGAGCTGGCCAGGAAGATGGTGTGCGAGTGGGGCATGAGCGAGAGGATGGGTCCCCTGGCATTCGGAAAGCGCGAAGAGATGATCTTTCTGGGACGGGAGATCGCTCAACATCAGGACTACAGCGAGCAGACGGCGGTGGAGATCGATCGGGAGGTCAAGCAGATCGTCATGTCGAACTACGAGAAGGCCAGGGCGTTGATCAGGGAGCGGATTGCGATCCTACATGCGGTGGCCAAGGCTCTGCTGGAAAAAGAGGTGCTTGACGCTTCTGAAATCGATACCATCGTGAACGGGACTGTCGCCCCGGCGCCGGCGCCCGCGTGAGGGGTTGACCCCCGCAACGAGTCAGGGCCTCAGGCGGTCATGCCTGGGGCTCTTTTATCTGCTGCCTCCCCCGCCGATCTCGCCTCCCTTCAGTGTTCGCTCGCACCGCGTATGAGGGTCACCAGTGACCGACCGGGACATATCGTTAGCTGCTGAAATTTCCGTGAGGCCCACTCGCTTCCGGTGTCGAGGCCGTCTGCTGGATTTGACGGAAAAGACCTGGATCGTGGGAGTGTTGAACGTCACGCCGGATTCTTTCTCCGATGGCGGCCGCTTCGTGGATGCTGCGGCGGCTGTCGATCAGGCGATGCGGATGGCCGAGGAGGGGGCGGACATCCTGGAGCTGGGTGGTGAGTCAACCCGTCCGGGCGCCGTCCCCGTCCCGGTGGACGAAGAACTTCGGCGGATCCTTCCAGTCCTGCGCGGCCTCCGAGCCAGGCTTGCGATGCCCCTGGCGGTTGATACCTACAAGCCGGAAGTGGCCAGGGTGGTCCTGGGGGAAGGCGCTGAGATCATTAACGACATCTACGGTGTGCGCGGAGAGGGTCACTTGGCAGAGGTGGTCGCCCAGGCCGGTGCCGGCCTTATCATCATGCACATGAAAGGGGCCCCGGGCGACATGCAGATCGATCCATCCTACGACGATGTGGTGGGAGAGATCGTGGCCTTCCTTGGAGATCGCGTGGCCTTTGCCGAAGGCGTTGGCGTTGATCCCGAGTCAATCGTCGTGGATCCCGGACTTGGTTTCGGGAAACGGCTGCAGGACAACCTAGCCCTGCTCCGACAGATGTCGGCGTTTCATCGACTCCAAAAGCCGATCATGGTCGGCCCATCGCGCAAGTCGTTCATTGGAAAGGTCCTGGACCTGCCGGTGGAAGAGCGCCAGAATGGGACGGCGGCCTGTGTGGCGGCAGCGGTCCTGCAGGGCGTGGCCTTTGTCCGGGTCCACGAGATCCGGCCGGCCGTCCATCTCATCAAGATGTTGGACGCGATCATGAGGGCCTAGTCGCATGTGGTCCACCATTGCCCAGTTCAGGTGGATCGACGCAGTGGACGTCCTGATCGTGGCGTTCGCCGTCTATCAGCTTTTAGTGATGTTCAAGGGGACGAGGGCCCTGCAGATGATCCTGGGCCTGGCGCTTGTCTACCTCGCCTCCCGTATCGCGCTGAAGGGCGGCCTCCTCACGGTCAACTGGGTTCTGCAAAACCTGCTGGGTGTCTGGTTCCTCCTCATTATCATCCTTTTCCAGCCGGAACTTCGCCGGGCACTCGCCACCTTCGGGCTTCGATCCCGGCTCCTTCGCGCCTTTGCCAGGCGGGAAGAGGCACATATGGTCGACGAGATCGTCCGGGCGGCAAGCTTCTTGGCCGGGAAGAAGATCGGCGCGATTATCGTGCTGGAGCGCGAGATGAAGCTTTCCGACTACGTGGATTCCGGCGTGGTGATCGACGCGACGCTGTCGAGGCGGTTGTTGGAATCGATTTTCTATACCGGCTCGCCGTTGCACGATGGGGCGGTCGTCATCCAGGGCGGGCGGGTGGCCGCTGCCTCCTGCTTCCTCCCTTTGACCCTGACACCCGATGTAGGCGAGGAGCTGGGTACGCGCCATCGCGCGGCTATCGGACTGACGGAGGAAACCGATGCGATCGTCATCGTCGTTTCGGAGGAGACAGGAAGTGTCTCCCTCGTCAGAGCAGGGGTCATCAGTCAGGGCCTCGACGCTACCGCTCTTCGGCGCCTTCTTGGAGAGCTGTTGGAGCCGCCACGTGGCGGCGTGTCTGGTGCGAAGCCCAAGGGGTCCGCAGTGCCCTCTGCCGCCGTGTAGCTCCCTGAACGGTGAGTGAGGATCGATCGACGCGATTGACCATGATGGGTGAGAGATAATGAAGGGAGGGCTGTTTCGCAACCTCGTCCTCAAGCTTTGCTCCCTGGGTCTCGCCTTCGCCCTCTGGGTGGTCGTGGCGGGGGAACAGAAAGATGAGCGCACGCTGAATGTGCCGCTCAAGCTCGCGCGATTTCCGAAGAACATGGCCCTCATCAATGATCCGGGAAACTTCGTGACGGTGAGGCTGCTCGGTCCAAAAAGCCTGGTTACCGGCCTGTCCCACGACGAGGTTGACCTGAATCTGGATCTCTCGCAGCTCAAGGAGGGGGAGAACTTGGTGGCTCTAAGGCCCGAGGAGATTGAGGTCCCTCGCGGAGTGGAGGTCCTCCAGGCCTCGCCAAGATGGGTGCGGCTGGTCCTTGAGTCGGTGGCAGAGCGCGAAGTACGGGTGGCGGCCAGGGTAGAAGGGACGCCGGCTGCGGGGCACTATTTCAAGCGGGCCTATGCACGCCCTGACCGTGTGCGGGTGATTGGGCCGAGGAGCGAAGTACGTCGGGTGGCGAGAGTCTACACCTCGGCTATCAGCATCGAGGGGCGGTCTCGTGACTTTGCCGTGAAGACGTCCCTCGAACCAGTCGGGAAGTCGGTGAAGGTGGAGGGAGCTGATTCCGTTCAGGTCTCTGTCGAGATCGGAAGCAACAGCAGGCGCCCATCCTCGTGAGGCGGCTGCCCACGCGGGGTGCCTGGGGAGGAAAGGGTCATGCGAAAGCTGTTCGGCACCGACGGGATCCGGGGTGTGGCTAACAGGGAGCCAATGACTCCGGAGACCATGGTCAAGGTGGGTCGCGCAGCCGCCCACCTCCTGAGGGGGTCAACGCCGCGACCCGCGATCGTCATCGGGAAGGATACGCGCCTCACCGGATACATGCTGGAGACGGCCCTGACGGCGGGAATCACCTCGATGGGGGTGGATGTGCTCTTGGTGGGGCCGCTCCCAACGCCGGGAATCGCGTTCATCACCCGGAGTCTTCGGGCCGACGCCGGGGTGGTGATCTCGGCCTCACACAACCCGTACGAGGATAACGGCATTAAGTTTTTTTCCGGCGATGGCCTGAAGCTTCCTGATGCCATGGAAGAAAAGATCGAAGAGCTGATCCTCAGTGGAGAGGTAGATGGGATCAGGGCCGCCCCGCGTGAGATCGGCAAGGCCTACCGGATCAGCGACGCAGTCGGCCGGTACATCGAATTCGCCAAAAATCCCCTCCCCAAGGGGATGACACTCAAGGGGATGCGGGTGGCTGTGGACTGCGCCAACGGCGCCGCCTATAAGGTCTCCCCCACGGTTCTCAAAGAGTTGAATGCGGAGGTCGTGCCGCTCAACGTCCAGCCCGATGGCATGAACATCAATAAAGGATGCGGCTCGTTGCATCCGGAAGGACTGCGGCGGGCGGTGGTGAGACAGAAGGCGCACATTGGGTTTGCCCACGACGGGGATGCTGACCGGGTCCTCTTCGTGGACGAGCGGGGTGAGTTGGTGGATGGCGATCACATCCTAGCTTTGAGCGCCCTCGATCTCAAGCGGGAGGGCCGGCTGCATGAAGACACCATCGTTGCGACAGTGATGAGTAACATCGGCCTGGAGATGGCGATGCAGGAGGCCGGGATCAGGGTTGTCCGAACCGCTGTGGGCGATCGGTATGTCCTGGAAGAGATGCTCGCGAAGCGATACACACTGGGTGGCGAGCAATCAGGGCACATCATCTTCCTGGAGCATAATACCACCGGCGACGGGATTGTGACCGCCCTCCAGGTGCTGGCCACCATGCGCAGGCACGGGAAGCGGCTGTCGGAGCTGTCGGCTTGCATGACCTCGTACCCGCAGGTTCTGATCAATGTCCAGGTGCGGCGGGGGTCTGCTGTGGAAGAACTTCCGAGGGTGCAGGAGATCATCCGGTCGGCAGAGGCGCGTCTGGGAAGGACGGGACGGGTCCTCGTCCGCCTCTCCGGGACGGAGCCGGTGGCTCGTGTGATGGTAGAGGGACGGGAACATCAGACTGTCGAGCGGCTGGCCCGGGAGATCGCGCAGGTTATTGAGAAGGAGTTGGGTTAAGAACCGTTCCAAGTTCCAGGTTCCGTGTTCCGGGTTGTCAGGTGAAACTCTTTCATTGTTAACTTGGAACTTGGGACCCGGAACCCCAGTGGTGAGCGGAGCGAGTCGATGGCGCTTTTATGCGTGAACGTCGATCATATCGCCACGATCAGGCAGGCCAGGCGGGCGCAGGAGCCTGACCCGGCGCAAGCCGCGGTGCTGGCCGAGCTGGCAGGTGCCTCGGGGATCACTGTCCACTTACGGGAGGACCGGCGGCACATCCAGGATCGGGATGTCGAGGTGCTTCGACGGCTGGTCAAGACGAAGCTGAATCTAGAAATGGCGACCACGGAACAGATGATTCATGTCGCCCTTGCCGTGAAGCCGGAGATGGCGACGCTTGTCCCGGAACGGCGTGAGGAGCTTACCACCGAGGGTGGACTCGACGTTCACGGACATCTCGAGGTTGTAGGCGGAGTCGTTCGCATCTTGCGGGAGGGCGGGATCGTCGTCAGCCTCTTCATCGATCCAGACGAGGAGCAGGTATCGGCCGCTGCGCGATCCGGTGCTGACCTGGTCGAACTCCATACTGGGGCCTATGCTGAGGCGAGGGAGCATAAGGCGCAGCAGGCCGAGATGGCAAGGCTGATCAGAGCGGCGGTGCTGGCCAGAGAGATGGGGCTCCGGGTAAACGCCGGGCATGGCCTGAATTATGTCAACGTTGGGCCGGTCGCGGGCATCACGGAGGTCGAAGAGTTAAACATCGGGCACAGTATTATTGCCCGAGCCGCCCTTGTAGGCATAGAGCGGGCGGTTCGCGAGATGCTGGCGGCTATGGCAGGGCACGGTTCCCACGGCTGCGGTGAAGGCCGGGAGGGGCGGCGGTGGTGATCGGAATTGGAATCGACCTCGTTCGGATCGGGCGATTTGAACAGGCGATGGCACGTCACGGGGGGCGTTTCCTCGACCGCCTCTTCACAACGGCGGAACGAGAGCAGTTTGGCCGCCACCCCTTCCCGGGGCGGCACCTTGCCGCCCGCTTCGCCGCCAAGGAGGCGGCCTTCAAGGCGCTTGGCACCGGATGGGGTCAGGGATCGC
>Ga0209515_10001201_pt1 | contig 44539 bp, 39 predicted proteins | sample Subgroupgradi54m_FD_187454 | JGI IMG/M metagenome (GOLD analysis project Ga0209515, IMG submission 187454) | Subsurface groundwater microbial communities from S. Glens Falls, New York, USA - GMW60B uncontaminated upgradient, 5.4 m (SPAdes)... ... | reverse complement strand
CTGAATGAGAGCCGGGTCGTACGGGGCGGACATATCGGGGAAGCGGATCCCAAGCCGCTCGTCATTGGGGCCGCGGAGCGGATTGTCCCCCATCAGATTGATCTGGTCGGTGATCACCATGAGGTCGCCGGGCTGATACGAGGGATTCATGCCGCCGCAGGCGTTCGAGACCATCAGCACCTGCGCCCCCAGCGCTCGCAACACGCGCACGGGGTAGGTCACCTGCGCCATCGTGTAGCCCTCGTAGTAGTGGAAGCGCCCCTCCATCGCGGCCACCACCTTGTCGCCGATCGTGCCGACGACGAGCTCCCCCTTGTGGCTCTCGACGGTGGAGACGGGGAAGTGCGGGATCTCCGCGTAGGACATCCGCTGGGGATGCGCCAGATGTTCTCCGACGCGGCCCAGGCCGGTGCCGAGGATCACCGCCACCTGCGGGGTCACGGTGATGCGCTGCCGAATCGCGGCGACGGAGGCCTGGATCTCTTCGTGGAGGGTCATCGGTTCACCGGATTCTGAGACTGAGGTCCATCAACGTGGCGATCAAAAACTTCTGCAGGAAAACGATCAGCAGGAACGCGATGAGCGGCGAGAGGTCCAGCCCGATCCGCCACGTCGGCAGCACCCGTCGCAGCGGCTCGAGAAATGGCTCCGTCATCCGGTGGAGGATCTGTACAATCGGATTGTATGGGTCGGGGTTCACCCAGCTGATCACCGCGCGAATGAGGATCGCCCAGGAGAGGACGGTCAACACGATGGAGAGGACCTGGGCCAGCGCCGCGAGTAAATTACCGAGCACAAACATGGTTAGCTCCCGAGTTGCGCGGACCGGTGGGCCGCCGCCAGGAGACCGCGCACGATCCCCTGCGGCACGCGCGATTGGGCGAAGCTGCGCAGGGCCGCTTCCGTCGTGCCGCCCTTCGAGGTGACGCGGGCCCGCAGGACCGACGGCGGCTCCTCACTGGCCGCGGCCAACTGCGCGCTGCCGACCACCGTCTGTCGGACGAGCCGCTCGAGCGCCGCCGCCGGCAGCCCCAGCCGCCGCCCCGCCACGAACATCTGCTCCATCAGGAAGAAGAGGTAGGCCGGGCCGCTGCCGCTGACCGCGGTCACGGCATGGAACTGCCGCTCCGGCAGCTCGAGCACCTCGCCGAGTGCGCCGAAGATCGTCGTGGCCACGCGGGCGTGCCGATCGCGCGCCCAGCGCCCGCGGCAGATGACCGACATCCCCTGCCGGATCTGGGCGGGGGTGTTCGGCATGACGCGGATCAGAGGAATGGCGGGGCCGAGGGCCGCCTCAATCCGTCGAGTCGAGAGACCGGCGGCGATGGAGATCGCCAGATGTCGCGGGGTGAGCGCCGGCGCGATCTGGCGCGCCACCGCGACGAGCTCCTGCGGCTTGACTGCCAGGATGACCACCGTGCTCTGCTGGACGAGCGCCCGATTCGACGGCGCGACCCGCACTCGTACCCCGCGCTGAACTGAGCGCGAGTACGGCCCTCTGGCCAGGAGGCGCCGCAGCGACGCTCTCTTGGCCGTGGCCGGGTCCGCCCCGATCAGTTGCGTCGGGCGCGCCACCCGGGCGGCCAACAGCCCGCGCAGGATCGCCGAGCCCATCGTCCCGCACCCAATCACCCCAATTCGCTCTTTCAGCAAACCCATCTCACCACCTCATCCAAAGATCGCGGTGCCGATCCGCACCATCGTCGCCCCTTCCTCGATCGCCACCTCAAAATCCTGGCTCATTCCCATGGACAGTTCCGGCAGATGCAACCGCTCCGCCATCTGCCGCAGTGCGCGAAAGTAAGGCCGCGCCGCTTCCGGGGTCTCAACCATCGGGGCCATCGTCATGAGGCCCCGAACCGTCAGGTGGGCGCACGGGGCGATGGCCTCCAACAGGGGGCCGATTCCCTCCGTCGGGACGCCATGCTTCGTCGGCTCGCCGGAGGTGTTCACTTGAATCAGCACCGGCACCACCCGCCCCCGCGCCGCCGCCTGCCGCTCCACCTCGCGCGCCAACTCCACGCTGTCGACGGAGTGAATCCAGTCGAAGAGGTCGAGGGCCGCGCGCACCTTGTTCCGCTGGAGATGGCCGATCATGTGCCAGGTAGCGGCGCGCCCGACCGCCTCGATTTTCGGCGCGGCCACCTGCACACGGTTCTCCCCGAAGTCGGTTACCCCGGCCGCCAGGGCTTCGCAAATCTGCTCCACGGTGGCGGTCTTGGTCACACAGATCAAGCGGATGGAATCAGGGAGGCGTCCGGCACGACGCGCAGCGTCCGCGAAGCGAGCCCGGACCGCCTGCACCTTCGCCGAGATCATGAGAGATGGGTGATTATACGTCGGGAGTTCTGAGGTGTCAACGACGACCCGGGACTGTGGCAGAGCTGGGGGTAACTAGGAAGGACGAGACGTTACGCGTAGATAGCGTACTTGCGGTCGTTGATCACGACCGTGCCGATTGGGCCACCGGCCAAATCGATCGCGCGGCCGTCGAGCATTCTGGCCTGCGCCAAGAGCGCTTGAACGACCGCGTCGTCCGGTCGTTGCCCAGGGTTCACGAAGAGTGCCAGGGGATGTGACTCTGGCAACTGGTGCTGAATGGCGGCATCGAGGATCAACACATCGGGAGTGTCTGAGAGTTCGACAAATTGCGCCTTTGGCGCCATCTGCTGAGCCCATCCGGCCACCGAGGCATCCGCGTACAGCTTGAGTCCCGAGGAATCCGGTGCCGCCGGCCCCCGATCAACCGGGACGAGTACCAACTGAGCATGTCCTTTGCCCTGCAATCTCTGCAACGTCGGCACCAGTTCCAGGTCCACGTACGCCATCACCGCCTCGACACTGCGCACTTGGACCCCTTCCTCCAACCCGCCCTTGGCGGGCGAGGCCTTGAGCTGGGCTAAACTCCCTCCCAAGCTGGCGGCCAATACCGCGATGTTCGCCGTAAAATCCCCGGTGGGGTTCACTGCCCCGCGCGTTTCCTCGACGACCGCCCTCAGATGCTCCAGTGGCTCGACAATGCTCGAGCCCGCATTCCCAATGGCCGCGTGCTCCTCAATCACCTCAGCTAAAAACCGGACGAGACCTGTCTCGAAACTCGCCAGCGCCCCAAGCGCTAGCATGTCGAGCACCTCGACGTTCGAGATCGCCAACAATGCCTTCGCCGCTATGCGATCTTGCACTTCAGGGGTAATGGTTTCGGGATCCACAAGGTCGCTAGCCACGATCCGGCCCTGCACCTGTGGGCCAGATCCTGAGAACGACCTCAGCCGGTAGTTTTCAGAAGGACCTTGCTGACGATAGGCCTCCAACAGCGCCGCAAACTGCGAATAGCCAGGCGCATGGTCCACCACGTCCAGTTGCACGAGGGTCAGGGCAACCCCATGCTGCTGAGCAAGTTGATGGATGTACTGATAAGCCTCGTCTTGCAACTGGCTGCCGGGTGCGATAACCAACGTGACCTGTTTGGCCACGGAGGCATACTCGGCGATGGCGCCACCGATCACCCATATGGCCTGATCGGCTGGAATCTCCATCACACGTTCCTCCATGATACCCAGTGATTCAGAGGATGCCGGCCGATCCGGGGGGACGGTGTCCTGCACATCGGGCAGGGCCATTGGTCCGATAACCAGCTTGCGGCCCTCGCGTGGATACAACACGGATCTGTTTTCCTCCAACCCGCCCTCGGCCCGCGGCGCGGCGGGGCTGGTTTTTCGCCTGGCAACGGCCTCTTCCGATTCCAACCGCTGCCTGGTCAGGCCATAGAGTTGCCGAATGCGCTCCCGCGTCACGCCTACCGGGGAAGCCTGTTCCAAGAGAACCCTAAGATGGGCGTGTTCGTCTTCAGAAAGGTCGTCCATCTCAAAAATGTCGCTCAGAGCGCTGGCGTTTTGACCCATCAAGACAAGATGGTCATCTTGGTAATCGCGGATCATCCCGTCACCATCTCCAAGCGCTGTACCCCACATCGCCGAAGCAACGTCAATGGAGCTGCCAACTGCGTCAATATGTGACCGCACATGCATGTTCAAAAGTTTGTTGTGCCCCAACACCGGATCATCGGCCAACGCAAAGAGCAGGGTTAGCTTCCTACGGGACGCTTCGACTAATTCTCGAGGCAACAACAAGAACCCCGGCAGATGAGCCCCCACATCGTGCGAATGAAGTGGACCGGGGCGCGCAAGGATTGCCTGACCCTGTACCCAGTGGCGGGCATAGCCCATGGATTCCACGCGTCCCGAAACCTCCACGAACGATACGAAAACCTGGTTGGGGGTCCCCTCCAGCTGTCGAATCCGCGCATTGAGGGCTTCCGGGTTAGGATACCTGAGGACTCGTGTTTTAGCATCCCACGTCATTCCAAATCGGCGCGAAAAAGTAGGATAACGCATGACGAATCTGACAAGATATCCATAATCGAAAGGAGGTACGCGAGGTATTTTAACCGCACGAACCCTCCCGATCCCCATCTCGCGATCTGGGGTGCTCTTGAGGGCGAATCGCTTCTCCTCTAAACCAGCGGGTGAATTCGGCGAGGTCCCCAATGCTTTTGCCACGTTGCCTTCGGTCGTCCCCTCGAGGCCGGCACGGAGACCATAAGCCGGCACAGGCAGACTGGTGGTGAAGAAGACCGCGAGCACGGCGAGGGCCGCCGCACGATGGAGCAGAGATGGGGAGCCGGCGTTCATACCGTAAGTATACCCCCTGCCCCGGCAGAAAACAAGGGGTGATACTAAAATTTATTCTCGTCTAATTATTATGCCGGATGCTTCTTCAGCAACCGGCATGTACAAAGGTTTGAGTCTGCGAAAACGGTGGCGTTCTAACGCCGATGGGGATGGCCCACCAACGGGTACTTCTAGAAGTATTCTTCGAGGAGGATCTTGGCCCGCTGGACGAACCGGCCCAGGGTATGGGGGGAGGGCGCGGGGGTCACCACCCGGATGGGACGTTTGACCGACAACTGGTAGGCCAGGAGGCCGATCGCGGTGGGGGCGGCGGGGCCGACCGTCACGCGGGGGGCACAGACCACCTCATGCAGGGTCCCGAGGCGGACGGGCAGGTTGCAGACCGTCTCCGCCAGCTCGAGCACTCCTTCCATGAGCGCGGTCCCACCGGTCACCACGAGCCCGGCGGAGGCCTCGTGAAAATAGGGGCTGGAGTCCAATCGACCGCGCACGTCGGTGAGGAGTCGCTTCGCCTGCTCCGCGAGCAACGCGCCCACCTCGGCCCGCTGCACGGCGCGGCGTCCCTGCCCGACCGAAATCCGCAGGAGATCATCGGAGGCAGCGTGCGGCTCGATGCTATTGCACTGGAGCTTGAGTTGTTCCGCCGCCACAAGCGGGAGCTCAAAGCGCTCCGCCAGCGACGCCGTGAATTGATCGCCGCCCCACGGCACGGCCAGCGTCTCGCGGATCGCGCCGTCCACCCAACAGATGATGTCCGTGTGGGACCCACCGATGTCCACCACGATCACTCCGAGATCCCGGTCGAGGTCGGAGAGGACCGCGTGGCTGGTGGCCACCCCGGGGAGCACGAAGGCCTGGACCTCGACCCCGGCGTGGTTGAGGATTTTCCGCCAGCTCTGGAGGATCGCCGTCTGAATCGTCACGACGTGGAGCGCCGCTCCCAAGCGGCCGCCGTACAGGCCGAGGGGATCCCGCACGCCATCCTGTTCATCGACGAGAAATCGCTGGACGAATTCATGGAGGACCTGGCGGTCGTAGGCGGAGGCGGCCGCCCGACAACCGGCCAGCACCCGGTCCACGTCCCACCGGCTGATCTCACTGCTGGAATCCGGGAGGGTAACGGTTGCCTGGGCATTGTGACTGCGGATGGATGGGCCGTGGATCGTGACCGCGACGGTGGTGATGCGCGCCCCGGCCTCTTCCTCCACCTGCCGCACGAGGCGGGCCACCGCCTCGACCGCATCGGCGAGGTCCACGATCACGCCGTGCTCCACACCGCGCGTCGGCCCCTCCTGCAGGGCGATCACCTCGAGCGCTTGGGTCGCCGTCAGGCGGCCGACCGCCGCCGTGATCTGATGCGTGCCAATGTCCAAACCCGCCAGCAGTGCCGGTCGTCGCATTACTCCCCTCCTCGCATCCCGATCACGAGATCGTCAAACCGCAAGTCCACATATTGCGCCTGCTCCATCTCCTGGCTCCGATGGGTCATCAGTTCCGCCAAGCGCACGAGCCGGATCCCCAGGTCACCCGGGGCCGTGCGGAGTTCCAAGCCATTGTCCAACACCAGCGTAATCGCCGTCGGGTCCGTCGGGCTGATCGCCGACGCGACGCGCACGGCGCTGACCCAGTGCGCCCCGAGGGCGTGGGCCCGCTGGACCTCCGCCAGGACGCCCACCGCCTGCGACAACTCCGGGAGGGCGCACGACTGCCCCGGGTGGTACGCAGCGGTGCGCGGGCCGCAGAGCAACACGGGCAGCTTCTCCCACGCGGTCGGCGAGCCGGGGGCGAGGATCACGCCGTCGGCGCTGACGAGATAATATTGGCGGCCTCGGAGCTGGCCGACTGGCTCGCGCAGGGTCACCTGGGCGACAAGCCGGTTGGGGAGCTCGCGGTGCACGGCGACGCGGGCCAGCTGGGGATGCTCGCGGCGGATCGCCTCCGCCAGGGCCGCCAGGTCCGCTCGCAGAATATGGACGGGAGGATGCAGGCGATAGCCGAGGCGCGGATCGCTGAGCCATTGTTGGCCGGGGTCCAAACAGATCTCGATCGAGGAGGCCCAGCAATAGGGGGAATGCTCGAGGAACTGCAGGGCCCACGCCCCCAGCACGGCGGTCATCACGACGGTGATCATCACCGCCGTCGCAACCGGCCCGACGCGCCGCCGGAACAACTCCCACGCGGGATACGGCATCCGACGAGCAGATGTCGCGCGATCACGTCGGCTCATGAAGACTCCTCTCTCGGGTGGACAGCAGACGCCAACAGCCGTTCGCACAGGTGAGGAAAGGAGAGTCCGGCCGCGGCAGCCGCCTTGGGCAGTAAGCTGGTCGCGGTCAATCCGGGAATCGTGTTGACCTCGAGGACGATGGGGCCTCGGTCCGGCGAAAGGATGAGGTCCACGCGAGAAAATCCGTGGCACCCGAGCGCGCGATGCGCCTGCAGGGCGACGGCCTGCACCTGCTCGGCGGCCGACGGGGTCAGCGGCGCGGGCACCAGGTACTGCGTCATCCCCGGCGTGTACTTGGCCACGTAGTCGTAGAAACGCCGCTGGGGGACGACCTGCACCACCGGCAGGGGCTGTTGATCAAGGATCCCGACGGTCAGCTCCATCCCCGCCACGTACTCCTCGCACACCACGAGCGTGTCGTAGCGGCCCGCCTCGGCCAACGCCGACGGCCAGGCGGCCGCCGCCTCAATGATGGTGAGCCCGATCGAGGAGCCCTGCCGGGCCGGCTTGACCACGAGGGGAAATCCAAGACCATCGAGGGCCGCCTGTCCCGTCGACGGGACCGTGTAGCCCTGCGGCACCGGAATGCCCGCCGCCGTCATCCGGAGTTTCGCGGCCGACTTGTCCATCGCCAGGCGAGAGGCCGCGACACCCGAGCCGGTGTAGGCCACCCCGAGCGATTCCAAGATCCCTTGCACGGTGCCATCCTCGCCGAACGGCCCGTGCAGCGCCACGAACGCGGTGCGGAGGCCGGCGGCGCGCACCATCGCTGCGCAGTCGTCGGCCGCCCGCACATCGAGGAGGCGCGCCGGGTAGCCCAATTCCGTAAGGGCGCGCCAGACCGCCTGGCCGGACCGCAGAGAGATTTCCCGCTCGGCCGACGGGCCGCCGCACAATACGCCGATCGGCGCCGACACCTCCACGCGGGCGGTCATGCCGGCATCACCTGCACTTCGAGGTCCAACAAGACCCCGCGTTCCTGGAGAACCCGGTATTGAATGGCGGAGATCAGGGCGAGCACGTCGCTGGCTTTCGCAGAGCCGAGGTTCACGATGAAATTGGCGTGACGGGTCGAGACGGCGGCATCCCCGACGCGCATTCCCTTCAGACCCGCATGATCGATCAACCAACCGGCCGCCGGCCGGCCCTTCGGGGGATTCTTGAAAATGCAACCGGCACTCGGGGCGCTCAAATCCTGCGTCGCCCGCTTGTAGGTCATGAGCACTGTGACTTTTTTACTGATCTCTTCGGGCGCGCGGGGGACAAGCTGGAGTGTGGCCTCGAGCACAATGTCGCTATTGAGATTGGAGGAGCGATAGCGGAACCCCACCTGCTCTGCCGTGAGCCGGGTGATCGTACCGTCCGGCCGCAGCACCGTCACCTGCGTCACGACATCCGACATCGCGCGGAAGCTCGTCTCGTCACGCGTCCCCGCGTTCATTCGGATGGCGCCGCCCACTTTGCCGGGGATCCCGGTGAGGAATTCACAGCCGCCGAGGCCGGCGTCGCGGGTCATCGCCACCACGCGGTCCAGGCCGACCCCCGCCCCGACGGTGACGGTGGTTCCCGCCACGGTCGTCTGGCGGAACGCCGGGCCGCCTAAACTGACCACGAGTCCCGGAATCCCGCTGTCACGCACGAGGAGATTCGCGCCGCCGCCGATCAACGTCACCGGCATGCCGCCGGCCTGCGCGACGGCCACCAACTGCTTGAGTTCCTCGAGATCCTGCGGTTCGGCCCAGACCTCCGCCGGCCCGCCGATGTGAAATGAGGTGTGCGACCGCATTGGTTCATCGAACCGCGCGCGGCCTCCGGTGATCGCCGCCACCTCTTGTTGCACGGACGTCGTCAGCACGCGTGCGCCTCCGGCACCGCCCGGCGGGCCTCCAAAGCCTGCACGAGCTCTCCCGCCACCTGCCCGATGTCTCCCGCCCCTAACACCAGCACGGTATCACCCGCGCGCACGGTCCGCAACAACGCCGGCACGATCGCCGCGCGCGCCAGCACCTCGATCGCCTGAAACCCGCTCGCCCGAATCGCCGCGGAGAGGGTCGCGGCTCCGATGCCATCCATCGGCTCCTCGCTGGCCGCGTACACCTCGGTGAGGATCACCTGGTCAGCGGCCGCGAAACAAGTGCTGAACCGATCGCGCAAATAGCGCGTGCGGCTGAACCGGTGCGGCTGGAAGACGCAGAGGAGGCGGCCCCGCGGCCAGGTCCGCGCCGCCTGCAGGGTGGCGGCGATCTCCGTCGGATGGTGCGCGTAATCCTCGACGACCATGATGCCATCCACGTCGCCGCGGGCCTGGAACCGTCGGCCGGCCCCCTCGTACTGGGCCAGCGCGCGGCGGATTTCCTCAAAGGAGCAACCCAGGGTCAGCCCGGCGCCGACCGCCGCGAGACTGTTCACGACGTTGTGCAGTCCGGGAATCTGGAGGGTGATCTGGCCGAGCCGCTGAGTCTTGAATCGCGCGGTGTAGGTGGCATGGCGGCCGGAGACCTGCGGTGATTCCGCCATCAGATCCCATGCGCCCGTCAGGCCGTAGGTGAGCCGCGGCCCGTGCGCGCCGGCGAGCAGTTGCTGTACCCCGGGATCATCGCCACAGCAGATCAGCGTCCCGCCCGGCGCCATCCGCTGCACGAACTGCTCGTAGGCCTCCACAATTTCCCGAAGGTTCCGGTAGTAATCCAGATGTTCTTCGTCAATATTCGTCACGACCGCGATGGTGGGGGCCAACTCCACGAAGGAACCATCGGATTCGTCCGCCTCCACTACCACGTGGGGCCCGCGCCCCCACCGCGCATTGCCCCCGAGCCGCGCCACATCCCCACCGATCAGGATGGTGGGATCGCGCCCAGCATCGAGGAGGATCGAGGCGATCAAACCGGTGGTCGTCGTCTTCCCATGCGCGCCGCTGACCGCCACGCTGGTCTTGCCCATCAGGAATTCCGCCAGTAGTGTGGCGCGCGACCAGGTCGGAATCCCCTGATTTCTGGCGGCCACCAGCTCTGGATTCTGCGGGGCGATCGAGGAGGAGAAGACCACGAGATCCGCGCCGTGAACCTGCGCGGCCTGATGGCCTACGAAGATGCGCGCGCCGCCGGCCGCCAGCCGAGCGAGCGTCGGCGTCATCTGCAGATCGGAGCCGGAGACGCGCTCCCCCCGCTCGAGCAGGAGCTGGGCCATCCCGCTCATACCGATGCCCCCGATCCCGACGAAATGAACGTGGCGCAGCGAACGCTCAGGCGGCATGCGCCACCTCCGCCACGGTGTCGGCCATCCGCTCGGCGGCGCCCGGCGTCGCCAACCGGCTCAGCGCCGCGCGCATCGCCTGCAATCGCTCCGGGTCGGTGAGCAACGGCACAATGACATCAAGAAATCGCTCCGGGGTGAAGACTGCTTGGTCGAGCACGAGCGCCCCCGCATGACGGGCCAGCCACTGGGCATTGACCGCCTGGTGCGCCCCGGCATGGGGATACGGCACGAGCACCGACGGGGTCGCCGTCGCCACTAATTCAGCTACCGTGGTGGCACCAGCCCGCGCCACGACGAGCGTGGCGGCCGCATAGGCCGGCCCCATCGTTGACAGGAACGGGTGGACGCGCGCGGTGATGCCGAGCGACCGGTAGCGCTCCGTCACCCACGAGCCATCATGCGGGCCGGTCAGGTGGATCACCTGAAACATCCGGCGCTGGGCCGGGGTCAGGCGCGCGAGGGCCTCGACGCTTACCTCATTCAGACAATGCGACCCTTGGCTGCCGCCGGTAATCAAGAGAATTGGTTGGCTCGGCGACAACTCGAAGCTCTTCGCCGCGGCCGCGCGGGTATGCCCTTCCACCTCGGGCCGCACTGGGTTCCCGGTGACCGTGACGGCGGCCCGCGAGGGGAGATGTCGCCGGGTCTCCTCGAAGCTCACTGCCACGCGATCGGCCCATCGGACCAGCAGACGCGTGGTCCGCCCCGGGAACACATTCTGCTCATGAATCACCGTCGGAATCCCCAAGAGTTTCGCCAACATCACCGTCGGGCCCGCCACATACCCTCCAAAGCCCACGACCACGCCCGGGCGATGCCGTTTCAGCAGTCGCGCGATCCGCACCGCGGACACCCCCTGGCGCCACCAGTACCGCACGTCCACCAGTTCCAGCCCCCGCGGCCACGGTTGCGTCGGGACAGTCTCCAAGGTGACGACCGATGCATCCCACAATCGCTCTGGCATGCCCCGCTGGCCGCTGACGGCCACGCAGGTCCAGGCCGGGCGGCGCGCCTTCAGTAATCGGGCGACGGTCAGCGCCGGGATCACATGCCCGCCGGTCCCCCCCGCCGCCAGCATCACCGTCGTCATACCGGCTGCGCCACGGGTTCCTCAGGAGCCGTCGAGGAAACGGCAACGGCTCGCGCGCCCACGGCCACCGGCCCGCGGGCGAAATTCAATAGGAGCCCCACAATCATGATATTGAAAATGAGGGAAGATCCCCCGTAGCTCACAAAGGGGAGGGGCAATCCCTTCGTCGGCACCAGCCCGGTCGCCACCGCCATGTTCATGAGGGCCTTGAGCCCGATCAAGCAGGTCAGCCCCAAGCTCCCGAGCTGCGCGAAAAGGTCCGACGCCCGCAGCGCGATCTTGATCCCGAGCCAGACGAAGGCGAGGAACAGCAGGAGCACCGCGGTCGCCCCCACGAGCCCCAGCTCTTCGCTGATGACGGCGAAGATGAAATCCGTGTGCGCTGCCGGCAGGTAGAACAATTTCTGCCGCGATTGGCCCAATCCCAGGCCGAAGATCCCGCCGGTCCCGACGGCCACGAGCGACTGGATCAACTGGAAGCCGGCGCCGTGCGGGTCGGCCCACGGATTGGTGAAGGCCAGGATGCGCCGGACCCGGTACGGCTTCGACGCAATCAGAATCGCCACTACCGGAATCGCGGAGGCCAGCGTCGGCCCCAGGTGGATCATCTCGATGCCGCTGACGAACAGCATCGTGAAAACGACCGCGGCCAGCGCCACGGAGGTCCCGAGGTCCGGCTGCAGCAGCATCAGGCCCACGACGGTGCCGAGGATGAGCATCGGCGGCACGAACCCGTGCAGGAAACTCCGCAGGCGATCCTGCTTACGGGCCAACACATCGGCCATGTAGAGGATCACGATCACCTGCGCCGCCTCCGACGGCTGGAAGCTGAGGAATCCGAGGCGGAACCAGCGACGGGCCCCCGACACCTCGTACCCCAGACCGGGGAGCAACACGGCGATCAGGAGCAGGAAGCAAACGCCCAGCAGCAGTTTCAAATGGCGGCGCAGCCAGGTGTAGTCCATCGCTAATACCGCGCCGCCGGCCAGCAAACCGAGCGTCAGATAAGAGAGGTGCCGCGTCAGGTAATACCACCCGGTGCCGTAACTCTCCCGGGCGTAGATGGCGCTGGCGGAATAGATCATCACTACGCCACAGGCGATAAGAACCGCAGTGATGACGAGCAGCTGCTGGCGCAGCGACTTCACGCGGCGGCTCCCACGAGTGGCTGGCCTTCGAGCGACACCAACGCCTGAACGGCCGACCGAAACAGTTCGCCACGCTCCTCAAAATCGTGGAACATGTCAAAACTGGTGCACATCGGGGAGAGGAGCGCCCAGTCCCCTGGCTGCGCGAGCGACGCGGCTCGCTGGACTGCCTGCGCCATGGTCGCGGCCAACGAGGTCGGCACGACGCCGGCTAGCGCCTGGGCCACGCGTGGCCCATCCGCCCCGATCAGGACCGCGGCCCGGACCTTCTGGGCCGCCACCTCTCGGAGCCGTGTAAAATCGCTTCCCTTATCCTTGCCGCCGGCGATAAGGATGGCGCGGCCGGGACAGGCCTCGAGCGCCCGCAGTCCCGCCTCCACCGTTGTTGATTTGGAATCGTTGATGAAGGTCACGCCCTGCCACGTTGCCACCGCCTCCAGGCGATGTGGGAGCCCGGCGAACCGCTGGATCGCCTCGGCCATCACCTCGGGCTCGAGCCCGAGGAGGCCCCCGACGACGATTACGGCCAGCGCATTCGCGACATTGTGCCGACCGGACAGCTTGAGATCGTTGAGCGCCATCACGCGGTGGCGACGGCCCCGCAGCACCATCACAAGATCGCCGCCATCCAGATAGGCCCCGCGCACTGGCTCCTGGGTGCTGAACTCCAGCAGACGTCCGCGCACCGAGGCTCGGAGGGTACGGCAGACCGGGTCATCGGCGTTGAGCACCGCCCAATCCCTCGGCCGCTGTTGGGTCAAGAGCCGGCGCTTAGCCGCGACGTACTGCTCCCATTGCACGTGACGATCGAGATGGTTCGGAGTGACATTTAATAAACAGGCGATCGAGGGTCGAAATTGCTCAACCTGTTCCAGTTGGAAGGAGCTGACCTCCAACACCACAGTCGTCCCGAGCCGGATCTGGGGGAGCTGTTCCGTCAGCGGCGTGCCGATATTCCCGGCCACGACGACCGGCCGTTCGGCCGCAGCAAGCATCGTGCCGACGAGCGTCGAGACGGTCGACTTGCCGTTGCTGCCGCTCACCGCCACGATCCGGCCCCGGCAGAAACGGGCCCCCAGCTCCAACTCGCCGATCACCGGCACCCCGCGGCGCGCAGCCCATCGGATGGGCACCGCCGTCTGCGGCACTCCGGGGCTCGCCACGACCAGCCGGCTCCCCTCACAGAACTGTTCGGTATGGCCGCCCAACTCGACAGGGATGCCCTCCCGGACCCAGGCCTGCGCCAGGGCCGCCAGCGCCGGCGACGTCGCCTCGTCCGTCGCGCGGACACGGCATCCCCGCCGCCGTAGAAAGGCGCAGGCCGCCTGGCCGCTCTTCCCCAAGCCGACCACCAGCACCGTCTGCCCTGGCAATGGTTCCACGCGCGCGCCCCCTGACTAACGCAGTTTTAAGGTGCTCAGGCTAACCAGCGCCAACATCGCGCCGATGATCCAGAACCGGACGGTCACTTTATTCTCCGGCCAGCCCTTGAGTTGGAAATGGTGGTGCAGCGGCGCCATCAAGAAAATTCTTCGGCCGGTCAGCTGGAACGAGGCCACCTGCAGCATCACCGACAGCGCCTCCGCCACGAAAATCCCCCCGACGATAACGAGCAGCAATTCCTTCTTGATCAACACCGCCACCGCTCCCAGCGCCCCGCCCAAGGCCAGCGAGCCCGTATCCCCCATGAAGACCGACGCGGGATGCGCGTTATACCAGAGGAACCCGACTCCCGCCCCGATCAGCGCCGCGCAGAACACCGCCAGCTCTCCCGAGCCGGGGACGTACGGGATCCAGAGGTACTCCGCGAACCGCTCATGGCCGGCGAGATAGCTCATCCCCGCGTAGGCGAGCGCAATCATCGTCGTGCACCCAATCGCCAATCCATCGAGCCCGTCGGTCAGATTCACGGCGTTCGACGCCCCGACCACGACCAGGATAACAAAGGGGACGAACAACCATCCCAGCTCGATGATCACCGCCTTCATAAATGGGACGTCCAAGCCGGTCCCCACCGGCGGATAGGTGACGAGCCACAGGCCGAACGCCGCGGCGACCAGCACTTGGCACGCCAGCTTCATCCGTGGCCGCAACCCCTTCGGATTCCGCCGGCTCTCCTTCAAGTAATCGTCCCAAAATCCCACGGCCCCCATGCCCAGCGTCACGCCCAAGACCGCCCAGACCACCGGCTCGTGGAGTCCTCCCCAGAGGAGCGTGGCGCCCACGAGCGCCCCGACGATCAGGACTCCACCCATCGTCGGGGTCCCGCTCTTGTGCTGCTGGAGCGCGTGGAGCTTCGGGATCTCCTCGCCGCGTAGCTGCTGCCCGACCCGGATGGTCGTCAACCAGGCAATCAGCCGCGGATACAACCAAAGACTCAGCGCAAACGCCGTCACGCTCGCCATCACCGCCCGGAAGGTGATGTACCGGACGACATTGAAACCGAACCACCAGGCCCTTAGCGGGTAGAGGAGCTCATAAAGCATTGCAGGATCCGCTCCATCTGCATGGCCCGCGAGCCCTTGACGAGCACCACGTCGCCCGGCTGGACCACCTCATCCAGCCGAGTGAGAATTTCTTCAGGCGATTGACAGTGCCATCCCTGGCGCAACCCGGCGCCCCGCGCCGCCGTCAGCAGATGTTCCGCTAAAGCCCCGTACGTCAGCACGCCGTCAATGGGGAGCTGGCCCAGCCAGGCCCCGAGCTCCGCATGATAGCGTGCCTCGTCGGTGCCGAGCTCGCGCATATCCCCGAACACCACGAACCGCCGGTTCGGCCCCGCCCACTGCAGGAGCGCCTCCACCGCGGTCCTCGCGGAGGCGGGGTTCGCATTGTAGGCATCGTTGATGAATCGCACGCCGCCGATAATTTGCCGCTCCAACCGGCCGCGCGGGGGGATGTAGCTGGCCAATGCCTGCACCGCGTCCGCCACCTCGACCCCGACGAGCGAAGCGCACGCGATCGCCACCAGGGCATTCGAGAGATTGTGCCGCCCCGGCATCGGCAACCGCAACGGGTAGCGCCGGTTCACGAGGGCCCGCACCCCCCACGGCTCCTCGGTCACCTGGTCGATCCAGAAATCCGCGCTCCGATCGGTGCCGCACCAGACGAGTCGGCCGGGCCATCCCTCCGCCGCCGTGCGCAAGTACGGGTCGTCGTGGTTCAGGACGGCGACACCCGACGGGCCCATCGCCTCCACCAGCTCCCACTTCGCTCGGGCCACGCCATCGAGGGAGCCGAAAAATTCCAAGTGCGCGGGACCCACATTGGTGATCGCCGCGATCGTCGGTTCCGCCATGCGCCCCAGTGCCGCCAACTCGCCGAAGTGATTCGTCCCGGTCTCCACGATCACCACATCATCGGAGGGTCGCGCCCGGAGCAAAGTCAGCGGCACGCCGATCTGATTGTTCTGAGTGCCGACGCTGGCCACGACCGCCCGTGACTCCCGCAGGATAAAGGCGAGCATCTCCTTCGCGGTCGTCTTGCCTGAAGATCCGGTGATGGCCACGACGGGGACCGTCAGCGACCGCCGATGGCAACGGGCCAACTCCCCGAGCGCCCGGATTGTATCGGCCACTTCGATCATCCACGGCAGCCCGTCCGCCTCCACCCCGCGCCCGGCCTGGATCAATGCCCCGGCGGCCCCGGTCGCCGCCACGTCGCGCAGGAACCGGTGGCCATCATAGCGTTGGCCCGGCAACGCCACGAACAGATCGCCGGCCTCCACGACCCGCGAGTCAATGACGACGTGCCCCACCGGCTGACTGGGCAAGCGTCCCCGCGTGGCCCCACCAGTCGCTGTGAGAATCTCCTGTGCCGTCCAGGTCATGCCCGGACCCCCGCGCACTCCGCCAGCGCCTCCCGCACCACCTGGCGATCGTCGAACGGCACCGAGCCATCGTGAAAGATCTGGGTCGTTTCATGCCCCTTGCCCGCAATGAGCACGACGCTCCGGGCATCGGCCTCCGTGAGCGCCTGCCGGATCGCCGCGGCCCGATCCAGCACCACCGCGCACGAGGCCGTGGGGGGAATGCCCGCCACCACCTCATCGGCGATCGCCTGCGGGGCCTCGCTACGCGGATTATCCGAGGTGACAATGATCCGATCCGCGTACTGGCCTGCCACGGCCCCCATGCGCGGCCGCTTCGCCCGATCGCGATCGCCGCCGCACCCGAACACCACGATGAGCCGATGATCGGTCAGCACCCGCAGCGCGCCGAGCACGTGGGACAAGGCATCATCCGTATGCGCGTAATCCACGAATACCGGGAACGACTGCCCTGCCTCAATGCGCTCCAGGCGTCCCGGGACGCCCTGGAACGCGGAGATCGCGGAGGCCATGGTGGCGACCGAAAGGCCGCAGGCCGTCCCCACCGCGGCCATCGCGGCCACGTTCGAGAGGTTATGGCGGCCAATCAATGTCGTGTGGAACGGAGTTCGTCCCGCCGGGGTCACCAGCAGGCCGTCGGATCCCTCCAGGGTGCACCGGGTCTCTTGAATGGCGACATCCGCCGGCACTCCGACGCCGAAGGTGAGGATCCTCGCCATCGTCTGTCCCTTGATCACCGACGCCGAGGGATCCTCCGCATTCACCACCGCCGTGCCCCACGGCGGCAGCATGGCAAAGAGGGAGGCCTTGGCCGCTAGATAGGCCTCGAAGGTTTTGTGGTAATCGAGATGCTCCGGGGTGGCATTCAAGAAGACACCGATCTGAAACGCCATCCCCTCAACCCGCCGCTGATCCAGCGCGTGAGATGACACCTCCATCGCGCAGGCCTGCAGGCCGGCCTGCCGCATCTGCGCGCAGAGCGCGGCCAACTCCACCGGGCCCGGCGTCGTGTTGTGCGAGGGCGAGGGCTGGCCGCCCGCGCGGTACTCGATGGTGCCGATGAGCCCGCAGGGGCGGCCAGCCTGTTGGAGGAGCGTCTGGATCAAGTAGGTGACGGTGGTTTTCCCATTGGTCCCGGTGATGCCGACGACGACCAAATCTCTGGAGGGATCATCGTGCCAGGCGTGCGCGAGGGCCGCAATCGCCCGGCGCATGTCCGAGACGCGAATGATCGGGACAGAGGCCGTCGCGACGGTGGCCTCGGCGTCCGCCACGACGGCACAGGCGCCCTGCCGAATCGCCTCCGGGATAAACGCGCTGCCATCTTGGCTCGCCCCACGCACGGCGACAAACAGCTCGCCGGCCACCACGCGGCGCGAGTCACACGTCACTCCCGTCACGGTGATGGTCTCAAGCCCTCCGGGTGCCGGGATACCGGCGGCGGTCAGCAACGCCCCCAAATCCCAGGTCAATCCCACAGGCCCGGCCCCTTTGTGAACGCCACCGTCATCACCCCGGGATCCGGCGCCGGCCGCTGCTCCAAATACGGCAGTGCCTGGGCCACGACATCACGAAACACCGGGGCCGCCACCACGCCGCCGTAGTAGTACCCGCGGGGCTCATCCACCACGACGACGATCGCGAGCTTCGGGTCGTCCGCCGGGGCGAATCCCACAAAAGAGGACATGAACCGGTTATGGGAATAGACCCCGCCTTCGATCTTCTGCGCCGTCCCGGTTTTCCCCGCCACCCGAATGCCCGGCACGCCGGCGAGTTTGCCCGTTCCGTTCTCCACGACGCCTTCGAGCATGGTCTTCAACTCCGCCGCCACCTCGGGGGGGACCACGCGCCGCACCATCTCAGACTTCCCCGCCTGAATCACCTGGCCCTGGGGATCCCGCACTTCCTTGATGATCCAGGGCCGCATCAGCACACCGTCGTTGGCCACCGTCGAGATCATCATCGCCAGCTGCAGCGCCGTGGCCGTCACCTCTTGCCCGATCGGGATCGCCGAGATCGAGGGCCGCGACCACTGGGACGGCGGCTTCGTGATCCCGACCACCTCGCCCGGCACGCCAGCCCCGGTCCGCTGGCCGAATCCGTACGCCCGCATGTAGCGATAGAGGGGCTCCGGGCCCATCTTCATCGCGGCCTTCACCGTGCCGATATTGCTCGACTGCTCGATCACCTCGCGGAACGTCAACCATCCGTGGGGATGCGCATCGTGGAGGATATGCCCGGCCACCGGATATTCTCCCTGCTCACAATAGAACCGGTCGGTCGGGTGCACTATCCCCTCGCTCAACAGCGCCGAGGCGGTGACAATCTTGAAAATGGATCCGGGCTCAAAGGTATCCGTCACCGCCCGGTTCCGACGGGCCTCCGGCGGGGCCTGCTCCGGCTGATTGGGATCGAACGGGGGGCAATTGGCCATGGCCAAGATCTCGCCGGTCCGTGGCTGCAGCACAATGATCGAGGCCCCGCGGGCATGATGCTTCTCGAACGCGGCCTCCAACGCCCGTTCCGCCACATGCTGGATCACCTCGTCGATCGTCAGCACCACGTCGTGGCCGTGCCGCGGCGGCACCGCCTCGCGTTCCCAGTTCTCGAGGCGCCGCTGCTTGGCATCCCGCTGCAGCCATTCGTAGCCGGCCTGGCCTCGCAGCAGCGAGTCAAAGGTCAGCTCCATCCCCTCGAGCCCTCGATGGTCAAGCCCGGCGAATCCGAGCAGATGCGCGCCCAATCGCCCGCCGGGATAGACCCGCTTCGGCTCTTTGATGACATCAATACCTGGCAGGCGCAACGCCTTCACTTGATAGGCCGCGTAGTTCGAGGTCTTGCGGGCCAGCCAGACAAACCCTCGCTCCTGCTCCATCTGATGCAGGAGCCGGGGCTCCGGGAGACCGAGGATCGGGGCCAGGAGCCGGGCGGTGTTGGCCTTGTCCTTGACCCAGTGGGGATCGGCGTACAACGAGGGGAGACGAATATCGGTGGCCAATGGCTGGAAGTTCCGATCGTAGATGGTCCCGCGGGTCGCGGGCAATTCAACGACGAGATGGTGTTGCTGGTGGGCCAGCTTCAGATACCGCCCCGCGCCGACGAGCTGGAGCCAGACCAGGCGCCCCCAGACGAGGAGGCTCAGGGCGATGAATCCCAGAACGATCGCGGTTAAGCGAGTCTTGTGCGCCTTGGTTAGCACCGCCCACCCTGTTGACTCACCCGCGCTTCGACGAGGTGTGCGCCGAGTCGCGGGTCACTATCATGGCTTACGGGGCCGGTTGCGCTTCCGCCGTGGCTCGCGGCGTGGTCACGCGTGCCAGTAATCGTCGGCCACGCTCCAGGAGGCCCGGTGCTGCACGTGTCTCGGCGACCGGAAGAGAGGACGGAGGGGCCGCCATCCACGCGATCCGACGGGGACTGACCAACTCAATCTCCCGCCGGGCCAGCCGCTGCTCCAACAACTGCGGGGCCTGGAGGGTTAAGACATTGTAAAGGAGGATATGGTACTGGTCAAGCTTGTCGGCCTTCAGCTGCGCCCGCTGCTCGACCGCGTAGGCGGACTGAATCAGAGTGATCTGTTGATGGGTGTAGGCCAGGGCGAGCAGCGTCCCCGCGCTGATCCCGGCCAGCATCCACCCCGTCCGCGTCATCCGGTCCGCTCCGCCGCCCGCAACCGGGCGCTCCGGGCCCGCGGGTTGGCCTGCACTTCGGCCTCGGTGGGCCGCAAGGGTTTGCGCGTCAACACCGTCAGGGTGCCGGCCGCCGCGGCCTGCCGGAACGCCTGCTTGACCAAGCGATCCTCCAGCGAATGGTACGACAGCACGACGATCCGGCCGCCGGGCCGGACCCTCGAGAGCACCTGCGGCAGGGCCGTCTCGAGCGCCTCGAGCTCACGGTTGACCGCCAGACGTAGCGCCTGAAAGGTCCGAGTCGCCGGATGAATCCGCTGCCAGGCCCGGCCGCGCGGCAAGGCCCGGACAAGGCAGGTCGCCAGCGCTGTCGTGGTTGCGATCGGCCTCGTTTGTACGATCGCGCGCGCAATCCGGCGGGCCCAGCGTTCCTGACCGTAGCGGCTGATGAGGTCGGCCAGCTCGGCCTCAGACCATTGGTTAACGATCGTCGCCGCCGACAACGCCTGCGTGGGATTCATCCGCATATCGAGCGGGCCCTCCGCCTGAAAACTGAAACCGCGCCGGGCGGTCTCCAGCTGCGGCGAGGAGATCCCGAGGTCGAAGAACGCCCCGTCGAGCGGCCCCATCCCCAGCTCGTCGAGCAGCGCTCCCAATTGTCCGAAATTGCCGTGCGTGAAGGTCACTTGTGTCGCCAGCTCCTGTAGAGTCTCTGCGGCCGCCGCCAGCGCTTCGGCATCCTGATCCAGGGCCACCACGCGCGCCGTCTGCCCGGCCGACTCACAGAGGGCCCGGGTATGACCCCCTGCCCCGACGGTCGCGTCCAGATAGATCCCGCCGGCCGAACGAACCGGCACCAAGAAGCCGATGGCCTCCTGAACCATCACCGGCCGGTGGCCGGGACTCACCCGATCGAGTCGTGGGTCACCCGGCGCGGGTGGCTCACCGGCTATTATTCCATCTCCCAGAGCTTCTCCGCAATCTCTTCGAAGGATCCCTTGGTCGCGTCGAAGAATTGCTGCCATCGCTCCTTCGCCCAGATTTCAATCCGATTGGAGACGCCCACCACGACGACGTCCCGCCGGATCCCAGCGAAGTTCTTGAGGTACTCAGGAATGAGGACCCGGCCCTGGCGATCGCAAACGAGTTCCACGGCCCCGGAGAAGTAGAGCCGGTTGAACTGTCGGGATTGGGCTTTGGTGAAGGGCATGTTCCGAAAACGCTGTTCTTGGGACTTCCACTCATCCTCAGCAAAGCAAAAGAGACACTGATCGAGCCCGCGCGTGACCACGAATTTTTCGACATAGTGCTCCTTCATCGCCTCCCGAAATTTCGACGGGATAATGAGGCGCCCTTTGCGATCAATCGTGTGTTCGTGCTCGCCGTAGAACATCCCACGCCTACCGTGCGACCCATGAAACACCACGGGGCCGGGTGGAGGTCCCGGCCCCGCGCGTCACCAAGAAGGTTGTGGATGCGCTATGGTAACGGTGGCTCTCCCACCGCGTATATTCGCCTTCTCCCCCGTAGGGGGCTCCCCGATAAAGGCAAACCCGACGGCACCCACAACCAAGTTCGTGCACTCTCAGCCCCTCCCATCTCGGGCCTATCCTCCACTTCCTACCACTTTCTCCCACATCCAGTGCTAAGTATATGGATGGCCCTCCACCCTGTCAAGGGGTTTTTGAGAAAAATTTCATGGCGTTGCATCGCGAGAGGGAGTGTGCTATAGATGGGGCACGATGCGGCAACCCTTCCTATGGCTGGTGGGTATCGTCGGGATCATCACGGCGGTGACCTGCTCAATCTACTACGCGCGCATCGAGCGCTTCTGGGGGATTACGCAGACGGATTTCAGCGTCTTTTATGACGCCGGGCACCGTGCGGATCGCCATGAATCGCTGTATGAATATCGTGCCACGCGGTATACCACCGACCGCGAGTATCTCTTCAAATACGCCCCGCCCTTCGGCGTGGCGATGATCCCGCTCTCCCGGTTGACGGTGCAAGTGGCGATCCGCTGGTGGTACGCCCTGACAACGTTGGCCTTGGTCGGGGCGTTCGCCAGCGTGCGCACCTTGCTGCGCGGCACGGCGGCGGCCCGCGACTTGCCGTGGGCCGTCTATGGACTCACGCTGCTGGCCATTCTCCGCCCGTACTTGGCGAACCTGCGCTTGGGCCAAGTGGATGTCGTGCTGGCCTGCCTGATCCTCGGATTTCTGGTGGCGCTCACCCGCGGCCGTCATCTGATCGCCGGCGGATGTCTCGGCGTCGCCATCCTGTGCAAACTCGTGCCGGGCGTCTGGCTCCTCTACCTGGCCGCCACGCGCCGGTGGCGGACGATTGGGTGGACGCTCCTCGCCATCACGGTGGTGCTGGCCAGCCCGATCCTGGTGTTGGGGGTGGCGGGGACACGAGCCGCAACGGCGGAATGGCTGGCGGTCCTGCGGACCTCAAGCGAGAATTGGGAATGGCTTGTGCGGTTTAAAAATCAATCGGTGCTGAGCGCCGTGTTGCGGGGCCTCGTCGGGAGTGACGCGACGGCCGTGACGCCGGCCCGGCTGGCGGTAGCGCTGGGCATCACCGTAGTACTCGGCCTCCTCTACGGCTGGGCGGTCTGGCAGGCGATTCGCCGGGCGCGCGCGGCCCAGGAACCGCTCAGGACGCTCGTCGCTCCGAGTCTGGTGATGGTGGCGATGGTAATCTTTTCCCCGCATGCCTGGAAGGCCACCTTCATCCACTTGCTCCTTCCGTACGCGGTGGTCAGCACCTACGTAGTCCAGTGCCGCGACCGGCTCGCCGGGGCGCTGCTGGCCGGATCCCTGCTCCTGGTCAGCGTCACCGCGCCGGACCTGCTCTTCGATCGCCTGACCTCTCAGGCCGCCCATCTCTATTCCCCGATGACGTGGGGGGCGCTCCTATTGGCGGCCGGGGTCTGGCGAGTTCAGTACGGAGAAGTGAGAGCAGGCCGATAAGCCGAATTCTGTCGAGGGTGGTCATCCCTCTAGGCCCGCCGTTACCGACGGGCTCGTGCGGCCTACCCGCCCCGCCGCCTCCTTTCGGAGAACCCCGATGGGCCATCGGATAGCGGGACCTATTTGGCCTTGCTCCGCGGAGAGATTGCCGCGTTTCACGTCATCCTGCGCGTGACCTGACGGCCTCACGCAAGACTACTCGTCTCTGTGGCTCTAATCCGCCCCTTGCGGGGGATGGGCGTTACCCACTCCGCTGCCCGGTGGAGTTCGGACTTTCCTCTCCGGCACATGACGTGCCGGAGCGACCACCTAGCCTGCTCTCAACTCCTAGTATAGCTTACGGCGTATCGAAACGGAAGGTGCGCTGCGTGGGGTCCTGGAGTGGGGTCGGAATGCTCGTGGGCTTCGCCGCGGCCCGCAGACCGGCATCCACCGCCCGATTGGCGAGCCGGTCGGCGGCGCGATTCTGCTCCCGGGGGACATGGCGGACCTCGCAGCGCCGGAATCCTTTGCGGAGCTGTTCGACGAGGGCATGGAAGACGCGCAGGGTCGGATCTTTGACGCGGTACTGGCCGCTGAGCTGCCGGGCCAAGAGCTCGCTGTCGGTTTGGACCCGCAACTCCTTGGCACCCAGCTGGGCGGACGCCTGAAGCGCGCAGAGGAGCGCGGCGTACTCGGCGACGTTGTTCGTCGTCTCGCCCAGGAAGAGGGCGATCTCCTGAACGACCTTGCCTTTCCCGTCAGTGATCGCCACCCCGGCGCCGGCGGGACCCGGATTGCCACGGGCCGCGCCATCCACCGCGATGGTCAGCGCGGCCGAGGGCACGCTACGACGCGGCGACGGGCTCGTCCGGATAGTAGAGGAGGCGCGCGCACGACCCACAGGTAATCCAGCGCTCCTTCAAACGAATCTCGTTAATGGTTTGTGGCGGGATGTTCATGTGGCACCCGCCGCAGGCCTCCTGTTGGATCCGGACGGGCACGAGGCCCAGGCCGTCCTTTTTCTCGACGATCCGCTCGTACTGCGCGAGGAGCTTCGGATCCACGCGCGGCGTGATCGCCTGCCGCTGGTCCATGAGCTGTGCGATCGCGGCATCCAGCGTCGCCATCTCTCGCTCGATGACCGCGACGGCCTCCCGGTGCTGCGCCTCGCGCCCTTTGAGGGATTCCTTCGCCGTGGCCACGGCGGCCTTCTGCTGATCCACCTGCTCCATCACTTTCAGGATCTCTTCCTCGAGGACCGAGTTATCCGCCTTCACCCCGGCGATCTCGTGCTGGAGAGTGGTGTACTCCTTGTTCGTCTTGATCGCGTAGAGTTGGCCCTGCAGCTTCTTGACGTTCGCTTCTTTGGCCGCGAGGTCCCCCTCCATGCCGTTGCGTTTCACCTGGAGGGCCTTGACCTGCTCTTCGAGGGCGGTGACCTGTTGGGTCTCGGCCTGGAACGCGGCGTTGAGTTGTTCGATCTGGACCGGCTTGGCGGCACGCTGGCGCTTGAACTGATAGAGCTGGTGGTCCACCGCCTGCAGCTCAATCAACGCTTTTTGTTGTTCGCCGATATCCACCGCGGTCATCACAACCCGTCTCCTCGCCTCCGAACGCCTACTGTCACAACCAAAATGGTGGGCGCAAGAGGACTCGAACCTCTGACCTCATGCATGTGAGGCATGCGCTCTAACCGGCTGAGCTATGCGCCCAACTGAACCCGACGATTCTCCGTTGAGTGGCCTGACAATATTGAGACACATGCAAGAGCATTGCCTGCTCAACCATGTATGTCGGGTTCAGTTATAAGGGGGAACCAGGGGGCTTCCCCCTTATTATTCCCCTTCCGCTGAAAAGATCTTCTTCAAAAAGCTTGCCCTCTGAGAAAGCTTCGGGAGAGCGTTCTGTATTGTAACACGGCGTATCGACCCACAGGCGTCGATTCAAAGGATTCCACGGAAGGGGACCATGAGGGGAAACCCGGGGTGTTGTGGGTTTCCCCTCATAACGACAGCGCGACACGCACGTTCGCAATGCAATCGGTTCTTGCCGGTGTACGGACTTGGCAAACTTGATAATGGTCGCCGGGTCGCGCTGGAGTATGGGCCCTCCTGGACTCGAACCAGGGACCGGCTGATTATGAGTCAGCTGCTCTCACCGACTGAGCTAAGGGCCCGCGCGGCTCTATCATAGCACAGGCCCTCGCCTGCGCGACCTAGAACCCGGGTTCTTCGCTCAACCCCAGTTCGAGAAAGGTGCGCAGCCGCCGTGACCGGGTGGGATGCCGCAGCTTTCGAAGGGCCTTGGCCTCGATCTGCCGGACGCGCTCGCGCGTGACCCGGAATCGCTCGCCGACCTCCTCCAAGGTGCGCGGATACCCGTCGACGATCCCGAAGCGCAATTTCAGCACCTCGCGCTCGCGGTCGGTCAGGGTCTCCAGCACGTTCTCCATCTGCTCCTTGAGCATGGCCTGGGCCGTGGCATTGGCCGGCGAGATAGCCCGCTTATCCTCGATGAAATCGCCGAAATGGGTGTCCCCTTCGTCGCCGATGGGAGTCTGCAGGGAGATCGGCTCCTGCGCGATCTTCAAGATGCCGCGGACCTTCTCGACCGCCATCCGCATCTCATGGGCGATCTCCTCCGGCGTCGGCTCCTTGCCGTTCTCCTGGACCAGCTGACGGGAGACGCGGATCAACTTGTTGATCGTCTCGGTCATGTGGACCGGAATGCGAATGGTGCGTGCCTGGTCCGCGATCGCCCGGGTGATCGCCTGGCGGATCCACCAGGTCGCGTAGGTGGAGAACTTGTATCCCCGCTCGTACTCGAATTTGTCCACGGCCTTCATGAGCCCGATATTGCCCTCCTGAATGAGGTCCAGGAAGGACAACCCGCGGTTCGTGTACTTCTTGGCGATCGAGACCACGAGCCGGAGATTGGCCTCAACGAGGGCCCGCTTGGTCTGGACAAACGCGGCCTCGCGGCGACGGAGCTGGGCCGCCAGCTCCATCACGTTGGCGGGGGAATCGCCGAGCAAGCGGTTGAGTTTCCGCGCCTGCTTGCGCAGCTCGCCCACGCGCATGCTCCACCCCGCCCGCTTGGCCGACTTCAGACGGGCCATCTCGCGGGTCACGCGCTCTTGGGCCGCCAGAAGCTCTTTGAATCCGCGGCCGACCTCCTCCACCGCGACCGGTGTCAGCCGGAACGCTTCCATGGTGTGCGCCCACGTCTCCGGGCGCCGGCTTGCTTTGATCTTGGCCGTCAGCTTCTTCAGGTGGCGGATTAATGGCTCACGTTTGGCCACTTCCTCGTGGAACAACTCATCGGCATTCGCGTGGCCGGCAATGACACGATCCACTAACTCGACGATATGCCGCTTGGCCCATTGGGTCTGAAAGAGCGCGGTGCGATAATGCCGCTCTGCCTCCTTGATCGCCTTCGCTAAACGAAGTTCTTCCTCCCGCGACAGTAACGGAATCTGGCCCATCTGCCGCAGGTACATGCGGACCGGGTCGTCGATGGGGGCCTTCGGTTGGACCTCTTCCTCCGCCGCCTCCTCCGTCTTCGCCTCCTCTTCGGCCGGCTCATCCTCGTCTCCCGACTCTTTGGCGTCAGCCGGGGCCGGCTCCGCGTGCGGCTCGGCCGCCTCCGCCGCCTCAGGATGCTCCGCGTGCGGCTCGGCGGGTGCCGGGGCGGGCGTGGGAGCCGCCTCCTCCACAATTTCAATATGCTCGTTGCCGAGGATCATCAAAATCTCATCGATCTCCTCGGAGGAAGTCACCTGCTCCGGGAGCATCTCGTTGACCTCTTCGTAGGTCAGACGCCCCTTCTCTTTGCCCAGAGCGATGAGCTTCTTGAGATCCGCCAACCGTTCTTTCGTGCTTTTGTGGGCCGTCGCGACCGCCATGACTTATGCCTTCAGTTTGACCAACTGGTTCACTGCCCCGATGAGCGCTGCCGCTTCCTCATCGTCCCCCGCCGCCTCTGCGGATCGAATCTTGCCTTGCAATTCTACCAACCGGCGTTGCTGAGAATTTTTATGAATCCGGCGCAGACAATCCTCGACGGCCCGCCCGGTCTCCTCAATCGGCTCACTCAACATCATCGCCTGTGCCACGATGGAGGCGGTCTCGCCGTGTTTAAGCTGTTGGAGAACGGCCTGCACCGCCTCCTCGCCGGCCTCCGCGGCCGCCATCAGCGCGGTGAAGGCCTCCTGGACCGCGAGATCCTGACAGAGCTCGAGCACCTCGGCGGCCTGCACCTGGGTCAGATACCGCACGTCATCCATTACGAGCCCCAGCAACAGTCGCTCGGCCGACACCGCCTGGCTGACGGGGGCCGAGGCCGCCGGCTGCCACCGCGCCGTCCCCTCAAGCTTCACCCGGCCGATCTCCGTCCAGAGCGCGGCCTCGCTCACCCGCAGTACTTCCGCCAGCGCCCGCACGTACTCCGACCGTTGGACGGCGTTCGGCACACGCTTGATCGTCGGGAGCAGATGTTCGCAAATCGTGACCTTCCCCTCGGCCGTCGTCGGGTCGTGCCGACGGCGCAGGATATCGAGCTTGTACAGAAAGAGGTCTTTCGCGCCGGTCAGCAGCTGGCCGAACCCCTCGGCCCCCAGCCGCCGCGCGGCGCTGTCGGGATCTTCCCCGACCGGGAGCTCCGCGATCCGGACCTGCATACCCTCCCCCAGGAGCAGGTCGAGCCCGCGCAGGGTCGCCAGCTCTCCAGCGTAATCCCCGTCGTACACCATCACCACGCGCTTCGTGTATCGCCGCAGCAGCTGGATCTGATCGGGTGTCAAACTGGTCCCCATCGACGCCACCAGATGCCGCACGCCCAGTTGGTAGGGAATCAGAAAATCCAGGTACCCCTCGACGATCGCCACGCAATCCTGCTCGCGGATGGCCGGGGCGGCCAAGTGCAATCCGTAGACGATCCGGCTCTTCGTGTAGATCTCGGTCTCAGGAGAGTTCATGTACTTCGGCTGCGAGTCATCGAGGACGCGGCCGCCAAACCCGACCACCTTGCCCTTCGGGTCCCACACCGGGAATATCACCCGCCCCCGGAACCGGTCATACCAGCCCGCCCCACTGTCACGCGGCACGACCAAGCCGATCCGCTCCAAGGTCGCCGGCGCAATCCCGCCCGCCTGCGCCGCCGTCATCAACGCCTCCCAGCTCTCCGGGGCCCATCCCAGCCGCAACGTCTGCACGCTCTCGACGCTCACCCCCCGGCGCTCCAGGTAGACCCGGGCCTCCGCGCCCGCCGGCTGCTGCAACGCCCGCTGAAAGAACGCGGTCGCAAACTCCAGCGCCTGCATGAGCACCGTGGTATCAGAGGGACGCGAGGCCGCCGCGCCGCGCACCGTCGGGATCTCGACGCCCGCGCGCGCGCCCAGCGCCCGCACCGCCTCGGGGAATTCGAGCCGCTCATACTTCATGACGAAGGCGATCACGTCCCCGCCTTCGCCGCACCCGAAGCAGTGGAAGATCTGCTTTGTTGGATTGACCATAAAGGACGGGGTCTTCTCCGAATGGAAGGGACAGAGCCCCTTGAAGTGCCGGCCGGCTCGTTTGAGCGGCACGTAGCCGCCCACGACTTCGGCGATGTCCAGACGATCTTGGATCTGTTTGAGCACCGTCTCCGGAATCATGACGGCGACTCCGGCATCGTCCCCGTGCCCGGGAGATGTTGCGTCATCCAGGGATTGATCGCGTCATAGACCGCCGGCGCCCACCGCGCCACGTAGCGGCCGCTGAACGACCGCTCCTCGATGCTCGCTCGCAGATAATCGGAGGGGAGTTGCTGGAGCGTCACGAGCACGATGCTCATCACAAGCCCCGCCCGCGCCACGCTGGCCACCGCTCCGCCCGCCTGATTGACCGGCTGCGCGAACTGGAGCGTCACGAGCTTCTGCAGCAGGCGCAACAGGAGCCCCGTGACGAGATACGGGATGAGCACTAGCACCACCAGCATCGCCGCGCCCGCCCACTCATGGCTGAGTGTCGTGTGCCCGGCCACCCAATCCCCGGCATACTGGTACCACCGGAACCCGACGAAGAGTCCCACGAGCACTCCCGTCAGCTTAATTAATTCCTCACTGAGTCCCTGGCGAATCCCCATGTAGCCAAGGCGCAGGAGCAAGAGGAGAGCGATCACGTCGATCCAATTGAAGTGATTAATGAGGGTAGACATGGTGGTAGGGTAACTATACCACGTATCTCCAAAAATGTCAAATCAGAGATCTAACATTATAAATGACTAAACTTAGTTGTAACTCATTATATTATATATAATAACGAGCGTTTTCTATTCAGTTGGCTTGAGAAATTCTTGACCGAGAAACATCGGGTCGAGCTGTTGGAGCTCACGCAATAACTGGAGGAGGTGTGTGCGGCGCTCAGGGGTCGGGGTCTGTTGCCAAGCGGAATAGGCATCCAAAAACTCGTCCTGTTTGTCCTTGAGGGAGACGGTGCCCGCCTCCTGTTCCAACGAGCGATGGAACTGCTGAAGCTCTTCCTCCGTCAGCGTCTCGACGAAGTGCAGGTAGTCCCGGCGGGCGTGATGCAGGATCGAGACGTAGCGCTCCCCCCACCGCGCCAGTTTCTCGAGAATATCCCCCGTCGCGGTCACGCGCCCATAGACGCGCTGATGATAGCCGGAGGCGAATCCGTAGTAGGTTTTGGCCTGCTCCACGAGCGTCATCTGGCCCGCCCGCTGAGGATGAAAGATCCCGGCATCCACGAGGCGGTCATCGGCGTTCACCTTGTACACCCAATACATTCGGTAGGTATCGTCATCGCGCGTCGCGGAGGCGAACACATCGGCGTCGCGGCTGGAGAGGCACTCCCGCACGGCCATTTGATGGCCGGGGTCGAGGTAGTCGCAGAGAACGCCGGCCAAGTAGGCGTTGACATCCTCATCGTAGAATCCCTGGTTCGTTTCCAGATGCATCGCCAGCCGGGATTTTAAGAGGATCTCGACGAGAGTCCCGTACGTGGACTCGCGATCCTGCTTGACCAGGTCGAAATGCTGGAGATTCAGCATCAGGAGCCCTCCGCGGCCACGACCACCGTCTTCGCCAGAAGATCCCCAAGCCGACGCCCGTCGGCCCGGCAAAGCATGACGATCAGCTCCACCCAGATCACGGCTGGAATAATCAGGATGGCGTTGCGCACGACCGATTGCCAACGGGCACAGGGCTGGTGCTCGAGGGTGAGGACGCGAAGACCGCGCCAGCGCTTGGCCAGACTGCGGCCACCGGGCAGGCCGTCTTTCACGAGGAAGTAGGTGAGCCATCCGACGTAGGCGACGATCGCGGCGACGGCAGCCACCAGGCTGAGCCCCTCGGGAACGGCTCCAAGATTGGTAAGACCGAGGTTCAGGAGGATCAGGGGAAGCGCGGCATCGAAAAAGAACGCGAGGCCGCGGTCACTCACGAGGGCCCGGCGGCAACGGGGGCAGTACGGCGCGTCTGCGATCGGCAAACAGGCCTCGTGGGCCGTGTGACATCGCACACAGGTCGCGGGTTCTCCCACGGCGCTATCATACCAATGGTCAATGGGGTGTCAAGCCTTTCGGGTAAAGAGCAGTGACGGGGCGCGCGAGCGCGTCGAGGCGGCCGGCAGGCCGCGGAAGAGCTCCGCCGCCGCCACATGCGGGTCCCCCCGGTAGGCCTCCAAGAGCTGCGCCATGCCGGACGAGGCGGCGAACCGCAGGCGGAAGAGGTGACGGGTCAAAGCCGTGGGGCTGGCGACGCGCTGGACTTCGATCAACCCATAGCGCGCGCTCAACCGCTGGAGCGAGACCGGCTCGAAGGCCACACGAGGCGCCAACAGTCTCGGGGTCCCCTCGGGATAGTGGAGCACCTCCTCGTGGAACTGGACGATCAGGTCCGTCGGCGCCGCTTCTTCCGAGAAGCCATCGTGCGCGGCGAGCATCAGCAGACCCCCCATGAGAATCATCACCAGGGTCCACCATCCCAGTTGGCGCACCCAGGGCGGTGGGGTAGTCGGGGTCACGTGCGCGTGGCGCCACGGCGTGCGCGGGTTCCATCCCAACCCCTCGGCCACGGGAAAATTATCTCCGTAGGTATCAGGCGGCGTTTGCATGGCGCACCCCCTCGGCCATCGCCTTGCGGCAGGCCTCGACCAATCGCTCCTGAAAATCCCGATCGGTCCGCACCCCGTCGCCACTCACATTCACCCATCGAAGCCAATCAATGAGGCCGGCGATAATCCGGGTCCGGGGGAACTTTGCCCCGGTGGAAAAGAGGGCATCCTTGCCCATCCGGTCGAGCCAATCGACTTGGTCTCGATCGAGAAATGTCACCACGCGATGCTTGGTGAGTCGGGGTTCGCTCTTGATCATCGGCGCACCCTCCTCTGCAAAAGCCTGTTCGAACTGGACAAAAAAACACGTACCCGACGCGGCACCATCACTGCGCCGAAGGTACGTGTCCTGCACCCTTTGGCAGCCCGGCGATCCCGGCCCATTCCCTGCGGCCGTCGGATCCGTGGCTTTGCGTCCCACCCTTACAGGTGGTTTGCCTTTTTCAGCTGGTGCCCTTCCTGGTTCCAAGACAACTATGCCACAAATCGCCTTTGTGCGTCAAGGGGCGGACTGATTATTTTTTTGAGAGGTCTTGGAGGGCTTGTGTCAGGAGTATCAAAGCGGCTACGACGGCGGTGTCGCATCGTAAGATTCTGTGTCCCAATGAGATTCGAACTGCTCCCTCTCCGATGGCCTGGGCCACTTCCTTGGGGGTGAAATCTCCCTCGGGCCCTATATAGAGGAAGAGATGGCGAGGAACAGCTCGGCGCACCGCCTCGGCCAGAGGAATCGTGCCCTCACCCAGCGTGGGCAGGAGGCGACAGTCCGAGGCCTGGCCCATCGCCAAAGCATGCGTGAACGTGGTCACCGGGACGATGGTTGGTACCGTCGTGCGCCCAGACTGCTGGGCGGCCTCGATGGCCACCTGGGTCCAGCGGCGCTCGCGCGCGGCGGCCCGCACCGCATCTAACCGGACGATCGTTCGATGAGTCAGCATGGGAATCATGGTTGAGACGCCGAGTTGTGTGGCCTGATCCACGATTTGATCAAAGAGGCCGGGATGCCTCGGGATCGCCACGGCCAGGGTGACATTCCAGGGATCCTCGGGGGGCAGCGCGACGGGCCGCACCAGGCGGGCGGTCGCCTGCGAGCCACGGGCGGTCTCGAGCACGGCCACGTAGGCCTCGCCCTCCGCCACGACCACGAACTCATCGCCGGGCCGCAGGCGCAGCACCGTGACGAGATGCTTTGTCTGCCGTGCATCCAACGCCACGATGCCGTCCCGGCACTGCGCCGCCCGTACCATGCATCGAATCATCTGCTGACGCGACGAACTAGCGGTGGGTCGGGCCGTCCTGCGAAGCTTCGTCGGTCCAGCCCGTCACATGCTCGCCGGTGAAGAGGATATGCTTCGCTTTCGAGAGATACCGATAATCCAGAGGGACATCCGCCTTCCCCTGATAAACCCACTCTTCTTTGGACAACCCCATCTCATCCACACCATGAGAAATCACCGCATCCGGCTTCCCCCACACCTCCAGCACTTCGGCCTTGCTGGTGCCTAGGGAAATCGGTGTGCTGGTGTCCCACGGGTGCGTCATGGCGTAATGCCCCGTCGGCTTCACGAAATCCGCACACCCGCTCCCTGTCATCACTATGCCGACGAGAAACCCCACCCACCATCTGTTACGCTGACCAGTGTTGTTGTGCATCGTTCTCCTCAGGTAGAAAAAATCCTATGGGGCCAGCCGCGGGGAACGTCTCGACGATGGTACCTCCCTGCGACACCTGCCACTGCCCGACAATTGCCTGACCATGTGATGCGCCGATCCCCGCCAAAGGGATGGCGAGCTCGAGAAGGCGGCCCGCGGCCACCGCCTCCAGAGGCCGCGGATGATCTCCGGATCCGTCGGGAGCGAGCGCCGTCCATGTCCCCGACGCGTCCCGTCCCTGCACCGTCACCTCGATGACGAATGCCGGCCGCTCCCCCCTGAAGGTGAGAGTCACCGGCTCTTCTGGAAAACCGGCGGCCAGATCTACTCGAACGTACCATCGATCGCGGTCGCACAGCCACCAAAAGCGCTGTAGGCGATCCTGGCCTGGCGCCATGGCGCCGCGAGTGGCGGCACACTCGACTCGCCCAGCCGCCAACCACTCGAAGTAATCGGTCACGACCCCGTCAATCACTGGGGTCCCCCACCGACTCGGCGGCACCGGGCCCAACGGCACCGGGCGGCCGATCGGCTGCTGCAAGCCCTCGGGCACGTCACACCCGAGGGTAGTATACACCCGGGCCAAGCGCTGGCGGAAGAGTCGATCAAATTCCTCATCGTGCGCACTGGTATGTTCCGGGCCAAACCACCAGAACCAATCACTCCCCTCAGCCACCAAGAGATGCTGTCGGGCCTCCCCGGCGCGAGGATGCGTCGAAGCTGCGGTGCACACCGTTCGGGCCTGCGCCAGCGCCTCCCACGCCCGGTTCTTCTCCGGATCCCCGATCCAGGTGGTGAAATCCGCGCGAATCCACGAGCCGGCCGCGAGCCGCGGCAGCGTGGCGCGCGGCGGATGGGCCGCCAGATATTCGCTGACCGTCACGGCGCGGAACCCGGGGTCGCGGCTGAGCCCTTCGTAGAACCGGGACAAAAACTCCCGGCCATCCTCAGGGTACTGTTCCCACGCGTTCTCCCCGTCCAAGATGATGGTGACGAGCGGAGCGGGATCCGTCGACGCCTGGCGGATCGCCTGCAAACGCTCAAGCAAATCGGCGACCGCGCGCGCCGCCGGCTGGGCCGCGTAGGTAAATCCGATGAGATCGGAGAGGGTCTGATCACGAAAGAGAATGGCCAGGGGTTGCCCCTCCGGCTCGAGGCGATAAGGTTGATAAAGGGCAGCACGCGGCAGGGTGCCGCCGAGCGATCTCCACAGAATCGCCTCGTCGGTGGCCAGCCAGCGAAATCCAGCCCGGGCCACCGGGGCCAGCATCGCCTCGCTGACCGATCCCTCCGAGGGCCAGAGGCCCTGCGGCGGACGCCCAAAGGCCTGCGTATGCATGGCCACGGCGCGCTGCAAATGCTCCTGGACATCCTCTGGTGCGATCAGATGCGCCGTCGGTAACGGAAGTCCTGGGGTCGCTTCACGCGCGACTGCAGAATCCATCAGAAGTGGCAGAATGGGATGGGCATAGGGGCTGGTAGTCACCTCGAGCTGTCCACGGGCCTCGGCCGCGCGATAGGTGGGAACCACCTGCGCCAACAACTCCCGGTGGACGGCAAGGACCGCTCCCTTCTCCTCTTCGGTAAACAGGCGCCCTTTCGCCATGAACCCCGTCAACGTCTCGGAGCTGCGCCGCCACTGAGGGTCAATCCACACTAGATTGAACCAGACTGCGAGATCCCGGACATCCTGGGGGCCGAGCGCCTGCCCCCGCCGCACGCGAGCCACCAGCTCCGCGTACCGCAGGTGGGGCGCCACCATCCGCTGGGGGTGGGCGAAGGTGCACTGCCGTACGAGCGCCTCCCGCTCCGCGTCGCTCAAGGTCTCGGCCGGGCGCGCGGCGAGCTGCTCCCACGCATCCTGCCCCCCCGCGGCGTACCAGGCTAGCTGCTGGACCAAGCAGGGGGTCACATTCACAGTCTGGTGAATGGCCGGGAATTCCTCCAAGAGGGCAACCATGTCCACGTAATCTTTGGCGGCGTGCAACCGCACCCAGGGGAGAGACATCATCCCAGTGACCGGATCCAGATAGGACGGCTGGTGCATGTGCCACACCACGGCGACGGACAACGACTCACTCACGGCAGGGCTCCAGACAAGAAAAAGCCCCCCTGGGGAGTTCCCCCAGGGGGGCCATGGACAACGACTGACTTAGAACTTCACCGCCAGATCGCCCACCACTTCCCAGGCCGTGTTGTTGCTCTGGGTCGCCGCAGGCGCCTTGTCATAATAAGCGCCAGGGAAGAAGGCTGCCCCGATCAGTCCGAACTGCACATCCTCGGTGTAGTCCCACTTCGCCTGGAGATCCACCTCATCACCCGCATTCTTGCTGCGGCCGGACACTGGCGCCTCAGCAAACAAGGCGTGCGTATACCGCCCTTGGAGTGAGAGGTCCTGCAGCGGCTTGACCCCGACATCCACATAGAACAGGTACCGATTTGTGGCGGCCGACGTGTCGCTCGGGTCAAACGTGGTATACAGACCCCCCGCCTGATCCGTCCCCGCCAAGAAATCCTGGATGGCGGTGGTGAAGGACCCGCGGTACATCTGATCCCATGCATGGACAATACTGTTGCTGCCGGCGTTAGCCTTCTGACCCGAGAAATACACTGCTCCGGCCCCCAGGTTCGGCGTGTACTTCACGTCGGTGAACGTGTAGTTTACCGACCCTTGAGCCGCCATGGCGGCGCGTGCCCGGTTCCCGGATGCTTGCCCAGGCAGCAACACCGTATCCTCGAGCCGTCCGAACTGTCCAGCGACCTCCGCATTCACCCAGAGACTCTTGATCGGTTCCACGGCTGCCCGTGTCCCGACCGTCGCCAACTGGTTATGTTCGTAGGTCCGACCGGCGTTATCGTGCAACGTGACTGTAGCAGACCGGTCATTCTTGTAGAACACATAGCCTTCCCACTCGCCCTTCCAGCGATCCACCGGGGCCCCTTTCCAATTCAGGTTGAGTCCCCAGAGATCCTGATCGTGGCCACCCTCGCCAACCTCATTGATCTTGCTGCCGATGACATCCACCGTCAACGGCGCAAAATCGAGTGTCGCGCGGATCGCATCGTACGCGTTGGTGATGCTGAACTCGCGCAGCTGCGACCCATGGACGTTGGTGAGCGTGGCGTTACCCGCGGTGCTGAAGGTACCGTTCGGATTGCCCAGAAACCCAGGGCCGACGATAAACCCGGTCCCGAACTTCAGATTCTGCCGGCCGACGGTCACCGTCAGGGGCGAATAGATCAGCTCCTTTAGGGTCACGTAGGCCAGGTCCAGGTCGATGTTATTCGTCGCTTCCACATCTGCATCCCACAATCGCTGGTTCGACAACCCGACGGTCGCCGAGACATTGTCCGTCAGATCCGCGGCCACCTGGAGACGGGTCGTCTGCAAGAAGGCCTGCAGCTTATCGTCGTTGGTGGTGGTAAACCGCGTGGTCTTCCGCAGGTCGAAGTTATCCCGCGAAATCGCCTTGACGTCGATGTCTCCGCTGACCTTGACGTTCTGCACCGCGGCGAAGGCCGGGGTCGCCACGAGGGCGGCCACGACTGCCAGGGCGCACAGGCCAACTAGTTTACGCATGTGTGTATAATCCTCCGAACGTATGCTATCCATGAATTATCAATGTGAAAGAACACTAGCCCCCATGACAACTCGGATCCCGCTCCGGCGTGTGAGTGCATCCCCCCTCTCTATGCCGAGAATCGAGCTAGACCCTGAGGGTCCATACGAACACTTGGAGAGTACGGTAGCGTAGGTAGGGGGAGGTTGTCAACAACAATTTTCGATCTAACGGGCTGTGCGGCGGGTAGTTCGGTCCACCAGGGCGGCGGCCGTAGTAAAGAGTTGTCGAATCTCAGCCGCCCGTAGGCCCGCCCCCTGCGCGATCGCCTCCGCTTGGTCTCGGCTGACCAAGTCCTCCGGGGCGTGGCTGTCGGTATCGATCACCAAGCAGGCCCCCACCTCGAGGGCCATCCGGACAACGTGGCCGTTCGCCCAGGAATGCCCCTTCCGGGTGGAGAGCTCCAGCGCAATCCCCCGTTTGGCAGCCAGGGCGGCATCGGCCTTCGTGATGAGGCCGGGGTGGGCTAAGACATCGATGTCCAGCCCGAGGGCGCAGCGATTCGTCCCGGGGAGCACCGGTTCAGCCAACGTTTCCCCATGGACCACCACGAGCTGCGCGTGGGCGGCGCGGGCGGCGGTGACTACCTCTTCCATGAGGGCCAGGGGCACATGCGTCACCTCGCATCCGGGGATAACCTTGACCTTGGTCCGGCCGTTTAACCCCTGGCAGGCGGTCACGAGCTGGCCGACCACCTGGGTCACGTTGGAGGCGTCCACGTGGTCGGTGATCGCCAACACCTTGTACCCCTTGACCTCCGCCCGACGGACCAGCTCGGAAGGGACCAGCACGCCATCGCTCAATAAGGTATGGGAGTGCAGATCGATCATGCCATTGGCCATCGCGAGGTTCCTCATAGAGAATGAACTCCTGTCACCGCATGCCTGCGCTCGTGTACAATAGGAGTGTTGCGCCTGTAGCTCAACATTGGATAGAGCGGGGGCGTCCTAAGCCCACGGTTGGCCGTTCAAGTCGGCCCAGGCGCACCATTTTATTCACTGTCGTATCGGATGAGCGAGAAGACGTCGACCCCGTGGGCCGCCAACCGCTCGCGTCCCTTCAGAAACGACAGTTCGATCAGGAACCCCACGCCGACGATCTCGCCATGCAGCTGCTTGACCAGCTTGATGACCGCCTCCGCCGTGCCGCCGGTCGCGAGCAAATCATCGACGACCAGCACGTGGGCCCCCGCGGCAAACGCATCCTGATGAATCTCCAGGGTGTCGGTGCCGTACTCCAGCTCGTAGTTGGCCTGGTGAGTTTTCCAGGGGAGCTTCCCCTTCTTGCGAATCGGGACGATCCCGGCCCCGAGCGCGTAGGCCACCGCGCTCCCGACGAGGAAGCCACGCGCGTCGGCCGCTGCCACGACGTCCACCCGGCGGGCGCGATACTGGTCGGCGATCCGATCCACGCCCTCCCGGAACCACCGCCCCTGCGCCAGCAAGGTCGTGATGTCCTTGAACACGATCCCGGGTTTTGGGAAGCCGGGGACGTCGCGGATCAGTGAGCGAAGGTCAGTGGTGGCCACCAGGTGAGGTCTCCGTGTTGGTCTCCTGCGCTTGCAGGTACGCGTGGAGTTTTCTCTCGGCCGAGCTCTGGATCTGGCGCACCCGCTCGCGGGTGAGCCCCAGTTGCTTGGCCGTTTCTCCGAGGGTATAGGTGACACCGTCCTGCAGGCCATAGCGCAGGGAGAGGATCGCCTGCTCCCGGTCGGTCAGGTGCTGCAGAAGATCGGCGACCTTCTCATGGATGAGGAACTCGGCCAGCTCATCTTTTGAGGAAGTGGCGCCGGTATTCTCGATCAGGTCAATAAATTGCGCGGTACCTTCCTCCCCGACCGGCGCGTCAAGCGAGGCTGGCTGGGCGGTCAATTCCTCGAGAGCCTCCACCTTCTTCAACGGCAACCGCATCGCGTGCGCCACCTCGGCCGGCTCCGGCTTGCGGCCCAGCCGCTGTGAGAGCCGCTCCGACGCCTTCCGGTACCGGGAGATAACATCCGCCATATAGACCGGAATGCGGATGGTCTTGCCCTGGTTGGCGATGGCGCGCAAAACAAATTGCTTGATCCACCAGGCGGCGTAGGTCGAAAACCGATAGCCCTTGCTCGGGTTGAACTTCTGCACGGCCCGCATCAGACCGAGGTTCCCTTCCTCAATGAGGTCCGACAACGGCATGCCGAGGTTGCTGTACCGCTTGGCGATGCTGATCACCAGCCGGAGGTTCGACTGGATCATCTGCTTGCGGGCGGCCCCGTCGCCGCGGCGGACGCGGCGGGCCAGCTTCAGCTCCTGCTCGGCGGAGAGGAGCGGCAAGTGCTTGATGTCCTTGAGGTAGATTTTCAGTGCGTCGGCCATCAGCTCTTCTTGGCCCGAAGGACCGCTTGGGCGGCGGCCAGCCGGGCGATCGGTACGCGGTACGGCGAACAACTGACGTAGTTGAGCCCCAGCTCGTGGCAGAACTCGACGCTCGCCGGGTCGCCGCCGTGCTCCCCGCAGATCCCGACTTTCATGCCTGGCCGCGCCGCGCGGCCGCTCTCGATCGCTAGGCGCATGAGCTTTCCCACGCCGGTCTGGTCAATCGAGGCGAATGGATTGGCCTTCACGATCTCATGCTCCAGGTAGGCCGGTAGGAACGAGCCGCTGTCGTCGCGGCTCATCCCCAGCACCATCTGCGTCAGATCATTCGTCCCGAAGCTGAAGAACTGCGCATCGGCCGCGATCTGGTCGGCCACCAGCGCGGCGCGGGGGACTTCGATCATCGTGCCGACGAGATAGCTGATCGCTTGCTTCGTGGCGGCCCGCACCTCGTCGGCCACGCGGTGGACGATCGCCAATTGGAGCTGCAGCTCCTTCGGGAAACCGACCAGCGGGATCATGATCTCCGGGAGCACCTTCGTCCGCTCCCGCTGGACCTGGGCCGCGGCCTCGAAGATCGCGCGGACCTGCATCTCTGTGATCTCCGGATAGGCGATCCCGAGGCGGCAGCCGCGATGCCCGAGCATCGGGTTGGATTCATGGAGCTGGGCGACGCGGGCGGCGATCTTCTCATAGGGTTGGTGGAGCTTCTCCGCCAAATCCCGCATGATGGCCCCGTCATTGGGGAGGAATTCATGGAGCGGCGGGTCAAGGGTGCGGATCGTCACCGGCAACCCCTTCATCTGCCGGAAGATCCCGACGAAATCCTCCCGTTGGTAGGGCAGCAACTTGGCCAGCGCCTTCTGACGCGCGTCGTGCGTCTCGGCCAGGATCATCTCGCGCACCGCATCGATGCGCGTCCCGCCGAAGAACATATGCTCGGTCCGGCAGAGCCCGATCCCTTCGGCGCCGAAGGCGACGGCGTTCTCGGCCTGGTCCGGCTGATCGGCGTTCGTGCGGATCTTGAGCGTCCGCAAGCGGTCCGCCCAGGTCATCAGCTGCGCGAATTGCTGATACGTCCGGCTCTTCTTTGGCAGCAGGGTCTTCTCCACCAGCACCTGGACGATCTCGCTCGGGGCAGTCTTGACTTCCCCTTGGAACACCTCGCCGGAGGTGCCGTCAATCGAGAGGGCCTCCCCCTCCCGAATGACGCGGCCCTTCACGCGCATCAGGCGCGCCTTGTAATCCACGTGCAGGTCCTGTGCCCCGCAGACGCACACCTTCCCCATCTGGCGGGCCACGAGCGCGGCGTGGGAGCTGACCCCGCCACGGGCGGTCAAAATTCCCTCCGCAGCGATCATGCCGCGCAAATCCTCCGGCGTCGTTTCGATCCGGACGAGCAACACCTGCTGCCCCTTATGGGCCCAGGCGACGGCATCCTCGGCGTTAAAAACCACTTTGCCGCTGGCCGCGCCGGGGCCAGCGGCCAACCCCTTGCAGAGGAGCCGGCCGGCTCGCTCGGCCGCCTCGCGATCCTTCCGGTCGAAGATGGGAGCCAGCACGTGGCTTAACGAATCAGCCGGCACTCGCATCACCGCGGTCTTCCAGTCGATCAGCTTTTCCCCCACCATCTCGACGGCGATGCGGACCGCCGCCAACCCGGTCCGCTTGCCGTTACGGGTCTGGAGCATGTAGACCGTGTGATCCTCGATGGTGAACTCGAAGTCCTGCATGTCTTTGAAGCGCCGCTCGAGGGTGCGGCGGACCTTCTCCAGCTCCGCGTGCGCGCGCGGCATCTCACGGGCCAGCTCGGCGATCGGGCGCGGGGTGCGGATGCCGGCGACGACGTCCTCGCCCTGCGCGTTGATGAGGTACTCGCCATAGAACTCCTTGGCGCCGGTGGCCGGGTCCCGCGTGAAGGCCACCCCGGTCGCGCTCGTGTTCCCGAGGTTGCCGAACACCATCGCCTGGACATTCACGGCCGTGCCCCAATCATGCGGGATGCTGTATTTGCGGCGGTAGACGATGGCACGATCGTTGTTCCAGGAACCGAACACCGCGCCGACGGCCCCCCAGAGCTGCCGGCGGGGATCCTGCGGGAACTCGCGGCCCGTGCGCCGCTTGATCAGCTGCTTGTACCGACGGACGAGCTCGGTCAGGTTCCCGGCGGTGAGCTCCGTATCCTTCGTGACCCCGGCATCCTTCTTGACGGCGTTCAAGAGCTCCTCAAACGGATCGTGGGCGTCGCGCCCCTGGGCCTGCACCTCCATGACGACGTCGCCGTACATCTGAATGAACCGGCGGTAGCTGTCCCACGCGAAGCGGGGATTGCCCGAGCGTGTGGCCAGCCCCTCGACGGTCTTGTCGTTGAGTCCGAGATTCAAGATGGTGTCCATCATCCCCGGCATGGACTCGCGGGCGCCGGAGCGGACACTGACGAGGAGCGGGGCCTTGAGGTCGCCGAATCGTTTGCCGGTCATCGTCTCCAAGCGGGCGATGGCCGACTCGACCTGGGCCTCCAAGATCTTCGGATAGGTGCGCTTGTGCTCGTAGTAGTAGGTGCAGACCTCGGTGGTGATGGTGAATCCCGGCGGGACCGGCAGCCCGATGCGGGTCATCTCGGCGAGGTTGGCTCCCTTGCCACCGAGGAGCCCTTTCATTTTCGCGGAACCGTCCGCGCGGCCGGCTCCAAAAAAGTAGACGTAGTGCGATGATTTCACGATGACTCCGTTCCCGTCAGGGGAAGTTTGGCGACATCCGCAAATTGCGTTGCGAGCGCCCGGGCGATCTGCCGGAGCAGGGCTAGCCGGTTGCGCCGGACCTCGGGGCGCTCATCCATCACAAAGACTTGCTCGAAGAAGGCATGGACTGCCGGCGCGAGCGTGCCGTACGCGCGCACCGCCGCCTCGTACTGCCGGCGGGCGAGCGCCTCGGTCACCTGCGGCTGGACCGCTTGCCAGGCGCTCCAGAGGGCCCGCTCAGTGGGCTCCGTCAACGCCTCGGCCTGCACCGCCTCGGGGATCTCCGCGCCATTCGTCCCAGCGAGGATCCGGCTGGTGCGCTCCGCCACCTTCGCGGCCTGCAGGAGCGCGGCGCCGTGGGCCGAAGTGCGAGCCCGCCACCACTCCTGCAGCAGGTCGCACCGGGCCTTCGCCCCCGCGAGATCGGATCCGTCGGCGGCGAGGACCGCCTCCAGCACCGCCGCCTCAATGCCCTGCCCCCGCAGCAGCCAGATGAATCGCTCGCGCAGGAAAGCGGCGAGGTCGCGGCGGATCACCGTGGGCGCGACCGTCAGCTTCGAGCCCCATGATTGTATCCCCTCGTCGATCAGACTGTCAATTGAGACCCCGAGGAAGGAGAGGCCCGCCGGCGGGGCCAGCAAAATCCGGACGAGTCCCAGCGCCTGCCGGCGCAGCCCGTACGGGTCCTTGCTGGAGGTGGGGGCTAAGCCGACGCCGAAGGAGCCGGTGAGCGTGTCCAGGCGATCCAGGAGCGACAGCCAGGCCCCCGTCGGCGTGGTCGGGATTTCGTCGGTGGCCGTGCGTGGCTGATACTGCTCCCGGAGGGCCTGCACGACGGCCGGCGGTTCCCCGTCATGCCGCGCGTACTCCGCCCCCACGATCCCTTGGAGCGTCGGGTACTCCTTCACGAGCTGTGTGACCAGATCCGCCTTCGCCAAGTGGATCGCGCGGGCCAGCGCGGCATCCGCCACGCCGAGGCGGTGGGCCAGCGTCGCCACCCGCACCGCCTTGTCATCCAGCGTACCGAGCAACTTGTGAAAGATGACGCTGCGCAGTTGCGAGGTCTTCTCGGCGAGCGGGGTCTTCGTGTCCTCGCGCCAGAAGAACTGCGCGTCGGTAAACCGGGCCTCGACGATCCGCTCGTAGTTCGCCAGGACCACGGCGGGGCGCGTCGGGCGGCCTTCGAGCACGACCAGGAATTTCGGGAGCAATCGCCCCTGACCATCGCGGAGGTTGAACGCCTTCAGGTGTGTCGCCATCGCGGTGGCCAGCACCTCCGCCGGCAACGTCAAGTACTCCTTGCGGAAGGCGCCCTCCTGCACGACGGGGCATTCGGCCAGGAAACTGGCGGTCGTCAGCAACCACTCAAACTCCTCGCTCTGTTCGAGTTGTCCGCCGGTGGATTTCGCAGCATCTGTAAGCTGTGTGCGTAACTGGTCTTTCTTCGGTGGCCGTGGATGTGATTTGAAGGAAACCCACTCGCCAGCCGGAGGTAGTGGCGCGTACTCAGTTGGTATCAAAATCTGCTCAAGCAGAATTCCGTTTTGAGCAACTACTTCAAAATATTCGGCTGCTGCTGGGATACGTAAACCTACCGCTCCGTTGCGCCGCAAATGTACCGAGCGGGAATTGCTGGATATATCCGCGATGTGACATGGAATGATCTCTTTCCCGTAGAGGGCGACGAGCCAACGAATTGGCCGGGCAAACCTGAAGCCGCTTGTTTCCCATCGCATGTTTTTCGGGAACTGTACTTCCTCAATAATCACTGGGATGACGGACGTTAACCTGGAAAATGTCGCTTCGGCACGTTGCGCAAAAACACATTGGCCTTTCAGTGTATCTTTCGAGATCAGTTTTTCAACAGGGACCCGCTGGGAAGCCGCAAAACCGATAGCTGCTGCAGTAGGACGACCTTCAGCATCATAGGCCGCTTTGTGTGGTGGGCCCTTCGCTTCCCATCGCGCCATAGGGTCCAATCCCCTCACCAGAAGGACGAGACGCCGGGGCGATGCCCATGTTTCAATTTGTTGCCACCGATAACCTTCCTCAGGAGCCAATTGACTCCAAGCCCAAGATTGCAATGATTGCAGCGCATGAGGAATATAGTCCGCGGGCAACTCTTCGGTGCCAATCTCCAGCAGGAAATCTTGGGGCGCATTCTTGGAAGATGTCTTACCCGCCGGGCGGCGGCCCATCACCCGTGGACTCATCGGGCCGCGGCTTCCGTCGGGGAAGCAATCCGCTCCAGATACGCCTCGGCGCAGCGCTTGGCCAGCCCGCGCACGCCGGCAATCAGCGTCGGGCGCTCGTTCACACTCACCGCCCCGCGCGCATCGAGCAGATTGAAGGCGTGCGAGGTTTTCAGCAACTGTTCGTACGCCGGCAGCAGCAGCCCGGCGGCCAATAATGTCTCCGCCTGTGTACGCGCCTCCTCGAAGTAGCGCCGTTGGAGCGTCGGGTCGGCCTGTTCAAAGTTATAGGTGGATCCCTCGATTTCACCCTGCTTGTGGAGCTCGCCGTAGGTGTGCGCGGCGTCCCACTGGAGCGCGTACAAATCCAGCCGCCCCTGGAGGAACATCGCGATGCGCTCCAACCCGTACGTGATCTCCGCGGAGATGGGGGCCAAATCCACGCCGCCGATCTGCTGGAAATAGGTGAACTGTGTCACCTCCAGCCCATCGAGCCACACCTCCCAGCCGAGCCCCCAGGCCCCAAGCGTCGGTGACTCCCAGTCATCTTGCACGAAGCGGACGTCGTGCGCCTGCAGGTCAATGCCGAGGGCGCGGAGACTGTCGAGGTACAGGGCCTGCACGTCGTCGGGGGCGGGCTTGAGAAGCACTTGGTATTGGTAGTAGCGCTGGGCACGCAACGGATTGGCGGCGTAGCGCCCATCGGTGGGACGACGGCACGGCTGGACGAAGGCCACGCGCCACGGGGCCGGGCCCAGCGCCTTGAAAAACGTGAGGGGATGGAAGGTGCCGGCTCCCATCTCCATGTCGTACGGTTGGGCCACGACGCACCCGCGACCAGCCCAGTACCGCGTCAACCGGAGGATCAGCTCCTGGAACGTCGCCGCCCCCGCCCGCGTCATGCCACGCCCACCTCGTGCAGGAAATCCAGGCTCTTGACGCGGGCCTCCGTGTGCTGCAAAAGGAGCTGCTGCAGGCGCGCGGTCAGCTCTTCCTCGACGGGCCGTGCCAAACGCAGGCGCGCCACCTCCCCCCAGGAAGC
>Ga0209515_10001200_pt1 | contig 44638 bp, 47 predicted proteins | sample Subgroupgradi54m_FD_187454 | JGI IMG/M metagenome (GOLD analysis project Ga0209515, IMG submission 187454) | Subsurface groundwater microbial communities from S. Glens Falls, New York, USA - GMW60B uncontaminated upgradient, 5.4 m (SPAdes)... ... | reverse complement strand
TGAAACAGGAGACAATGAAAACGTAACGGTATCGGTGAATGACAAGACCGCTTATGTTGGCGTTGATTCGTTCGCTGGAATTCAAGCTGACAAAGAGGTTTGGGTTGATGCGGAAGAAGATGCCACGACTAAGAATTGGGTGGCCACATCAGTTCAAGCCCTCGAAGCTCAGGCAGCGCCTGCTGCCACTACTGAAACCGCAACCACCACTGTTGCTCAGTAGTGAATAAGGTCGCCGAATGGTCGAAAGCGGGAAAAGTAGAATTTGGGTGAACTTAAGTTAGGTCTTAGGCGGGCTACTCTGCATTCCGAACCCACAAGCTAATTCCGCAGGCGTCGCAGAGAGCACTAATATTTAAATTAGGATAAGGCCGGTTCCGATTCGGAACCGGCCTTTTCGTTCATCACAGAGATCTGCATGACACATTCAGAAGAATCCGCTGAAATTCAAAAAAGTTTAAACCTTTCCTGGAAAGAAGGCATCCCGGCAGCCGTCATGCTTGGGATTATGGACTATTATGTTATCCCTTATGGATTATTTCTAGGAGCTACGGTTCTGGAAATAGGTTTGCTCATTGCGATACCTAACCTTCTGGCTTCTATTACGCAATTGTTTGCCGTACAGGTAATCCAAATTTCCGGAAGCCGGTTAAAATTTTTAACGTGGGGTACCGCACTTCAAGCCGTTTTGTTAATCCCGGTTTCCCTGCTTGCATTTGTTTCTCTTGAAAAACGGATTTTCATTTTGATTGCTTTGGTCACCGCGTTCAAAATCATTGGAAATTTAATCGGAACTGCCTGGGGCAGTTTAATGAGCGACTACCTGCCCGAAAATAAACGAGGGCATTATTTCGGCTGGCGCTCTCAAATTGTGGGTATCGCTGGAGTAACCGGCGTAGTCCTGGCTGGACTATTGCTCTTCCTATTGAATCAAACAAACCGTGCTCTGGCCTTTTTTCTTCTTTTCTCGAGCGCTTCGATCCTCAGATTTAGTTCGTCTGTTCTCATGTCCAAAATGGCGGACCTGCCGCTTCATTATCAACCCGGCAGTGATTTCACCTTTATGATGTTTTTAAGACGCTTCAGAGAAAGTAATTTTGTCAAATATGTGCTTTATGTCTCAAGCATTACTTTTGCCGTTCATTTGGCGTCGCCCTACTTCAGCGTTTACATGCTCAAAAACTTAAAATTTAATTACTTGTTTTATATGTCTGTTCATCTTTCAGCCGTCATCATGGGCCTGATTGCATTTCCCATTTGGGGAAAACACGCTGACGTCGTCGGTAATGCGAAAATCCTGAAGATCACAAGCTTGCTCATTCCTTTAATTCCCATTCTCTGGCTCTTTTCAAAAAACCCTTTTTATTTAATGGGCGTGGAAATGTTTTCCGGATTTGTCTGGGGAGGATTCAATTTATGTACGGCAAATTATATTTATGACGCCGTCAGTCCTGCTAAGCGGGTCCGCTGTCTGGGCTATTTCAATTTAATCAATGGAATCGCTTTATGCTTGGGAGCTTCACTGGGCGGATTCTTGGCAGAACATCTAGCGCCTCTTTTTGGCCATAGACTGCTCAGTTTATTTCTGCTTTCAGGATTCATTCGGTTGGCAGCACACTTCTTTCTGTCCAAAAAGTTCAAGGAAGTCCGCACTTCAGCCAAACATGTTACAAGCGCCAAGCTTTTTTTCAGCGTTGTGGGGATAAGACCAATTTCAGAACTTAACCGCGAATGGAACGTTTTTCCTTCTTTAAAACAAATCTCGCAAAAATCTACTTAATTTTGTCCTGTGCCGGGAAATAAATGGAAATAACAATCGAGACGGTTAAAACCAGCGCGATGAAGCCGAGTGCGATGCCGATCGGGATATGATAAAATTCGGAAATCAACATTTTGACGCCCACAAAAATCAAAATTAAGGACAGACCGTAACTCAAATAGTGAAAACGGTTCATAATGCCGGATAAAGCAAAATAAAGCGACCGAAGACCTAAAATGGCAAAGATATTGGAGGTATACACAATAAAAGGATCGAGCGTCACCCCAAAAATAGCGGGAATTGAATCAGCGGCAAAAATGACGTCCGTTGTCTCAATCATTAAAAGCACAATCAATAACGGTGTGGCAAACAGACCGCCCCCCCGTTTCACAAAAAATTTACTTCCTTCATAATCTTGAGTCACCGGAATAAATCTCCGGACCAGCTTTAAAACCGGATTTTTCTCAGGATGCACTTCTTCATCATTCTGGCGCGCCATTTTGATTCCGGTATAAACCAACAAAGCACCAAATAAATAAATAATAAAATGAAATTTCTGAATGAGCGTGATTCCCAGCATAATAAAAAGAAACCGCATAACGATCGCTCCTAAAATTCCCCAGAACAAAACTTTATGCTGATAGTGAGGCGGAACTCGAAAGTAGGAAAAGATGATTAAAAACACAAAAATATTATCTACACTTAATGATTCTTCAAGCAAATAACCCGCCAAGAATTCAAGTGCAGGTTTTGAACCTTTAAAATAGTAAATGCCTAAATTAAAAAGGAGAGCCAGGGAAATCCAAAATGCCGTTAAGAGAAGCGATTCCCTGACTTTAATGACATGAGATCTGCGCTGAAACACACCCAGATCCAAGACCAACATACTGATCACGAAGAAAATAAAGCCCAACCATACAAGAGTAGAATGAACCATGAATGTTCCTTTAATCCATAACTCCGAAGAGGGAAAGCTTAAAGTCGTTTTCGATTCTCTTTATATATCGACTTAGATTCGGAAGCTTGAACAAATTCATCATTTTTTGGGTTGGGCGCGGTATTAGCTACGGCCGCTGTAACGGTACCAGCGGCAACTGCACCCCCCGCAGCCAAATAACCAGCACCTCCTGAGGCGGCTCCGCCAGCAGCCGAAGCGGGCATCACTGCAGCTCCAACTAACCCGCCGACACCCAGCGTAGCGAGCGTGGCGGCAAAAATGTAAATCCGCTTGGAATCGCTGTAGGGGCCATCATAAGGAATTTGATCCAATTTCACTTTTGGATCCAGTAAATGGTAATCCGGCCTTGAAAATTTTTTCGAATCCGGAAAAAAAGGCGCTGGAATCGAATCCTTGGCCGCAATCACAATATAGGGTTTCCCGGTTTTGGGATGCTCTCTAACAATGACTTGGGAGTCCATTTCTGGAATGACTTCAGAAGCATAAATGGGATTCGATAGAAAGATTAAAAAAATCCATGTCATTGCGAGGCAAAATTGTAGGGGCAGGCCCCTGCACCTGCCCTTCTGACCACAAACGCTCGACAATGGGCGCCCGCAGGGGGGCGCCCCTACGTTTGCCATCGATGTAATGACGAAAAATTTAAGAATTTTTTTCATGAGATGCTGCTTTTTTGTTTCAACACATCCTGAATATGTTCCACGATGGACATTATATTGTTCTCAAGAGCTAGGTTCAAGTTCACCTGAGGTCCACCTTTCTTCGCAAAAACGCGCTTGACATCACTCGTTCCTGTCGACTCAAAATGCTCGATCACCGTTAAATCAGAATCAAAAATCGTGGTTTCGGTCGCAAGGGACAATATTTGTCCCGACCCGCTGACTTCGTTGTTAAAATTTTTGATTTTGACTGCAACCAGATAAGGAACTGCATATTGCTTCAAAAGATCCGCTGAAGGTTCCATTTCTAAAAATATGAACTCAGCGAATGCCGATTGAAATGCTTCGATGATCATGGGGCCGTACGATTCTCCAACATGATAAGTTTGAGGATCTGCAGTTCGCCCTCCCCGATCTTTCGAAACATAACTGAGGAGATCTTTAGGAAAATAAAGCGCAATACGTTGATGAGCCGGTTGAACGGACTGAATGAATCCTTCGGAAAGAAGGCCGGGTGCATGGATGTCCCAGCCAAAAATGGAAGCGCAGCCGGTGAGAAGAAAGAGAGAAAAAATTAATTCCCTTCCCCCTTTATGGGGGAAAGTTAGGATGGGGGTTAATTTTTGAATCAACCCCCCACCTTTGTCCTCCCCCACAAGGGGGGAGGGAAATCGGGACTTAAAGAACATCAATTTGTTATGATTTCACTGTAGACTGCTGGGAAACGATATGAATATCGCGCTGTGGATACGGAATTGAAATCAGCTTAATGGCCCGTTCGGGATTACTGTCGTAACTAATTCCAACAACGCCCTCAACGATTCTATTGCCTTTTGAATTCTGTACAATTTCGCTGACAATGTGCTTGTTTGGAATGGTAATTTTAACCCCGTCTTCGTTCACGAGAAGAGTAGATGCAAGTTTTATATCTTCCACTACCCCGCTAATGCCAATAACCGTAATCGTATCACCGATACTGAATGACCGGCCCAGAATAATGGATAAACCCGCTCCGTAATTCGACAAAGGACCTTGAATTACATAAGTCGCACCAAAAGCGCGGCACCAATCACCGCAATAAAAGGAGCGATGGTAATCCCAAATTTCCCTAAAGCGACAATAACCGCAAAAACTAAGATAAGTATTTTTGCCGCACCGGCCAGAAATTTGGACAGAGCGATATCCATTTTTTGGTTCCCCGTTAATTTTAGGACAAAGGCCGCAATCCATTTTGCAAGAACAACGCCAACGACCAAAATGATCACAGCACCAATAACTTGAAAACTATAATTGACAAAAAATTCGATGAGGGCGTTGATTCCCTTTTGTGCCGTGCCAATTTGCGCTTCCATAATTTAGTCTCCGTTTTGATCCCGAAACTGCTGCCAAAGACGGTTAAATCTAGCTTCATAAATCATCCGGTACGTATTGATTTTGTCCGGGAAAAAATTTTTAACTTTTTCTTCCAGCTGTTCCTTCGCAATCTCAATGTCTATTTGAGGACATTCGTCATTCAAAATCATCTGACAAATTGTTTGAGCGTCCCGCTGAATCTCTTTGGCCCTCAGCAACTCCTCCCGGCCTTCACAGTAACGTAGAAAATCGTCAGGCGAATCGATCAACGAAAGATCGAGCTTAAAACCGCAGCCGCATTGAAGCGACGAACCTTCTTGAAGTTCAATCACATCGTGCTTCGCGCCGCATTTGGGACATCGGATCGCCATAAGAATCTGAATTTTAGAATGTTACCGCGAAACCAAAGCGTTTGACAATAATTGATTTTTTTGAGCATTTCTGACGGCCGGCAAGTACATCTTTTCAATATATTCGGTCAACATACGATCGGTATTATAATTGGCGGTAATTGTTTTAATCGCTTCCTTCATCATCGCAAGCCATTCTTTTGAAGGAACCTGGCCAGATGATTCGTCGGTTATTTTTCCTTTTTTTGCAGTCTTCACTCGTCCTTTAAAATAAAGAGGAACGATTGTTTTTTCCAAAAGTTCAAATAACTCATTTCGATCGCGAACTGCTGAATCAGCGTTGCCGGTACCGAAAAGCCATCCGTTTTTTCCGGAGACAATGCCTTCCGGAACCCAGCCGTCCGGAATGGACACATTTAAAACTCCGTTCATACCCGCTTTCATTCCGCTGGTTCCGCTTGCTTCGTGCGGACGGATCGGATTATTAAGCCAAATGTCGACCCCTGCAACCAAATAACGTGCTAAATCGATGTCATAATCCTGCGCAAAGATCAGCTGAGACCGGAATGCTCTTTCCTGGGCGCGTTTGGCCAGCCGATTTGAAATTTGGACAATATCATTCACACGTTTGATGCCGGCCTGATTATTGGGATGCGGTTTTCCGGCGTATAAAATATGAACCGGTTTTCCGTATGTTTTGTAGGTGTGTTCTAAAAATTGAAATAAACGCTCTTCATCTTCTAAAAACAAAGTGACGCGTTTATAATCCGCGAAACGCCGCGCGAAACCGATGATAAAAGAATCCACGTCTAAAAGATTATGAATTCGGTTATGGATAAGCTCCGGATCGATTTTTTCCCGAAGCAGCTGGTCAGCAATCCGCTCCCTGATCTTATCAATCAATTTCGTTTTAAATTCCAGATGAAGCAGCCAAAGTTTTTCATCATCAATTTGGTCGATTTGATTAATCCCGCCTCTGGATTCAATCAAGCTTCTCAAAATCGGTTTTTGCCAATAAGGCACATGGACGGAATTGGTGATGTGACCGATCGGCGTTTGGTCCGAATTCGCGTTCAGATTTCCCCACGCGTACGACCACATTTTTCGGCAAACGCTGCCGTGAAGCCGGCTGACTCCGTTCCGGTAAACTCCGGAAAACAGGAGCGAAAGTTTGGTCATGTCAAACAGGTTGTCTTGATTCCGGCCGCAGTTAAAAATAACTTCTTGTTCCTCGGAATTTAAAAAATGGTTCAAATAAGGTTGCAGATTTTCACGGACAAGACGTTCTTCGAATCGTTCATTTCCTTCGAGAACTGGTGTGTGAGTCGTAAAACCAAGGATTCCTCCGCATTTTGTTTTTGCATCCTGGAATGAAATCGAATGCTTGATCATGATCTGATGAATCGCTTCAATTGCGGCAAAGGCCACGTGGCCTTCATTTAAATGATAAGCAACTGGCGCATAACCGGCTTCCGTAAGCGCCAACACACCACCGACCCCCAGTAAAATCTCTTGCTCAAGCCTGCGTCTTCTTTCTTCCTCATGCTGTTTCTGAGAAGCATAAAGCCGGCGCGTGATATGCCGATCATGAACTTTATTTTGAGGTAAGTTGGAATCGAGGAGAAGCAGCTCGCTCCGGCCGACTTTGGCACGCCATACCCGTGCTTTAAGGATCCGGTCTTTCACCGGCACTTCGATAATCAGATCTTCAGAGGTTCCATTTCGCTTGATTGTTTCAAGCGGTAAAAAATCACGCACCGGCTGTTTCGGCGGAATGATGGGTTCATAAGCTACTTTCATTTCTCCTTTTGAGGTAATTTCTTGTTCATAATACCCATGCATATAAAAAAGTCCGACGCCAACCATCTTGAGCCCTAAATCACTCGCACCCCTCAGATGGTCGCCAGACAAAATGCCCAGACCTCCGGAATACAAGCGCAAAATATCAATTCCGTATTCCATTGAAAAATAGGCAACGGTTCGGCCGGTGAGTTCAGGATAATTTCGGGACACCGGTGTTTCGGTCGGCGCCATGTAAGATTTAAAATCTTGTTCCACTTTTTGAAAGCGTTTTAGAAAATCAGAATCGGTCAAAAGCTCTGCAATTCGGCGGCGATAAAGGGACGGATTTTCATCCTGAATTTTTAAAAAGCGGTAAAGATTGCGGCGGAAAAGGCCCCAAATGTAAGGGCTCACTTCTCGAAAGAGGAGATGGACTTCTGAATTCCATTCACACCAAAGATTCGAGACAATTTTTCTGAGCGTTCGATCGATGTCAAACACAGAAGCAATTTCCTCGCAACATTTGCCCGCGAAAACCGAGAAGGATAAACATTCGGAGAATAAACGAGCTCGAACCAAAAGACTGCTGGTTCGAGCTCATCTTATTTAAAGAATGGTTTTACGACTGTTAACTGAGATGCTTTGCAACAAGCTTGGTCATTTCAAACATATTGACGGTCTTTTTTCCGCCAAATACGATCTGAAGGTTTGCATCAGCATTGATATTCCGTCTATTGCTTGGATCCTGTAAATTGTTTTTCTTGATGTATTCCCAAAGCTTCTTAGTAGCTTCTGTCCGAGGAAGCGGCGATGAACCAACTACCTTCGACAACTCTGCGCTTGGTTTTAACGGCTTCATAAATGCTGGGTTTGGTTTGCGTACCATGCTACTTCCTCCTTAATTCAATTTCCGGTTAGTTACTTTGTTAAACAACAAGGTGCTAAATGAAATGATTCCTGTTTAACGACCTTTGAACTCTTTTATGAACTGGGTGGTATTATAGCAATATCTTAGGGAATGATACATAAAAAATAGAATAATTTTTTAACGGCTACTCAATTTGTTTCACTTCTTCGAACGGCAAATCAACAATATTTGGATGATGGTCTGAAAATTGCTTGCTCACAACCGTATTCATGTCTTCCAAAGTTCGACCAAAGTGAGGTGAAAATTGATAAGGACCGTTTAATTCTTTTGGATTGGTGAGAAATGATTTGACGAAAACCCAATCAAGACGGTACTTTCCGACAATTTCTCCAAGCGGACGCTTAACCTGAAACGTGGTCTTATAACCAAATCTGTCCCGCTGATTTGAGTTGGAAAGTAATCCATGATCCCCATTGACCGACCGCTCAGCATCGCCTCTAAAATCAAAAGTATACCCATCATTAAAGCGATATTCTTCGATCGCCTTAAAAAGGCCTGCTGTAGAATTAGGCGCTATAACAGGAATGCTTTTTGCCGTTGGATTTTGGAAATTCTTGGTCACGTTTGAAACGGTTCTTGTTGCATTAACCAAAAGCGCTTGAGGCGCTATTTGACTGACCGCCAAGGAAAACCACATGGTAGGATCTTTTGCCATACGCTTTGTTTCCCGCACAACGGATGTCGGACTTAAATCACTTGGAGCCGAGTTGAAATCACCGGCCATAATGACCGGATTTTTGATATCCCGTATATAACTCAGTATTTCCCTGATTTGTTGTTCTCTGGCTTTCGGCAGACATTTGATTTCCAAATGAATGTTAATCAAAGTCAACGTATCATTCGGAAGGCCGGGAACATGCAAATCCACGCGCATAAAAATGCGGTTACCGATTTTCATTTCACGGTGAAGCTCAGATTTGAAAACACTTTTTGCGCCAAATCGCCGGGTTTTTTCCAAAAACGTTGTGTTCTTTTTTTCTCCCCAATACCAGTCATAACCTTGATTTTGCAAAGGAAAAACTTCAACACGTTTGATCGGATACCGGCTTAAGACGGCAATTCCAAAAAGACCTTTATATTGATTGGGGTCGGCACGGTAGTAATCAATCATCTCCTGATCAACTTCTCCGCCTTCAAACGCCATGGTTTCCAAACCTAAATAAGCGGGATCAATTTCAAGGTAAGTTGCGCCGTAAGCATAATTCATGTTCAGCGCTTTTGCGACTTCCCTTGCGGCATCAACATAATCAGAACGCTTAACTCCGATGTCCATTTCCTGTAGAAAAAATATGTCCGCGTCCGTTAATAAATCGCGTTCCCTAATAGCGGTTTGATATTGTTCCGATGATACCGGCGCTTTTCCTGAGTCGATCATCAACTTATAATTTTCCGCACTGCTTAATACACTTATGACCTGTTTAATTGCAAATGACTTTTCAATATTCCAAGTCGCAACTCGTAAATAAGGACCGAGTTTAGGGTGGATTCGGTTCGGGGGCCTGGCTCCATTCAGGTAAGCTTCATTACTCACAATTGGGGTTTTCCAAAGTTTTTCCAGCTTCGCTTCAAGTGCTCCGGTTGGATATGGATTTTTGTAGAGACTGACGAGTTCGTCAAAGGTTAGAAATTCGGGGGCCGAGTAACGGACAAAATGAACGGGCCAATCAAAAGCCAGGCCCAAGAAAGAAAAGAAAATCAAACTTGCAAAAATGACACTTAAAATTTTTTTCAAGGTTAACCTTTAGGCTGTTTGAAGCCTCCGTTTAAACTCATCCCACGGAAAATAGTTTCCCGGACACTCCGTATTTTTCCCCGGAACATCTTTGTGCCGGATGACTCGTTCCAATGGGATCCCGTAATGCCGCATAAGCACACGCGTTAGAAAAACCAAAGAATTAAGCTGTTGTTCAGTGACATAAGTTTCAGAAAAATTTCCGATCATACAGATCCCGATCCCGTTTTCATTCATTCCGGCTGCGTTCGCATGAGCTCCGTCCATCTGTTTGATCCACCGCGGACCCACTTCAATCTGGCCTTTCTGCTTTCCCTTACTTCCGTTATCGATTAAGAAGTGATAACCAAGCCCATGCTCAAACCCTCGCCGGTGATGCAGCTGGTCAATCGTCAAAGCATTTCCTTCCTCTGTCGCACTGTGATGAATCACAATATAAGTCCAACGCCGGACATTATAAACCGGTATGATGGAACGCACTTCTGAGGCTTTCGGAATTAGCAAGGTTTGGCCGACCGAAATGGATTTTGAATTTTTCAAATGATTGGCTTCAGTGATGGCCTGAACGCTGACCCCGTATGTTTTACTGATTCGCCATAACGTTTCCATCGGGCCAACTTGATGATAGAGGTCTTGGGGAATGGAAATCAGCATTCCGGGAGCTGGGATAATGGAGCTGACCGTTGGAATATCCGGACCTGAACTGCAGCCAAATAAAGAGGCGAAGAAAAATAAGATAAAGACCAATTTTAAACGCTGGCTCAAGGACAAACGTTTTTGCATAGACTAATTCCGCTCACATTTTAGAGTATGGTAATCGGAAAAATAAAGGGAACACTTAAGAAGATTCTTTAAGCGCTTTGGGAAGCTGATCAATCTTGGCTGCCAATATAAAATCATTTTGTGATAAACCGCCTATGGAATGTGTCGCCAGGTCAATCCGAAGTTTCCGGTAACCGGTTAAATGAAGATCGGGATGATGGTCTTCTTCTTCTGCCAATTGGGCCATGCGTTCAATGAATTGAACTGCGGACATAAAATCCTTCATGATGAATTGGCAAGATATGCCTTTACCGTTTTCGGCCAACTGCCATTTGGGAACGTTTTGCAAATAATCTTTCGCTTCTTTCCAGCCAAGAGGAGCAGCTCCTTTTTCACAAGGCTGACATTTACGGCTGGTCAAATTCTGAATTTGCGCAGACATTGCAATTATGGTTTCCTTCTCGGATCTTCCAATAAATTTTCGACTTCAAAATCCTGGGCCCCGAACTCTTTCGCAATTTGAATAGCAAAAGCGCACTCTTCATAAACCTCGTTGAGGAGCGCTTCCCTCAAATAGGTCAGAGCAGTTAATTTTACAGGATGTTGTGAAGTTTTTCTCCTAAATATTTTATTTAAATTTGTCGTCCTGATCATTTTATTTTTCCTCCTTTCAAGGAAAGCACCGTTTTAGCCCATAAAAAAGCCCATTACCGTTTTGGTAATGGGCTTTATGTTTTAAACGATGATTTATTTAGGACTTGTTACGTCGTTACAAACCCTCCAAAGCCCGCTACCCGGCCGAGCCGGCACATCTTATCGGCAAACACACGATAAGACTGCCACAGGATATGGGGTGTAGCGCTTTTAATGGTGGCTTCGTAATGACGTTTCATGAATGTTATTATGCCTGATGAAGCCATCATTGTCAAACAGCTCAATTTCCGCCCAGAGTGAAATTGAATGAATTGTCCCCCCGGGGGGACAATTGAGCCGAAAATGGGTCTTTGACATCCTGGGATAAGCCCTTTAAAATAAGCTTCTTCAATGGAAAAAACGCTTAAAGAATTAGCCCACTTAATCCAAGGAACGGTTGTCGGCGACGGAAACTTGAAAATTTCAGGCGTAACCAACGTTGAAAACCCGCTGTCCGGCTGTTTGACTTATTTGACGGAAACCAGGCGGCTTCCAGAGCTTGAGGCATCTCCTATCACTGCTTTAATTGTCTCTCCGGAAGTCAAATCATCCAAAAAACCACTCATTCAAACCGCAAATCCAAAACTAGCTTGGGCCCTTTTGCTGGGCCTGTTCCATCCGGAAACCGTTTATTCCAAGAAAATTTCAAATCAAGCAACGGTAGCCAAAACCGCCAAAATCGGAAAAAATGTCACCGTCGAACCGTTTGCCTTTATCGGTGAGAACGTAACGATCGGAACGAATAGCGTTATTCGTTCTTTCGCATTTATCGATCAGGATTCGAAAATCGGAGAAAACACCGTTATTCATCCGCACGTTGTTCTATACGCCAAAACGCGGATCGGAAACCATGTCATCATTCATGCCGGAACGATTGTCGGAGCGGATGGTTTTGGTTATGTCTTTGACGGAACCAAACAGCAGAAAGTTCCGCAGACCGGAAACGTTGTTATTGAAAACAATGTTGAAATCGGAGCCTGCTCTACCATTGATCGCGCTACAGTCGGTTCTACCCTTATTCGCGAAGGAGTCAAAATCGACAATTTGGTTCAGATTGGACATAATGTCGAAATTGGCGAACACAGCTGTTTATCCGCGCAGGTCGGAATTTCGGGAAGTTCCAAAATTGGAAAATTTGTAACGATGGGCGGTCAAACAGGTCTTGGAGATCATTGTGAAATTGGGGATCAGACAACGCTTGGAGCTCAATCCGGAGTCCCGTCTGGAAAAACGATTCCGCCGAAACAAATTTGGATCGGCGCTCCTGCCCGGCCCTATGAAGAAATGAAAAAACAAGTCAGCGCACAGCTCAGGAGCTATGAAACGCAACAGTTGGTTCTGGAATTGAAGAAAAGAATTGAAGCGCTTGAAAAAGAATTAAACGAACTCAAACTTGGGGGGCATTCCCGCTCGCTTTAAGCGGGAATCCAGAATTTAGATCCCCGCCCTTAAAGCCAATAAATTTATTGGCTTTAAGGACAGTACTTGCTTTCAATTATAATGGATGAGAGCAAGTGCCGACACATTTTCGGAAAAGAACGTCCAGTTCTTCCCTGAACACTTTCAGAGATGAGCGACACATAATCGTAGACAACGTCAAAGTTGCCACGATTAGTGCTGGCGCATTAGCGCCGGCATTGGGCGCGAGCGTTAAAGCACTGCTGCTTCGCTGCATTCGGGGATGACACTCCATGTCATTTTAAAAACACGAGATTATTCCGGTGAATGACTTCATCGCTTCTCTTATAACCCAGGATCGCGTCAATTTCTTGGGCCTTTCTGCCCTTGATTTTCATCATTTCATCCCGGGAATAATTGATTAATCCTCGGGCAAAAACCTGACTGTTTTGATCAGCCACATCCACGACGTCGCCCAGTTTAAAGTTGCCGGTACATTTGGAAATGCCCGTCGCAAGCAAACTTTTCTTTCCCTCGGTCAGCGCGCGGTAGGCACCCGCATCCAAAAACAGGGTCCCGTTCGTCGAAGCTGAATGAGCCAGCCAATTTTTGAGGGAACTTGTTTTCTTGCCTAACGGAAAAAATAAGGACCCGACTTCTTCGCCTTTTAAAATCCGTTCCACAATCCGTTCATCCCGGCCGTTGGCCAAAACAATTGGAATCCCGGACCGCATGGCCACTTGAGCGGCAGCCAGTTTGGTTTTCATTCCACCCGCTGTTTTTTCGCTTTTCTTGGGGTGAATATGAGCAGCGTATTCTTTCAACTCTTCTTCAGACTTAATTTGCCGGATAATGGTCTTGTCTTTCAAATAAAGACCGTCGATATCGCTTAAAAAAATAAGAAGATTTGCTTCAACGAGATTGGCGACTTGAGCAGCTAAAATATCGTTGTCGCCAAAACGGATTTCCTCTGTTGCCACCGTATCATTTTCATTCACCACCGGGACCGCGCCCATTTTAAGCAGCGCGCAAATCGTTTTTTTGGCATTCACATATCTGACTCTGTCTTGAAGACCGTCCTGGGTAAGCAAAATTTGGGCCGTATGGTATCCAAAACGCGAAAATGCTTCCTCATAAGCCTTCATCAACTTGCCCTGGCCGATGGCAGCGCAAGCCTGAAGGTCCGGAAGCAGAACCGGCCGCTTAGTTTGGTGTAAGGTGTCCATGCCTAAGGCAATCGCTCCGGAGCTGACCAAAATCACCTGAATTTTTTGGCGCATAAGCATTGCGATCTGAGAAACCAGGTTCTCCAGATTCCGGTCCGAGAAGCGGCCATCGGCCGCGGTTAAAGAACTGGTCCCGATTTTGATCACCCAGCGTTTTCCTCGATTAATTTGATGTCTCATCAGCGAATTCCCAATTTTTTTTGGGCGTCTTTCATCAGACGATCGACGCCTGAATTTTCTTTGGCTGAAATCAAGTAAACCTTTTCTTTCGCCGCAACATATTTTTTCTTCTGTTCTGCTGTTGACAAGAGATCCGATTTGTTCACGACAATGAACCTTGGAATTTTCAAAAATTCTGGGTTAAATTCCCGGATCGTTTCGATCAAGATCCCGTATCCTTTCTTTAAATTATCCGCGAATTTGTTTTTTGCGTCCAGCATCAAAAAAATTAATTTCGCGCGTTCCAAATGCTTTAAATTATGAGTCCCAAGACCACGGCCTTCCCCTGAAGCTTGATAAATCGAAGGAAGTTCGCACAGACTGATTCTGCTTTCATCGCTTTGATAAGTTCCGGCCCGCGGAGTTTTTGTGGCAAAGGGATATTCCGTTTCGCTGACACCTGCGCCCGTGAGCAGTTTAAGCAATGTGGTCTTGCCTGAATTAGGCAGACCTATGATAAAAATATCGGAAATTATTTTAAAGGACAGGAGAAGTTCGAGTTCTTTACCTTCCTCGCCGGGAGTGGCCGGACGCCGGGCATGGTTTCCATATCCTCTTTTACCGCCCTTTAATACAACCACCTCTTCGCCCGAGTGAATCAAATCACGGATCAAAAGATTTTCGGTTTTGTTATAAATGGTAGTACCGCAAGGAACTTTAATCACGCAATCCTTTCCCTTTCTGCCGTATTGACCGCTTCCCAAACCATGACCGCCGCGCTCCGCTTCAAAAATACGTTTTGATTTCAAAGTAATCAAGCTGCCGGTCTGGTCATCTGCACGCAAAATGACATCTCCGCCGTCTCCGGCATCTCCGCCGGTTGGAATGCGTTTTCGATCTGGTCTCATGTGAAAACTTTCACAACCTCTTCCGCCGGAACCGGAACGAACGATTATGGTAATTTCATCAATAAACATAAATTAATAATTGAACGTGATGTTTTAATGAGCAAATAAAAAAGCTGAGCTGGGTTTTTTGACCCTTCTCAGCTTTTTAATCAACGCGATTCGATTAATTGCTTGGGACTAAATAAACGGTTTTATTGGATTTAAACTGTACAACCCCATTACGAAGAGCAAAAAGAGTATCATCACAACCACGGCCTACATAACGGCCGGCTTTAAACCCTGTTCCTCTTTGTCTGATGATGATGGAACCGGCATGGACAAGTTGTCCGCTGTAGGCTTTGACGCCTAGCATTTGCGGATTTGAATCACGTCCGTTTGTTGTACTACCCTGACTTTTTGTATGTGCCATTTTTAATTACCCCTGAATGCTTTTGACGCGCAAACGAACAACCGATTGACGGTGTCCTTTTTTGCGATGGTAACCCTTACGGCGTTTGAATTTAAAAGAGATCACTTTGGGCAATCTAATTTCTTCCAAAACTTCACACGTCACAGAAGCGTTCGGAATGAAAGGCTGCCCAAACTTCAACTTTCCGTCTTCGCTTAAAATCAGAACTTTATCTAATTTGACTTCTTTAGATTCGCCCTTACCCGTAGAAGGAAGCTTTTGGACTTCAACAACATCGTTTTCTGCCACTTGATACTGATGGGAACCTATTGCCAACACCGCATATCGACTCATTTGAATGACCTCGTGAATTGATAATTCTAGATGAAAAAGGACAGTCTGTCAATTTTGTACATCATTTATCTCAAACTACGTAAGCCTTTTAACTATAAATAGTTAAGCCAAAACCAGACATTTCAGCCGTAAAGTTTATCGACTTCCTGCTGCCAATTGGCGGAAATGTCCTTAAACGTCCGGCCAAAGGATTTCTCAAACGCTTCGAGAAAGGCCGTGCCCCGCCCCAACTCAATCAAAAACTGCTTCATCTGGTACATCCGGCGCTGCTGGAGAATATAGGAGACAAGCGAAAATGACTCAAGATAATAAAGCATGGCTTTTTCCTGAGAGGTGACTTTTGAGATGTCCTGATACATCAACTCATCTGTGCTCAGTAAACTCTTGCTCTTCACGGCTTTCGCAAACAGCGCAAGATCGATGGGTTTAATTTTATTTTCATTATATTGAGCCAGCCCTTCGTTCAGCCAAATCGGACATTTCGTTTGACTCAAATCCAATATAAAGGCATGGGTCAATTCATGATAAATCAATTTCTTGAGTTCCGGGGTATCGTAAACATTCTGAAAATTTTTGGACGAACTTAAATAAACCGGAATTCTAATTTTACCGTCGAATAAAGCGCCGGACCAATGCGGTACAGAACCCATTAATTTTTGATATTCATCGCGGTCGTACAAAATAACGGGAATTTTATAATTTGGATAATGACCCAGTTCCTGCGAAATGGTCCGGTAGGCCTCCCTTAAATATTCCCTGATTTCGGACCCCTCAATGGACTCGTCCCGGCGGTAACGAATGATAAAATGTTCATCCTCATATTGCTGCTGACCTTTATCAATCGTTTTTTCCCGCATCAATTTCTCATACTTCGCGCGCAAAGCCGGATTAGAATTAATTAAAAAAGCCTGTTTATAATATCGCTCCGCTTGATCAAGCTGCTGATTCAGGTTCGCAATCTCACCAAGTAATTCATAAGCATAGGAATTGGATTGATCCAGCTCGATGGATTGTTTCAGCAGGTTTTCGGCAGCGTCATACTGGCGCTGATTGAAATATTGGACCGCTTCATTGTAGTATTCGCGGCCGGCGTTCAGCGAGACAAGGTCGGAACCCTGTTCCTCGGGATTAAGCAAAAAAGCGCGCGCGCGGGTCATTTCCCGTTTAATTCTGGATTGAGATTTTAGGTCATCACCTGGAAATTCATGAGCCGGCAACGACTCGATTTTTTGTGTCACATCATTCATTTTCTGAACATAGTTTTGGGCCAAAGCAAAGTTGTTCTCAACCATCAATTTTTGACTGTAGCTATCGTAACCGGTGAGCAGTGAACTGAGGACTTCGGTATTGTCAGGATCTTTGGTCAATACGGTTTCTAGGATGGCAATTCCGGCGGGATAAGAACCCTGTTTAATCAGGGTTGTTCCCTTTTCAATCAGAGAAGTGAGTTTAAGGTCGTCTGCAAAAACAAGCGGAGACAAAAATAAAACGAAGATGAATAACAAACGAATTTGTTTTTTCATGAATCCAATTACAAGGTGTATCGTTCTGCCATTCGAATCCGTTTGCTGATAGCAGGATGGTCGTAAAGCAAAAATTCAATCAACGGACTGGGATTTGGGTCCGCCAAATTCATATCACTCAGTTTCTGCATAGCAGAAATAAAGGATCGTTTGTTTTTCGTTGCGTCTAAAGCAAATTGATCGGCTTTATTTTCGGCGTAACGGGAAAAAGAATTTCCAGCCGGACTCATCACGAGGCCGAATACGAAGAAGATCAAAGAAAAGAGCGGAAATGACTGGACATCGCCCGGACCTTGATAGCCCAGTTGAACGCAAAATCCGTTCAAAAGTTGATAAGCCAGCCAAAACCCTGCAAATGAAAGCACGGCACCGAAAAGAAATTGTTTCCAGATATCGTGGTGTTTACAATGGCCCAATTCATGTGCCAGCACCGACTCAATTTCATCATGATTGAATGATTCAAGCAGCGTGTCGGCCAAAATCACGCGCTTGGTTTTTCCAAGCCCCGTAAAGGCGGCGTTTGCTTTCTTTGTGGTTTTGCTGAAATTAATGGAAGAAATATTTTGAATTTTTAAATTAAAACGGTTTGCCAGCGCTTCGATTCGCGTTTTTAGAGCTTGGTCCGCAATGGGACTGTATTTATAAAAAAGCGGAACAATGACGACGGGAAATAGTTTTCCCATGACCAAACTGAAGGCTGCATAACCCAGCCAGGCCAAAAACCACCAGGAAGTTTCAAAATTCCAAATTAAGATATAAAGCAGCACAACCAGCGGAGCGGAAATGACAAATCCCAACAGCTGTTTTTTCATCCATTCCCAAAACCAGGAAATAAGTGTTTGGTTGGACAGATGGTATTGGTGCTCCAAAATAAAACTAGAGTAAAGGGACATCGGAAACGACATCACCAGCGAATAGAGCGAGAAAAAAAGAAAATACAAAAAAACAATTCCGTACCGGGACTGTATCATCGATGAAGCCCAATCAAAAAACTGGAACGTCAAACCAAGGCCGATCGCTCCGTACAGGATAATCAAGGTCAAGGATATTCCCACAAAATAAAGTAAGTTACGTTTTCTCTGGTAGTCCTTATTTTTTTCGTTTGAAGACACAAGCGCCTCCCTTTTAACTAATCAAATAAAATACGCCGTTTAACTTCAGGTCCATCAGGTTCCAAATGAACTTCTTCATCAAAGGACGATTCCGGCCGGCCGGCTTCCTCTAGTAAAGCAGACGGAATCTCGCTTAAGAACCGCGACGGAAGATTGTGCTGCCTGGAACCGTAAAGCCGTCTGGAATCTGCGTAAATAAAATAAAGCTTTTCTTTGGCGCGCGTCATTCCGACATAACAAAGTCGTCTTTCTTCCTCCAGTTCTTGAATGTCGCCGCCGAAAGAATTCACATGCGGGAATATTTCTTCTTCCATGCCCACCATGAACACGATCGGGAATTCCAATCCCTTTGCCGTATGAAGCGTCATTAACGTCAGGCTGTTACTGCCGCCGTCCCACTCATCCACATTGGTGGTCAAGGTAATGCTTTCAATAAAAGATTCTAAAAGTCCTTCATTGGATTCGTAACTTTCCTCAAAATCCTGAACCGCCGAGAAAAACTCCTGAATGTTGTCGATTCGAACTTTGGCTTCCAAAGTTCTCTCAAGCTCAAGTGCCTTCATGTAACTGCTGCGCTTCAAAATTTCTTCCAGGAGCTCGCTAACCGGGCGTTTTGTTTTTTCAGCCCTGAGGAACTGAATCATCCGGTAAAATTGCTGCAGACCTTCCCGAGCCTTGGCCCCGATTCCTTCAATTTGACTCACTTGACCGAGCGCTTGATCCCATCCGATCCCTTTTTCCCTTTGATAAATCTCCAGAGTTTCGATGGTTTTTTTCCCGATTCCCCGGTTTGGGACATTAACGATTCGTTTATAACTTAAATCATCGTGAGGAAACGCAATCACGCGCAAGTATGCGATCAGATCTTTAATTTCTCTCCGGTCATAAAACCGGATGCCGCCTACGATCTTGTAAGCAATTTTATATTTTCGGAGCGCTTCTTCCAGAACGCGGGACTGGGCATGGAGCCGGTAGAACACCACGCAATCAGCCAACGTCCGCCCGGATTTCAGATGGTTTAAAATCTCATGAACCACAAATTCAGCTTCGTTTTTTTCATCAACGGCTTGAAACAAGGAAATTCTATCGCCGGCTTTCTTTTCGGTCCAAAGCGCCTTAGGTTTTCTGGCCGTGTTGAATTCAATCAGCGCGTTGGAGGCTTCCAGAATGTTACCGGTCGAGCGGTAATTTTGTTCCAGTTTGATCACATCACAATTTTCATAATCTTTCTCGAAATCGAGAATATTCCGAATGTCCGCGCCGCGCCAGGCGTAAATCGATTGGTCGGGATCGCCGACCACAGTGATATTTTTATACCGGCTGGCAAGCAAATGAACCAATCGATATTGCGCATGATTTGTATCCTGATATTCATCAATCAGAACGTGCTTGAACCGTTCCTGCCAGGTTTCCAATATTTTAGGATTTTGGTCAAATAAAAATACGGTTTTTAAAATCAAATCGCCAAAATCGCATCCTTTTAAGGCCGTCATCTTTTTTTCATAAAGCGCGTAAACCTGAGCCGCTACGTCCTGAAAGGCATCCTGAGCCTGCTCTTGATACGCCTCAGGCGTTAATAAAAAATCTTTGGCCCTCTGGATCTCTTCCCGAACCCCTTTGGGATTAATTTGACGTTCATTTTTATTCAGCTCTATTAAGCACTCTTTGATCAAAACCAGCTGATCATGATCATCGTAAATTGAAAAGTTCTTCGGCAAACCGAAGCCTTCGCCGTCGATTCTTAAAATTTTCATGCAGGTTGAATGGAAGGTGGAAATCCAAACTTGCTGGCGGATGAGCTGATCGACCCGCGATTTCATTTCTTGTGCAGCTTTATTGGTAAAAGTTACGCCCAAAACATTAAAGGAAGGAATTCCCCGTGAAATTAGATGGGCGATCCGGCAGGTCAAAATCCGGGTTTTTCCGCTGCCCGCTCCGGCCAAAACCAAAAGGGGTCCGTCCTGGGCAATGACTGCTTTTTGTTGTTCCGGATTTAAGTTCAGTTTTGAAAGCATTTATTCAAAAACCATTTTATTATTAAAAGCGCTTTCAAACTCATAGACGTCTCTAAAATCATCCAGCGTATCTTCGTCCGTTTTGCGCATCAATCCGACTTCAACCAAAGCAAAAACAATTTTTCCGAAATCGAACGTTGCATGGATGCCCCAATATTCCAGTACGGTGCGGGCCAAAGGGCCAAATTGATCAAGTGCATAGCGTCTGAGTCCCTCACAGAATTCCTGGCCAGAAATATGCCGAGGGCTCGAAAGCGGCATCATGGTGTAATGAAGCGCCGCCAGAACAAAACTATAGGCCTCAAATTTATAACCATAATTCCGGTCGATTAATTTCTGGATTTTGGCTAATATTTCTTCCGGCTTATCCATTTGCTTCTATTTTTATTTTATTTGCGCCAATTTCGCGGATCGATAATTTAAACGCGTCAGCCAAATTGCCCGCAAAGCTGCCGCAAAATTCTTGTTCAAGCGCAACCGGATTTACGTGAAGAACCTCACCCCAGGCAATTGAACCCTGGTGAAGAAGATATCCAAAACTTCTTTTTTGTCCCGCGCCGGCTATTTTTTTCCCTTCCAACATGACATCATGCAGGACCGGAGAATCAAAACAATAAGAAATTTTCTTCTGCCCATGATTTGAATCGCCTGTTTGATATAATTCGGCGCTAAGGCTCAACGATTTGAACGAATTTTTCAACAGATCATGGATCAAATAATAACTGTCTTCCGCTCTTTTTAGGGAGGGGGTCGAATCCAGCGGCATAATCAAAGAATAAGTAAGGTCCTGTGGAGTATGGGAAACAATTCCGCCGCCTGTGATCCTGCGAATCATCTGCGTTCCCCCCTCCATCGAACTGTTCGCCGCGCGCCACATGCCATATCCGATCGTCAGCGTGGGCTCATCAAAACGATAAAACCTGAGAATGGAATGAGGGTCTTTTTTTTGGATTTGCTTCCGAAAGAGGGATTCATCCAACGCCATGTTGAATGGCCCGCCATGAGCACCGTCTGAAATGACGCGTAAAGAAGGCCGTGGTTTCGTCATCATAGATGAGAATAATATCATATGGACCCAATAATTGCGCCCTACTTAAAGAAGTGTTTAACAGCTTTTCCCCTTCTCCCCGAAGGGGAGAGGAAGTTTAAGGCGGTCGACAATTTTTAACAGGGTTATGCGGAAGCTTGATCTTGCTTGAGATCTCGAAAACTTAAGATGGGTTTTCTTGCGGCCTGCACCTCATCCGGCCTGCCGATTGGCATCGTATGGGGCGCTTTTTTCACAAGTTCCGGTGATTCCTGAATTTCTTTTAAAATTTTAAGCATGGCGTCAATAAACGAATCTAAGGTTTCTTTGGATTCCGTTTCCGTCGGTTCAATCATCAGCGCCTCCGGAACCACCAGCGGAAAATGAACGGTCGGTGCATGATATCCGTAATCCAGCAGCCGCTTGCCAATGTCCCCGGCGTGAATGCCCTGCGCTTCAAAATTGCTGGTCGAGAGAACAAATTCATGCATGCAAAATTCATTGTGAGGATTCAAATAGGCCTGGCTTAATTTTTTCCTCAGGTAATTGGCGTTCAAAACCGCGTCGTGACTGACCCGCTTGAGCCCCTCGAGTCCAAGCATTCGAATGTACACATAAGCGCGAATCAAAATACCGGAATTTCCGTAAAAGGATCTTATTTTTCCGATTGATTTCGGGCGGTTAAAATCAAACGCGTAACGATTATCTTTACGAACAATCACGGGCGTTGGCAGAAATGGTTCCAAGGTTTTAGAAACACCCACAGGACCCGCTCCGGGACCGCCTCCGCCGTGCGGTGTGGTGAACGTTTTATGAAGGTTCAAATGAACAATATCAAATCCCATATCCCCAGGGCGAACCGCGCCTAAAAGCGCGTTCAGGTTTGCGCCGTCGTAATAAAGAAGCGCGCCTTTTTTGTGGACCATTTCCCTGATTTTCAAAATATCAGTTTCAAAAAGCCCGAGCGTATTGGGGTTGGTCAACATTAAGCACGCAACTTCATCACTTAACGCCTTCTCCAATGCCGCTAAATCCACGCGGCCTTTTTCATTGGACGGAATTTGAACCACTTGATAACCATATTGTGCCGCAGAGGCTGGATTGGTTCCGTGGCTTGAATCCGGAACAATCACCAGATGGCGTTTTTCCTGACCCCTGGACTTATGATAGGCCTTGGTCAACATCATTCCACACAACTCACCGTGTGCGCCGGCAGCCGGCTGAAGCGTAAATTGGTGCATCCCCGTCAATTCGCATAATGCACGCTGCAAATCATAAAAAATTTCAAGCGTTCCCTGAATTTGATTTTCACTTTGAAGCGGATGAAGCCATGCAAACCCGTCCAAGGCGGCGATGTCCTCGTGAATTTTTGGATTGTATTTCATGGTACAGCTTCCAAGCGGATAAAAATGAGTATCCACACTGAAATTTTTCTTGGAAAGATTCACAAAATGGCGTACGAGTTCCGGCTCGGACACTTCAGGAAGGTCCGATGATTCTTTACGCTGAAGATCCGGTGAAACTATTTTGGTAAAATCTTGTTCCGGAAATTTTCGCTGAGGGACAAAGATGCCTTCTTTTCCCGGCTTGCTTTTTTCAAACAAAAGCCGGCTGTCGGTCTTGGAGGTTTTTTTCAAATCGAGACTCATCCCATCACCTGATTTAGGCCCGATCCCACCACCTGTTCTTGGCCTAAAAGGCCGATGCGCCTTCGGTGCACGAACAGGTGGTGGGACGAAGGGCCGTCTTTCTTCGAAAGACCGCCTTCGGCGGGAAAAGCAGGTGATGGGATCATTTCAAAACCTCTTTGAAGGCCTGAACCAATTGATCCAGATCTTCTTTGGATTTGGTTTCAGTACCGCACAGGAGCATCTGATTTTTGCATCCGGAATAAAACCGCTCCAGATTCAAGCCGCCGATGATTCCTCTCTGCTCCAACTTTTGGTTCACCTGATCAACGGATTTTGAAAGCTCAACGACAAATTCATTGAAAATGGCGCCTGGGTTAAGAACCTTAATTCCTTTAAGCTTGCTCAGTTCGTCTCTTAAGTAATAACTATTTTCTAAATTCAGTTCAGCAATTCGGCGAATACCGGTCTTGCCAAGACTGGCAACATACACACACGCAGCCAGCGCACAGAGCGCTTGGTTCGTGCAAATATTGGAACTGGCGCGTTCACGCCGGATATGCTGTTCACGGGCTTGCAAGGTCAAACAAAATGCCCGATTGCCGTCAGTATCGTGGGTCAAACCCACTAAACGTCCTGGAATCCGGCGCATCAGGGTCCGCGTGGTGGCCAAATAACCCAGCCAGGGACCACCGAAACCAGGCGGAATTCCAAGCGGTTGGCCTTCTCCGCAGGCAATGTCCGCTCCAATTTCTTTCGCTGTTTTATAAAAACCGTAGGAAAGCGGGTGAGCAACCAAAATTAAAAGGGACCCGTTTTGATGAACGAGCGCTTCCGCTTCATTTAATTTTTCAATCGAGCCGAAGAAATTGGGTGATTGGACAACCAGAGAAGCGACTTCCTGATTCAACTCTTTCTTGAGAGAATCTAAATTAAGCTCAAAATTTTGGCCAAATGAAATTTCACGGGCTTCAAAATCAGTTCCGGTTAAATAGGTCTGGGTTACCCGGCGGTGATCCGGATGAACGGAACTGGCCATCAAAACTTTTCGGCGTTTAGTTTCATGAAGGGTCATGAGAACGGATTCGGCCAAAGCGGTTGAGCCGTCGTAATGAGATCCATTTGAAACATCCATGCCGGTCAATTCGCAAATTAAACTTTGATATTCAAAAAGCGCCTGCAGCGTTCCCTGTGATGCTTCTGGCTGATAAGGCGTGTAAGCGGTATAAAATTCGCTTCTTCCGATGATGTGTTTTACGATGGACGGAATGAAATGTTCATAGCAGCCCGCGCCCAAAAAAGACAAATTGGATTTTAAATTTGAATTTTTTCCGGCCAGTTCGCGAAACCACCTTTGAGCTTCCAGTTCACTCAACGCCTGAGGGAGATCGATTTTGGGATTACGGATTTCCGAAGGAATCGCGTTAAAGAGCTGGCCAAAATGCTCGATTCCGATGGTTTCGAGCATTTCGACTTGGTCTTGTTTCGTAATCGGAAAATAACTCATGGGTACGCTACCCTTTTGCTCCCTGACGGATCATGCTTTCATATTGATCTTTAGTCAAAAGTTTTTCCCATTCTTCCGCTTTGGTTGGAGTCAATTCAAAAAACCAACCTTTACCGTAAGGATCTTCATTCACAATGGCAGGATCAGATTCCAATGTGGTATTAATCGCCTTTACGGTTCCTGAGACCGGCGCGTAAATATCAAACGCCGCTTTTACGGATTCGACAATACTGATGGCTTTGCCTTGTTCGGCTTGTTGGGCAACATGAGGAAGCTCGACAAACACAACGTCTGAAATTTCATGCTGGGCGTAGTCCGTAATACCGACCACGATTTTATCGCCGGTTTTTCGGGCCCACTCGTGGCTTTTCGTGTAACGCAAATCTGATGGAAAATTCATAGGGTCTCCTCCTTACACAATCACGGTCATCCCCGAATGCAGCGGAGCAGCACTGCGGCAAAGCCGCATGTGTTTTTGCGCTCGCGCTTAATGCCGGCGCCAATGCGCCAGCACTAATCGTGGCAACTTTGACGTTGTCTACGATTATGTGACGTTCTTCTCCGAAAACGTGTCGGCACTTGCTCTCATCAATTATAATTGAAAGCAAGTACTGTACTTAACTTCCCATAAATTTTATGGGTTGTTAAGTGCGGGGATCTAGATTCCCGCTAAAAACGTGCGGGAATGACCAAGGTTTGTTATACCTTTTTACTTAACGTTGACTTGATTCGTTTATAAAAAGGGGTTTTGACAATGCTTGCTTTTTGAAACTTTCCTCGAATTTCAATTTCCACCGGCTGTCCTGCTTGTGAAAATTCTGTCGAAACGTACGCCAAACCGATACTTTTTTTCAAGGTCGGTGAAAAGGTTCCGCTGGTTACCTGACCAGCTGCTTGACCGTTGACTTGAATAGAACATCCTTCGCGCGCAATGCCGCGTTCCGTGAGTTCAAATCCGATCAATTTTTTTTTGACGCCGCGCGATTTTTCGGCTTCGAGACTTTTCTTTCCGATAAAATCATCTTTAGACCATCCAACCGTCCAATTAAGCCCCGCTTCCAGCGGATTGGTTTCGTCATTCATATCATGGCCATACAGCAAAAATTTTGACTCGAGCCTCAACGTGTCTCTCGCGCCAAAACCAATCGGCTTCAGATCAAAATTCTTTCCTGCTTCGAATAAGCGGTGCCACAGCTTTCCGGCATTTTGGATGGGGCAAAAAAGTTCGAAACCTTCCTCGCCCGTATACCCGGTTTCTGAAAGAACAACTTCTCCAAATGGTGAATTTATTTTCATGAAATGATAATAAGAAATCCGACTTAAATCAACGTCGAAAAGTGAAGCGATGAGCGGCCGGCTTTCAGGCCCCTGGACCGCGAACAGAGCGATGTCGCTGCTTTTATTTTCAAGCTTGACGTCCTTCGGAAGATAGGTAGAAAACCAGGCGAAGTCTTTGTCGATATTGGCAGCATTCACCACCACTAAAAAATTTTCAGGGTCTTCTTCAAAAACAACCACATCATCGACAATTCCACCATTTTCCCGGCAGACCGGACTGTAAAGGGCCTTGCCCGGAAAAAGTTTTCCGGCATCGTTGGTAATCCATTGATTAATGGCGGCACGAGCATTTTTTCCCCGAACGTAAAATTCGCCCATGTGAGAAATATCAAAAACGCCGACTTTATTCCTAACCTGTTCATGTTCTTCGATAACGCTTGTGTAGTAAAGAGGAACATACCATTCGCCGAAAGCACCGAACCGTCCGCCAAAACGTTCATGTTCTGAATGAAGCGGCAGTTTTTTAAGGTGTGATGAATTGGAATCGGTCATAAAGAGCGGTATTGTAACAAATAACGTTTGAATGTTACAGCTAAACCTCGAGATGTTTGAGGAGCGACTTCATATCTGCAGGCAGTTCAGATTCGAAGAAAACGGATTTCTTAGTTTTGGGATGAAGAAATCCGAGGCCTTTGGCGTGAAGTGCCTGCCGGCTGATCCAATGAGAAGTAATGCCGTAAACCGAATCACCCAGTACCGGATAACCCAGCGTTTTTAAATGAACCCGGATTTGATGCGTCCTTCCCGTCTCGGGTTTTGCCTCAAGCAGGGTCGCTTTTGGATAACGTTTGAGGACCTTAAAATTCGTAATCGAAGGTTTTCCATCATCTGGTTTTACAATCACTTTTTTCCGGTTCATGACGGATTTTCCAAGCGGTTCGGTGCAGCGCATTTCCTCATGCTGAACATTGCCCGCAACCACCACCCAATACCGGCGGTCGATTTGGTGCTGCTTAAACAGATTTCCCAAAAACCGGTGCGCGATATCATTTTTGGCGATGACGAGAATGCCCGAGGTGTCTTTATCCAGCCGGTGAACGATCCCCGGCCGGACCGGATCCCCTCCTGCACTTGAAAGAGAGTTGGTATGATGAAGCAGTGCGTTGACCAAGGTCCCCTTCAAATTTCCGCAGCCCGGATGAACCACCATTCCAGCCGGTTTGTTGACCACCAGAATATCTTTATCTTCGTACACAACATCGATGGGAATCGATTCGGCCCGGAGCAAATCAGCGGGTTCTTTTTCAAAGGACACATCGATTTGATCGCCGGGCACAATTTTCGTATGGGCCTTGACGGACTTTCCATTCAGCAAAACGCTGCCGCGATCAATCAGTTGTTTTAATTTGGTCCGCGAAAAAATGGCGGCAAGTTCTTTTGCGAGGTAAAAATCAAGACGGAGATTTTGAGTTTCAGAAGGTACGATCAGCTGAATTTTTTCCACGAAAAAATATCCGTACTGTCAAAACCACAAACGTCAAGGTCATAAAAATGAGGCTTGTCCATTGAGCTAAAGTTAAATGAAGAAGATAATGATGTTGATCGCCCCTGAAAAATTCGATCAAAAATCTTCCGATTGGATAAATCGCAAAGTAAGCAAAAGCAACGTGGCCGGCGGCTAATTTCCGTTTCCATAACCGGTACAGGAAAGCGGACAAAATAAAGCAAAAGAGCGCTTCGTACAATTGGGTCGGGTGAACCTTTGCACCGATAAACGGAAATTTAACGGCCCACGGCAAAGTGCAATCAGCACCATAACAGCAGCCGTTCAAAAAGCAGCCCAGCCGGCCGAAGCCTTGAGCCAGCGCCATGGCGGGAACAAACAAATCAAGCGTGGGCAAAAAAGAAAGCTTGTTCAACTTGATGAAAAATATAAAACCAATCAAACCTCCGATTAATCCTCCGTACAAAATAATGCCGCCCTGCCAAATCTTAACTATATCGAGGGGGGTGTTCTTAAAAAAATCCCAGAATTGGATCACGTAAAAAATCCGGGCCCCTGTAAACCCGCTGATCACTGTCGCCATAGCCAGGTCTACGCTGGTATCGGGATTGATGCCGGAAAATTTCGCGTTCCGTCTGATCAAAAGAATGGCGCACAGAACGCCGGTGGCCACCAAAAGACCGTAAGAATAAAGGTGAAGTGGACCCCATGAAAGAATGACCGGATACATTTACCTGTCCCTTAATGCAAACCAAATGAACATGATGACGCCCATCGTAATGAATGAATCGGCAATATTAAAAACCGGCCACACTCTAAAATCAAAAAAATCAATGACCGAATGAAGACGGATCCGGTCAATCCAGTTGCCCACAGCCCCACCCAAAATAAAACCATAGGCCATTTTCCGGGAAAGCGGCTGGTTTCGAAAAAAACGGGCTGCGATGAAAAGGAAAACAACGCTTAAGCTGATGATGATACTCCAAACCGAAGGATAATTTTGAAACATCCCGAACGCGATGCCGGTGTTTTGGACATACGTCAAATGGAAAACATTCGGAATGATGGGGACTTGCTCGATGGGTCTTAGAAAATGATCTGCTAAAAACTTCGTCGCCTGATCAAATAAAACAATCAGCGCGCTGACGCTTAAGATCGTCCGCATGGAAAATCAGGAGGGAGGTTCCTTGCGTTCGCTTTTCTCCTCATCTTCTTTACATTTAATGCAAAGCTTGGCATAAGGGACCGCCTTCAGGCGTTTCATGCTGATCGGCTTCTGGCAATTTTCACAACTTCCGTAAGTATCTTCTTGGATTTTGCGCAGGGCCTCGTCAATTCGATTGAGTAAAGTTTGTTCGCCCGAAGCGATATCAAGCGAAAATTCCCGGTCGAAATTGTCTGTTGCCATATCAGCCATATGAAAGGAGTAACCGGAAAGATCACCCGAGGCGTCACGCTGGCTTTGGTTTAAATTATCACGTTCAATATGATTTAAACCTTCGGCAATCTTGGCCCGTTCAGATTCAAGCTGTACTTTCAATTTTTGAAGTTCTTCTTTTTCCACAACCAATCTCCTTAACTCTAAAAAAGAAAACGGATTATACCATCAAGTGAAATCAAGTCAAAAGTATTTATTCGCTAACTTGTTTTTTCTCATGAATAGGCGCATGCCCATTCACATTTTTTGAGTCTTTGTACTTTCCGTTCAAAGTCTGTTTATAAGCGCGAATAAATGCCTCTACAACATTCGGATCAAACTGGCTGCCGGCGCATCGTTCCAATTCCTGAAAAGCCACGTCAATCGGCTTCCCTTTGCTATAACAGCGCTTCGAAACAATAGCGTGAAACGCGTCGACCACGGAAACGATCCTGGCCTCAAGGGGAATTGCCTCGCCTTTTAAGCCATCCGGATAACCGGACCCATCGTAATTCTCATGATGATGCAAAATCACATTGGCTACCTCCCGGAATCCGGTCAGAGGTTCCAATATTTTAGCGCCTTTTACCGGATGCTGCCTCATCACTTTCCATTCTTCATCGGTCAAACTGGTCGGCTTCATTAAAATGTGATCTGGAATTCCAATTTTTCCGACATCATGAAGGTGTAAGGAGGCCACCAAAACATCTTTTTTCCGGCCGGACAGGTCATAACCCATTTCCTGTGCTGTCATAATACCAAGTCGCTCAACGCCCTGTAAATGCCCCGCCGTATAAGGGTCTTTGGCGTTGACTTCTTGGGCCAAAGACATGACTATTTCATAATAGGTTTCTTGTTCTTTTTTGCGAAGATCCGCAATTTCGACAAGCCTTTTTTCCAGTTCCCCTTTTTGCTTCTCAAGCTCCATATTTTTAGTGATCAGGTCTTCCCGATACTCCGCTGTTTTAATGGTCATAGAAGCGTCATTGGCCAGGGTTTGAAAGAATGAAATTTCTTCAAATGAAAACGTTTCGCGGTTTACTTTATTTCCCAAAAGAAGAACGCCCAATAACTCATTTTTATAATATCCGGGAACGCAAAGGGTCACTTTAAGCATATCCATCACTTCTTTCAGCTTCACCAAACGATTCTTCATCGCCGGCCTGCCGCCGATAAACGCCGCGTCGGTAAGCCAGGACATAACCTGTTCACGGTCTAGATAGTTTTTATCAATCTTTAAACTCTTGTCCTTTTTTGAAAACCAATGAATGAGCGGATTTGTTTCGTCTAATTTAACCAACGAAACCGGGATCCGGTGGGCACCTTGAGAATCGACAAAGACATATCGGGATTTAATCTGGTCATACATAAGAATGGAGGCATGATGGAGGCCGACTTCCCGCGCAATGAATCGTACGATCATTTTAAGAAGGCGGCGGGGGTTTCTAACCCTCACCATCGTCCTTGCGGCATTTTTTAACGCTTCTTGATAATCGTAGCTCGTCATAAGGAAAACTGCTTTGCAAGTTCTTGACCTACTTAACCTTTAAATAATAGCACCTTTAAGTTTTAATTCCAACGAATAGCAAAAAATTCCCCAAGGCTTATTTGAGAGGCTGGAAAATGACACAAATGTAAAAAGTGAAAGGACTTATAACTTTTTAGAACGTTTTAAGATGAACTTGATAAGCTTTCGATTTTTTCCCGGACATCGTTCTCCAGATATTCAAGGCTTAACGGCTTGGTAATGTAATTATCCGCTCCCAGACGAAGGCATTCTTCGATCTTGTCCCGGGTCTCAAGCGCGGTCACCATAATCACCTTGGTCTTGGGATACTTCTTCTTGATGCTGCCCAAAACTTGAATTCCATCCATGACCGGCATTTTGATGTCCAGCAACATCACGTTCGGCCTAAATCGCTCTGCGACATCCAGCGCGGCCTGACCTGAGGAAGCCGTTTTTACTTCAAAATTCCGTTCTTCAAAAAAACTCTTGAGAAAATCGCAAATTTCAACTTCGTCATCAACAATCAACAGTTTCATTTCAAATACCTCCGGGTTCAACGGTCATCCCCGAATGTTTTAACGCTCGCGCTCAATGCAGGCGCCAATGCGCCAGTACTAATCGTGGCAAACTTTGACGTTGCCTACGATTATGTGCGCGGAGCATTTCGCTGCGCGCTTTATGCGCGAGCACTTTTCGGGATGAGCTTGTCGCTCATCTCCGAAAGTGTTCGGGAGGAACTTGCAGGCGCTTTTGCGCCAGCACTAATCGTGACAACTTTGACGTTGTCTACGATTATGTGATGTTCCTCTCCGAAAATGTGTCGGGGATCCACATTCTAGATTCCCGCCTGAAGTTCGCCACAAAACCGGCGGAATCCGTCTGGACGAATCTCGCCGCGCCTTTTGGCGGACATGCGGGAATGACATATTTGTGTTATGTGCTTTTAACTGCAATGAGCATCGAATTATCCACATTGGGGTCCTGCTTGACAGATACCGCGGAAACGGATTTCGCGTACGGTAACAAAAGATTTAAAGTGGTCCCCTGACCGGCCATGCTTTCAACCCGTGTCGATCCTCCGTAACCGTGAACAATTTGTTGAGTCACAAAAAGGCCCAGGCCGCTTTTGCCTTGATGGGTCGTAAAAAAAGGCTGGAATATTTTGGGAAGATCTTCATCCGAAATACCGCACCCGGAATCACGAACAGACAATTCAATGGCTTGCTGTTCTTTGCGCACTCTGAGCCGGACTTCAACGGTCCCTTTTGTGCCAATCGCCTGCACGGCATTCAGAAAAATGTTTAAGAAAGCTTCTCGAAGTTCGGCTTTATTGCCCATCAGCTTGGGAATCGGCTGCTCAAACCTTTTAAGAACTTGAATTTGATCCAAAGAGACCTGATAAGACAATAGGGCGATCGTATCATTGACCACCATCTCAAGATCGACAGGCTCTTTAATGGATTTATGCGATTCTGAAAACATGAGCAGTTTCCGGGTAATATCGGCCGCGCGCTTGGTTTGCTTAACGATAGTCTTGAGCACCTCACTCACTTGATCATCAAATACAATTTTATCCCGTTTCAACAGCAAGATTTGCGCCTTTCCCGAAATAATGGTCAGCGGATTGTGGATCTCATGAGCCAGGCCCGTGGCCAATTGAGCGATTGCGGAATGCTGAGCGGAATGGATCAAATGAGACTGGATTTTCATTAATTCCTGATTGTTCTCTTTAAGCTCGTCAAATAATGCGGCGTTTCTAAAAGCTTTGGCCGCTTCACGCGCAAATTCAGAAAATGATTTCAAATCTTGGGACGTAAAAAAACGAGCTTCCGACTGGGGGGTCAAAGAAATCAAGCCGATCAGTTCATCCTGATAGATCAATGGAATGACATAAGAAGCGTGAAGGCGCTCAAAATCCTGAGTCAGCTGGTTTGCCTCCTGCCAGGAAAAAGAATGAATCACCCGCTCTCGTTCCAGCGGAATTTTTCTCACACGAAGCAATTCAATTAAAAGTGAATTTGTACTCAATGAAATTTGACGAAATACATTGGTTTTAAGACCAAAAGAAGAAACGATCCGATAAACAGATTTTAGTTTATCGTAAAGAAGAACCGAGGCTGTGCGTACATGAAGCGTTTCACCAAAGGTATTTGCAATCAAATTGGCCAATTCGACTTGATCTAAAACGGCCGTCATGGACTGGGACAATTGAACCAACGTAGATTGATCGCGGCCGTTCGATATAAACAAGGCGTCTTTGAAAAGAAACAGAACGAGACGATCCAGCGGCTTGTAAGCCAGGGAGATCAGCACAACAGAAGTGATTAACACATAAATATCATTTGAAAATAGATCCAGACCAAAATGAAAGGCAACAAATCGGGAGAAAGAATAAAGGAAGAAAACTAGAACGAACAAGATGCTGGTTAAAATCAAGCTTTTGAGAAAGCGCTTTCGTTTTCTAAGATAAAGATTGACCATAAAAACTAAAATGCATCCTTGGTTATCTTATTATCGTCAAATAGAATCATTTATTAAGTGAACTCTCGGCAATTTTCTATCCCGAGGATTCATCCTGAGCGAAGCGAAGGATCTCTGAGATCCTTCGGGCCGACGGCCCTCAGGACGAAGGGGGTCTAAAAATCAGTTAAGCCCTTCGATTGCTTCCAAACAGCGCTCACAAAGCGCGGGATGATCGATCGACTCGCCAACATGAACCGAATAATTCCAGCACCGCTCGCATTTTTTCCCCTCAGCTTTTTCGACTGAAATCGTCAGTAGGGGCGAGGTAACCTCGCCCCTACTAGCAGAAATTGTAGACCGGTAACTTACCTCTTCGTTGCCTTCGCGCCGGCTGTCCATCCAATAAATCTGAGAAACGATGAAAATGCGTCTTAATTCGAACAAATTCTTCTTTAAGATTTCACTTAACTCCGGTTCGTTGGTTTTGATGTAAATTTTCGCATCTAAACTTGAGCCAATCAAGCCGGAATTTCTTTTTTTCTCAAGTGCCGGCATTATTGCATTCCGAACTTCGCGGATCCGCTCCCAGTCAAGAAATGATTTCTGAGCAAGTTCTTTTGACGGACTTTCTTTGGACAACATCAAATGACTTTGATGAACGGATTTCAGCTTGTTTCCAGGCGGAAATGATCTCCAAATTTCATCCATCGTAAAAGAAAGAACCGGAGCAAACAATCTGACCAGCCGGGACAAAATCTCATAAAGCCCCGTTTGGGCCGAACGTCTCAAAGGTGAATTTTTGCCGGCCGTATAAAGCGTGTCCTTTAAAATATCAAAATAATAAGAACTCAAATCGATGGCACAATAATCGTAGAGCTTCTGAAAAACGGCGTGAAAATCAAAGTCCTGATAAGATTGATCCACCTCGACTGCCAATTTGTCTGCCCGGACAATCACCCACCGGTCCAGAGGATGAAGTTGATTCAACGCAACCCGGTTTTTCTCCGCGTCAAAATCGTAAAGATTGCCCAAGAGATACCGGAAAGTGTTTCGGATTTTGCGGTATGAATCAGTCAGCTGTTTAAGAATTTCTTTCGACAACCGGACATCGAATTGATAATCACAGGATGAAACCCAAAGCCTGAGAATGTCCGCCCCGAATTCTTTCATGACTTCCTGAGGCGACACTACGTTTCCGGCGGACTTGGACATTTTCTTTCCTTCACCGTCTACCACAAATCCGTGGGTCAGAACACCGCGAAACGGGGCGTGTTCATCCAGGGCAATTCCGGTCGTAAGCGCACTTTGAAACCAGCCGCGGTGCTGGTCTGATCCTTCTAAATAAAGATCTGCCGGATAACTGAGCGCGTTTGATTTCTTAAGGACTGCCTGATGACTAACGCCGGAATCAAACCAAACATCAATAATATCCGTTTCTTTTTGAATGTCCGGCTTCGAACAGCACGCAGGTTTGCCCTTAAAAAATTCCGCTGCGGGTTTTTCAAACCAGATATCCGCGCCGTGTTCTTTAAACAACTGAACAATTTTTTCTTTTGTTTCCGAAGCAAAAATTTTCTTGCAGGACTTGCACGTAATCAGAGGGATCGGAACGCCCCAATAACGCTGGCGCGAAAGGCACCAATCCGGGCGGGACTCCACCATTGAACCAATCCGGTTTTTTCCCCAATCCGGCGTGAACTGAGCTTGTTTCTGAATGGCTTCCGTCATTTTCTTGCGCAAATCGTGATGATCGATTTTCAGAAACCATTGCGGCGTGGCGCGGAAAATAATCGGATTTTTGCAGCGCCAGCAGTGCGGATAGGAATGCTGGTAGTTTTCTTGATAAAGAAGTGCATTCTTTGATTTCAGCTCCTCAATAATTTTTTCGTTGGCCTTAAACACATTCATGCCTTGGGCCAAAGGAAATTCCTGTGTAAATCTCCCCTTCTCATCAACTGGTGATAGGATCTCCAATTTATTTTCTAGATAACCGTATTCATAATCTTCTTCGCCGTGTCCCGGCGCAATGTGAACAATACCTGTTCCGTCCGTAGCGGAAACATAATCAGCAGAAATAGCTTTAGATTTTCTTTTAACATCTCCGCTCTTCATAAAAGGATGAAAAACTTCTTCAAATGGCCTATGCTCACCAGGAAACTTGTGAACTACCTCTACTTCTTTCCATCCTAGTTTTTGTTTAAGATTTTCTAATAGAGCTTCAGCAAAAACGAAATTCCCCTTGTCTGTTTTTGCAATGACGTAATTTAATTTGGGATGGAAAGCAACTCCTACATTGGCAGGAAGCGTCCAAGGTGTAGTTGTCCAAATAATTACATTGATTGGTCTACCGCCAAACTCTGGTGGCTTTATGGATATTTTCTGATGAAGTTTAAGTGTATTTTGATCAATTGGGAAAAGAACATAAACAGCTTGTGAGGTTTTGTCTTCGTATTCGAGCTCTGCATCAGCCAGCGCGGTTTCGCAGTCCCAGCACCACGGAACCGGTTTCAAGCGCTGTTCAATAAACCCTTTCTCAAAAAGTTTGAGGAATGATTCAGCGATCGTCGCCTGGTATTCATAATTCATGGTCAAATACGGTTTTTCCCATTCACCGAATATGCCGAGCCGGATAAATTCATCGCGCTGAAGAGAAACAAACTTTTCGGCATAAATCCTGGCATGCCTGCGAAACTCCACGCGCTCCACCTCTTCTTTGCGTTTTCCCATTTCTTTTAAACATTGATGCTCGATCGGAAGGCCGTGACAATCCCATCCCGGCACGTATAACGCATCAAAGCCGGCCATGGTTTTATATTTAACGATGATGTCTTTTAGAATTTTGTTTAAAGCGTGGCCGATATGAATGCGCCCGTTGGCATAAGGCGGGCCGTCGTGAAGAATGTATTTGGGGGCATTTTTGGATTTTTCCCGAATTGTCCGGTAAAGGCCTTCCTCCTGCCAGTTTTTCAAAAGACCCGGCTCACGATTGGCCAAATCTGCCTTCATGGGAAATGAAGTCTGCGGTAAATTGATCGTACTTTTATAATCTTTACTCTTTAGAGACATGCGGCAATTTTTCGATCGTGGCTTCAACCAATTGATCCAACTTCGGACCGGCTGCGGTCGCGGTTCTGATGATTTCCTCAATCTTAATGGGCTGCAAATTGTCCGGATCGCATACATCTGTGACCACGCTCAGTCCCAGCACTTCAAAACCGGAGTGAACGCCCACGATAACTTCGGGAACGGTTGACATCCCGACTAAATCAGCGCCTGCTATTTTCACAAAATGGTACTCGGCCCGGGTTTCCAAATTAGGGCCGCTGACCGCCATATAAACACCGCGTTTAAGCGGAATTCGCTTTGCTTTCGCGGATTCTTCGGCAAGTTTCATCAAACGTTCTGAATAAGGTTCGCTCATATCCGGGAAACGAACGCCGATCCGGTCGTCGTTGGGGCCGACTAAAGGATTAACGCCCATCAAGTTAATGTGATCTTGAATTAAAATGATGTCCCCTTTTTGATATTTCAAATTAACGCTTCCGGAAGCATTTGAAACAATCAAAATTTTGGCGCCCAGCTTTTTGAGCACGCGAATGGGAAACGTCACCTGTTCCAAAGGATAACCTTCATAGTAATGAAAACGGCCGTCCATAATCACCACGTTCTTTCCGCCTAAGCTTCCAAAAATTAATCTTCCCGCGTGAGAAATCGCGGTGGGTTTCGGGAAATAGGGAATTTTATGGTAATTGATTTCCGCAGTCTGGGTCACTTTCTTTGTTAAATTTCCGAGGCCGGTTCCCAAAACAATGGCAATATCGGGACGGAAAGCGGTTTTTTTCCAGATGGCCTGAACGGAAGTATGGATTCTTTGAAACAAATTCGATTTGGACATTGAATCAGCTAAACCGATAAGCCAACTGTTGAAGGACACCCACCACAAAATGATCCAGAAAACTCAACAAAATAAATGCGACGACCGGCGAAAAATCGATCATTCCCACCTGAAAAGGCAATTTTCTCAAAGGAATAAGCAAGGGCTCGGTAATCCGGTATAGCAGATTCACCGGCTCGGAAAAAGGACTGACCTGAAACCAGGAAAGCACAATCCGGATCACGAGCAGGAAATAAATCACCTTGAAGAGCATCGAAAACAAAACCGCCAATGATGCAAAAAATTGACCAAAAATGAACATATGATTCTCCTTTCGCTAATCTACTTTGTCATTCTGCCCCACAGGATGACACGTTATGTCAGCTTACTCAGTTGTTTGGCTCGTTTCACTGCCTGCTGAACAGCTTGAATAAAAATTTTTGAGAAACCTTTTTGTGACAAATATCGAAGGGCTGCGTCAGTGGTCCCTTTTTTGGAAGTCACCATCCTACGAAGCTTACCTGGTCCTTGCACAGACACTTGGGCAAGTCGCGCTGCGCCAACCGCCGTTTGAACGGCCAGTAAATCGGCCGACGCTCTGGACAGGCCGCCTCTTCGAGCGGCCTGGGACAAAAACTCCATTAAGAGGAAGAAATAAGCGGGACCGCTTCCGCTGACAGCCGTTACCAAATCAAAATAATTTTCATTCAGTCGAATTACTTTTCCGCAGCCTGAAAAAATTACGGAAGCTGCCGAGGCAGCCTGGCCGCCTGAATTCGTCACCGCGGTAATTCCTTCACCGACCACGGCGCCCAAATTGGGCATGGCACGAGAAACCTGACAACGGGAATTCAGATTCTTTTTTATTTTCGAAATCGGCGTGCCGGCCAAAATACTAATAACCCCATGAGCAGATTTTAATTCCGAGCGGATTTCACCGGCAACGCTTGAAAACTCCTGAGGTTTGATTGCGAGAAGGATGATTTGAGATTTGCGGACGAGATCTCGATTGTTCGATGTCTTGTGAACACGAAACGTTCTGACCACAGAATTCAATTTGGATGCGTCTGCGTCAAACACAAAAATGTGTTTGGGTGCGGCGATTTTTTTTGAAAGGATCCCCTTCAAAATCGCGCTTCCCATATTACCGCAGCCAATCAATCCTATGCGTTTTTTAATTTTCATATGTCTCCAATTGTCCCGCGGGCGGGACAATTCAACCTTTTCCAAATACAGCCGTTCCAATGCGGAGCAAATTCGCGCCTTCTTCGATCGCGTACTCAAAATCCGAACTCATGCCCATTGAAAGATAGTGCCAATCAAGATCAGGAAATTGTTTTTTAAAATGAATCTGCAAATTTCGAAGTTTTGAAAAAGCCAGCCTGATTTGTTTTTCATCTTGCGTATTCGGGCCGATGGTCATTAATCCACGAATTTTAAGCTGGCTCAATGATTTCATCTGAGCAACCGCCTGTTCCGTTAACTCCGGCCGGAAACCATGCTTTGTTGATTCGCCGGACGCGTTGACTTGAAGCAGCACATCAAAGGTTTCACCCGCCTTTTCAGCCTGCTTCGCAAGTTCTTGAGCCAGCTCAATCCGGTCACAGGAATGAATCAGCACGACTTGTTTGACCAGAGATTTCGCCTTGTTGGTCTGTAAATGTCCAATAAAGTGCCACTTAATATCATTTGGCAAAACCACTTTTTTTTCGATTAATTCCTGTACTTTGTTTTCGCCAAAAGAACGATGGCCCAGATCGTAAGCCGCTTGAATGCGAGCGGTTTCCACTGCCTTCGTGACCAAAACCAGTTCAATTTCACTTGATTCGCGTCCAACCCGTTTACATGCCTCGTCAATCCGATCACAGACAGCATGTAACTGAAGGTCCAACATAAGGTTGGTAATTTATCATAAGGTTTTGAAATTTGGTATTGTTAAAACAGCGAGGGATTTTTAAGAACTGAGCTTGGAGAAGGTTTCTTCGAGATGATTCAGCTTGCCCTGAGAGACCAAAAACAGAGTTTCAGGTTCGCTTAAACGTGCATAATAAGCGTCCCGCCCTCCAACCTGGCCGCCCTGAATCAGCACCTGTTCAGACCCGTCCCGGAAAAGAACTCGAATAGTACGGACCGCCTTCTTGAATTTTGGTTTGAGATCAGCTGATTTTTCATCATCCAAAAATTCCTTAACATAGAGGCCGTTCAGTTCGGTCAAAAGCAGATCCATTGCCTGCGGGCCAATTATGGATTCAATCGGTTTTTGAAACATCCAATGCTTGCCTTGATGGACAATGTTAATTTCCTTTTTGGACGACTCGAAGCGAATAGAGGTGATTTCATTATCCAGCAAATTAAAAATTTGTTTTCTGCGGACGGTGTAAAGCGTTTTGTCAAAGGATTTCAAAAAAACGGGTTCGACCAGAAAATAAGTGGTTTCATCCTCCCATTTGGCATAGGCGCCCTGACCGATGACGGGATCGCCGCCGATTAGAAAACAGCGGCCTTTTCGATTTGAGGTACTGAGACAAATTTTTAAACGCGGTTTGTCGAAACCAAAGTCCTTCCCGTCAAGTCCATTCAAAGAAAGATGGCGCAATCTCGGCGTTAATTTAAGCAAGGTCACAAAACCATCCACGATTAACGGTTCTGCGGGAAAATGAACCGGAGATACAATTTGCCAGCCGCCTTTGGAATTTCTCTCAAATGAAATGGCCGTTTTCTTTGATGAATCATGAATGCTTAAAGTTTTTATTGCTTCCTGATTTTGAAGTTCCAAAATATAGCTTTGAGCAGCATCAACAGAAAAAACTGGAGGCTGATCGGCCGATGGTTTTTGGTACAGCTTCAAGTAATAAAAAACTGAAAGGGCGGCCAAAATAACGATGAACCATAAAGTTCTTTTCCAGCTCATCCCACCATCTGCTTTCTTCGCGGCTTCCAACCGCGAAATCTTTTAAAGATACAAGAGCCCTCAAATAAATTTTGTTTTAAAGCGCGCTCTTGTAAAGCAGGTGGTGGGATCAATGAAAACGTCTCCTCCAAAAAAAGACGCAGGTTCCCATCATCAAAAACGAAATCGGAAGTCCCATAACAGGAACATAAAAGATATACTGCTGGTCCGTTTCTTTTAAATAAAGCGGCGTGATTTGGCGCTGTCTCGGGCGAATGGAAATCGCGCGTTCATCCCCGACCAGCCAAGCGATCGAATTTAAAATAAAATCTTTGTTTCCGGAAAGATTCAAAAACCCGTTGCTGGCAAAATCGCTGTCTCCAATCACAATGATTCGGCCTTTTCCTTTTATATCGGCGGCCACAGCCACGGAAACCGGCCCCAGTTGATCTTTTTTCTCGTCGAATTCGGCTTTTCCGTTGCTTAAAGTTTTAAGATCCGTCTCGGCCCAGCTTCCGGCTCCAGTAAACGCCAGTTCGGTCACCTCAATTTCATCTGGGACTTTGTCCACTTTGCGAACAGAACGGGCGATTTGAAGAAAACAAGCAACCCGAAATCCTCTGGTCACAGGGTGTGGTTTATATTCAGTAATGAGCGGAATTAGAAAATCGGCACCAAAAAGTTTGCTCAATTTATCGATAATGACATTGTTGCCTAGAAGGACGCCGTATTCTAAAATAAATTTTTCCAAATTTCCTCCTTCTCCCTGATTCACCGGATCAGCCAAAACCAATAAATTTCCGCCGCGTTTTAAAAAATCACGGATGATGTTCAATTCTTCCGGAAACAAATCTACACGGGGACCACCCAAAACCAAAAGGTCGTCGCCTTTTGCTATCCCATCGCGGGATAAAACGGTTGTTTTGACTTCATAATTGGAATCGATTAATTTGTTCCTCAATAACCCATAACCAAATTTCTCTTTTTCCTCATCCAGCGACGGCCCGCCGTAGCCCGTGGCAAATACAATCCGTTTAGTTTCGGGGTGCTGCAGCTTTGAGAGCAGACCGGTGATCGCTTCCTCGCTGACTTGTCTTGTTTTTTCTCGTTTTCCCTTCGCTTCAATGACAAGCGTATCGTAGTCATCAACTTGATATTGTTTGGTTTTTGAAGGCATGCGGTCGGGATCGTAAAATTCATATTTAAATTTTTTATGATAGGACGCATATTCTTTGAGCAAATTTTCCAAAATCGATTTCAGCGGGCTCTCTTCCTTGAAAAAAGCGTAGACATGAATGGGTTCGGACTTGAGATCATTCAGAAGTTGGATGCTTTGGGCCGATAAACTATAAATTTTGCCTTCCGAAAAATCAAACCGGTAATGATAATGACGGGCGATTAAATAGCCAAAAATGGCGATTAAAAGCGCGGCGGAAATGATGAAGATAAAATGGAGACTGGATATGAAATTTCGCAGTTTCATAGATTAATAACTAAACCTTTCCTCTCCCAAAGGGAGAGGGAAAACATGATCGTCAACGTTTCCAAGTTCGAATCTCCAATGTGGCAAGGCTGGCGAACAGAAAAAATGCGGTAAAAAAGACAAAGTAAGCAATGTCTTTCGTATCCAGAATGCCTCGGGTCATGTCTTCAAAATGAAGCACCAGAGAAAGTTCCCGGAAAATCGCACCGAGCTGTGGATTGGTCCAATCGGCAACCCATCCGATGATCCAGAAAAAAAGAAGGACGGCAAATCCAATTCCCGCAGATATGACCTGATGTTCCGTCAGAGACGACATGAACATCCCAAAGGAGATAAAACTCGCACTGATTAAAATGAGACCCAAATAGCCGGACAATAGGGTGGCGAATTCGAATTTTGCTCCGACCACTTGAGCTAAAAAAAAGTAGCTGACAGTCGGTAAAATTAAAATCGATACGACGGCAAGTAGGCCGAAAAATTTTCCAAACACAATTTGTAAATCTGAAAGAGGAAAAGAAAAAAGCAGCTCGAGCGTTCCAAATTTTTTTTCTTCGGTGAAGGATTTCATAGTCAAAATCGGAATGAGCAGAAGAAGCAAAACGGTCATATTGGCCATGAACAGCGAAAAAACACCTTCTGTTAAATTCAGATTTTTAAACTGCGTGGCTGGGTTCGTCGCGACCTGAAATGAAACCAGACTGAAATAGCTCAGGCCCGACCAGAAAAAATAGCCCGTCATGCCGAGAAAAAATGCAGCCAAAAGATAAAAAGAAAAGTTGTTCATCCAGGATCTCAAATCCCGTAACGAAATCGCAATTATTTTGGACATGGTTCTGGTTCCTTGGTTACGATATCGATGAAAATTTCTTCCAAATTAATTTCATCTTTCAGCTCCAAAACGGCGGCCAAACGGCTATGATTCAAAATGAGGACACGTCCGCATGTCTGCTCGACTTCATGAAGAATATGAGAGGAAAGAATGATTGTTTTATTTTGACCAAGCTCGCGGACTAACTTTCTCATTTCAATAATTTGCTGAGGATCCAATCCGTTGGTAGGTTCATCCAAAATTAAAACTTCCGGTTCGCCAAGCAATGCCTGTGCAAGGCCGATTCTCTGCTGATATCCCTTGGAAAGTTTTCCGATGATGCGGTTAAATACAGAAGCGACAGAACATTGTTCCGCTACTTTCAAAACCGCTTTTTTGCGTTTCAGCCAGGGAACACCTTTTAGAGCAGCGACGTAGTTTAGGAAATCATGGGCGGTCATTTCCCGGTATAACGGATTATGTTCCGCCAAATAACCGATTTTCTTCCGGATTTGTTTGGATTGGGTCAGGTTTTTGTCTTCGATGAGGATGGAACCTTTTGACGGCGGAAAAGTGCCGGTCAAAAGACGCATGAGTGTCGTTTTTCCGGCGCCGTTGGGCCCTAAAAAACCGACGATTTCATTTCGGCTGATGGTAAAGCTGATATTGTCGAGGGCTTTGATGGAGCCGAAGGATTTTGAGACGTTACAAACGGAAATCATCCCCCACCACTTTCTAACTTAACATTTTACTCTCATAATACATTAAAAATTTTATGACAGCGGAATTCATGAGAAGGTGGTGGATCATTTAATGATAACGCGGGCAAATTTCCTTTTGCCGCATTGGATAACAACAGGTTTTTTGAGGGAAATAACGGCCCCGGCATCGCCGACGCGTTTTTGATCCACTTGGACGCCGCCTTGTTCGATCAATCGCCGGGCTTCAGATTTGCTGGCAGTGAGTCCGGCTTCTTTTAGCAGCGTAACGATATCCATTCCGCCGTTTTGAAGCCGGCTTTGTGAAAAAATAACTTCCTCAATTTGATCTGGAAGTTCTTTTTCACGAAACAATTTATTGAAATTCTGTTCGGACATCTTTGCCGCTTCAGCGCCGTGATAAAGCTGAACAATTTCCCGGGCAAGTTCCGCTTTGGCGTCGCGGGGATTCAGAGATCCTTTTTTTAATAAGGCTTCCGTTTGATTGACCTTTTCTTCACTGAGACCTGTCAGGTAACGAAAATATTTAACAATGAGCGGATCCGGAATGGACATCACTTTTCCGTAGATCTCCTCAGGCTTATCCTGCAAAGCGATGTGATTTCCAATTGATTTGGACATTTTGTCTTTTCCGTCCGTGCCCTCGATCAGCGGAAGCGTCAGCACAATTTGGGGAGATTGTTTCCAGTCGCGCTGAAGTTCACGCCCGACCAAAAGATTAAATTTTTGGTCCGTCCCACCGACTTCAACGTCAGACTTGATCGCAACCGAATCATAACCCTGAAGCAGCGGATACAAAAATTCAAGCACCGTAATGGGCCGTTTTTCGGAAAAACGTTTCGCAAAATCATCCCGTTCCAAAATCCGGGCAACCGTATATTTGGACGTCAAGATGAGAAAATCCTCGACCTTAAATTTTCCGAGCCATTCGGAATTGTAACGGACTTCGGTTTTGCTCCGGTCCAAAATTTTGAATACTTGCGCTTCGTAGGTTTTTGCGTTCTTGGAAACTTCTTCACCGCTTAAAGTCCGCCTCGTTTCTGTTTGTCCGCTTGGGTCCCCCACCCGCGCCGTAAAATCGCCGATGATAAACACCACTTGATGCCCTAAATCTTGAAGCTGTTTTAACTTTCTGAGCGGAACGGTATGACCCAAGTGTAAATCCGGGGCGGAAGGATCGGCTCCATATTTGATGCGAAGAAATTTTTTTTCCTTAAGTTTGGCAAGAAGTTCAGCTTCGGAAATGAGATCGATTGTGCCTTGTTTGAAAATTTTAAGTTGATCTTGAGGGCTAAAGGGCATAAATCCGTGTCTTCATTTAGGAAAGGCATTTTAACAACGATCCCCCAGGACGTCAATTGCCGCAAAATAGACAAAGAATGGTCTCTATGTTACAATTCGGCCCTTATGTCAATTCATTCATCAGCCATCATCGGTAAAAACGTTTCCATAGGTACGGACAACCAAATTGGGCCCCATGTTTTTATCGAAGACGACGTTAAAATCGGCAACCACAATAAAATCCTGCCTGGTGTTTATATCGCAGAAGGCACTGAAATCGGAAACGACAATGAAATTCATATGAATGCCGTGATCGGCCATGCTCCCCAAGATTTATCTTATCAGGGCGCTAAAACGAAAACCCTGATTGGAAACAAAAATATCATCCGTGAATTCACCACGATTCACCGCGGCACCAAAGAAGGAACGGCAACCACCTTAGGAAACGAAAATTTCCTGATGGCCTATGCCCATGTGGGCCATAATTGCACTGTAGGAAATAAAATAATCATGGTCAATAACGCGACCCTTGGAGGGTATTGTATTCTTGAAGATGGGGCTTTTATTTCGGGCATGGTTGTCGTGCATCAATTCTGCCGAATTGGTAAGTTGGCTATTATCGGCGGTCTTTCGGCGATCAATAAAGATACGCCTCCTTACACCGTTTCTGCCGGCAGAACTACCGTAGTGGTTGGATTGAACGTGGTTGGATTAAGACGCGCGCAAGTTCCTGCTTCAACACGGGATGAAATTAAACGTGCATACAAACTTCTTTATCATTCGGGATTGAATACAACTCATGCGATTTCTGAAATTGAAAAAATAGCAACGACGCCGGAAGTTAAATATTTTGCGGAATTTGTAAGGCAATCTAAAAGAGGAATTTGTCCCGCCGGATCAGCCAGTGAAAGCAGAATGGCGACCGCAGTTGAAGATTAAACCTTTCTGACAATTAAGCATGTCATTCTCGCGCCCGCCGAAATACGGCGAGGTCTTGCCAATCTTTGTGGCGGAAAAGCGGGAATCTAGATCCCCGCCCTTAAAGCCAATAAATTGATTGGCTTTAAGGGCAGTACTTGCTTTCAATTATAACTGATGAGAGCAAGTGCCGACACATTTTCTAAAGAAGGACGTCCAGTTCTTCTCAGAACGCTTTCGGAGATGAGCGACACATAATCGTAGACAACGTCAAA
>Ga0209515_10001199_pt1 | contig 44662 bp, 39 predicted proteins | sample Subgroupgradi54m_FD_187454 | JGI IMG/M metagenome (GOLD analysis project Ga0209515, IMG submission 187454) | Subsurface groundwater microbial communities from S. Glens Falls, New York, USA - GMW60B uncontaminated upgradient, 5.4 m (SPAdes)... ... | reverse complement strand
ACGATGCCGTGAATGCGCTCCAACGCACCGTCCGACCCGGGTGGGCCGGCGAGCGGCGCTATAGGCCTTGCCGCAGCGGCGATAGCGTCGAGCTTCTGCCTGGCCGCTCGCCAGGCATCGCGGTAGGTGAGCAAGGCGCGCCCGACCTGGCCACTTGGCGCCAGCAGCGCTCTGTTCTCGGCCACCAATGGCTGAAGACGCGTACGCAGGGCAGCGGCGCGCTCAGCGTCCGGGCCGGCGACAACGGTGGCGGCCTCGGCGAACCGTGCCGCCCACTGCTGATGTTCCGCAAGTTCCGTCCAATTGGTCTTGATGCCCGAGTAGCTCTCCTGCAGGAGCAACTCAGCATCGGCGTGCATGGACCGAAGGAACTGGTCCTCTTCGTTGACATCGGCCAAGGAGACAAGCATGCCTTGAAGGGCGGAGTCGGTAGGAGGTTTTCCGTCCGCTCGGAAGCTGGCAAGGCGTCCCTTGACGCCGCGCTTGGCGAGGAGGGACTTTGGCCACCAAGTGGATACACCGCGTGACCACTCGGCTCTCAGCTCCGTCCCGTTGAGCTTGGCCAGTTCATGCTTCCAGCCTGGGCCAACCTTGTCCCAATGCGCTGTGCGGAGCTTGCCATGCTTAACCAGAGAATGAATGCGAGCGCGAACATTTGCGTCGTGCGCCTGCCGGGCCAAGCCCACAGGCACCTTCGGGGCACCTAGCAGGACGTCGGCGAGTTCGTCAATGGCGGCGTAGCCGTCGAGGCTCAAGCCTGTGGTCGGATAGTCGAGGACCTTGCCAACGTCCTGTGCGCGCTCCCGTAGAGCGCTGATTGCGGTGGCGAGCGCTTGGGATTCAGCGAGGAGCTCATCTTGCCATGTGGGGGACCAATCGCCCTTGCCGATGAGCGACAGAGGGTGCGCCTGAAGCGCACCGACTGAACCCGCGAGTGCCGACATCCGGCGCGAAGTCTCTCGAAGTTTGTCGAGCTGCGCTTCGGAATGGGTGAGTGCATCGGCCCAGGGCATAGGCGACGGCACCTGCCCGGAGTGCTCGATGCAGGTTCCGAGGGCGTCGTAGACCGTGAGTCCGCTTGTGTGCGAGCGGTGGAGGCAGGCAACGAGAGCGTTGAGCTCCTGCCGGAGTTGAGCCAACCGCTCCGCCTCGCGCTCCCAGTCTTGCGCGGTGCGTTGGCCGACGATGTCGAGGGCCTTGCCAAGCTGCTGCAAGACTTCGGTCTTCTTGGCTTTCGACGAGTGCAACTCCAGACAGAAAGGCCCCAGGTTGATCTTGACGAGCCGTCGGTGCACCACCTCCAACGCCGCCAGCTTCTCCGACACGAATAGCACCGTCTTGCCTTTGGCCAGAGTGTGCGCAATCAAGTTGGTGATGGTCTGGCTCTTGCCGGTGCCCGGAGGGCCTTCCAAGACAAGGTCTCGCTCTGCATCGACCACGCAAATCGCTTTGAGCTGCGATGAGTCGGACAGGAGAGGGGTCAGGATGTCCTGCGGCCGATGTGAGTCGTCCAGGTGCTCAAAGTCACCGTCCCCCTCTTCTCGGGCAAACGCCTGACCGGGGTTGTCGATGAGATGCTTGACGACGCGGTTTGCCTTCAACTGTTCGGTTCGGTCCTGAAGGTCCTTCCACATCAAGTACTTCGTGAACGAGAAGATGCCCAGGTGTGGTTGCTCAAGCACTTCCCACTTGGGAATCTCACGGACTGCAAGGCGGAAAGACTGCAGAACTCTTTCTACATCCACGCCCTTTTCGTCGGTCGCAATGACTTCCAGGCCAGTGGTTCGGATCTCAAACGAGTGCCTTAAGAGTTGAAGCAACGTCGGATTGACGATGGCCTCGTCGTCATGACGAGTGAGCCGAAAGCCACTGCGAACAGACTGCCGTTGCAGCGAGACCGGTATCAACAGAATCGGCGCCAGGTGCACAGACTCTGCCTTCTCGGCCTCGGTCCAGCGGAGGAATCCGATGGCAAGGTAGAGCGTGTTGGCTCCCCCTTCTTCAAGTCCCGTTCGCGCGGCGCTGAAGATGGTCAGCAGATTGCCATCAAGCGCCTCCTGCGGGACCTTCGCCAGGAGCTCCTTGTTTGCAAGCGCCTCGATGGCCATGTCGTCGAGGGGTGTCCTGCCGCTGCGGTCCGCATGGACCTGCGCCATGCGCGGGTCCTTGCCTTCCATGATGGGTGGCAAGGGGCGAATCCGGAACTCGGCGCCTTCCGCCAAGGCATCTTCCAGGCTGGCCAGGTCAGGTGCCACGAACTGCAGGGTCGACTTGGTGGGCTTGAAATTGAGGAGGCGATTCCTGAGGGTCAAGTCCAGCAGCTTGGACTTCCACTTTGACAGGCGGCCTTCGGGAGTGTCTTCAGCGGGCAGGTCAAGCGGCGTCAAGAACTCCGGGTCAAGCGCCGGCAAGCGGGGTGTCGGCTCAATCGCGACCGGAGTTTCTTCTGCCTCGGTCTCAGCGCGCTTTGCCGTACTCGTTCGGGACGGCAGCGGCTTGATTTGCAGCTCGCGCGCACGGTGGATGTCGATGGCATAGCGGAAGGTATCCTCTTCCAGCAGGTGCGCGTGCCCCTGTTCAAGCGCGATTCGCAGCGATGGCCGGCGGCTGTGGTGCTGAGCAACTCCAGTTGTCTCGAAGGTCAGGAACTCACCGCTGTCGACGCGTTTGCGAACGGCCTGAACGTCGTCGGTCAGCGGGTCGGGAAAGCAGGCTGAGTGCAGCCAGACGCCCACCCAGGCGTGTCCTTCCTTCATCAGGACAACGGCGCGTAGCCCCGCTTGCTCCAGGCACGACGCAAAGAGCATGGCCAAGTCGAGGCAAGTTGCGACATGCGTCTCCAGGACTCGCTCCGGTGTACGTATCTTCTGGCCGTCAGTGCCGAACGATGCAGGAGGCTCTGCGTATTGCAGTGAGTGGGAGCAAATCGTGCTGTACAGCGCGGAGACCTGCTTCCAAACGACATCCCGGCTCTTGGACTGATAGCCGTTCATCGAAAGCTCGGTGTGCTCCGAGCGCAACAGCTTGGATGCGGCGGCGATGAGCACATCAACAGCGGGGTTGTTTGGCATGCAAAACGCCGCCAAGAGCTCCGGCAGTGCGCGTGTGCCAGCCCACTGGTCGTAGGCCAGGACTTCTATAGGCTGCGCCGTATGTGCAAGCTCTTCAGTTCCTGTAAGGACGGAGACCCTGACTGCCGCGTTGACGGACTCCTGTAGTTCCGCGAGGAATGCGTGATCAGGATGTAGGTCGATGGGCGAGATGCGACGGGTCTCGCTAGGACCTAGGCGGTCGAAGCGCACCTTGATGCCTTGTGCGAACCGTGGGTTGCAGGTGATGAGCACCTGCAGGTTCTCGACTGCCTCAGGACCGTGGTTAGTCAGGCGTAGTGACCGGACGACGGGAACGGAGTTCTGGATGGACGCATAGCCGAGGGTCGCATCCGACTCGATTTCGATGGCAATGCCGATTGGCTGCTCGACGGCAACAACTTCGGCCTCTTCGTCGCGGGTTCCCATATAGCGGCCTCCCTGCCAGCATCGCTATGTTTCGATGCTTGTCTGGTTGTATCACGCTGACCTGATGCGTGCTATTGCCGAGATGGAGGATGGAGCCACTCTCCTTGACGAGGTCGCTTTCTGTTAAGGGTTGTCCGACATTTGCCCGTCGCAGGACACGGAGCCGCGCATCGCGCCGGTCTGAGGGCAGGTGTCGGACAAGCCTTAACAAAAGCTCGCAACCGTCCCGATGATCCCGTCTTGAGAACGCCAGGGGTGCCCTGGCGAACTTCGAGATACTCGTAGTCTGCCGAGTCCACGTGTCGTGACCAGTCGAAGTGCTCTCGCGCTGGCGGACTGGGCGGCCACGGCGACGCATGCGCGGCCGGGTATGCGATCGGGTCCCTTCGGACGCACGCGCGCCTATTTCGGATCCAGGCCCTCATGCTGCAGGGCCAGCTTCACTGCCGGCCTTGCCTCCATGCGCGCCTTGTAGGCCGGCAGCGGCTCAGGCATCGGGCGTCCCTTCCCGCTCGCCCAGCGCAGCATGACGTACAGGTAGGCATCCGCCACCGTCATGTCCGAGCCGAACAGGTAGTCGCTCTTCAGCCGCTCGGCGATGTACGCCAGGCGCTTGTCGATCTTCTGGAACGCTGCTTCCTTCTCGGCATCGCTGGTCGGGAAGAAGGTGCGGCCGAACTGCTTGTGGATCTCGGTGGAGATGAAGGCCAGCATCTCCAGCATGCGGCTGTGCGCATGCTCGCCCTTCGGGGCGAGGCGTGGGCAATGGTCGGCGACCCAGTCGAGGATGGCCACGTTCTCGGTGAGCATCTGGCCGTCGTCGAGCACCAGGGCCGGCACGTAGCCCTTCGGATTGATCTGGTTGTAGTCGCCGCCGTCGACCGTCCGCTTGGTGCGCAGATCGACGGTGACGCGGTCGAAGGAGAGTCCGGCTTCGTGCAAGGCGATGTGTACGGACAAGCTGCAGGCACCGGGGGCGAGGTAAAGCTTCATCGAGATTCCCGTTTTCAAATCGCATGGCAACCGGTCGAGCGTAGAAGGTGCAGTGCGGCGATGCAAGCAAAGCCCCACACGTCCGCATCGCTCTGTCAATCGTCGGTCATGTCCAGCATGCCGGTCGTATTCCAGGTGTCTATAGATACCGACATCGAATTCATTATTCAGGCATGGATCGGCCGACTACATTGCCCCACAAGTCGCAGCCGAGATTCCAGATGCCACACTCGTTCGCCCTGCCTCCATCGTTAGCCTCAGCTCGCAACTACGTCGATGGCGAGTTCGTCGGTACGGCCAAGCAATTCGACAACATCTGCCCGCTCAACGGCAAGGTGATCGCGCGCGTCCATGAGGCTGACGCGGCCCTGGTGGACAGAGCAGTCAAGGCAGCGCGCCGAGCCCTCGACGGCCCATGGGGGCGGACCACCCCCGACGAGCGCGCCGAGATGTTGTGCCGGGTCGCGGACATCATCGAACGCCGCTTCGACGACTTCGTGGCTGCTGAGGTGGCCGACACCGGTAGAACGGTAGACCAAGCCAGGAAGCTCGACGTCCACCGCGGAATCGTCAACCTGCGTACTTTTGCGAAGCTCGGTTCGGTCGCGCACGGCGACTTCTTCGAATCGAAACTTGCCGACGGTCAGAACCTGATGAACTACACCGTGCGCAAGCCGCTCGGTGTCGTTGCCAGCATCTGCCCGTGGAACCTGCCCCTGCTGTCGATGACGTGGAAGGCGGGCCCGGCGCTGATCTGCGGCAACACGATGGTGGTCAAGCCATCCGAAGAAACGCCGTCGTCCGCGACCTTGCTGTCAGAGGCGTTCCACGAGGCCGGTGTGCCGCCCGGCGTCTTCAATCTGGTGCACGGCTTCGGCCCCGGATCGGCCGGCGAGGCGCTGACCCGGCACCCCGGCATCGACGCGGTCACCTTCACCGGCGAAACGCGGACGGGCGCTGCCATCATGAAGGCTGTGGCCGACGGCGTGAAGGAAGTGTCGTTCGAGCTCGGTGGCAAGAACGCGGCGGTGGTGTTTGCAGACGCCGACTTCGACGCTGCCGTCGCCGGCATCGTGCGCTCGAGCTTCTCGAATGCGGGCCAGGTCTGTCTTTGCTCCGAACGGGTCTATGTCGAGCGGCCGATCTTCGAGCGCTTCGTTGCCGCCCTGAAAGCCAAGACCGAAGCGCTGCAAGTCGGCTGGCCCGACGAACCGGGTGTCTTCATGGGCTCGCTGATCTCGCGTGAACACCGCGACAAGGTGCTGTCGTACTACAGCCTGGCCGTGGAGGAAGGCGCAACCGTGGTCACCGGCGGCGGCGTGCCGACCTTCGGTGACGAGCGCGACGAGGGTGCCTTCGTTCAGCCGACGATCTGGACCGGCCTGTCCGACGACGCGCGCTGCATGCGCGAAGAAGTCTTCGGGCCGGTGTGCCACATCGCTCCCTTCGATACCGAAGAAGAGGTGATCCGCCGCGTCAACGACACCCCGTACGGACTCGCGGGCTGTGTATGGACGACCAACCTGTCGCGCGCGCACCGCGTGTCGCGCCGATTCCATGTCGGCATCGTCTGGGTCAACACCTGGTTCTCGCGCGACTTGCGCACGCCGTTTGGCGGCTCCAAGCTGTCGGGCATCGGACGCGAAGGCGGACGGTTCTCGCTCGACTTCTATTCCGAGACGACCAACATTTGCGTGTCGATCTGAGGCCAGCGATGCGAGATTTGCTCACCTCCGCGCGCATCCCCGCGCCGCGCTTTCGCTACACGCCGTGCGTGAAGAGCGGATCGTTCGGCTTCGTTTCGGGGATGGTGGGGCTCGACCCCACCACCGGCGCGTTGGTCGGGGGCGGTGTCGGCGCGCAGACGCAGCGCATCTTCGACAACCTCCACCTCGCCTTGCCCGACTACGGCTTCACGCTGCAGCAGTTGTGCGTAGCGCGTGTGTTCGTAACGCGCTTCCAAGACTTCGCTGAGTTCAACGAAGTCTGGGAGCGCCAGTTCGCCGAGGTCGATCCGCCGGCCCGTACCTCGGCCGGTGTGGCCGCGCTGCCACTGGGCGCACGGGTCGAGATCGAGTTCACTTTTCATCGCGGCTGAGGCCGATTGCAATGATCAACGGGAGAGAGCTAGTGAGCCAACGTGTACAAGCGATCGCCGAACAGTTGTGGCAGGCGAGCGCGACCGGCCAGCCCGTGGCGCCGGTGCGTCAGCAGATCGAGCAGGCCGCCAACGGCGGTGACATGCTGGCAACGGCCTACCAAGTGCAGTTGCTGATCACCCAGCGACGCCTGGCCGCGGGTGGGCGACTGGTCGGGCGCAAGATCGGCCTCACCTCGAAAGCGGTGCAGAAGCAGCTGGGTGTCGATTCGCCCGATTTCGGCGCACTCTTCGCCGACATGGCGGTGGGCGACGGTGAAGAGATCGCCTGGTCGCGCGTGATGCAGCCCAAGGCCGAGGCCGAGATTGCGCTGGTGCTGGCGCGTGATCTCACACACGAAAGACACACCGTGGCCGACCTCATCTCGGCCACCGCCTACGCGCTGCCGGCGATCGAAGTGGTCGGCAGCCGCATCGCGAACTGGGACATCAAGCTCGCCGACACGGTCGCCGACAACGCGTCGTCGAGCCTGTTCGTGCTCGGCACCTGCCCCGTCGCACTGAAGCGGCTAGCCCTCGCCGACTGCGGCATGGTGATGGAGCGCGGCGGCGAGCAGGTCTCGGTCGGCGCGGGTGCGGCCTGCCTCGGCAACCCCTTGAACGCTGCCGTCTGGCTGGCCGACGTGCTGGTGCGAATGGGTGCGCCGCTGCGCGCCGGCGACGTGCTGCTGACCGGTGCCCTCGGACCGATGGTGCCGGTGCAAGCGGGCAACGTCTTCACCGCCCAGATCGAAGGCCTCGGTTCGGTCAGCGCCGTGTTCGGTCGCTGATCGCAAAACTGCTCATACGTCATACGAAGAGGACCCTCACCATGCATCGCATCCCTGTAGCGATCATCGGCTCCGGCAACATCGGCACCGACCTGATGATCAAGGTCTTGCGCCACGCCAAGCACCTGCGCATGGCCGCGATGGTCGGCATCGACGCACACTCCGACGGCCTGGCACGTGCCGCGCGCCTGGGCGTGCCGACCACCCACGAAGGCCTCGACGGCCTGCTGCGCTTGCCCGGCTTTGCGGACATCCGCATCGTCTTCGACGCCACCAGCGCCGGCGCCCACGCGCGCCACGACGCCGTCTTGCAACAGCACGGCATCCAGGTCATCGACCTGACGCCGGCGGCGATCGGTCCCTATGTGGTGCCGGTGGTCAATCTCGACCAGCACCTTGCCGCGCCCAACATCAACATGGTGACCTGCGGCGGACAGGCCACGATCCCGATCGTGCGTGCCGTCTCGCGCGTCTCGCGCGTGGCCTACGCCGAGATCGTCGCGTCGATCGCGAGCAAGTCGGCCGGGCCCGGCACGCGCGCCAACATCGACGAGTTCACCGAGACCACGTCCAGGGCGATCGTCACGGTCGGAGGCGCCGAGCGGGGCAAGGCGATCATCGTCCTCAACCCGGCCGAGCCGCCGCTGATCATGCGCGACACGGTGTACTGCCTGGCCGATCTCGATGCCCACCCCGTCGTGATTGCCGCGTCGGTGGAAAAGATGGTGGCGGATGTGGCCGGCTATGTACCGGGCTACCGGATCAAGCAGGCGGTGCAGTTCGAACGCTTCGAGGGAGACCGCCGGCTCAACATCCCGGGCCTCGGCCTGGCCCAAGGGCTCAAGGTGTCGGTGTTCCTCGAGGTGGAAGGCGCGGCGCACTATCTTCCCGCCTATGCCGGCAACCTCGACATCATGACCAGCGCCGCGCTGGCCGCTGCCGAGCGAATCGCCGCCGGCCGCATGCAGCTCGCCGCCGTGGCTTGAAAGGACCCCGACATGACGTTCAGCACCAAGAAGATCTATGTCTCCGACGTCACGCTGCGTGACGGCATGCATGCGATCCGACATCAATATTCGCTCGACAGCGCGCGGCGCATTGCACGCGCGCTCGACGCGGCGCGGGTCGACAGCATCGAGGTCGCGCATGGCGACGGCCTGCAGGGATCGAGTTTCAACTACGGGTTCGGCGCTCACACCGACCTCGAGTGGATAGCGGCCGTTGCCGAGGTGGTCGAGCACGCGAAGGTGGCCACGCTGCTGCTGCCGGGCATCGGCACGCTGCACGACTTGCGCGCTGCCTACGACGCGGGCGCGCGCGTCGTGCGTGTGGCCACGCACTGCACCGAGGCCGATATTTCACGCCAGCACATCGAGTACGCGCGCCATCTCGGCATGGACACGGTCGGCTTCCTGATGATGAGCCACATGAGCACCCCCACTGCATTGGCGCAGCAGGCCAAGCTGATGGAGAGCTACGGCGCCCACTGCGTCTACGTGGTGGACTCCGGCGGGGCGTTGAACATGTATGAGACGGCAGACCGGTTCAAGGCCTTCAAGGACACGCTCGACTCCGGCACGCAAACCGGTATCCATGCCCACCACAACCTGAGCCTGGGTGTGGCCAACAGCATCGTCGCGCTCGAACATGGCTGCGATCGTGTCGACGCCAGCCTGACCGGCATGGGCGCCGGCGCCGGCAACGCGCCGCTCGAGGTGTTCATCGCCGCAGTCGACCGCATGGGCTTGAACCATGGCTGCGACGTGCGCGCGCTGATCGACGCGGCCGACGACATCGTGCGCCCACTCCAACAGCGCCCGGTGCGCGTCGATCGCGAGACCCTGGCGATCGGCTATGCCGGCGTGTATTCGAGCTTCCTGCTGCACAGCGAGGCGGCGGCGCAGCGCTATGGCTTGTCGGCTTTCGACATCCTGGTCGAGCTGGGGCGGCGCCGCATGGTCGGCGGCCAGGAGGACATGATCGTCGATGTCGCGCTCGACATGCTCAAACAACGTGGCGGTGAAGCCAAGTCCCAGTCCAACTCCGTGCGCGAGGCAGCATGAACATCATTCAAGAAGCCGCGGCAACGCTCGACGCCGCCGCGCACCTACGGCACGACGTGGAGCAGTTTCCTAGCGGTGCGTTCTCGCTGGCGCAGGCCTACGAAATCCAGCGGGCGTCGATCCAGCGTCGCATCGAACGCGGCGAACGCCCCAAGGGCATCAAGCTCGGGTTCACCAGCCGCGCCAAGATGACGCAGATGGGCGTGGACAGCCTGATCTGGGGCTTGCTGACCGACACGATGATCGAAGAGGACGGCGGCGTCGTCGATCTCGGCCGCTACATCCACCCTCGCGTCGAACCCGAGGTCTGCTTTCTGACACGCCGCATCATCGATGCGCCGCTGACGGCACTGGAGGCAGCCGACTACCTCGAGGGTGTGGCGCCGGCGATGGAGATCATCGATTCGCGCTATCGCAACTTCAAGTTCAGCCTCGAAGACGTGGTGGCCGACAACTGCTCGTCCGCCGGCCTGGTGGTCGGCGCGTGGTCGCGCAACTTCGACGGCTTGGCCAATGCCGGCGTGCGGGTGCAGTTCGACGGGCGCGACGTGCTCGTGGGCTCCACCGCTGCGATCCTCGGTCATCCGCTGCGCTCCATCGTGCAGGCCTCGCGCCTGCTGCATGGGGCGCAGATGAGCCTGCCCGCAGGTTCGCTCATCATGGCCGGCGCCGCTACCGCCGCCGAGGCCTTGCGGCCGGGCCTTTTCGTTCAATGCCGCGTCGGCAGCGGACGGGGTGCCTTGGGGCAGGTGGCGTTCCGTACCGCTGACGCCCCGGCTGGGAACACGCAATGAACACCACGTCGACGACCGCAGCCAAGCTCGTGGCGGGCAAGGCCACACCGCGCGGGCGCTTTCCGCACGTCAAGCGCGCCGGCGACTTCGTGTTCGTCTCCGGTACCAGCTCGCGGCGCCCGGACAACACGCTGGTGGGCGCGCAGGTCGACGCGCTGGGCACGACCCAGCTCGACATCCGGGCCCAGACACGCGCGGTGATCGAGAACATCCGCGACATCCTCGCAAGCGTCGGCGCGCAACTGTCGGACGCGGTCGACGCGCAAGTCTTCCTCGTCAACATGAACGACTTCGGTGGCTACAACGAGGTGTGGGCCGAGTTCTTCGACTACGACGGTCCGACACGCACCACCGTGGCGGTCCACCAGTTGCCGCACCCGCACTTGCTGATCGAGATCAAAGTCACGGCCTACAAACCCTTGCGGCCGCAGGAGCGCTGAAATGTCCAACCTGAAGTACGGAAGACCGCTGAACTTCCCTCGCTGGCTCGCCGACAACGCCCATCTGCTCAAGCCACCGGTGGGCAACCAGCAGATCTGGCAGGACGCCGATTTCATGGTCACCGTCGTGGGTGGTCCGAACGAACGCAGCGACTTCCACGACGACCCGATGGAGGAACTCTTCTATCAGTTCAAGGGCAACGCGTATTTGCTGCTGTGGGACCGCGGCCGCTACGAACGCATCGACCTGAACGAAGGCGACATGTTCCTGATGCCGCCGCACACGCTGCATTCGCCGCAGCGACCGGAGGCCGGCAGCATGTGCCTGGTCATCGAGCGCCAGCGGCCGAAGGGAGTAGGCGACGCGTTTCAATGGAGCTGCGCCCGCTGCGGCACGCTGGTCATGCGCTACGAGCTCCAGCTGCAAAGCATCGTGGCGGACCTGCCGCCGGTGTACGAACGCTTCTACGCCACCACCGAAGCCGCGCGGCGTTGTCCGCAATGCGGAGAGATTCACCCGGGGCGCGACTTCCAGACCTGGCATCGTGTCCTCGCAGAGTCGCAGGCGCTGCAGTCCTCAGACGGCGCAGGCAAAGGATGACGATGATCGACATGCACTCCCATTTCATGCCGCCGATTCGCCGCGACGAGGCTCAGGCGGTGGATGCCGAGCGGGCACCCTGGCTCAGCGCAGAGCCGGGAGCCGACAGCGGCCAGATCATGGTCGGCGACCGGCCGTTTCGGCCGGTGTACCGCGCCCTGTGGGATCCGGACTATCGCGTCCAGGAGCTCGACGGGAAGGGCGTCGCTGTCCAGATCGTCTGCGCCACGCCGATCATGTTCGGCTACGCGTGGGAGGCAGCAAAGGCCGCCGATTGGGCTGCGCAGATGAACGAGAAGGCGATCGCCTTTTGCGCCGGCCATCCGCAGCGCCTGAAGCCGCTCGCCCAGGTGCCGCTGCAGGACCTCAAGCTCGCCTGCGCCGAGGCCACGCGTGCCATGGAGGCGGGCTGTGTTGGTGTTCAGATCGGCAACCATGTAGGTGAGAGAGATCTGGACGATCCGGAGCTCGTCGAATTCCTGATCCACTGCGCTTACGAAAACATTCCGGTACTTGTGCACCCCTGGGAAATGATGGGCGGCGAGCGCATGAAGAAGTGGATGCTGCCCTGGCTCGTCGCGATGCCGGCGGAGACGCAGCTCGGCATGCTCTCGTTGATTCTCTCGGGTGCGATGGAGCGCATTCCCGAGTCGCTGAAGATCTGCTTTGCGCACGGCGGCGGCAGCTTCGCGTACACGCTCGGCCGGGTCGACAACGCCTGGAAGAACCGCGACATCGTTCGCAGCGATTGCCCGCGCCTGCCCTCCGAATATGCGCGGCGCTTCTACACCGACAGCGCGGTGTTCCAGCCCGGCGCCTTGCGGCTGCTGACCGAGGTGATGGGCACCAACCGCGTGATGCTCGGTTCCGACTATCCGTTCCCGCTCGGCGAGGACCGAATCGGGGCGCTGGTGCGCTCGGCCGAGTTCCTGTCAGAGGTCGATCGTGAGCGCATTGCCCACGACAACGCCCGTCTCTTCTTCAGCCTGCGCTAGCAGCTTGTTGAAGACCGAACCCGACGCCACGAATCATTCACAGGCAAGGACAACCATGCTCACGAATACGCGATTGAACTCCACCCTCTTCGCGCTGGCGATCGCCCTCGCAGCATTCAGTGCGTCGGCAGAGGTCAAGATCGGCTTCCTGGCGACGCTCTCGGGGCCTGCTGCTTCGCTCGGCCAGGACCAGGTCGATGGCTTCATGCTTGCCGTCGAGCAGAAAGGCGGAAAGCTCGGCGGCGCGACGATCAAGATCATCAAGGAGGACGACCAGCTCAAGCCCGATCTCGGTGTGCAGCTGGTGCGACAGTTGATCGAGAGAGACAAGGTCGATCTGATCACCGGGCTGACCTTCTCCAACGTAATGATGGCTGTGGCCAAGCCCCTTGCCGATTCGGGCGTGTTGTTCGTGGGTTCCAACGCCGGCCCCGCACCGCTGGCCGGCAAGCAGTGCAATGCCAACTTCTTCTTCACGTCGTTCCAGAACGACAACCAGTCCGAGGTCCTGGGCAAGTACGCTGCAGAGAAGGGCTTCAACAAGATGCTCCTGCTGGCGCCCAACTACCAGTCGGGCAAGGATCAGGTGCTCGGGTTCAAGCGTTTCTACAAGGGCGCCGTGGCTGGCGAGATCTATACGCAGCTCAACCAGCCCGACTATTCGGCCGAATTGGCGCAGATCCAGGCCGCCGCGCCGGACGCGATCTTCGCCTTCTTCCCCGGCGGCATGGGCGTCAACTTCATCAAGCAGATGAACCAGGCAGGGCTGCTGAACAAGGTGCCTTTGCTCACCGTCAGCACGGTCGACGGCACCACCTTGCCGGCCATCAGGGATGCCGCGCTCAACGTGCTGGCCGGATCGGCGTGGGGCCCGGATCTGGCCAACCCGACCAACGCCGCGTTCGTCAGCGCCTTTGAAAAGAAATACGGCCGCATCCCGTCGCAATACGCCGCGCAGGCCTATGACTCGGCGCTGTTGATCGACAGTGCGCTCGTCAAGACCCACGGCTCGGCGGCTGACAAGACCGCGCTGCGCACCGCGCTCAAGGCAGCAAACTTTCCTTCGGTGCGCAGTGGCTTCAAGTTCAACAGCAACGGATTCCCGATACAGGACCAGCATGTCTTTCAGGTCGCCAAGGATGCGCAGGGGCGCGTCTCGCTGAAGACGATCGCCACCCCGCTGCGAGCCCACGTCGACGCCTATTCCAGCGAGTGCCCGCTGAAGTAGAACCTGACCCGTTGCCCCTCGCGTTCGAGAGACGAAACCGAATGAGCCCCGAGTTCTTGCTGACGCAGTTGCTGAACGGCGTGCAGTTCGGCGTGCTGCTGTTCCTGATGGCGGCAGGCCTGACGCTCGTGTTCGGCGTCATGAGTTTCATCAACCTGGCGCATGGGTCGCTGTACATGATGGGGGCGTACATCGCAGCCCTTACCTACGGCAAGACCGGGTCGTTCGCGCTCGCCATACTTGCCGGGGTCGTGGGGCTCTTCGTGCTCGCGCTGATTCTCGACCGCCTGGCCTTCTCGGTGCTGCACCGCCGGGACCATCTCGACCAGGTGCTCGCGACCTTCGGCGTCGTCATGTTCGCCAACGAGGCGGTGCGCTTCTTTTGGGGCAACGCACCGTTGTACATGGACGTGCCCGCCTGGCTCGCGGCTCCGGTGCCCTTGTTCGGCTTCAACTATCCGGCCTATCGCGGCGCGATCATCGTGGCCGGCCTGCTGGTCGCGCTCGGGCTGCACATGCTGATCAACCGTACGCGCGTGGGCATGATCATCCGTGCCGGCGCGAGCAACCGCGACATGGTCTCGGCGCTGGGTGTCAACATCGGCTGGCTCACCAGCTTCATCTTTGCCCTCGGTGGCGCACTGGCAGGGCTGGCTGGAGCCATGGTCGGCCCGATCTTGTCGATCCAGCCCGGCATGGGCGAACCGGTGCTGATCCTCACGCTGGTCGTGATCGTGATCGGCGGCATCGGTTCGATCCGTGGCGCGTTCTTCGGCGCCCTGATTGTCGGCATCGTCGACACGCTCGGGCGTGGCGTGCTGCCCGGCGTGCTGTTCAAGGTCTTCGACCCTTCCGTCGCGGCCGCGGCCGGTCCCGCGCTCGCTTCGGTGGGGGTGTATGTCTTGATGGCCGCCGTGCTCGCGCTCAAGCCTGCGGGCCTGTTTCCGGTGCGCTACTCATGAACACGCTCGCCGAGACGCCGAGCGCGTCGGCAACACCGCGCAGGACCCCGAGGCAGCTCGCGGCCATCGGTGTGATCGCCCTCTTCTCGCTGTTCCTAATGGCGATTCCGGTCTATTCGATGAACAGCGGCGACGCCTACGTGCTGACGATCGCGAGCCGGATCCTGGCCTACGCGCTCGCGGCCATCGGACTCAACATCGTTCTGGGCTATGGCGGCATGGTCAGCATGGGCCACGCGATGTACATCGGCCTTGGCGCATACACGGTGGTGCTGATGCACGCTGTCGGCGTCGACTCGGGTTGGCTGCAACTGCTGGCGATGGGCCTCGCTGTCGGGGTCATCGCGATCGTGGTCGGCTGGATCTCGCTGCGCACCCAGGGCATCGCGTTCATCATGATCACCCTCGCCTTCGCCCAGTTGTTCTTCTTCGTGTTCGTGAGCCTGAAGGCCTACGGCGGCGACGAAGGGATGACGCTGCAGCAGGCGAGCGACTTCGGTGCGCTCACGGGCAATCGAACCGCACTCTATTGCGCGCTGCTCGCGTGCGTGGGCGCTGCCCTGTACGGCACCTACAGGATGGCCGGCTCGCGATTCGGCCTGGTGTTGCGTGCCACGCGGATCAACGAGCGCCGCGTCAAGGCCGTGGGCATCCCGACACTCCCCTACCGCCTGGCGGCCTACGTGATTTCGGCTTGGGTCTGCGCGCTGGCGGGCTTCTTCCTCGCGAACCTGACCGGTTTCGTCTCGCCGGCCTATCTGGCGTGGTCGGTGTCGGGCGAGTTGATCGTGATGGTCGTGCTCGGCGGCGTCGGCACGGTGGTCGGACCGCTGGTCGGGGCGCTCGCTCTGCTGCTCTTCGAAGAGGCGCTCAAGGGCTGGACCGAATACTGGATGATGATCCTGGGGCCGTTGATCGTGCTGATGGTGCTGGTGTTTCGACGTGGCCTCTGGGGCCTGCTGTCCGCCCCGCATTCCGACAGTGACAACGCAGCGGAGGAAACCCCGTGACCCTCCTGTTGTCCCTGCGCGGGCTGGTCAAGCGCTACGGCGCGCTGGTGGTCACCGACGCGGTCGACCTGGACATTGCCGCGGGCGAGATCCACGCCGTGATCGGCCCCAACGGGGCCGGCAAGACCAGCCTGATCAATCAGATTTCGGGCGAGACACGCAGCGATTCGGGGCGTGTCCTGCTGAACGGCGAAGACGTGACGGATTGGCCGGTGCACGCGCGTGCGCGGGCGGGCTTGGGCCGTTCGTTTCAGATCACATCGATCATTCCCGAGTTCACGGTCCTCGAGAACGTGTTGCTGCCGGTGCAGGCTGTGCGCGGCCACAACTTCCGTTTCTGGAGGGCAGCAACTGCCACCGCCGAACTGGTGGATGCGGCGGATCGATTCCTGTCACTCGTCGGGCTGCTCGGTGTGCGTGAGCGCAGCGCAGGCGTGCTGTCCTACGGTCAGCAGCGCCAGCTCGAACTGGCGATGGCGCTGGCCCTGGCGCCGAAGGTGCTGCTGCTCGATGAACCCATGGCCGGACTCGGCCCGCGCGAGACTCACCAGATGGTCGAACTGCTGCACGGCTTGCGCCGGGACTACGCGATGTTGCTGGTCGAGCACGACATGCAAGCCGTGTTCAAGCTGGCCGACCGGCTGAGCGTGCTGGTGTACGGCAAGGTCGTCTTCTGCGGCTCCGCGGCCGAGGTGCGCGACAGCAGCATCGTCCGCGAAGCCTACCTCGGCGACGAGGAGATTCCGGCATGACCGCCGTGCCCGCGGCGCTGCTTGAAGTCAGCCAACTCGATGCCGGCTATGGCGCGAGCCAGGTGCTGTTCGGTATGTCCCTGGCGGTGCAGAGCGGGCGCTGTTCGACGCTGCTCGGGCGCAATGGCATGGGCAAGTCCACGACCATCAAGAGCATCATGGGTCTGATCAGGCCCATGCGCGGCGAGGTGCGCTGGAAGGGTAAGCCGGTGCAAGGGCAGCCCCCTTACGTCGTTGCGCGTTGCGGTCTCGGCCTCGTGCCGGAAGGCCGGCAGATATTCCCCAACCTGACGGTGCGCGAGAACCTGGTCGCGACGGCGACCCGCCGCCCTGGCGTGGCCCCGCCATGGACGCTGGCGCGGATCCATGCCCTGTTTCCGCGCCTTGCAGAACGTGGCGCGAACTTCGGCAACCAGTTGTCGGGCGGCGAGCAGCAGATGCTGGCGATCGGCCGCGCGCTGATGACGAACCCGGAGCTGCTGATCCTGGACGAGGCGACCGAAGGACTGTCGCCGCTGATCCGGCAGGAGATATGGGCCGCGTTGGCCCGGGTCAAGTCCGAAGGTACGTCGATTCTGATTGTCGACAAGAACATCGTGCCGCTGCTCGCTTTGGCCGATGATCACCACATAATCGAAAAGGGGCGCGTGGTCTGGCACGGCGACTCGCGGGCGCTGCGCAACGACCGTGCGACATGGTCGCGCTATCTCGGCGCGTAACGCCGCAAGCACCGAACCATCCGCCTTCCGGCGCCGACAAGAAAAGGCCATGAACGCACTCACGAGTCGTCCGTGAACGCACGCACCTACAAGCACTCCCGCCTGTCCCTGGCGCGATCGCTGAAGCTGGCGCAACTCGTCGTCTTCGAGAAAGTGGTCGAGGCCGGTTCGATCCTTGCCGCGTCGCGAGAGCTGGCCATGACGCAGCCGGCGGTGAGCAAGTCGATCCACGAACTCGAACGCCACCTCGACGCCCCATTGTTCGTGCGAGGCAAGCGCGGCGTGACGCTGACCGAGTTCGGTCAGAAGTTCGAGAGCGATGCGAAGTCGATGCTCGCGGAACTGCGCCGCATGGTCGACGGCCTCAACGCGTGGCAGACGGGCGCTGCCGGCCAGGTGGTCGTGGGCACCCTCATCACGGGCTCCGCGACGCTGCTTCCTGAAGCCATCACCCGGCTTCGCAAGGCCTCACCCGACGTACGGGTTGAAGTACGCGTCGGTCCGAACACCATCCTGTTCCCCGGCGTCGCACGCGGTGATCTGGACATCGTCGTCGGCTTCTTGCCGGCAGCTTTCGGGCCGCCCCTGCGCATGGAAGACAGCGCGCGACTGACCCACGTGAAGCTGTACGAAGAGGCGCTGTGCATCGTGATGGACAGACGTCAAGCCCTTGCACAGCGGCGCAAGCTCAGTCTGCGCGAATTGCATGGGATGGATTGGATACTGCCGACATCCGACTCGGTCGCCTACGCACCGGCCTGCGCGTTGTTCGACAAGGCGGGCCTTGCGATGCCGCAGCGAGTGGTGAACTCGGTGTCGGTATTGACGAACATCGGCTTGCTGACCCGGGGACCCATGATCGCGGTCATGCCTCGATCCGGCGCAGAGCCGTTCGTTCGCGCCGGCCTGCTGTCCTTTCTGAGACTCGGCCCTTTGGGAAGTATCGGCACCGTGGGCTACACGATTCGAACCGACCGAACGCCGAGCCCGTCGCTTCAGCGATTCATCCTCGCGCTGGAAGAAGCGTGTCCCGACCCGTCAGTCCTTCGGCTCGAGGAACCGGGTGGGCCTTTGGTGCAAGTGAAAGAGCGCCCGCAGAAGAAGAAAACCCTGCGTCGATAAGCTGTGAGCCAGAACATTCAGGAGCTTCCTTGACTCAATACTTCGGAATCGATTGGTTGGCAATGTGCTTCACACTCACCGCCATCTACTTTCTTGGGAACAAGAGCCGCAAGGGCTTCGTATTCATGATGCTCGGCAACATTTGCTGGTCAGCAACCGGCGTTTGGGCGCACAGCTACGCAATGGTCATTGCCAACGTTGGCTTTTTCTCGATGAATGTTCGCGGCTATATGAGGTGGTCGCCTGCGGAGTCGAAGTCACAATGAGACCTGGCCGCGCTAACCCACCTGAAGAGCACGGCTCAGGGCGACTGTGGCCCCTCGTCCACGAGTTCATGCGGCTGCAGCAGCGGCGGCAACTCCGCCTTCAGGAACTCGACGAGACGACGCACGGCGGGCGACATGCCGCTTCGGCTCGGAAACAGGATTGCCAATCGTCCGTGCCTGGGCCGCAGATCGGGAAGCACGGGCAACAGCGAGCCCGCGGCGAGTTCTGCCCGGCAGGCGTACAGCGGAAGCTCGCAGACCCCAAGGCCCGCCAGCGCCGCGCGCTTGAGCACGGACATGTTGTCGGTTTGCAAACGCACTGGCGGACGGTGCACTTGCACGGTGTTCGAAGAATCGGTGAGACGCCACGCGGGTTCCGGCTCATCCAGCGAGCGATACATCAACGCGTCGGCACGGGTCAGGTCGTGTGGCTGCGCGATCTGACCGACGGCCTCGAGATACTTCGGGCTGGCGAACAGGCCCCATCGAACCGAGCAGAAGCCTGCTTGAACAATCTCGGACGGTTCGGGTTCGGCTTTCATGCCGCGCACGGCCAGGTCGACATGTTCTTCCAGCAGGTCGATGAACCGGTTGGTCGCCTGCAGTGCCACCTGCACCTTGGGATTGTCCGCAAGGAATCGGGGCAGCACGTCCACCAGCAGCCAATCGGCCACTGCCACCGTCGCGCTCATGCGGATCGTGCCGATGGGCTCCGTCGTGCGCGTCTGCATCGCGAGGTGTGCCGACTGCGCCTGAGCCACCACCTTCGTGCAATGGTCGTAGAACTCGCGTCCAGCTTCGGTCATGTCGAGCCGCCGCGTGTTCCGCTGCAGCAGCCGAGTCCCGACGGACCGTTCCAGGTCGGCGATGTGCCGCGACAAGCGCGACTTCGGCACTCCGATGGCCGCCGCCGCCGCACTGAAGCTGCCTCTGTCGACGACGACGGTAAAGAAGTAGAGATCGTTCAGGTCGAACGGGAGTGGACTCAAGGCGAACTCCGCGGGTTGTCTTTCCTTCCCACCCACCGACGAATGCTATTGGATGGCGCCGAGGCGACGAGCACCTGCAGGCTGTTCCAGCAATGGAACGGACTGTCCCGCGGGAACCCCTTTCGACTGCCCGATCGAGCGGGCATGCTTGTCTGGAACTCAATCCAGCACAGATCGGAGCAGCACATGCAAGCGCCATTCGATGACATCTATCTTCCCTTGATCGACGGAAAGTTCGAGCCGCACTCGGGAGAGTGGTTTGATTCGACCAACCCGGCAACCGGCGCTCGCAACGCAAAGATTGCTCGCTGTGGAGCGACGCACATCGACTCGGCGGTGAAGGCCGCGCGCCGCGCGTTGCCCGGATGGCGCAATACGCCCGCCACGCAGCGGGCCGCGATGCTGAACAAGGTGGCGGACATGATCGAGGCCAACCTGGAGCGGTTTGCCATGATCGATGCGCTCGACATCGGCAGACGCATCTCCGAAACGCGTCTCGATCACCTGTTCGCCATCAGCCAGTATCGATACTTCGCGGCCGCGGTCATCACGATGGAAGACTTCGGTGGCCCGCTGGCCACCGGTCACTTCATCGCGATGCGTGAGCCCCTCGGCGTCATCGGGCAGATCATTCCCTGGAACGTGCCTGCGATCATGGCTTCGTTCAAGCTGGCCCCTGCATTGGCCACCGGAAATACCGTCGTCCTCAAGCCGGACGAGAACGCGTCCTTGTCGACCCTGGAGCTCGCCAAACACCTGGCGGCCATCTTCCCGCCGGGGGTCGTCAACGTCGTGCCAGGGTGCGGCGAAGAAGCCGGTGCCGCACTGACGGCCCACCCCGGTGTGTCCAAACTCGCGTTCACCGGCAGCAGCGAAGTGGGCCGATTGGTGGCGGCAGCCGGCGCGCAGCGGCTGGTCCCGGTGTCGCTGGAACTTGGCGGGAAGAGCCCGAACATAGTCTTCCCCGACATCGACAACATGGACGCGGTCGTCGACAACGTCGCATTTGCCGCCACGTTCTGCAACGGCCAATCGTGTCTCGCCGGCACGCGTTTGTTCGTGCATGACGACATCTACCAACCCTTCGTCGACAAGCTCGTGGCAGGCTTTCGCGGACTTCGATTGGGCTCCCCCACGGCCGAGAACACTCAGATCAGCTGCCTGGTCTCCGAGGAGCAAGGCAAGCGGGTGCTGAGCTACATCGACATCGGCAAGCGCGAAGGCGCGAAACTGCTCACGGGGGGACACCGCGCGCGCGTCGCCGGCAACGAAGCCGGCTACTTCATCGAGCCGACCATCTTCGAAGCCGAGAACAGCATGCGCATCGCGCAGGAAGAGATCTTCGGCCCGGTGCTGTCGCTGATTCGCTGGAACCAGGTCGACGACGTGATCAGGGAAGCGAACGACGTTCGTTACGGGCTCGCCGCGGGCATCTACACGTCGAATCTGAAGAATGCCTTGAGCACGGCGAAGCAGCTCGAGGCGGGCACCGTCTGGATCAACCAGTATGCGAATCTGTTCAGCGGCCTGCCCTTCGGCGGCTACAAGGACAGCGGCATCGGACGCGAGGTCTGTCGCGAGACGCTTCACATGTATACCCATTTGAAGGGCGTCACGATCGCCACCGAGGCACCCCCGCCCTGGTATCTCTGATTCGAGCGTTCGGAGAACGACATGACACTGGATGCATCCGCGATGTCGGAGCCGAAGTCTGGAGCTCCCCTGTTCATCGGCGAGCACTTTTTCGCGCACAGCTTTCGCACCAAGGCGTTCGGCGAACCGATGGGCCCTGTGCTCATGGTCGACCACTTCTGGATGCGCAAGCCGACCTTCGGCCTTCATCATCACGAGGGAATTTCGGCCGTCACGTATGTGTTCGAAGACTCCAGGAGCGCGCACATGAATGAAGATTCGATGGGACACAAGCTTCCCATCCAGCCTGGGGATCTGCATTGGATGATGGCAGGGCGCGGAGCCGAACACGACGAGAAGCCGGAAGGCGACGACGCTCTGGTTCACGCGCTGCAGATCTTTGTCGACCTGCCTGCCAGCCTGAAGAATGCAGCGCCCTACGCCGTTCATCTCGCGTCCGCCGACGTGCCGGAATACCGTCAGAAGGGCGTGCGCGTGCGCGTGCTGGGTGGGGATCTTCTCGGTGTGTCCTCGCCGATTCAGCTTCCGCAGCCGTTCTCGTTCTTCGACGGTCACGTGGATGTGAATGCAAGCGTCGAGCTGCCGATTCCCAAGGCCTGGGGCGGATGGTTCTATGCCGTGGACGGTGCGCTCCTGCTCGAAATTTCGGGCCACCGCCTGGTCTTAAAAAAAGGCTCGGCGGTCGCGCTGCGAGCGACCGCCGCCGAGGCAACGGCTCGGGTCGTTGGCCGCGAGAACGCGCATTTCGTCATGCTCGCTGGAGTCTCTTGAAACGAGGAGATCGCTGATCTCCTCGCTTCTTTGCTTCCTGAGGGGCTCAGTAGAGCAACCGGCCCGCATCGTCAACGACGCCAATGTCGACGAAGTCCAATCCGACGTGGGTATCGGGCCGAAAGTTCACAGCCAGGCCGCCCATGTCCAGGTTCAGGCGCTCCAGCGCCGAGCGGACCTCCTTGCCTGTTGCCTTGCTGCCGCCACCGGCGCGCACTGCCTCGACCAGCACGCGGGCCGCGATGTAGCCTTCGAGCGAGAACGAGGAAAGCTTGCGTTGCTCCGGGGGCATGGCCGCCATGTCGCGGCGGAACTCGCCCATCAACGGCATCTTGTTGGACAGTGGGTTCGGGAAGGCCTGCGAGATCGCGACTCCTCTGGCGTGGCGGCTGCCCGCAGCTTGGGCCAGGGAGGCGGGGTCCAGATAGGACACGCTGTACAGCGGCAGTTCGATACCCTTCTGACGAAGCGCAGCGACAGTGGCGCCAGCCGCCTCCGCCGGCATGAACATGATGGCGGATTGCGCGTTGGCCTCGAGCAGTTTGCGCAGCATCGAGTCGGCAATGGGCTGGTTGGGCTCGACCCGGCCCTCGAACACCAGCGAGCCACCGGCCGCGCCGAGTTCCCGCTTGACGATGGGGACCGCGCCTTCACCAGCGGGGTCGCCGAAGTAGAGGACGGCCACCCTGCGGTTGCCGATCGTCACCAAATGCCGGGCGATCTTGGTGATCTCGAACTCGTCACCTCTGCGCAGGTGAAAGACGTAGGGGCGGACGGGGCGGCGGAACGGGTCGACGGCCGGCAAGGTGCCCAACAGCGGGATGTGCAGCCGGTCCAGCGTGCCCTGCTCCAGCAGGCGGGCGATGCTGCCCGGGCCCACCTGATACAGGAACGCGACCGGCGCATATTTCGCCGCGATCGACTCGTACAGCGCGACCGTCTGTTCGGGGTTCCCGCCGTCGTCCTGGACGATGAACCGTATCCGTTGGCCATCGACGCCACCGCGTGAATTGACGGCCTGGAAGTACGCCTGTGCGCCGAGCGTGAGTTGCGTCGTGTAGAAGCCGAGGAAGCCCTGCTGAGGCGACACCTGGGCAATCACGATGTCGGCCCGGGCGCCGACCGCGCTGAAGACGCAAAGAGCGCAGAAGACCCAGCGAAGCATTTTGTTCATGAGGACTCCAGAAGAAAATACGGGCCTGTCATGCCGCCGCAGCGGACTCGACCGGGAAGTACGCTTGGTGCAGGATCTGCGGATTGCTGCGAAGAGTGGCCGGCGGGCCGTCATACGAGACATCGCCACGCGACATCACGTAGACGTGATCGGCGAGCGCGAGCGAGAGAGTGGTGAACTGCTCGATAAGCAACACGCCGACGCCTGAAGCCGCGATCCGTTTGATGATGGGCACGAGGCGCATCACGACGGCGGGAGCCAGGCCAAACGACAGCTCGTCGATGATGAGAAACCTCGGCGAATCGATCATCGCCTGGGCCAGTGCGACCATCTGCTGCTGCCCGCCGGAGAGGTCGCCCGCCCTGGCCCGCAGCCGCTCCGACAATTCAGGAAACGCGGTGAGCTGGTCCTTGATCCTGCTGTCCAGTTCAGCCTCGGGCAAGGCACTCCCGGCTGCCCGCAGGTTGTCGAGCACGCTCAGTTCCCGCAACACTTGATGCCCTTCCGCAACCGTGGCCAGGCCGAGCCGCCGGATGGCGTCCGCGCCCATCCCCAGGATGTTGCGGCCGTCGAGCAAGATTTCGCCCGCTGCTGGCCGGATCACACCCGAGAGCGCGAGCACCGTGCTGGTCTTGCCGGCCCCGTTCGCGCCCATCAGCGCCGTGATCGAAGCGGGTCGAATGCGCAGGTCGATCCCGTCGACAACCACCTTGCTGCCCCTGACGACCACGAGCCGGCGGATCTCGAGGTCCGCGTTGATGGCAACACTGTTCACAGGGCAGCCTCCAGGGATTTTTCAAGCTGATCGGGCGACTCGCCCAGATAGGCGCGCCGCACCTCCGGCAGCTCCAGCACTTGCTTCGTAGGACCGTGGGCCAGCAGCTTTCCGAAGTCGAGCACCATGGTCGCGTGGCAGCACGCGGCAATCAACCCAACGTCATGGTCGACCAGCAGAACCTGGGCACCGCAAAAGGCCGGCAGGCCCACAATGAGTTTCTGCAAGTGCACCGATTCCGATTCGGACAGTCCGGCGCCCGGTTCGTCCATCATCACCAGAGTCGGCCGCCCGACCACCGTCCTTGCGATCTCGGCCAAGTGGCGTTCATAGGTGGTCAGGTGGTCGCCCCGGCGACCCGCTCGGTGGGAAAGACCGACGTATTCGAGCGCGCGTGCAACGCTGGCCTGCGCGGGTTCCTCATGCGCGGCATGGTCGGCTATCGCGCGTACGTTGTCCCAGAGTGTCAGGTCTTCAGCGACCTGGTCGGTCTGGAACGTTCGGCGCAGTCCCAGCTGCGCCCGGCGATGAGGCGAGATGCCCAGCAGCTCTTTGCCGCCGACTTTCACCGAGCCGCGTGTGGGCGTGACGAAGCCGCTGAACACATTGAGCAGCGTGGTCTTGCCCGCGCCGTTGGGGCCGATCAGTCCCACGATCGGTGCGTCCAGCGTGACTGTCAGGCCGTCGATGGGCTTGACGCCGCCAAACTGCACCGAGAGATCGTTGATTTCAACCATGGCAATTCCTCGCTCAGGCCGCCGAATTGCTGGGGAACCGGACGTCGATGAATTCGCACAGGCGCGTGAGGTAGGGGATGTGCCACTGCTCAAAACAAGCTTTCAGCACCATGGCCAGCCAGGCCGTGCCACAAGCCACAACAAACTGCAGGTCAAACACGCCCCAAGCCACCCAAGCAATGAACGTCCCGACGAACACCCAGTTGAGGAACCGGTTGAAGAATCGCGGGTTGGGCGCGCGCGGTGCCTTCGCCATCAAGGCAAGGACACGAGCAGCGACGTCTTGCAAGTGGAAAAAACCCAGCAGCGCCCAAGCCACCCCGGGAACGGCAATGCGTAGGAGCAGCGCAACCAGGGCGATGCCGAGGGCAGCCCAGAATCCCGCGAGATCGAGCAGCGAGACAAGTGCGGCCACGCCAAGCGCGATCGCGGCCCAGGTGAGTACGCCTTCGACGATGGCTCTGACACTCATCGTCTTGTAGACATCCGCCATCTGCCCAGCGATGCCTTTGCGCCCTTGAACCAGCGAGACGATGAGCGCGAACCCGAAGAAGACGTTCGCCAGATTGCCATCCACGCCGCTGTCGGTGAGCAGGGCCGGCATCGCCCGCATTAGCAGGGCAGCAAGGAGAGCTCCCACCCAGTGGTACGCACCCCCGACCACCGTCAAGGCGAAAAGCAGGATGGACTGGGCCACCGGAAAGCCCGTGTTGTCGAGCTGGCCGTTGCTGCCCGCGAGAAGGCCGCCGGAAATCCCGGCGAGGAAGCCCGCCACACCGAACGCCCAAGCCTTGTAGGCGACGACGTTCACACCGGCAGCGGTTGCCGCGGCTTCGCCCTTGCGGATCAAGGCCCAGGCACGCCCCGGCATCGAAGCCCGATGCCATTCGATGAGCGCCAAGCCAGCCGCGACGATGACCAGGACGTAGCGCAAATAAGCCGTGTCGTCCTGGGCGATCCAGGGCCGCTCGATGAGCGCACGCTGGCCGTTGACGATCTTGCCAAGCCATCCTGGCCCGCCGTCGGGAAAGCCCGTGACGTTGACGACCACCTGGAAGGCCGCCGCGACCATCAGCGAGACAAGTGCGAGGTAAAGGCCGCGCATGCGCAGGGCGGGCAAGCCTGTGACGAGACCGAAAATCGAGGCAGCGCAGCCTCCCGCGAGCAGGGCCAGCTCGAAAGGCACACCCCAGCCATGCATCAGGCGCAGGGTGAACCATCCGCCCACACCGGCAATCGCAAACTGGCACAGCGACACCATGCCCAGCTGCCCGAAGAGCAGCGCAACACTCGCGCTCGCGAGCGTCAGGCAGGCGACCGAGGTGAAGGTCTTGGTCCAGTAGGCGTTCAAAAGAAGCGGGCCGATGAGAGCCAACACCAGGAACACCGCCAATACAGGAAGACAGCGATGCAACGCTCCGCCGGGGTCGGCCTCGGCCTTGTCGATAGTGTGGTTTGCCATGTCGAAACGCCGCCTACTGCAGGTGGCTGTTGTCCCTCGAAAGGCCGATGCCGCCGCGCTGCAGCCAGAGAATCACCGTGATCGCCACGATGAAGGCGGCCGAAGTTCCCAGCTTTGCCGAGACGGGGTGCAAAGCGGCGAGTGCTTCAATGACTCCGATCACCAGGCCGCCCGCTACCGTTGCCCACAGCGATGCCAGCCTTCCGACGATCGCCGCTGCCAAACCCGGGATAACGAGAAAAGTCAGGACGGCCGGATTCAGCTTGATCATGTTGCCCAAGAAAATGCCCGAGATGCCCGCAAACACCCCGGTGATCGCCCAGGCCCAGGCATCGACGCGCGCAATGCGAATGCCGAGCAGGCTGCTCAGCGTGCGGTCACTTTGCAGGGCGCGCATCCCCAGCCCCAGACGAGTGCGCGTCAGCAGGAGCGCCATGCCGACGGTCATGCTCAGGGCGACGCCGAGCGCCAACAGGCGCGTGTAGTTGATGACCCGGCGCCCATTGAACTCGATGCCACCCGTATCGGTTGGCAGCGTGAGCCGCCGCGGCGCATCGCCCCAATACCATTGGGCGAGCCCCATGATCATCAAGGCAAAGCCCAAGGTGGCCACGGCCCGCACGATGCGGTCCTGGTGCGTCAATAAAGGTGCGATGAAGCGGCCGTACAGGAAAGACAGGAGCGTGGCCGTGACTATGGCGGCCAGCCAGCCGAGCCACTCTGCATAGCCGGCGTCCACAATCTCCCAGCAGACCATGGCTCCCAGTCCGCCCAGGGCGCCGTAAGCGAAGTTGACCACGCCCGACGCCCGGTAGAGCGCCACCAGGCCGACGCCTGACAGCGCGTAGACCGCGCCAATCCCCAGGCCCACGGCAATGAATGGCAATAGCTGCTCCATCGCTTTGATCGCCCGCCGTTAGTTGACGGACGCGCCGGACGCTTCTGTCTTCAAGATATCCGCCAGCTCGGCATCCTTCGCGTCGAAGCAGCTCGTAATGGTCTTGAAGCCGGTAGCCGTGATGACGGCCATGCGACCGGTGTGATTGGCGTTGTGCCGATCACCGTTGCCGAAGTACCAGGGCCCGCAAAGCATGTCGGTGCGCAGGTTCTTGATGCCCTTGATGGCAGCGCTCGCGCTCTTGCGATCGACGGGTCCCTTGACTGACAGCAAGGCCTGGGTCGTGGCGCGCGCGGCCAGGTGGCCTGCCTGCGAGAAGGTGTCGATAGGATCCTTCTTGTCGCCGTATTTGACCATGATGGCCTTCCAGTTCTTGGTATCCGGGCCGTCGTTGTCGATCGGCTGCAGCTCCATGTGCACATAGACCCTGTCCGCCCAATACTTGCCAAGCACCTTGGGCATGTCGACGTGGTACGCCGGCGTCCCCAGGGCCCACTTGTACGTCTTGGCCAGGTCTTGCTGCTCAGCCGCGGCGAGGATTGGCAGCATCATGCCGCGCGGCATGCCCAGAACCACACCGTCAGGCTGCGTGCCCACGATCTGCAGCGCGATCGCGTTGCCGTCGAGCGCACCCGGATCGAACAACACGCTCTTGACGGCCACGCCTGCCGCCTTGCCCCAGGCCTCGACGCCACCGCAGACCCAGTCGCCAAAACCGGGAATGCCCGGTGCCACACAGGTGATGCTCTTCAGCTTGAATGTTTCGGCGATGTACTGCGCGGCAGACGTCACCGACAGCCGCGGTCCCTGGTTGAAGGGGGCGTAGTTCTTTGCGAAGAAGCAGGCGCGCGGCACTCCGGTGCCGGCGACCACGGACACGCCTTCCTGTTCGTACAGCTTGGTGTTGGCGCCACACTCGACGAAGCTGGTGGAGCCGACCATCGCCACAACCTGCTTGTCTTTCACCAGCTTGGATGCAACCTGGGCGGCCGTTTCCGGGTTCCAGGCATCGTCCGCAACCGTGTACTCGATGGGTTGCCCATTGATGCCGCCATTGGCATTGACGCACTTGAAATACGCAGCGGCTGCGCGTGCCGCCGAGCTGAAGTCTTCAGGCCCGGTCTTGCCGACCACGGCTCCCAGCTGGATCGGAGTGCCTGTTGCGGGCTTCCCATTGCCCAGCCCGCAGGTATCCGCCGCGTGCGCTTGCCACGATGTGCAAAGCGCGAGAGCAGCCAGGGCTCTCAGCATGTTCCATTTCAGTTTCACGACCTGTCTCCTAGATGAATGAGGGGAACCGCCTGCAAGACTTGCGGTGGCCGCGAAGATAGAGGCTGCCCGGCGCGATGGTCAATGTCGTTTCCCGATGCAGGACGTGAATTGGATTCACATTGGGTTTCAGCGCGAACTCGTGGACGTTAGTGTGCATTATTGGTTAGCTGATTACGCTATTCAACTAGCGCTTTCACCTAAGCTTTCGTTGGCATGAAGAGACCAAGGATGCGAGTTTGCGTGCAAGAATCGAGGCGCTTGGCCCTCGGCCGCAACATCGATGTCATGGAATTCAACCAGCTTCGGGCACTGAAGGCGATCGCGGACACGGGCAGTTTCGGCGAGGCGGCCGAACAGCTCGGTTTCACGCGGTCGGCGCTGAGCCACCAGGTGCGCAATCTCGAGGAAGAGCTCGACGAAACTCTGTTGATTCGCGCACGACCCAAAGTCTATCCATCGCCTGCCGGGTTGGCTGTGCTGGCGTCGGCGCAGAAGATTCTGGCCGAGATGATGGCGCTCGAAGCCCGTTTCGCCACTGCCAAGAAGGGCCCTGTCACAGGGACCTTGCGCATCGCGGCGACCACCTTGTCCATCGTCTACGTACTGGGCGATCTGTGCGAGGCGTTCATCGAAAAGTATCCCGGCATCGAAGTGGTGTTCAATGCGACCGAGACGGCTGATGCCGCGGTGCGGCGGGTATTGACCGGCGCCGCCGACGTTGCCTTTGGCCCGCTCACCGGCGGCAACGACCAGTTGATCCAGATCGTGCTCGGCCATACCGAGCACGCGTTCATCGTCAAGAACGGTCACCCGTTGTCGAGCCAGGACACTGTCACCGCCGCCCAGCTGCGCGAATACCCGGTTGTTCTTTTCCAACCGGGCAGCGGTACGCGCGCAATGACCGACGAGTTGTTCCTGCAGGACGGCGGCAACCCCCCCATCCTGACCGAATCGAACGACGCGCAATTCATCAAGCGCATGGTTGCCATCGGCTCCGGCAGCGCGCTGATCCCGGTTTACGCGCTCGCAGGCGAGGTGATGGCGCGGCGCTTGCATCTGCTGCGGTTTGCAGACCGCCCGCTGATGGTCGCCATCGGGATGGTGCACAAGAAAAATGTGCGGATGAACTCGATCGAGCTGTTCAAGTCGCTGTGCCTGGACCTGCGCGGCCCGTCCCCGGTCACGATCTCGATCGAGAACGCGCACATCGCGCCGTTCTCCAGGAACGGGCGGTCGCTTTGATCGATTCTTGGCTCACGCGCTGAGCGCTGGTCCAACCTCACCCCGCTGGGCCTCACCGAGCTCGAAGCTCAGCAGCACTAAGACGTGCGCGCTGGTGACCTTGTCCTGCCTGTGCACCAATTTGTTCACGCTGGTCAAGCCAATGAATGATTATGTGGAAATGCTAGTTGACGAACTTAGTTAGCTAACCAATACTGCATTCCAACGTCCACGAGTTCGTACAGCAGAAGCGCGATAAATCGAGCATTCCCCGATCGGACAAGCGCTGAAACCCCGCGTGAATCCAATTCACGTCCTGCGTCGGGAAACGACGTTGACCATCGGGCCGGGCAGCCCCTATCTTCCCGGCCACCGCAAGGCCTCGCAGCCGGTTCTCGGACCTGAGCGTTGACAGGCGGTCTTTCATTGTGCGGGCCGAGGGCCGCGCTAGAACACTTGGGACTACGTAATGGCAGAGAGGTCTTTCAAGCAAGAAGTCCAGAAGCTGCGCCTCGGCGCAGGCGAGGAATTCGAAGGCGAGGGCATTCTCGCGGTGACGAAGGCGCTGCTGCAATCCGGCGTCGCCTATGTCGGCGGCTACCAGGGGTCGCCGGTCTCGCACTTGATGGACGTACTGGCGGACGCCAGCGACATCATGGAAGAGCTGGGCGTGCACTTCGAGAGCAGCGCAAGCGAGGCCACGGCAGCGGCCATGCTGGGCGCGTCGGTCCACTACCCGTTGCGCGGTGCGATCACGTTCAAGTCAACGGTCGGCACCAACGTCGCGTCCGACGCGTTGTCGAACCTCGCATCCGGTGGCGTCACCGGCGGCGCGCTGGTCATTCTCGGCGAAGACTACGGCGAGGGCTCGAGCATCATCCAGGAACGCTCGCATGCGTTCGCGATGAAATCGCAAATCTGGCTGCTCGACCCACGTCCGAACCAGACGTCGCTGGTCAATGCGGTGGAAAAAGGCTTCGAGCTCTCCGAAGCCAGCAAGACGCCCGTCATGCTGACCTTGCGCGTGCGCACCTGCCATGCCCACGGCCGCTTTGCCACTGCCGACAACAAGCGCCCCTCCTTCACGTTGAAGAACGCGATCGAAGACCCCCGGCGCGACGTGAGCCGGATGGCGCTCGCCCCCGCCACCTTCGTCCACGAGCATGAGAAGGTCGCCCAGCGCTGGCCGGCTGCCGAGAAGTTCATCCGCGAAAACCACTTGAACGAGTTCTTCGGCGGCAACGCCGGCGACGTCGGCATCGTGGTGCAGGGAGGCCTCTACAACACGCTGATGCGGGCGCTCGAGTTAATGGGGCTGGCCGACATCTACGGCAATACCGAGCTGCCGATCTACGTGATGAACGTCGTCTATCCGGTGCTCGACGACGAGGTGCTGGCGTTTTGCGAAGGCAAGCGTGCGGTCCTGATGATGGAGGAAGGGCAACCCGAATTCATCGAACAGACCCTGCATACGATCCTGCGCCGAGCCGACGTGTCCACCGCTGTCCATGGCAAGGACATGCTGCCGCGGGCAGGCGAATACACCACGCTGGTCATGCTCAAGGGGCTGCGCCGCTTCTTCGCGCGGCACGCCCCCGCGCGGGCTGACGTGCAGCCGCTGCCCGAAGGGGTGACGCGGATGCTCGCGCCCAAGACGATTCCGGTGGTGCCTTCGATGCCCGGCGTGGCGCTGCAGGACGTGAACGACGTGTTGCCGCGTCCGCCGTCGTTCTGCACCGGCTGCCCGGAGCGGCCGATCTTCACGGCGATGAAACTGGTCGAGAAGGACATCGGCAAACACTACGTCAGCGCCGACATCGGCTGCCACCAGTTCGCCGCGCTCGCGCCCTTCAACATCGGCGCCACTTCGATGGGCTACGGGCTGGGTGCGGCGGGCTCCGCGGCGCTCAACAGCACCGCGACCCTCAAGCGAACCGTCAGCGTGATGGGCGATGGCGGCTTCTGGCACAACGGCCTGACCTCCGGCGTCGGCAACGCGGTGTTCAACAAGAGCAACAACGTCATCGTCATCGTCGACAACGGATACGCCGCGGCCACCGGCGGCCAGGACATCCTGTCATCCAGGGCCGCGAATGAAAAGCGCGTGACCGCCCTTCCCATCGAAGCCGCCGTGCGCGGCGTCGGCGTCAAGTGGGTGAGGACCGTCCGCAACACCTACGACTTGAAGAGCATGAAGTCGGCCATGCGCGACGCGCTGACCTCGACCGAGCCCGGCCCGAAAGTCGTCATCGCCCAGTCGGAATGCATGCTCAACAAGCAGCGGCGCATCAAACCGATGCTGCGCAACTGGATCAAGCAGGGCAAGCGTGTCGTCACCGAACGCTTCGGCATCGATTCGGACACCTGCACCGGCGACCACTCCTGCATCCGGCTATCGGGCTGCCCTTCGCTGTCGATCAAGGAGAACCCCGACCCCTTGCGGCGCGACCCGGTCGCAACCGTGCTGCCGAGCTGCGTCGGCTGCGGCTTGTGCGGCGAGGTGTCGCAAGCGGCGGTGCTGTGCCCGTCTTTCTATCGCACCGATGTCATCAGCAATCCGTCGCTGCGTGACACCTTTAGCGACCGCATCGCGCGCTTCGTCATCGATTTCTTGCAACGCCGTCTGGTGTCGCAGGAGTACCGCTATGCCGCATAAGGCGACGGTTCGTCCGATCAAGATTGCGATTCTCGCCATGGGCGGCGAAGGCGGCGGCGTGCTGGCCGAATGGATCGTCAGCGCCGCGGAGCACGAAGGCTACTTCGCCCAGTCGACTTCGGTGCCCGGCGTTGCCCAGCGTACCGGCGCGACGATCTACTACGTCGAGATCCTGCCGGTCGCCCGCGGCGGCCCACAAACGCCGGTGTTCGGCCTGATGCCCACCCCCGGCGACGTCGACATCGTCCTGGCGTCGGAACTGATGGAGTGCGCCCGCGCCATTCAGCGCGGCCTGGTGACTCCCGACAAGACGCTGTTGATCTCGTCGTCGCACCGCGTCTACGCCCTGACCGAGAAAATGGCGATGGCCGATGGGCGGGTCGAATCGAAGACCTTCCTGGAGGCCGGCGCGAGCGCCGCGAAGACCTTTGTCTGCCGCGACTTTGCTGCGCTTGCCGAACAAAATGGCAGCGTCATCAGCGCCACCTTGTTCGGTGCGCTGGCCGCAGCGAATGTCATGCCGTGGGGACGCGGCGTGTTCGAAGAGGCGATCACGCGCGGCGGTGTCGGCGTCGCTGCCAGCCTCAAGGCGTTCAATGCCGGCGTCGTGGCCTTCCATGCTCCGATGGACGGCGCAGCAAAAACGCCATCGAAAGAGCCCCGGCTCGACCCGCGATTGACCAGCCTGGGAACGAGAGTCGAGCAGGACTTCCCGGCCGAAGCGGGGGCTGTGCTTCGTGCCGGCGTGTCGCGTGCCGCGGACTACCAGGGCCTTGCTTACGCCAAGACCTATCTGGACCGGCTCGAGGCCATCCGCGATGCGGATGGCGCCTTCGGCGATGGCAGCCACCTCCTCTTGCGCGAAACCGCCCGCTACCTGGCGCTGTGGATGAGCTACGAGGACACGGTGCGGGTTGCCGAACTGAAGATTCGCAAAGTCCGCTTCGATCGGGTTCACAAGGAAGTCGGCGCCGACAACGGTCTGATCGTCCGCATCAATGAGTTCTTTCATCCGCGGGTCGATGAAATCGCGGACACGATGCCGGCGTTCATGGGGCGCTGGCTGCTGCGCTCCGGCTGGCCCAAGTCCATCGTGGGCCACTTCACCAAGTCGGGACGCGTCATCCGCACGTCGTCGCTGCGCGGCTACCTGCTGTTGTACGGCGTGGCCTTGTTGAAGGGGCTGCGTCCGCGTTCGCTGCGCTTCGAGCGCGAGACCGCCGAACTCACGAAATGGCTGAAGCTCATCCAGGATGCGGCCCGCACGAACTACGCGCTGGCGTGCGAATTGGCGGAGTGCCAGCGCCTGGTCAAGGGATACGGCGACACGCACGCCCGGGGCATGCGCAGCTATACCGGCATCATCGAGCTGCTCCCGTCGCTGCAAGGCAGCGGCGCAGCCACCACGGTCAAGCGGCTTCGCGAAGCCGCACTCGCTGACGAAAGCGGCGACCAGTTGCACGGCCAACTGGCTGGGTTGCGTCAAGCGTCGAGTGCGCCTCGAGCGGCCTCGGCCTGAACCGCAAGGAACCGCCGAATGAGCCTGCCCCATCTCATGCCGCTCGAGATCGGATTCAAGCACTGCGATCCCGCCGGCATCGTGTTCTACCCGCGCTATGTCGAGATGTTGAGCGACACCGTGGAGCACTGGTTCAAGCATGGCTTGTCCACTGCGTTCGACGTGCTGCACGGTGAACGCCAGATCTCGATTCCGATCATCAACCTCCAGTGTGATTTCCTGGCACCCAGCCGCCTGGGCGAAACGCTGGTGGCGGAACTGGAAGTCGAGCGGGCAGGACGCTCGTCGCTCACAGCGCTGATCAAGCTATCGAGCGCCAACGCGGACAAGGTGCTCAAGATGACGGCCCGGCTGGTGCTTGTGTTTGTCAATGGCAAGACGATGGTGCCGATGGAAATTCCGGCGGATCTGCGAGCCGCGATGCAACGCTTTGCGTGCGTGCAGGCGTGAACCCATGAAAGGACTGCGATGAAGGGCTTGAGAGACAAGGTGGCGATCGTCACGGGTGGGGCGACGATCATCGGCGCCGGCGTGGTCGAGACCTTGCGCGAGTGTGGCGTGCGCGTGGCCGTCTTCGACATCGACGTGGCGGGGGGCGAGCGCGTCGCCGCCTCCGGCCTGGCGGGCAGCACGCGTTTCTGGCCGGTGGACATCAGCGACGATGCCCAGTTGGCCGACGGGATCGCGCATGTCGTCGCGACCTTCGGGCGCGTCGACTTCCTCGTCAACCTGGCCTGCACCTATCTCGACAACGGCGCGCAATCGCCACGCTCGGAATGGCAAAAGGCGCTCGACGTGAACGTGATCAGCGCGGTGATGGCGGCGCGCGCGGTGCGCGAAGAAATGCTCAAGGCGGGCGGCGGCGCGATCGTCAACTTCACCAGCATCTCGACCAAGGTCGCGCAGACGGGCCGCTGGCTGTACCCGGTCTCCAAGGCGGCGCTGGTCCAGGTCACGCGCAATCTCGCGATGGACTTCGCGCCGGACAAGATTCGAGTCAACTCGGTCTCGCCGGGGTGGACCTGGTCGCGCGTGATGGACGAGCTGACCCAGGGCGATCGCGCGAAGACCGATCGTGTCGCATCGGCCTACCACCTGCTGGGCCGCGTGGCGGACCCGCAAGAGGTGGCGCAGGTGGTGGCATTTCTGCTGTCGGACCACGCCAGCTTCGTGACCGGGGCCGATTACGCCGTCGATGGCGGCTACTCGGCCATGGGGCCGGAGCAGGCGGTGCCCGCCATTCCCCGCCTGATGGAGCCGGCGCCGCCCGCCACGGGCTGATCAGCGGCGCTCGACTCTGAAAACCTCGCAACACCATTGAAAGGATTCTCCATGCGCAAGATCGCAATCGTCGGAGGCGGCCAGGCCGGCCTGCCGCTGGCCCTCAGCCTGCTGTCCAAGGGCTACCAGGTCACCGTCTACACCAACCGCACGCCGGACGACGTGCGCTCGGGCAAGGTGATGTCCAGCCAGTGCATGTTCGGTGAGTCGCTGAAGATCGAGCGCGACCTCGGGCTGAACCAATGGGAGGCCGAGTGCCCACCGATCGAGGGCATCAGCCTGGCCGTCCCGCACCCTGAGTTGCCCGGCCAGAAGGTTATTGACTGGGCGGCGCGCCTGCACCGCCCGGCGCAGGCGGTGGACCAGCGCGTGAAGATGCCGGTGTGGATGAACATGGTGGAGCAACGCGGCGGTCGGCTGGTGATCCAGGACGCGGGCGTTGCAGAGTTGGAAGTGCTCACCGCAGAAAACGATCTGGTGGTGTTGGCCGCCGGCAAGGGCGAGGTGGTCAAGCTGTTCGAGCGCGACGCGCTTCGCTCGACGTTCGACAAGCCGCAGCGCGCGCTGGCCCTCACCTATGTGACTGGCCTCGTGCCGTCGCCCGATTTCTCGCGCGTGACCTTCAACCTCATCCCCGGCGTCGGCGAGTACTTCGTGTTTCCCTCGCTGACCACGAGCGGGCCGTGCGAGATCATGGTGTTCGAAGGTGTACCGGGTGGGCCGCTCGACTGCTGGCGCGACGTGAAAACGCCTCAGGAGCATCTGGCGCAGAGCAAGAAGATCCTCGACACCTTCCTGCCCTGGGAGGCGAGTCGTGCGCGCAAGGTGGAGCTCACGGATGCCAATGGCGTGCTCGCCGGCTCGTTCGCACCCACAGTGCGCAAGCCGATGCTGACACTGCCTTCCGGGCGCCTGGTGTTCGGGCTGGCCGATGTGGTGGTGGTGAACGATCCCATCACCGGCCAGGGCTCGAACAACGCCACCAAGGCCAGCAAGGTCTACCTCGACGCGATCGTTGCGCGAGGCGAGCAGGCTTTCACGCGCGAGTGGATGCAAGCCACTTTCGAGAAGTCATGGAACTACGCGCAGTGGGTGACGGCCTGGACCAACACCCTGCTCGGCGCGCCGCCGCCGCACATCCTGAACTTGCTGGGGGCCGCCGGCCAGATGCCGGCGCTGGCCAGCGCCATCGCCAACAACTTCGACAACCCGCCCGACTTTTTCCCGTGGTGGGTCGATCCCGCAGCTTGCGAGGCGTTCATTCAGTCGAAGGCCAGCGCTGCTGCCGTGGCTTGAGCCGGACACACCATGTCTGCCAATGCCTGCCGCTCCGTCGAGCCGATGACCAAGAACCAGCCCCCGCGGCCTGCCGCACCCGAGTCGCCCGAACCTGCCGAGTGGGGCCTTTCCGCGTTCGAAGCCAAGGCGCTGCGCGGCGTACTGGGACAGTACCCCACCGGGGTGGCGATTGTCACCACCCGCCTTGCCGACGGGCAAGGCGTGGGCTTGACGATCAACTCCTTTGCATCGTTGTCCCTGTCGCCGCCCATGGTGCTGTGGAGCCTGGTCGACACGTCGCCCAGCCTCACGGCCTTCAGCGAATGCAGTCACTTTGCGATCAGCATTCTGGCCCGCCAGCACCAGGACCTGGCCTTGCGATTCGCCCGGCCGGCGCCGGACAAGTTCGCCGGCGCGCCCATCATCGACACGCCCGAAGGCATGCCTGCCATCCAGGGCGCGCTGGCCACCCTGGTCTGCAGGCCTGAGCAACGCGTCGTCGCCGGCGACCACGTTCTGTTCATCGGACGTGTCGTCCGCGTGCACCGGCTGGACGCAGCACCGCTGGTGTTCCACGCCGGTCAATTCACGTCGTTGCTCGGGAACGACTGACGGCTTCTGCCCGCCGCGAAGTGGCCTTCTTCAACAACTCGTATATCGCTCGGAGTCAACGTGAACCCATTACACAAAATTCGTCACATTCTTGCTGCGACCGCGGTCGGCATGGTCGGCGTCGCCGCACACGCCACTGAAGGTGGCCTGCCCATCTACCCGGATGGACTCGAGAACTTCATCTCGGGTGCCCTGCCGCCCCCGGGCGTGCATTTCCTCCTCTATGGCGGCGTAGTCAACTACGACAAGCTTCGCGACAACAATGGCAACGAATTCATTCCCGGCCCCCCCGGCTCGGCGTCCTTCAAAGCGAGGGCCTATGTCGTCGCCCCGCGCGCGGTCTGGGTGACTGGTACCCAGCTCCTGGGCGGCCAGTTGGCGTTCCACGCGGTCGCGCCGCTGCTGAACGTCAAGGTCGACGTGGCTGGCCTCTCGGGCAAGAGCTCGGGCCTGGGCGACATGACGGTCGGCGCTGCGCTGGGCTACCACGCATCGCAGAGCCTGCACTACGTGGCCGCCGTGGACGTCTTTCTGCCGACCGGCAAGTACAACAAGAACGAATTGGTCAACCTGGGCAAAAACTACGTGACCGTGCAGCCGGTCTTTGCGATCAGCCAGATCGATCCGGCCGGCCTGAATGTCGACATGAAGCTCATGTATGACATCAACATGAACAACAGCGACACGAACTTCAAGTCGGGGCAAGCGCTCCACGCGGACTATGCCATCGGCTGGGGTTTCGGCGCCTGGGCTGCCGGTGTGGGCGGCTACGCCTTCATCCAGACCACGAGTGACACCGGTCTGGGCGCGACCACCCCCGGTCCGGGCGCGTCCAGCGGCAAGGGACGTGCATACGCAATCGGCCCGTCGGTGCGCTTCTTCGACGGCAAGGGCGTGCTGGTCACGGCCAAGCTGCAGAAGGAATTCAACGTGCGCAATCGGCCCGAGGGGACGCAGTTCTTCGTCAAGGCCACCATGCCCTTCTGATAGCCCGGCCCATGCGGCGAGTGCGTGTGGGCCGCTCTTCAGCGATGCCGACGAGAGGGTCCAAGACATGAGTCAAGCTCGCACAGCGACGCGCGATCCGGGTCCCCCTTCAAAAGGGTCTTCGATGAAGGTTGCGACAACGGGGCCCGCGCCCATCCCTGCGCGGGCTCCCGAGACCGAGTACGTCTTGAGTGCAAGCGAGATGCTGGTGTCGACCACCGATCTCGCCGGCATCGTGACCTACGCGAACGATGCCTTCATTCGCGTCAGCGGCTTCGACGTGTCGGAGGTGCTGGGTCATCCGAGAAAGATGCTCCGGCACCCCGCCATGCCGGACCATGCGTTCGATGACATGTGGCGCACCTTGCGTGCGGGCCGCGCCTGGAATGCGCTGGTGAAGAACCGCAGCAAGAAAGGCGAGCTCTACTGGGTGGCAGCGAACGTCACGCCGATCATGCGCGACGGAAAGCCCACCAGTTTCCTGTCCGTGTGGACCCGGCCCGGCGACGAGGCCAAGGCCGAGGCCGAGAGGGTGTATTCGGCTCGCAAGCCGGACGGCTCCCACGTCTACGAGCTGCGTGAGGGCGTGCCCTGTCGCGCGGGACGCGGCTGGGCGTGGCTGCGGCGCGCGGGGCGCCTTCGATCATCGGCGGCCGCGCACACGGTCGTGGCGATCACCGGCATCGGATTCGCCGCTTCCTGGTGGGTCGCGCAGCGTGTCGACGCGTGGCAGCTGGGGCTGGGTGCGGCGACTTGCACGGCGATGCTCGCATGGACCCTGTGGCAAGCACGACGCCATGCCGCCGCATTGGGAAACGTCGTCGAGTTGGCCGATAGTCTGGCCGCGGGAGATTTGGCCGAGCCCGTGGACGCAGTGGCGCAGGGCCGTGACTTCCGCAGGTTGACCGATGCGCTGGCGCAAGTTCGCGTCAACCTCAAGGCCACGGTGTCCGACATTCGAGACCATACCGACAAGGTGCGGGGGTCCTGCGGAGAACTCTCGCAGGGAACCGCGGAGCTGTCGACGCGCACCGAAGCAACAGCTGCTCATCTGGAGGAGGCATCGGCCGCCATGGCGCAGCTCAGCGCTTCGGTCGGCCAGAATGCCGAGAACGCGGTTCTTGCCAGCCGTGCCTCGACCGAATCGGCGGCGGCGGTCGAACGTGGGCAGGAGCTCGTCGCGAATACGTCCGAGGCCATGGCGGCGGTCACCGTCGAGTCGCAAAAACTCGCCGAGCTCGTCGAGGTGATCGACGGCATCGCGAAACAAACCAACCTGCTGGCCCTCAATGCCGCCGTCGAGGCGGCGCGCGCCGGTGCTGCGGGTCGGGGTTTCAACGTTATCGCGCAGGAGGTCCGCAGCCTGGCGCAGCGCAGTGCGCAGTCCTCGGGAATGGCGCGCGCGCTGGTTGAGCAGATCGCCGGTCGGGTCGATCTGAGCGGTCAGCTGTGCAGCCGTGCGGTCGAGGCCATGGGCCAGATCGGACACGCAGGCAGCCGCGCGACGCAATTGATCAGTGCCATCGCCGATGCAAACCGCCAGCAGGCCACCGCGGTGGCCGAGGTGACGGAGGGCGTGTCCCGCGTCGACGACATGACCCAGCAGAACTCGGCACTCGTCGAAAGGAGCGTTGCGTCTACCGACCAGGTGCTCACGCTGGCCAAACACTTGCGCGACAGCGTGGCCATTTTCCATGTCGGATGACCGGACCATGGTGCTCGCATGAAACCCGACTCCACATCACCCGTCGATGCACTGGTCATCGGCAGCGGCATCAACTCCCTGGTCTGCGCCGCGCTGCTGGCACGCAAGGGCCGGTCGGTGCGCGTGCTCGAACGCGAGAGCGTGCTCGGCGGCTGCATCCGCACCGACGCGCTGACCTTGCCGGGCTTTCTTCACGACACCCTGTCGACCGCGCATCCGCAGTTCCTGGTCGGGCCGGCCTATGCCGCGCTGGGGCCGGCCCTGCACGCGGCCGGGCTGGAATACTGCCGCAACGATTCACCGACCGGCGTGCTGCTGCCCGACGGTCGTTTCCAGATTCTTTCGACCTCGCGCGAGGCCAATGTCGCCCGCTTCGAAGCCGCTGCCGCGGGTGACGGCGCAGCCTATGCAGCCGCCATGGCCGAGGTGCAGGACAACGCGGAACTGGTCTTCGCTCTGCTGGGCAACGAGCTGTGGCGCGGCGCAAGCGCCAAGCTGCTGGCAAGCACGGTCTGGAAGCGCGGCGCGCACTCTCTGGCGGGCTTCGTCGGTGCCTCCATCGGCAGTTGTCGGCATTGGCTGGATGCGTCGATCCGCGACGATCGTCTGCGCGCGCTGCTGGCGCCCTGGACCCTGCACACCGGGCTCGGGCCGGACAGCGCGCTGTCGGCCATGATGGCCAAAGTGATCGCGTTCACGCTCGAGGCGGTGGGCATGCCGCTGGTGCGTGGCGGCAACGCCCGCAGCGTCGAGGCCTTCGTCTCGGTCATCCGCGCCGCGGGTGGCGAGCTGCACACCGGTGCCGACGTCGCCCGCATTCTCGTGCACAAAGGCCGCGCGGTCGGCGTGGCACTGACCGACGGGCGCGAGATGCGCGCCAGGGAAGTGATCTGCAACGTCACGCCCACGCAGTTGTACGGCCGCCTGCTGACGCCCGCGCTGGTGCCGCCCGAGGTGACGCGCCAGGCGCAGGCCTACCGCTACGGCAAGGGCATGATGCAGATCCACCTGGCACTGGCCGAGCCACCACAGTGGCCCGACGCGGCGCTGGGCGAGGTGACCTATCTGCATCTGAGCGGCGGGCCGGAGGCCGTCTCGCGCGCCGTCAACGAAGCCGAGCGCGGCCTGCTGCCGGCCGAGCCGACGATCTGCGTGGCCCAGCCCAGCGCGGTCGACAGCACGCGGGCGCCGGCCGGCCAGGCCGTGCTGTGGATCCAGCTGCCCGAGTGTCCGCGCGTGCTGCGCGGCGACGCGGCGGGCCAGATCGAGGTGCCCGCCGACGGGCACTGGAGCACGGCGGTGCGCGAGTTGTATGCCGAGCGCGTGATCACGCAGATTGCCCGCCACGTGCCGAACCTGCGGCGCAGCGTCCTCGGCCGGCGTGTGCTGTCGCCGGCCGACCTGCAGGCGCTGAACATCAACCTGGTGGGCGGCGACCCCTACGGCGGCGCCTGCGACCTGGACCAGTCCTTCATCTGGCGGCCATTGCGCGCCACGCGCAACCACGAGACGCCGATCGCACACCTCTGGCACATCGGTGCCTCCACCCACCCCGGGCCCGGCCTCGGCGGCACCTCGGGCTTTCATGTGGCCCGCCAACTGGGCGCCGTCTGACCCATCGCACTTTCAGGAGAACACCCATGAAACATCCAGCGTCAACCTATCTTCTGCGGGCCGAGCGCCGGGCCGCTCCCAAGCCGGCCCGCGTCCCCTCGGGGGACCGGCCGACGTATTCGTCGGACGAGGGGCTGTCATGAGCACCGCCCTCTCGCAATTCGCGCAAGACATCGCCACCGGTCAGGTGCGCGTCATCGATCTGACCCAGACGCTGTCGGCCGACTTCCCGGCCTTGAAGCTGCCGCCACAGTTCGGCCAGACCTGGGCGTTCAAGATGGAGCGCATTTCGAAGTACGACGGGACGGGGCCCGACTGGTACTGGAACAACTTCTCCTGCGGCGAACACACCGGCACCCACTTCGACGCGCCGGCACATTGGGTCACCGGCAAGGACTATCCGAACAATGCGGTGGACACGGTCGAGCCGGAGCGCTTCATCGGTGTTGCCGTGGTGGTGGATGCCAGCGCCGAAGTCGCCGCCAACCCCGACTGGCTCTTGAGCGTGGAGTTCCTTGCCGCGTGGGAAGCCCGGCATGGCCGCATTCCGAACGGCGCCTGGGTGCTGCTGCGCACCGACTGGTACAAGCGCCTCGCCGACCCGGCGGCCTTCGTCAACATGCGTGAAGACGGCGCCCACACGCCGGGCCCGACCCAAGCGACGGTGGAATGGCTGATCCGCGAACGCGACGTTCGAGGCTTCGGGGTCGAGACCATCAACACCGATGCCGGCCAGTCCTACGGCTGGCCCCTGGCCTACCCCTGCCACGCGCTGATGCACGGCGCCAACAAGCTCGGGCTGCAGTGCCTGAAGAACCTCGACCAGTTGCCGCCACAGGGTGCCGTGATCGTGGCCGCGCCGCTGAAGATCCAGGGCGGCTCGGGCAGTCCCTTGCGCGTGATCGCGCTGGTCGGGGGCTGAAGGACCGGCCGTGGCAGAACGATCCTTCGCGCGCGAGGTCGAGCAACTGCGGGTGCCGGCCGGCACGCAGTTTCGCGGCGAAGGCATCCTGGCGGTAACCAAGGCCTTGCTGGAGTCCGGCGTGGGTTATGTCAGCGGCTACCAGGGCTCGCCGATCTCTCACCTGATGGACGTGCTGGCCGATGCGCAGCCCATCCTGCAGGAGCTCGGCGTCTACTTCGAACCGGCCGCCAGCGAGGCCACCGCGGCGGCGACGCTGTCGGCCTCGGTGATGTACCCGGTGCGCGGCGCGGTGACCTGGAAATCCACGGTGGGCACCAACGTGGCCTCGGATGCGCTGGCCAATCTTGCGTCCGGCGGCGTCACCGGCGGCGCGCTGATCATCGTCGGCGAGGACTACGGCGAGGGCTCCAGCATCATGCAGGAGCGCACCCACGCGTTCGCGATGAAGTCGCAGATGTGGCTGCTCGACCCTCGGCCGAACCTGCCGTCGATCGTGCAGGCGGTGCATGACGGCTTCGCGCTGTCCGAGGCCAGCCACACGCCGGTGATGCTGCAGCTGCGCATCCGCTCGTGCCACATGCACGGCAGCTTCGTGACGCGCGAGAACCGCCGGCCCAGCTACACGCTGAAGCAGGCATTGGAAACGCCGCTGCGCGACGTCAACCGCATCGTGCTGCCACCGGCCTCGTTCCTGCACGAGCGCGAAAAGGTCGAACAGCGCTGGCCGGCCGCCATCGAATTCATTCAGCAACACCAGCTCAACGAGTTCTTCGACGGTGACCTGCAAGACCTGGGCATCGTGATGCTCGGCGGGCTCTACAACAACACGCTGCGCGCGCTGCTTCTCGAAGGCATGGCCGACCTGTACGGCGAATCGCGCATCCCGCTGTACGTGCTGAACGTGGCCTACCCGCTGGTCGACGCAGAGGTGATCCGCTTCTGCCGGGGCAAGAAGGCCGTGCTGGTGGTCGAAGAGGGCCAGCCCGACTTCCACGAGCAGAACCTGCACGCCATCCTGCGCCGTGCCGGCAACGACACACTGCTGCACGGCAAGGACCTGTTGCCGATGGGCGGCGACTACACCGTCGCAGTGCTGCGCAAGGCATTGCGCGGGTTCTTTCAGCGCCACTACCCGGCCGCGCTGGCGCCGGCGGTGCCTCTCGCGATGCCGTCGCGCAAGGCGGCGAAGGCGCAGCCCGAGTCTGCTGCGTTGCAGCCCGGTCATGCCGGCGTGCTGGACGGCGTGCTGCCGGCGCGGCCTCCGGGGCTGTGCGTGGGTTGCCCGGAGCGCCCGATTTTTTCTTCGCTGAATCTTGTCGAGGAAAAGCTCGGCAAGCACCATGTGTCGGCCGACATCGGCTGCCATCTGTTCTCGAGCCTGCCGCCGTTCAACCTGGGCGCCACCACCATGGGTTACGGCCTGGGGGCGGCGAGCGCTTCGGCCTTCAACGTCAAGGCCGGCAAGCGATCGATCGCCTTCATGGGCGACGGTGGCTTCTGGCACAACGGCCTGTCCAGCGGCATCGGCAACGCGGTCTTCAACAAGAACGACGGTGTCATCGTCATCGTCGACAACAACTACTCCGCCGCCACCGGCGGGCAGGACCTCCTGTCCTCACGCGCCGTCAACGCCAACCGCAGCACGATGCACCCGATCGAGCGCGCGGTGCGTGGCGTCGGCGTCGAGTGGGTGCGCACCGTGGATCGCACCTACGACGTGAAACGCATGCGCGCCACACTCGAAGAAGCGCTGACGACCGACCATCGAGGCCCCAAGGTGGTGATCGCGCAGAGCGAGTGCATGCTCAACCTGCAGCGTCGCGAGAAGCCGAAGACGGCTGCCGCGCTGAACGCCGGCGAGCGCGTGCTGAAGGAGCGTTTCGGGGTCGATGCCGCCGTGTGCAGCGGCGACCACGCCTGCATGCGCATCTCGGGTTGTCCGAGCCTGACGCTGGCGCCCAGCGGCGACGCGCTCAAGCCCGATCCGGTGGCCCATGTCGACGAACACTGCGTGGCCTGCGGTCATTGCGGCGAAGTGGCCGACGCGGCCGTCTTGTGTCCGTCGTTCTACAAGACGCAATGGGTGCGCAACCCGTCGCGCTTCGAACGCTGGCGTGACCGTGTACGCCGGGCGCTTGTCGGCTGGCTGCAGGCGAGACAGAGCGCCGCACTGCAAGGCCGTTCGCTGTATCCGCGAGATGCCGCATGAGAGACCTCCTGGCGCGGCCGATCTGCATATCCATCCACGCGCTGGGTGGCCAGGGCGGCGGCGTGCTGGTCGACTGGATCGTGGACCTGGCGGAAGCGGCGGGCTGGATCGCGCAATCGACCTCGGTGGCCGGGGTGGCCCAGCGCACCGGCGCGACCGTGTACTACCTCGAGCTGCTGCCGCATTCAGCACGACGCGACGACGGCAAGCTGCCCGTGCTGGCCCAGATGCCTGTGCCCGGCGAGGTGGACATCGTGATTGCCGCCGAACTGATGGAGGCGGGCCGCGCCGTACAACGCGGCCTGGTGACGGCCGATCGCACCACGGTCATCGCCAGCAGCCATCGCGCCTTCTCGGTCCTGGAGAAATCGGCGCCGGGAAACGGCATCGCCGATGCAGCGCTTGTAACCCAGACCGTGCGCGCCAGTGCCCGCCGGCTGATCTGCGAAGACTTCCAGGAGCTGGCGGCATACCACGGCAGTGTGATCTCGGCCAGCCTGTTCGGAGCATTGGCCGGAAGGGGCGCCCTGCCC
>Ga0209515_10001198_pt1 | contig 44675 bp, 37 predicted proteins | sample Subgroupgradi54m_FD_187454 | JGI IMG/M metagenome (GOLD analysis project Ga0209515, IMG submission 187454) | Subsurface groundwater microbial communities from S. Glens Falls, New York, USA - GMW60B uncontaminated upgradient, 5.4 m (SPAdes)... ... | reverse complement strand
TGTCGGCCGGAGGACACCGAGGCCGTGCGTCGTGTGGGGCAGGCGACCCGCGAGCGCGATGATCTGACCCAGACTGCGTTCGTCCCGGTGGACGTCCCAGATTCTCACGACTCCCGAGACTACCGCGGTGAGGATTCGCGAACCATCGCGACTCCAGGCCACCGACATCACACTGCCACTCTCGTTTCTGACCGCCAGCTCTTTCCCCGACATGGGATCCCAGATCCGCGCGGTCCGATCGCCCGCCGAGGTCGCGATCAGCGCGCCATCCGGGCTCCACGCGATCTCGCTGATCGGACCGGTGTGTCCGATCAGCGAGGAATGCTGCACGCCTGCCGCCCAGTCCCATACCTGCGCGACACCATCATGGCCGGTCGAGGCGAGCCATCGCCCGTCGGGGCTGAATGCCACATCCAGAAATTCGTTCGTGCCATTCAGCACCCGCACCAGCCCGCCGGTCTTCGCATCCCAGATCCGGAGGGTCCGATCCCAGCCAGCCGTTGCCACCAGCGTGCCAGCGGGGTTCCACGTCGCGGACAGCACGCGGTCCTGGTGGCCGTCCGGACCGGCCAGCTCGAGCAACTGCCCGCCGGATGCGGCGTCCCAGATTCGCGCCGTGTGATCGTCGCAGGCGGTCACCACGCGACGCCCGTCAGGGCTGAACGAGCCATGATTGATCATCGCCCGATGCCCGAGGAGCTGCAGCGCGGGGCCGCTTCCGTCCGCGGAGACGATCTCGGCGAAGGCGTACTCGCCCACCATCAGGATGCGCTTCGCATCCGGGCTCCAGCCGACGTCCCACACCTTCCCCCGGGCCTGGAATTCTGCCAGGCGCCGCCCGCTCGCGACGTCCCAGACACCCGCGAGTCCAGCGAATCCCACTACCGCTACCTGGGTCTCGTCAGGCGAGAGCTGCGCCGATTGTGGGACCCCGGGAATGGCAACCTCGGTCACGAGTGGCTCTCGAGTCACGCGCCACAGCTCGAGCTCGCTTCCCGAAGCAGTGAGCAGCGTTCTGCCATCGGGGGAGAATTGCGCTGTGAGCGCGCCCGAATGTGAATGCGGGCTACTTCCGGCCACTGCACCGGGCTCCAGGGTCAGCTCCAGCTCACCGCTGCGCGAATTCCACAGTCGAAAGGTGTTGTCGCGTCCGGTTGTGACGACCCGAGTGCCATCGCGACTGAAGCGCGCATCCCGGACCTGCATGGGGCCAGGACCCACAAGGCTCACCTGGAGCGCTCCGCTCCGCGCATTCCAGACCCGCGCCGCGCCGTCGTTGCTGGCGGTGACGAGGGTCGCACCGTCGAGACTTAGGTCGATGGCAACGACCTCGCCGGAGGAGATCGACATGACCGTCTTCCACTCTCTGCCACTCCAGATGTGCAACTGCTGACCCGTGACGTGGTAGAGCCGGGCGCCATCGACCGAGAAGCGGAGCACGCAGTTCTCGCCAGGCTCGGCTTCGCCTCGCTGCAGCAATCTACCGCTCTCGCCAGGCCCGGCTTCGCCTCGCTGCAGCAATCTACCGCTGCCGACCTCCCAGATCACGAGCTTCCCCTCGGTTGACCCTGCTGCGACGACGCTGCCGTCCGGCGAGAGCGCCACACAGCGTACGCCGCCGACCGCCGCGACGTGGCGGACGAGCGCGCCGTCGCTCACGCGCCAGACGTTCACGCCGTTGTCGCCGGAATCACCCGCCGCCACCCGGGCCGCCGACCGGTCGAACGACGGCTGGTCCAGGCCCGAGGCCTCGCGCGTGAATCGAAGTGCGCCCGTTGCCATATCCCAGACGTGAAGCTGCTTGTCCCTGCTCTGCGCCGCCAGCACGCCCCCGTCAGGGCTGAAGGCAGGCAAGAGGAGCCAGTCGCTGGAGCCGCGCAGCTCGCGCACGACCGTGCCCTGGGCATCGTAGATTCTCATCATGCCATCGGCGCCGGTGGCCGCCAGGTAGCGTCCGTCGGGGGACCAGGCCACGCCGCCAATCCCACCGTGGCCCTCGCTCATGGTGCGAATGGCGCGATCGGCGGGTCGCGTGGCCTCCGCCAGGAGCAGGCGAATGGCCGGTGTGTCGTCGCCTTGACGGAGCACCTCGGCAATGTACAGCAAGGCGCGATCCGCGTGTCCGAACAGGAGCTCGCGGCGACCTTGCTCCTCGAGCAGGACCCGGGTCTGACGCTGGGTGGCGCGGGTCTGCTCGTCGGCCCGACGGGCTTGCTCGTCGGCCCGACGGGCCTGACGGAGCGAGACCACGGTCAGCGTCAACAAGGCGGCCAGGATCAAGACCGTCAGCGTCAGCGGACCGCGATGGCGGGCCACGAATTTGTGTGCGCGATACCTCAGGGTGGCCTTGCGCGCGGAGACCGGCATGCCAGCGAGGTAGCGTTCGAGATCGTCAGCGAACTGCTGCACCGAGGCGTATCTGCGCTCGGGCACCTTCTGTAGCGCCTTGAGCACCACATTGTCGAGGTCCCCGATCAGCTCCTTCTGGAGCCGAGGCGGCGCCACGAGGCTCGGGCGCGGAGGGGCGACCTCGCAGATAGATCGAAGTAGCTCCAGCCCGCTCACCCCGGCAGGCACCGGAGGCCGTCCGGTCAGCACCTCGTAGAACACAGCGCCGAGCGAGTATACGTCCGAAGCCACCGAGGCCGGCTCACCGCGCGTCTGCTCCGGACTGGCGTACTCGGGCGTGAACATCGAGCTGCCGGTGCGAGTCCGCGCGGCACGGCTGCTCGCCGTGGGCCCGAGCAACTTCGCGATGCCGAAGTCGAGCAACTTGGGCGTGCCATCCGCGTCGACCAGGATGTTGCTCGGCTTGATATCGCGATGCACGACCAGCTTCTGGTGCGCGTACTGCAGCGAACCGGCGATGCGGATCGTCAGCTCGACGCGCGACCGGATGGGCTGCTCGGCAACAAAACGCGTGAGCGGCGTGCCCTGGACATGCTCCATGACGAGGTACGGCATGCCATCGTCTGTGGTCCCGCCGTCGAGCAAGCGCACGATCGAGGGGTGCTCGAGCGACGCGAGGATCTGCCGCTCGTCGAGGAAGCGCGACACCATCTGCGGCTCCGTGTAACCCTGCCGCACGATCTTGATCGCCACCTGGCGCTGGTACTGGGCGTCGTCGCGTTCGGCAAGATACACGGCACCCATGCCGCCCTCGCCGATCAGCTCGACCAGTCGGTAAGGACCGAGCCGGCGACCGATCTGCAAGCGCGGCGCACCATCCATGAACGCCGCCGCGGCCGCGCCCACCGCGAGCTGCAACGACCGGCGGGCGCTGGTCATCCCGAGGACCAGTGCACGCACCTCATCGCATATTTCGCGATCTTCATGATCCCCGGCGGCCAGCCGCGCGTCGCGGTCGGCGGCCGGCAGATCGACGACCTGCTCGAAGAGCTCGGCCACCTTGCGCCATTGCATGACTCGTTCCACGCGCGGTCTCTCAAGCGGGAGTGCGCATCTGCCGGTTCAACCAAGTCTCGCTGAAACGCAGGTGGCGAGCCACCGTATTGACGTGGAGCCCGCTGACCGCCGCGAGTTCCTCGTGGGTCATGCCTCCGAAGTAGTGCAGCTCGACGAGGCGTGCCTTCACGTCGTCGAACTTAGCCAGGTCCTTGAGAGCGTCGTCAAGCGCCACAAGCTCCCATGGCCGGTCGACGGCGACGACCGCCTCGTCCAAAGTCACGGCGCGATCGCCATTGCCGCGCTTCTCCGCACAACGTTTGCGGGCGTGGTCGACGAGGATCTTGCGCATGTTGCGAGATGCGATCGCCAGGAAGTGGCTACGATCATTGAAACTGACACCTTCGGCATCCACGAGGCGCAGATACGCCTCTGACACGAGCGCAGTAGGACTCAGGGTGTGACCGGGTTTCTCGCTCCGCATGTGATGGGCAGCCAGTCGACGGAGCTCGTCGTAGACCACCGGAACGAGCTCCTCGAATGCTGACGGATCGCCGTCTTGCCAAGCTCGCAGCAAGATGGTTATGGTCCGCGGGGGCGTATGCATGATATTGAATCCAGCGCCCATCTAAGTGGCAGTGTCAAGGCTGTTGCAGGCCAGCAGTCATCCAGACTGGCAGGGGCCACGATGAGATTTCCCCGAGCCGCGAGCGAAGGAGATGTGCGCATGGAATCCACGCGTGTCGAGCACGAGTCCACCCGAGGAAAGCAGGAGGACCTGGTCATGGGTCCAGCGTCGACGCTCGACGACGTGAAGCGCCTGGTGCGCGAGGCACTCCAGGCGGAGATCGCGCCCATCCATGCTGCGCTCGAGGGCATCAGCCAGGCCCTGAGCGAGGTCCGCGGCAAGGCGCACGCGCAGCACGATGTGCCGACCGACGGCCGGCGCGTCCTCTTAGCGCCCGAAGATGGGCCCCGAGGGCCAACGGGCGACAAGGGCAACCCACCACCCGTCCCGCGCGCCCTCTTAGCGCCCGAGGATGAGAAGGGGGCCGTACGACCGACCGGTCCGCGCGTCCTCGCCGCGCCCGAGGATGGCCCGTACGGACCGACGGGCAAGCGCGTCTTCCTCGCCGAGCCGGACGGTGGGGTCATCGGACCAACGGGATCAACCCGACGGTTGCTCTCCGATCACCTTCGCCCCTCCGCTACAACAGGCGAGCGGCTGATTCTGCCGACCGGTGCAGCCATCGATCTGGCGCAGGGGGCGCGATGGCTGTGGCACGCGGGCGTGCTCGTCGTCTACTGAACACTCGATGCTGGTCATCGACGAGTTCATGCCCGCGAGCATGAGCGAGCGCCTGTATGCATTTCTTCAGCACATGCCTGCATTCGGGTGGCATGTCGTCGTGAACGACTCGCCCAGCTATCGATTTCGGAGACTGAGGCGCAATCACTACGCATTCTGCCAATGTGCAGTTTGCGCGGGGTTTTCATGGCTTGCCTCACATGAGGTCCGTGAGGGCCTCGCCGCCATCATCGGGGGCCGCACGGCTACTCCCCTCGAGATGTTCGCCAGCTGGTACGCGCCTGGCGACTTCTTGGAGCCGCATACGGATGCCGCCAATGGCGACGTCGCGTTCGCGCTGAGCTTGACCAAGGACTGGCGACTCGACTTCGGCGGCTTGCTCCACCTTCTACCCGAGGACCGACCGGGGACCGAATGCGTGGTCCTGCCGACGTTCAACCGGATGGTGGCCTTCGAGGTCGCGGAGAGCCGAACACCCCATTTCGTCTCGCGGGTTCTCACCTCGGCAACGACACGCCGACTCATGATCTCTGGATGGTATCGCATCCATAGCTGAGCACGCCTGTGCCTGGTGGTTGTTCGAGGGCCGCCGGCGCCTTTCTGTGTACCGGACGATGGTCGTCCGGCGGCGAATGCATGCACAGGAGAGTCGCGCTCGGCGCCCAGAGCGCCCATCTCGGCGACGAGGCGGGCCGGGCCGAGCGGGCCGAGGCTGCGGAGAACTGCGCCGATCCCACGGACCCGAACGGAGGAGCCGGAGGATTCAGCTCGCGTCGATGCGAAGGGGCGCCCTCCGGCCGGGGCGACGGCGCAGCTGACGCGTCCGCGCCCCCAGGGCATCGTCGTGCAGACGTCTGTGTAGACCCCGCACGCGGAGGCGCCGACCCGTCGCCTCGCTCTCTCCTACGCGTACGTCAACAGCTGCACCGGCGAGACCGGCGGCGGCAAGACCGGCGGCGGCGTCTACTTCTGGTAGTGCCCCGACCTGGCGCGCGGCCGTGCGTCTACCACGCAGCGTCGATCGCCGGCGAATGGCTCTCCAGCACGACGAGCCTCCCCACCTCCCGAACCTTTGGACCATGCTCCCATCTACGGCGAACGCGCGCGTCGGATGGTGGGTAGCAACGCACGCACGCGCCTTCTCCAGCGGCGGGGCCAGATCGGCCGCTCGCACTGGAGATGACCATGAACAGCAAAAAGCTTGCGCCCCGACCTCGTGGGCCGGCGGAGGCGTCCTTCGACGACGACGAGCTCACGCTCGTCGACGCCATCGCCCGACTGCCCATGCGGGAGATGATGACCGCGGACGCGCCGAGCCGCGAGCGGCGCGCCGCGCGCTGTGCCACCGGTGGCGGGTGGGCGCCGCGATCTCGCTGACTGAGGCTTGCGGTGATCTTTCGATGGCTCGTGTGGTGGGTTCCGAGCTTCGGATGCGCCTTTGCTCGGTGAGGGCGAAATGCCCCGCTACACAACTAGACCGGAGGAGGTGTCGCCATGATCAAGGCTGTTGTCGTTGGAATCAACGTCTACAAGAATTTCCCAGACCAGACGCTCAGGGGCTGCATCAACGACGCCCAAGACGTTATGGACTACCTGACGCGCACATTGCGCGTTCCCGCCGCCGCCATCCAATCGCTTTTCGACGGATACGCGACCAAGAGGGCCATCGAAACGGCGCTGCGCGACATGCTCGCCTCGAGCAGCCCCGGCGACCACCTGCTGTTCCATTTCAGCGGCCACGGCGCGCGGCGCCCGGCGACAGGCATCGGGGAGGCCGATGGGTTCGACGAGATCCTGTGCCCAACGGACTTCTCCTTCGGGGATCGCAATTCTGCCCTTAGCGACAAGGAGATCGCAGAGATCATCGCTTCGGTCCCGGCTGGGACCGCTCTGACCCTCACCGTGGATGCTTGTCACTCGGGCGATATCTCGAAGCTTCTCTCGGCAGGGATCGACGCTGCGCCTCGCTTCATCAAGCCCCCGCTGGAGATTGCCAAGCAGCTACAGGGCCGGAAGCGCATCGAGCATGCCCGCTCGCTGGCGGGCGGTGTGACCGTCTCTGCGTGTGCCAGCAGCGAGACCGCGGCGGACACATCTTTCGATGGCCGCCCGAGCGGCGCTTTCACTTACTGCTGGATCAAGGCGCTGGAAGCAACTCCGAGCGCACCTCTGAACTCGCTGCTCGCGGACGTGTCCAAGCAGTTGGTCTCCTACAACATGCACCCCGAGCTGCAGGGCGCGGTCGAGCTGCGCGGGGCGTCGTTTCTCTGCGACCCGCCGCCGGTGAGCCGCACCCTTGCCGGCAGCCCGCTCGGAGAGACGCGTGCGATGCAGGTGGTGTACGAAGAGCAGTGGGGGATCCCGGTCTTCGGCAGGAACGTCGGCGTCAGCCTTCGCGCCTTCCTGGAAGATGGAGGATTCGTCTTCTCCATTGTCGGCGACGCAGGCATCAAGCTCGGGACCTCTATCCGTGTGGACGGGAACGTGGTCCAGGAGCTCGACATCGGGTGGGGCTTTCGACTGCAGCTGGATGTTGGGGACTGGATGGTGAACGGGACGAGCGCCAGCTTCAATCTGACGCTCCGGATCGCGCCGCCGGGCTGCCCGCTGTTCTTCGGGCCGGTCACCGTCACGAACCAGCGGCTGACGCTGCCACTCACGGCGGCACGCTCGGTCGCCAGCACCTCACAGTCGCCCGCAGACGTTTACGCGATGATTCAGTTGGCAAAGCTGAACGCCGACGGACCCAACCAGCGCCAGACCACCTCGCGCAGCCCGGTCGTCCCCGCAGGCCAGTGGCAGACGAGAGACCACGGCCCGGCGCTCCTGCGCGTCGAATTGGGTCCATGCGACGATCAAGGACGCGTGTACATCAATGGCGAACTACTGGTTGAGACAGGGCTCAATGAGACTGCGACGCGAATCCGCGAGCTGCCCGACGGCATCTACAATATTCGATTCGAGCTGGGCAATCAGGGCGGCTGGGGCTACGAGAGCAACTGCAGCATCTTCCTGAATGACGAACTCCTCGGCAGCGCACACGACGTCGGCGGCACTGGCTTTGATGCGCCCCAGAATGTCGTCAAGGCGCGACATGATTGGAACTTCCGCGTCCGCGATGGCCAGAAGCTGCCGGACCGCGACATGGTGCCGACGGCAGCCTCCCCCCGGCCCCCCCGTAATGGACACAAGCCGAACGGCCGCTCTCGCCTCGCGGAAGTGCTCCTCCGGCTCATGGACGAGGAGGAGTGGGAGGTGAAGGTGCCTGAAGCTGGTGGGTCGATTCGAGCCTGAGTTTCTCGCTCGGAGGGGCCGCGATCGCGCCCTGCGCGAACGTGCAGACCTTCGGCCTCGACCTCTACCACTTCTGCAACTACTACCTGGCCGAGCTCGAGGCGCGCGCCGGTGGCGCGATCCGCCTGGTCAGAAGTACCCCGTCCTGTGCCAGATTACGATCGGGTGAAACCCGCTGAGATCTTCGCGGCTTGCGTGGCGCTGTCCTGGCGGTCCTGGGCAAGCGCGACCTCCTTTCGGACGCGCTACGATGGCCGCGATGACCGCCGCGCCGCTGCAGTTTCTGCTGATGCTGATGGCCGGCTGGGTCAACCGTCGCCAGCTTGAGGCGATCGACTACCTGAAGGAGGAGAACCGCGTCCTGCGCGAGCAGCTCGGCGGGCGCCGGCTCCGGTTCACTGACGACCAGCGGCGTCGGCTGGCAGCGAAGGGCAAGGTCGTGGGCGGAGGCGTGCTGGAGGAGCTCGCAGGGGTCGTGACGCCGGAGACGATCTTGCGCTGGTACCGCGAGCTCATCGCCAAGAAGTACGACGGCACCACTCGACGCGGCGCTGGCCGGCCTGTCCGATCGCCTACCGTTCGCGAGCTCGTGGTCACCCTTGCGACCGAGAACCCCAGCTGGGGCTACACGCGCCTTCTCGGCGCCCTCTGCAACCTCGGCCACGAGCTCGGCCGCAACACCATCAAGCGCATCCTCGCGGAGCACGGTCTCGAGCCTGCACCCTCGCGGGGCAAGCGCATGCCTTGGAAGACCTTCCTCAAGGCGCATCTTGGCGTCATCGCCGCGACCGACTTCTTCGCCGTCGAGGTGCTCACACTCACTGGGCTTGTCCGCTACTTCGTGCTGTTCGTGATCGACCTCGAGACTCGCCGCGTCCAGGTGGCCGGCACCGTGCGGCAGCCGCACGGTGCCTGGATGCAGCAGGTCGCGCGGAACCTCACTGACGGTGTCGACGGCTTCCTGATGGGCAAGCGCTACCTCGTCCACGACCGAGACCCGCTGTTCACCAAGGACTTCCGCGACCTCCTCGAGAGGACGGGCGTGAAGTGCCTCAAGCTGCCCGCGCACAGCCCGAACCTCAACGCCTACGCGGAGCGCTTCGTTCTGTCCATCAAGTCCGGGTGCCTGGACAAGCTCGTGCCCCTCGGCGAGCGCCACCTTCGCGTGGCCGTGACCGAGTTCTTCGAGCACTACCACCTCGAGCGCAACCATCAAGGCCTTGAGAATCGGCTGATCTCCACGGCCGTGCTGTCTGAGGCGCCGGTGAACGACAACTCGCCCATCGCGCGTCGTCAACGCCTCGGCGGCTTGCTGAGCTTCTACTACCGCCGCGCAGCGTAGCTGACACGGGCGCCCCCGCCGTCCTGCTGCTGTCCTTACCTCGGTATCGAACCCGTGTGGCGCGTCCGTGGGATCCGCGTTGCCGACGACGGCTCGAGGCCGCTTCGGGGCGCGGCTCCTTGCAGAGATGTCGAGGATCGACGATCGCACCTAGCTTGTTGAGGTCGGCTGAGGCCACCGCGCCCTCGGTTCTCTGCCCGATCTGCGGCGATCGCGTTTTGGCACCTGACGCGAGCGAGTGTCGCGACTCATGCCACGTCGTCGGCCGAATCCCGAAGCCCTGCAGCGCTGGATGACGTTCCTGCGCAACCACCGGGACGCAATCGCCGCCATGGACTTCTTCGTCGTCCCGACGGTGACGTTCCGCGTGCGCTACGTGTGGTTCGCGATCGAGACACGGCCGACGGCGCATCCTCCACTTCAACGTCACCGACCATCCGAGCTCGAATTGGGTCGTCCGGCAGCTTCGAGAAACGTTCCCGTTCGACACGGCGCCACGACACCTCATCTTCGACCGCGACGCGACCTTCTCGGCGCACGTCGTGTCGACGGTGAAGTCCTTCGACACTGAGCCGATCCGTACGGCGCCTCGAAGTCCGTGGCAGAACGGCGTCGCGGAGCGCTGGATCGGCAGCGTCCGTCGCGAACTCCTCGACCACGTCGTCGTCTTCAACGAGCTACACCTGCGCCGCCTGCTCCGAGGCTACGTCGCGTACTACCATGATGACCGTACGCACCTCGGCCTCGTGAAGGCCACGCCCACGAACCGTGCGCCGCAGACTCGTCGCGCCGGCGATGCCGAGGTCATCGCGCTGCCGAAGCTCGGCGGGCTCCACCACCGCTACGAGTGGCGCGCCGCCGCGTAGCTCCCGGCCCGTCTCGACCAGCCTTCCCGTCATGCAAGCCTCCGACTGCACCGCTGCGCGACGAGCGGGCAGAGGAGAGGTCCTCCGCGCGGGTTCTCGCTCGCCGCTCGACCATTCCGGGCCCTCGGCTCGGCCGACTCGCACCTCGTAAGCAGCTCGCGTTCACGTCGCACCGGGCGGATGGAGTTGTGGCGAAGCACAGGTGTGAACGCACCCAGGCCCCTCCGAACCGTCACGCGAATCCCCAGAGACAGCGCAGGGTTGCGTCCGTCCCGCGAATTGTTGTGAATCGTCGGTCGGTGGCGTGACTCCTCTTAGCGATGGCCCGCGTGGCCAGAAACAACCGAAGACGAGGAGACGACGATGATCCGAAAGTTCGCAGCAGTGATGGCTTGCATTCTCTCGATGGGCGCGATGGGCATCAGCACCGCGCAGGCTGGTACTGTGCAGTGGGGCGACGGCTTCGAGTTCAACGGCAACGGCGGCTGGTGGTTCGCCGGCAACGCCGGGATCGATCACGGAATCGGCCTGGCGCACTGGGGCAACAACAACGGCTGGGTTCGCAACTGGGACCCCAACGTCTGGAACGCCGTGAATACCAACCTGCCCACGGTCGCTGGAGAGTGGTGCACCGTGAGCGTGTGGATCCGAGCCTCCGCCAACCTCCAGAACGGTGACATTGCGGTGCGGAGCTGGAGGGACGGCCTCCCAGGTCTGAACTCCATCCACCTGGCCGCGACCCCGGGGGGCTACAACCGGTACGAGTTCAGCTTCGTCGCCGACAGCCACCATGCTCTGTTCTACGCCGGCTTCTGGGGCACCGGTCAGGATCAGTGGATCCAGGTCGACGACCTGCACATCACCTGCAACAACCCCTGGGGCCTGCGCGGCGCGTCGCAGCCGGCGGACGAGCTGCAGCCGTCTACGGACGAGCTGCAGCCGTCTACGGACGAGCTGCAGCCGTCTACGGACGAGCTGCAGTCGCCTGCGGACGAGCAGTAGCCGCTCACTCGCCCAGCTGCTTCTTCTGCTTCTCGATCACATCCACGAATTCCTCGACCATCCCGTCCTGTGCCAAATAGGATCCGCGTGAAAACGCGCTGAGATCTCCAGCCCTTGCACCGCATTCCACCCGGTGCTTCTGGGCCGACCCGAGGTCAGGCTCGGCGCGATACGATGCCCATGATGACCGCCGAGCCGCTGCAGTTCCTGCTCATGGTGATGGCGGGCTGGGTCAACCGACGCCAACTCGAGGCGATCGACTACCTGAAGGAAGAGAACCGCGTCCTGCACGAGCAGCTCGGCGGGCGCCAGGTCCGGTTCACGGACGACCAACGCCGACGCCTGGCATTGAAGGGCAGGGTGGTGGGCCGCCACCGGCTGGCCGCGCTTGCCGGCCTCGTGACGCCGGAAACGATCTTGCGCTGGTACCGCGAGCTGATCGCCAAGAAGTACGATGGCACCGCTCGAAGGGGCGTGGGCCGGCCTGTCCGCTCGCCTACCATTCGCGAGCTCGTGGTCACCTTCGCTACCGAGAACCCCAGCTGGGGGTACACGCGCCTTCTGGGCGCCCTCCGCAACATTGGCCACGAGCTCGGGCGGAACACGATCAAGCGCATCCTGCTCGAGCACGGTCTCGAGCCCGCGCCCTCGCGCGGCAAGCGGATGCCCTGGAAGACTTTCCTCAAGGCTCACCTGGGTGAGATCGCCGCGACCGACTTCTTCTCCGTCGAGGTGCTCGCCTTCACCGGGCTCGTCCGCTACTTCGTCCTCTTCGTCATCGACATCAAGACGAGACGCGTTCAAATCGCCGGCGTCGTACGGCAGCCGCACGGTGCCTGGATGATGCAGGTCGCGCGGAACCTCACCGACGACGTCGATGGGTTCCTCAAGGGCACGCGATACCTGATCCACGATCGTGATCCGCTCTTCACCGACGCGTTCCGTGAGGTCCTTCGTCAGGCCGGCGTCGAGTGCCTCATGCTCCCTGCGCACAGCCCGAACCTGAACGCCTTCGCGGAGAGGTTCGTGCTGTCCATCAAGTCCGAGTGCCTCAGCAAGCTGGTGCCGCTCGGCGAGCGGCACTTGCGGAACGCCATCACCGAGTTCGTCGACCATTACCACGTGGAACGGAACCACCAAGGCCTTGAGAACCGGCTGATCACGCCGGCCGCACCGGTCAACGACAACGCGCCCATCGTGCGGCGTGAACGCCTCGGCGGCTTGCTCACCTTCTACCATCGCCCCGCGGCGTAGCTGACCACTGCCGACGTCGCGGCCGCCCTCCTGCTGACTTGCCTCGGCATCGTGGGCGCGTGTCGCTCACCGAGGGGTCACGTCGCCGAAGGCGGCCCGAGACCGCTTTGGGCCGCGGACTCGAGCGTCTCCAGCCGAGGATCGACGACCGAACCCGACTTGGTGCGTTCGGGCAGGCGACCTTGTGCGACCAGATCTGTGGCGGATCTACGCGGATCGAGTTCTGGCACCTGACGCCGGCGGCCGCGTGCCCGATCTATCGCGACGGCGCCGTATCCCGAGAACACCTCGTCTGTTCAGGTTGAACGCAATGCTGGAGATCACAATGGTTCTCGATAGATCGGACTTATGGCGAAGGACAGGCGGAAGTGGGTGGAGCAGGCTACCGCTTGAGGCTGAGCACGTCGGCCTTGCCGCCGCCAGTGATGTCGGCCATCCAGCATTCGTCGTTCTGCATGCACTGTCCATCGGCCGCCCAAGCGTAGTTGGTGAACTTCGCACCGTTGGACACGGCCGTGTAGATGAAGCCACCGGTGCCGAGGTTGAACTTCACGATGTCGGCGAAGCCGTCGTTGTCGATGTCGGCGACGGTGGGAATCTCGCTCGAGTTAGGAAAGCAGAAGCGCGTGTACCAGAGCGCGCCGATCCCGGCGGCGAAGCTCGTGCCCGAGGACAGGTTGACGCGCACGTCGCCGGTCGCACGGTCGAAGCAGACCAGGTCGTCCTTGTTGTCGTGGTTGACGTCACCCACGCTCCTGTAGCCATTGGCGCAGAAGCTGCTGTGCCAGACGCTGTTGGTGGTGAACGACGTGCCATTGGACAGCGCGACCCGCACCGTGTTGCTGCCGTCAACGGCAATGGCCACGAGGTCCAGCTTGTTGTCGCCGTTGAAATCGCCCGCGTAGGTGGACCCGAGGATCGCGGCGAAGGTGTCGTGCCACTTGACGGGCGGGCCGAAGGTATTGTTGAGCAGCGACGGAGCGACCAGCACGTCGCCATTTTCCTGCTGGAGCTTGGCGATGTCGGCCCGCCCGTCACCGGTGAAGTCGCCGACCACGACGTAGTCGGGACCCCAGTTGTAGAGATTGGGATGCCACTGCGTGGCCGCGGAGAAGCCTCCGGTCGCGGTGCCGAGCTGCACCAGGACCTGTCCGCCCGTGTGCTTGAGCCTGAGGAGATCATCCTTCCCGTCGCCGTTCACGTCAGCGGTCATGCAGGTCTCGCCGGTCGTGCCCAGCTGGCAGACACCCTCGGCGCGGGGAAAGCCGGAGTCGATGGGAAAGGTGCTGGAGGTGCCCGTCACGCCCACGTAGACGACGCCGCCGTTGCCGTACATGCGCGACAATCCGGCCTTGTCGGTCTCCGACAGGTTGCCGCCGCCGTTCCAGTGCGCCTGGTCGTTGGGGCAGTACGACATCAAGGAGAAGTAGTCGAAGTTGCCGACAAAGACGGTGCCGTCCGGACCTTGCGGGGCGTCGTCGCAGGTGCTTGGCTTGTCTAGGCGATTATTCTCGTGGGACATCCCGAGCGCGTGCCCGAACTCATGCATCGCAATGCGCTCGATGCAGTCTTTGCGCCCGGCCTCGGTGTCGTGGCAGTAGTTGCCGCTGCTCGAGTTGTTCCAGTTCAAGAAGGTGAAGTTCAAGACCATGCCGTTGACGCGGGCATTCAGGCTATTGCCCAGCACCACGACGTGGGGCGCGGCGGCCTCGTCGAGAATCCGGATGCGGACTCCCTGCGAGGTGGGCGTGCACTGGCCGAATCCGGTGAAGTCGACATGGAAGAACGGCTGGTTCTCGAAGCGCGCCTCGATGACAGTCCTGGACCAGCCCTTCTCCGTGGCGAAGCCGGCGGTTTCCCAGCAGACCGGGATGCTGGCGGGAGCCGTCCCGGTGCGCGCCCAGGCGAGGGTGTCGGCGATGAACGCGTTCTGCTCGATGGAGTCGACTCCTTCGATGGGCAGGCCATCATCGCTGCAGGCGCTGGCGGCCAGTGAGAGGGTCGATGCGAGAGCGGTGGCGAGGATCGATCGGGCAGACTGCTTCACTTGTGGTCACTTCTCGCTTTGAGTTGTTGGCCCAATGAGTACTATCTATTCACACACCAACCTACAAGAGATGCATGCAGGAGCATTCGTGCCAGCGCGCGTTCGGCGCGCAGGGGCTGGCCGCGCCCGCAATTTCACGGGATTCGGTCGGCGCACGCGCCGATGAGTCGGTGGCGTCGATGCGGCGACCTGCGAGTGCCACGACGGTGCGCGTGCTGGTCATGGCGAGAACTTTGACGCGCTTCGACGGCGAGGCCAATCCATCCTCAGACTAGGGCGAGCCGGGCTCGCACGGCGTCCTCACCTTGGTGGAGTACGGCGAGGTGTCGCCCCAGGAATGCGGCAGACCGTGGCAGTAGTAGGTCTTCCCGCCGACCTCCGTCGTCATGTCCTCGCTGGAGAAGTAGGTGTACTCGATCTCGAACTTGGGCGAGCGCGCTCCCGCAGTGCTCTCGTCGGGCTCGCTCACGTCATCGTCGTCGGTGGCGCAGGCACCGAGACCGAGAAATGTCAGGCACATCCCCGCCAGGATCCATTTTTTCATCATCGTCTCCTCCTCATCGTTGCGATGGGTGAGTCGACGTAGTTCAGGATCCGGGCCAGTCGCGACGCACCACGAACGGCGCGTAGGCATGCGAAATCACGGTCGCGGCCGCCCGCCGCGGCGCGCGTCGGCGTACCACTGGTACGTACCGACGGTACGATCTTCGGGCCGGTGGTTCGCGTGCGCGCCTGAGGTGTCGCCGACTTCGCGTGCCTGACTGCTGGCGTGGGGCTTGCCCCGCGGATGGGAAATGAGCATTGCCCTCGAGAGGTTCTCGACGTCGGGACCTACCGCAGCTCCACCAGCCCATGGCTCACCTCGGTGCGCGCGCTGGCGAATTCGGATCTCGAGATCACCGTGTGCACCGTCGAGTCGAGCGGCGGGATGCAGAACACGGGCGGAGGCACCTGCCGCACCTACCAGGGCAGGGCGACGCCCGGCGCCGACGGCGTGGGCACGATCCGCTACTGGTCCGCTACTGGTCCACTACTGGTCCACTACTGGTCCACTACTGGTCCAGCCTTGGTCCAGCCTTGGTCCAGCCTTGGTCCAGGCTAGCAGCCTGCGGGGAAAATCGAAACGTCACCAAGATCGATCACTTGCAAGATCGCTGATTTGAAGACTTGAAAGGCTCTGGGCTGCGTGCGATCGAACGGTTGTCTAGATCGGTCGCCACACGCAACGCCAGAGCCCGCGACGCTCCGGCCTGCTGCCACTCGCGCCACGTTGGCGAATTCGCAGCGAAGGCGGCGAGGCGTCACACCGGCCGCAGCCTGCTGTCACAGTCGCGGCGATCGCGCCAAGCAGCCCTCGCTGTTCCCGTCGCCTTTGCACCTGGCACGGCCGATCCTGACCGTGCTGCCCGATCCGCTGCAAGAGCAGCCAGAGTGAGCTTACGAATCGACCGCTCAATCTGTACGCGCATTTCGCCCGAGTCGTAGGTGGAGGCCAAGGAACTCTTCAGCAATCGACTGGCCCTGGACTTGCAATCTGCCCGGGAGTGGCCAGTGTGCCGCCGAAGTGGAGGATGCAAGATGCGCGCAATCGTACTCATGATCGTGGCATCCAGTAGCACTGGCGGGCTGCCAAAATGGGGAACCCGAGCAGCAGACCGCAGAGGCGCAGGAGGGCCGTCTCCAGCGGCCCGGCCGGCGTTGAGCCGGAGAGCATGGCGGCGATGTGTCCGATCCACTGGAGCTGCGACGACGAGTCGTACTATTCCACCCGTGGGCAGTGCCTGGCGCACTGTGACGGCACCTGCTTCTACGGTCCCGACTGTCGAGGCAACTGCATCTGCGAATGACGTGAGCAGCTGATCGAACACCAGCCCCGCCTACTGCGCTGTCGCACGCTTGGCGGCACCCTGGGCCAGCATGCCTCGGAGCCCGTGGTGGTCAAGCAGTCGATCACCTTCCTGGAAAAGGGCTCCAAGCTGGACGACGCGGTTTAACGTTCGCAGCTCGATCGCTTCAATCTCGACTCTCACAGGAGATCATCATGCACACCTTTGCAACGAGAATATCCCTGATCCTCTTTGGCCTGCTCGCAGCGTGCATGTCCCCCACCGGCGACGAGACCGCCCCGGTCTCGCCACCGGGAATGATCACGCAGGCCTTGTCTTCGACCGACTGCGCCAACCCCGTCGACTACGGAGCGATCCCCAACGACGGCATCGACGATGGGCCGGCGTTCCGCGCGATGTACGCGGCTCCCGGGGTGATGCACGGCTGCGTCGGCCCCGGCCACTGGACGCTGAACTACAACCGGTTCGCCAGCATCAGCCTCGGCCAGGGGCAGACCCTCACCGGCGCCGGTCCCTCGACGATCTTCGACATGACCGGCGACGGTCACGCCGGAACCTGGTTCGGCATCGAGCTGAACGGCGGATCGGTCCGGGCGATCTCGATGAATCAGGTCGGCCTCTTTAACCCGGACTCGGCTGGCCAGGTCCATATGATCCAGATCGGTGCCGGCGACAGGACGGTCGTCGCGGACGTGACGCTCGGCCCGAGCAGCTCCGGCCTGGGCGACTGCGTTCGCCTGCTCGGCACCGACGCGACGCACCAGATCACGGGAGTCCTGATCTCGCACGTCGTCGCCCGTCAGTGCGGCCGCAGCGGCCTCGCCCTGCAGCACGACGTCGCCAGCGGCACCGTCATGGGCTCGGTCTGGAACTCGATCGGCGACCAGGACATCGACTACGAGCCGACCTCTGCGGGGCCCGTGCGATTGACCATCACCGGCAACGTGATGTTGCACACGAACAGCGCCTTCTCGGTCACGCTCTCCGACGCGGGGGCGGGGAACGAGTCGGTCTTCTCGAACAACCTGGTCGTCGGCGGCAACGTCCAGGCCGTCCGCGCGAACAACGTCACGTTCTCGAACAACACGATCCTCGGCAATCCGACGGCGAATACGGCCACCCTCGACATCATCCGCAACTCGACGGGCGTGCGGCTCACCGGGAACTATATCGTCCGTCCGGCCGGCGCCCCGGCGAACTACGTCGTCCGCTTCTCGCAGAACAACGGTGGGTTCCCGAGCAACGAGATCATCTCGAACAACCGCATCGTCCAGAACACGGTGTTCCAGGCGCTCCACCTCGAGGGTGTGTCCAAGACGATCGTCTCGGCCAACAACGTCACGATGGCGACCGCGTGGAGCGTCGGCTACGCCATCTCCTGCAGCTCGATCGGCGCCTCCTGTGACCAGAACGTCTTCAACGGAAACATGGTCGAGTCCCCGGCCGGCACGACCCTGGCGGCGGTTGCGCTGCTCGGCCGGACGGCCGGCTCGATCCCGACCGGTCGCAACATCGTCCTGGGGAACATCGGCGCGGGCTTCACGAACTCGGTCTACTGCGCGGGGCCGTTCACCGGCCCGGTCCGGATCGACGACAACATCCTCGGCGGGACGGTCACCTGCGCCGGGGCGTCGGTCGGGACCAACCTCTGATTCAGAACCGAGGTGCGTAAAACGCCCCCGGGCTTTGAGCGTCTGCGTGCTCGGTGCGCTTCTCGTAGAATCGATGCCCCGCCTGATGCGTGCCGGCGGCCAGCACGGGGCCGCGATCGATCTGGCCATTGGCTTGATCGCGCGCCTCTCCAACGAGGTCGCCCGACTCAGCCTCGATAACGCGCGCCTCCTGCGCAAGGACCTCGGCCAGACGAGCGAGCGCTTGTCGCCCAACCAGCTGCAGCTCTTGCTGTCGCTAGTCGACGAGGCCGAGCGCGAAGCGCCGCCCTCGCCGTCGCCGGATGACCGCGTCCGGTGCCAAATAGGATCCCCACGAAACATGCTGAGATCTTCAGCCCTTGCATCGCGTGGCACCCGACGTGTCCGGGCCCGATCTGCCGGCACGGTAGGCACGATACGATGCCCATGATGACCGCCGAGCCGCTGCAGTTCCTGCTGATGCTGATGGCCGGCTGGGTCAACCGCCGCCAGCTCGAGGTCATCGACTACCTCAAGGAGGAGAACCGCGTTCTGCGCGAGCAGCTCGGAGGGCGCCGGCTCGGGTTCACGGACGACCAGCGCCGTCGGCTGGCAGTGAAGGGCAAGGTCGTGGGCCGACGCGTACTGGACGAGCTCGCTGGACTCGTGACGCCGGAGACGGTCTTGCGCTGGTACCGCGAGCTCGTCGCCAGGAAGTACGACGGCACCGCTCGACGCGGCGCCGGCCTCCCGGCCGGCGTACACGTACCCACCGTTCGCCAGCTCGTGGTCACGTTCGCCACCGAGAATCCGAGCTGGGGCTACACGCGCCTGCTCGGCGCGCTCCGCAACGTCGGCCACGAACTCGGCCGCAACACCATCAAGCGTGTCCTCAAGGAGCACGGCCTCGAACCCGCGCCCGCGCGCGGCAAGCGCATGCCCTGGAAGACCTTCCTCAAGGCGCATCTCGGCGTGATCGCGGCGACCGACTTCTTCTCCGTCGAGGTACTCACCTTCACCGGGCTCGTCCGCTACTTCGTCCTCTTCGTCATCGACATCAAGGCGCGACGCGTCCAGATCGCCGGCATCGTGCGGCAGCCGCACGGCGACTGGATGAAGCAGGTCGCGCGCAACCTCACCGATGGTGTCGACGGCTTCCTGGTCGGGAAGCGCTACCTCATCCACGACCGCGACCCGCTCTTCACCGACGCCTTCCGCGCGGTCCTTCGTCAGGCTGGCGTCGAGTGCCTCAAGCTCCCTGCGCACAGCCCGAACTTGAACGCCTTCGCGGAGAGGTTCGTGCTGTCCATCAAGTCCGAGTGCCTCAGCAAGCTGGTGCCGCTCGGCGAGCGGCACTTGCGGCACGCCGTCCTTGAGTTCGTGGACCACTACCACGTGGAGCGGAACCACCAAGGCCTTGAGAACCGGCTGATCACGCCGGCCACGCCGGTCAACGACAACGCGCCCATCGTGCGGCGTGAACGGCTCGGCGGCTTGCTCAGCTTCTACCATCGCCCCGCGGCGTAGCTGACCACTGCCGACGACGCAGCCTCCTCCTGCTGACTTGCCTCGGCATTGTAGGGCGTGCCGTGTCCGTGAGGTCCGGCTCGCCGAAGGCGGCAGGAGACCGCTCTGGGCCGCGGATTCGAGTGTCTCAGCCGAGGATCGACGATCGAGACCGAGCCGGTGCGTTCGGCGGACGACCTTGTGCGACCGGATCTGTGCCCGATCTACGTCGATCGAGTTCTGGCACCTGACGCCGTTGGTTATGCCGAGGCCGCGATCGAGCGCCTGCAGGCGCCGGTGAGCACCGGCAGCATCACGAAAGACCTACTACGTGAAGCTCTCTGCAAGGAGCTCCAGCGCTTCCTCGGCCTTACGCAGCGCATCGTCGACCAGACCGAGCGTCGCGTGCTGCGCGGCGAGAGCGTGCCGGCCGGCGAGAAGCTCGTCTCCATCTTCGAGCCTCACGTCGACATCCTGGTCAAGGATCGCCGAGAGACGCTCTATGGCCACAAGGCGGGCCTCACCACCGGCGCGTCGGGTCTCGTACTCGACCTTCTTCATTCACGAGGGAAACTGGGCCGATGCTGGTGTCGCGGTCGACGCAGTGAAACGCGTGAAGAAAATTCCGCGAGAGACGCCGGTGCAGATTTCCTTCGACGGTGGATTCACGTCGAAGGACAACCACGCCCGAATCAAGGACGAAGGCGTCCGCCGACGTGGTCTTCACCAAGGCGCAGGGCATCGACGTCGCCGACATGGCGAAGAGCAGCTGGATCTACAAACGGCTGAGAGACTTCCGCGCGGGCATCGAAGCTGGCATCTCGTTCATCAAGCGCGTCTTCGGCCTGGACCGCTGCAACTGGAGCGGCTTCGAGTCTTTCAAGGCCTACGCACTTGCCAGCGTCGTCTCTGCGAACCTGCTGATCCTCGCGCGCCATCTCCTGGCGTAGCCAGGCTGCGGTCGCGCAACCTGCACCAACGACTCGGCCTGCACCCGAGGCAGGACACCTGCGTCTCGATTCAGCAAGAAAGGGCGCGTTCGCCCCAGCAGGCCGGCCCCGACTGCGCGATCGACAGTACCCGAAGTGCTCAGATCGCGTCGGATCGCCCGACCAGGGGCCCAATTTCGGCTTTTCGGGGCGAGAACTAGACAGTATGGAGTGACCGGCTCGCTCGCTCATCGCGGGTTAGCTTCGGCGAAGCCGCGGCCAGAGCCGCAAGCGAGGAGCCGGTCGAATGAAACGTACAACGTTGGTCGTCGGGATGGACGTGCATAAGGAGTCGATCTCCGTGTCGGTGCTGGAAGCCGGCCGGAAGGAAGCTCGACCGACGGTGAAGCTACGCAACGACGCCACCGAACTGAAGCGGCTCTTTGGGCGGCTCAAGAAAGAGGGCGAGGTCAAGGCCTGCTACGAGGCAGGCAGCTGCGGCTACGAGGTGCAGCGGCTGCTGGCTGGGATGAAGGTCGAGTGCGACGTGATCGCGCCATCGCTGATCCCGGTGCGGTCCGGCGACCGGGCGAAAACGTACCGACGTGACGCGGAGAAGCTCGCGCGACTGTACCGCGCGGGCGAGCTGACCTCGATCCGGATCCCCAACGAAGCCGAGGAGGCCTTGCGTGACGTCGTGCGCTGCCGTGAGGACGTCCGCGAAGACGTGCTCAGGGAGCGCGACCGTCTGCTCAAGTTGCTGCTGCGTCATGGCCGCACGTTCACTGGCGGCCAGAAGAACTGGTCGATGGCGCACTGGAAGTGGCTTCGCCAGCAGAGCTTCGAGAATCCGATGGCTCAGATGGTCTTCACCGACTATCTCGTGCGACTCGAGAGCACGCTGGGTCGGCTCAGGGCTCTCGATCAGGAGTTGGCCGCCGCCGCGGAACAGGAGCCGTACAAAGGGCCTGTGGCGCGATTGCGCTGCCTGCGTGGCATCGACACTCTGTCGGCCGTGATCCTCGTCGCCGAGATCTGCGACTTCGACCGCTTCGCGCGCCCGGACCAGTTCATGGCCTTCGTCGGCCTCGTCCCGAGCGAGCGCTCGAGCGGCGCGAAGGAGCGGCGCGGGGCGCTTGAGCCGTCGCACGGCCCCCTTGCCCCCTTGGACCAGGGATTCGAGATGTATCAGCTCATTCGCCGTGAGCGTCACTCGGTAGCGAATATTCATGCTGGCTCCTTCGTGGAGCCTTTGATCAAATTGCGAACGACATGGCAACTTCGGCGACGTCGCGATTCACTGAAACCCAAGGCCAGTACCTGGCCTTCATCCACGCCTATGCGCTGGTCAACGGCCGGCCACCGGCCGAGGCCGACATACAGCGCTTCTTCGGCGTCACCCCGCCAAGCGTCCACAACATGGTCATGGCGCTCGAACGGCTGGGGCTGATTACCCGGGTACCTCGCCAGCCCCGTAGCATCGCTGTGTCGGTCCCGGAGGACGAGCTACCTCGCCTCCGGCAACCGATCAAATCCGCTGTGGCGCGGTACTAGGATGGAGTGACCTGTCAAGGCTTCGCAGTCGCTCGCTGGGCTGTTTCTTGAGCTCGGCTTCGGGTGTCTCTTCCTCTTGGTTCGGGGCCACAAGGCAACAGGCGAGTGAGGTAAGCCGCGACGGCAGAAGGAGGGCTCAAATGAGCCGCTACCATCTTTGCAGACCGTCCCAGCGCGCCCTGCCGTCACCGCCTCGCCGACACAGACCGCAGCTATGTACGCGAAGTCCTGATCGTGGAAAGCGCCCCGCAATAATCGAGAACGCAACCGCATACGAGACGCGAGAAACGTCTCGAAGTTGTGGTGCGCGGGCTGACGAGTGCCGCGCCGTCGTGATGCGCTTGCCCGGGGGCACTAAGACGCACACGGAGTTCGACCTGGTACAACGTCGAGCAAGACGCGGATGTCCGTTGCGCGGTGCTCCTGATCCAAGCGGACACCGCTCAATGGTGGCCCGCATGCGAGCCCGCCGTTCGTGCCGGGGAAGTTCTTCTAGCGAGTCACTCGAGCAGAGTGCGTGACTCGCGGGTACACGGCGAGACACGCGGGCACAGCGGCCCGGTCGCACCGCCTCCAGACAAATCGCCGACTTAGCGCTCGGCACGAAAGCTGCTCGGCATCGGCCCGATGCCCACTCGAAGCTTTCGACAGTCCCTGGCCGTGCTGGCCCTGGCTCCGCTCGTCGGCTGCACGGAGGTCGAGCCCGAGCCGGTGACGAGCGGCGCGCACGCGGCCGCCGCGTTCCTTCCCGCCTTTCCGCTCGTGCGCCGCGACTTCAACGGCGACGGCAAGGCCGACGTCATGGCGCTCTACGACTATGGCAACGCCTCGGCCGGGCTGTGGATCTTCCCCGGCACTACGACGGCGAGCGGGCCGACCGTGCCCTACCGGACCTGGTTCACGCCCGGCCCGAACGGCTTCGACGGCCGACGCGCGAAGATCGCCACCGGTGACTTCAACGGCGACAGCCGCGCCGACGTGATCGCGCTCTACGACTACGGCAACGCCTCGGCCGGTCTCTGGATCCTCCCCGGCAAGGTCGACACCGCCGAGACCTCCGACACGGCGTATCGGGTCTGGTTCACGCCGGGTCCCAACGGCTTCGACGTCAACCGCGCCAAGGTGGCCGCGGGCGACTTCAACGGCGATGGCAAGGACGACCTGATCGTGATGTACCGGTACCCGAGTGGCGCCGGCGTCTGGGTGTTCCCCGGCACGACAGGCACCTTCGAAGGCGCGTGCCAGCCCTACCGCGTCTGGCTCGAGTTCTCCGACCGGGCGGTCGACATCGCCGATCACCCGGTGGCTGCCGGCGACTTCGACGGTGACGGCAAGGACGACCTCCTGGTGCCGGCCTTCAGCACCGTGTGGCAGTTCTCGGGCACTTCGGGAACTCAGCAGGGGGCCACGGCGCCCATGAACGTATGGTTCCAGCCGATCGAACCCAGGTGGTTTCCGTCCGATCAGGCGACCAGTGGCGACTTCAACGGCGACGGCAAGGACGACTTGCTGATCCTCCAGCGGAGGCCTTCCTCGGAGGGGACGGAACTGTGGATCGTTCCCGGCCATGGGCTCCACGCGGAGCGCGTCTGGTACGGCCCGCCCACCACGTTCGACGGCCGGCTCGCGAAGCTGACCAGCGGCGACTTCGACGGCGACGGCAAGGACGATGCGATGGTGCTGTACGCCAACTACGACCACGCCGCCTCCCTGCTCGTCTGGCGGGGAAACGACGACACCTTCGGCTACGCGACCCAGCCCTACACCGCCTGGTCGGATCAGAACGACCTCGACTGGCTCGTGCACGCCAAGCTGCCCTGAGCGTCCGAGACCTCCCGAGATCGCGCGCGCCACGCCAGCGTACGTGAAGGACGAGTGGGAGGTCTTTCACGACGATCCTCCGCCGGATGAAGATGACCTCGCAGAAATGCACCCGCTCGAGCTACTCGGGACCCTGAACGTGCTCGGACTACGGTTCGAGGCTGAGGTGGCGCGGGGCGATGAGCCCCTGGATACGGACTTCGATCACTTCGTACGTCCCTTTGGTCTACAAGGCCGAGGGCAAGAACCGACAGGGCCGCGTGGGTCCAGTCCGTTGTCGATGATTTCCTGGAGTCGTCGGCTGGTCGCATCGAGGTTAAGATTTCTGAGACCGAGTGCCCCGGCTGGCATTCCTGTAGCCACGCCGTTCGCATCTTTCGCTTCCTCGACGCCGAACACCACATCTCCGCCGCCAGCATTGGCGAACGCAGCAACGTCGGCGAGGAACTCCGCCTTTTTCTGATCAGAGAACACGGCGGCTTGCCCCGGTAGATCCTGCTTGTAGTCGAGGTGCCGATCCTCCCTGGCTCCGGTGCGAACGAGGGTGTCAATGGCGTCCTTGTTGATGTCCTCGAACCTGGTCAAGAACAGCGGCATGGTCCGAGTGTGCCAGCAGCTCTAGCGGCGGCCAAGGTGTGTTCCACTCCGTCCGGCGGGATGGCGGTCCACCCACCGCTGAGCGGCGCCGGGTGCTCGTGCTCGCTTCCCCTGGCATGCCGGCGGACTCGCACGCGCGCGACGGTACCGGGAGGTTTGGTCCCGCAAGAGCGCGTGGACAACACCAATGTCGAAGTCGCTAACTTGCGGAGGCGTCGGACAAGCGGTCGGGCCTCTCGCCGCAGCTCGACCAGGCCATCGTTGGTCAGCGCTAGGCCCAACACCTTGCCGTCGTGCTCGAGCACAGCCACACGCGGCCAGAACGCGTCGGCGGTGCCGCAGTGCCGCACGTAGCCGCGCTCACGTAGCGACTCGGCGACAGCCACCATTCCGTCGACGCCGATGAGATCGGCGCGAACATCCTCGCCCGGCCCGTCCAGGTCCGCGAGCGAGCTGGTCGACTCCCAGCGCCGCGAGGGCGGCCACCGCCCGATCGTGCGGGTCGCGATGACGCCCTCGGGGGAGAGCTGGTGCATCGAGGACCTGGGGTCCCTGAACCGGGCGTAAACTGTTCGAGCTTGATGGCTCGTGACCGATCACGATCGGCTCGCGTCCTTCATGGAGCCCGTCGCACCACCCAAATACCATGCGTCGCTTTCGCAGAGCCGGCCCGCGCGAGCGTTCGCAGGTAGCCGAGCCGAGTGTGCCCTTCAATCAACTGAGTGGCGTGAAACTCGGGCAGCGCGGCTGAATCATTGTCGAAAACGATGATGCGAACGGGCCAGGTTCCAAGCTTCGACACCGCATCCCCGAGCCAGCAGTTCGGTATTTCGAGTGGAGCGTTGCCCCAACGCCGCTGCTCATGCCCTATTCGCCCAGCTACAGCATCAAGCACCCGACTCGTTGACCAAGTTTCCGCAGAGAAGACCAAGGTGCGAAGTGGTAGCCACTCATAGTCGGAGTGGCCCCAGTGCCGATGGATCCATTGCTCCGCAACGTCCTCTGGGACATTGGGCAGCAACCCTCGCACTCGCGCCCACCATGGTGGAAAAGTCTCATGATATCTCGGCGCCAGGTGTTTCAGATCAGGCCATCCGTCGACGAGATTGAATTCCTTTCGGCACTCCGAGCACACCGCCCAGCGTTGTACCGCGCTGCCCTCGACTTCTGCGGTGCGATAGCAGTCATCGCACCCGATGAGAAGTTCTTCGATCGCGTCCGGGTCTTGAATGACCTGAGAATGGAAGTATCGTCGTGCGGCGAGGCTTGACGCAATGTGCTCACACGCATGTTCATCGGAGGTCTCGTAACGCGAAAGATCTAGACGCTCGTCGATGTAGGGTTCGAACGTGCACTCGCGGATATGCGAAAGCAGCTCATTTCTTAACAGTTCATCGAGTCTTGGGTTGCTCAAGGTGCCAGCCTACCTACTGAACCTGAATTGTCGCCGAACAGTCTCAATCGCGGCGCTGACCACGTGTTCGGCTTGGAAAAAGTAGGCAACTCGCATCAGTAGCTCATGCGTCAGGTTCAATGCTTCGTGATCGGTGAGGTCCGGCGCAATTACGGCACGTACCTCGACATCCTCTTCATCGCAGACACGTCTACGGATTCCTGGATAGTCGACTGTCGGGTTCTCTGGAGAGTCCGAGATAAGAGTGCGCCCACGCATTCCCGACAGGCGTAGAGTCAGACCGACTCGGTTCCCAATCCCTTTGCAAGCCAGTAGGAGCTGTCGAAAGTAGAGCAGCGAGCCTACAACGCGCTCGGCTGTCCATGCGGCTCCTACTTCGAGACCGGTCCAGGGAGGGAAGCCCGCCTGTCGCTGGCGCGGCTTCTCTTCCCACAGACTCTCACGGAGACCAAAGGATCCGTCACGACAAACCACAAACGTTTGTGCAACCGGATCTTTCCTTCGCCACTGTGTGCCGCTCGCTTTTGGACTTCGCTCGCTTGCCTGTAGTGCGAAGGGAAACAGAAGGGCGTTGCCATAGTTCACGACTGCATAGGCAGCAACACTGGCAAGCCTTTGCAAATCGATGACGGTCGTCGGCGTAGAGAATGGCTCTAGGATGATCGTTCGCGACGGCTTCGTTTCTTCGGGAAGGCAAGCCAATGCCAGGCCCCGGTACGGGACGTGCGGTGCTTCAGCGCTCTCGGAAACGCTGTACCTGAACGCCGCGACGTCGCGTGCGGAGGCCAACTCGTCGGCGGATGCTGCGGCGCGGGCGTTCGATGAGGTTGCGCCCTCATCTGACTGCTTCGCCAGCTCCGCCATTTCCTGCTGGACCTCTTGAACGATGCCAGGATCTAGCATCCCTTCTAGTAGGGATGCGGCCGAGCCACCATCTGAGGTTCGGTTCGGGATCGCCGAAGTAGGCCGGTGCGGCGTCATGAACGGCAGGATGTAACGCCACGTGCATCTATCAGCATCCGAAGGAAGGACGTCGACTTCAATCACAGCGGCGGTGGCTCCATGGGGAATAAGGAGATCGAACTGAAAGAGCACCTGGATGTACTTGCGCAGCTTGCGCTCCATGCACTCGTCAACGATGCCCTCGAGCCAGCTTCGCCGCTGAATGGCTGGGGTCTCTTTCACAAGGTGAAAGCTGCTACCGCTGGACGGGTCACCCACCCAGGAGCCGAGCGGCGTAAGCAAGTCACCACGGAGCCACTGCCGGAGCACTTGGCTGCCGTGAGCATCTTTCCAACTACCCTTGCCATCATTTACGTAATCGCCATCATCACCCAATTCCCGGTCGTTCAGAGTGACTACGGATGATGTTCCCTTGTATGAACGAGGGCCAGCGATACCTGGTGTGCGATCGCCGATGAGAACTTCGATGGAGCGAGAGACCCAAGCAGCGTCGATCGTAAGATCTCGCTCGACGGCTCGTATCGAGTATGAATCATCTCCGGTGACCGCGATGGCCAACGTCTCTGTGTACAGGTAGCCATCGATAAGCTGGATGCTGGACGCTGCGCGAGCAACCATGCCTTCGTGTTCGGGGTATGGCCACGGCTTGATGTAACTCTCGACTGCTAGAACGGTGATGTCCCAGCGGAGTCGGTTCTGAAGCTCTATCGAGATCTGCTGCGAACCCAGGTGCCCGCGCCCAAGCTGAAGCGAGTCCTCCTCGTCCTTCCTCGCGCTCGCTGGCGCATAGGTCGGGCCTTGCGTGGCTAGCCCAAAGTCCTTTGCTGTGCTCCGGATCATTTCGGCGAACTCGCTGATGGCTCGACGTCTGACCACAACGTTACGCGCGTTACGCTTTTCGTCCTCTTCGAGTCGCGCCCGGTAAGCGAGGGCTTGAGGGGTCGCCGGCGCTGTCGCGTCCTGTTCCGGCCTGGCATCATCGTTAATAGTTGTTTTGTCGGTTTGACTGGAAGGACGTGGTGCGCCGTGATGCCGCGGGCGTCTGGGCTGTGGCCGCCAGGAAAGGCGCCCGGCCGTCGCTTCCCGATAGACGCTGCTGTCGTCGTGCCAATGGCCCTTTGATGACCAGGTGCGGAACCGGATGCTGATCTGTTCGATAGCGCCGTCGTCGGCACACTCGAGGTCGATGACGTTGATGCTGTTTGGATAGTCGCTGCCAGAATAGAGGCAGCCAGCCGCGACCTCGCAAAAGGAACGGTCAGGGTCCTGCAGAGTTGTCAGTGAAGCCTCGTGCATGTGACCGCGAAGTAGCAGGTCGATCGAGTCGGAGAGTAGTCGCCTGGCCGCCGCCGCATCGATGTGGTCGTGCAGCGGATGATGGGTTAAGACGATCCTCAAGCCATTTAGAGAATGGCCGTTTGCGTCGTGAGCGAGGCATCCAATCTGGCTCTCGCCAAGAAGAAGCTTCTGCGCGTCATTGTCGTCGCCACAGAACGCGCTCGAGTCGAGTCCTATGACATGGATCGGGAACGGAAGCCCTGGGAGATTTAGGGTGTGTTGAAAGCCGAGAGAACCGTGCCGCGAAGCGCCCGGGTCAAGCTCCGGCCGGTGGATGCTGTCGCGCACCCAGTGTCGGAAATTGGCTTGTCTGGCTAGAAGGTCTTGTAGGAGGTGGCCTTCAACCTTGAAGGGCACCTTGCCTCCGGCCATCCATTGATCAACCTTGTTGGGAAGGTGAAGAACGGCTGCTCGCATCTCGGTGAAGGCAACGGGATTGGTGCCTCGTGCAATATCGTGATTGCCTGGAACGACGAACAGGCGGGAACGGTCGACCTGAAGGCTGGACAGCGTCGAGTCAACGAACTCCAGAGCGGTACGATATTCTTCAGTGGCGCCAGTAGCTGCAACGTCGCCGGTAAAGCAGACCAGATCGGGCGGACCACCTTCAGCGATAATCAGCTTCAGATTGTGGTCCCATGCCTGGCCAAGGACGCGGTTCGTCCGCCAATTCTGCTTAGAGCCAGGGCCGCTAGCATGCAGGTCGGATACGTGCAGGATTCGAAGATGCGGCATGTGCGAGCCTGTCCTTGATCCGCGAGCTGTCTATGGTCGTCTCACGCGCCAGCGAGGATCGGGTCGATTGTGGATTGGAGAGCGGGGATGTCGTCGCGAACCAGCCCAAGCCAATGCTGTATCTGGGTGCCGCGGATCCAGTTTTCTGTTCGTGACCAGGCATGTTCAATGCCAATGAGCCTAGCGTTGTCTGGTGTCCACAGACCGGGGCGGTTGGCATCGAGCGCCCAGATGGCGCATCCGCTCAGGCCGTGGGGACGCGGCGCCATGGCCGGCACTCCGTCGGTGCTCCGGTTGCCGCCGAGCGAGTAGTACACGAATAGATCGTGCATGAGCGTGCCACGACTGGGTCGCTCCGTGCCGTCGAGCGTTCCCGAAGCGTATCCGAAGGGACGCACGTGAATGTGGAATTTCTCGTTCATCCGCTCCTTATCGATGAGCTCCGCCGGGCATCCGTAAACGAAGGCCATATCAGACGGAAGCTCGGGCACTCGGAGACGAAACTGGTCTACCGTCACCCAGTCTCGTGCGAGCTTGGTTGCGACCTCTGGGTCGAGTTCGAGCCAGCCGACGTCGACCTCGTCGAACTGACCGCCGCCTCGGCTGCCGATGCCCTTGATGGGTACCCGTTCTGATGCCATCCGCTTCGCGCGGTCGGTCACGATGAAGATATCGGTGGGGGCGATCTTCGCTTCTTGATGATCGCGCACGACGTGAGCCGCGGTGGCGATGAGGTACCGCGCGCCGATGCGTACGCATGTGCCCGAGCCCTGAATCGTGCCGTTGGGCTTCGGCTGCCCGGCAGGCCAGTACAAGAGCGCCACGCCACGCTCGTCGAGGTAGCGCGTCATCGCCTGCGTATGCTGTTGCCCGAGGAGCTTCTGCTTGGACGTGGCCGTCATGGGCTGGAGCATTACACAGGGCCGGGCGAGCCAGCCGGGGGCAGTGAACCATGTTGTCGAGGAACCTCGATAGAGGCTACCTTGCGCCCGTCCACGGACTATCGCATGAGTCGCTCTGTGGCTCCGCTCTGAAGCCGACGCTCCTTGAGGTCCTGCAGGCCCTCAAGACCTTTGGGTCGCCCACCAGGTACTGCTCCCATCGGCCGCGGCAGCCTGGCTTCATGGGCTGGAGCAGGTCTGAAGATCAAGGAGGACAACGAAATGAAAGCCTGCGAAGGAACCCGGCGATGTCGAGGGCGCTGCCATCGCAGGGCAGCCAGGCCGCCATCTACGGCGCCAGCTCCCTCGGCGCCATCGAGCTGGCGTCCATCCGTTGCATCGTGATCGTGACCCCTGTATGGGCGTCGATGGCGATGCGTCGCGAAACGCGACGGCGAGCGATCCCTCGCTCTGACGCACCGCCGAAAGAGCGCGGTGCGAACGGTGCTTACGGGTCGGCCGGACCGTCAAACACGTCGTCCCTCCGCGGACGGCGCTTCAGGCGCGACGGCGATGTTGATGAAGCCATAGTGACCAAGCCCTCGACCATATCGGCTGGCATGGCCGCCTGGCGCTCGGGTCCGCGAGCGAGCTGGTCTGCTGGTCGACTCCCAGCGCCGCGAGGGCGGCTACGCCCGATCATGCGGGCACGTGCGCCTGCCAGATTCTTTCGGCTGCAGTCAGAATCCGAAGGTTGGTGTCTCTGACGGCTCAAGTTGGATGCGTTCGCCAAACGGCTCCTTCGGCACCAACCGCGACTCGAACATCGAAGAGTTCGAGACTCGAACTTCCATGGTCAGAGCCCTGGTCGCCTACTCGAACATCATCGAGTTCGAGACTCGAACTCCCGGCGACCTGGGTCTGGAGACGTCAGCGCCGAGGGCCATTATCCGACAAACAGTTGGTTTTACTCGGTTTAAGACGAGCGCTCTTTCGGTTCTCTCCGGAATCTCTGACAGGCGCAGGCGACGGCAGCCGCTGCTCTCTGACGTCGCTCGGGAGACCTTCTGACGCGGCGCCGAGAGAGATTCTCCCGTCAGCGCCGATGCCGTACCAACACGGCTTATAGGCCGCCCCTGTGTTAACTCGTCGCCCAGGCCTCTTGACCCAATCTTCGTTTTGAAGACGAAGAACGAGGGTCGTTTTGTAGCAGCGGCTACTAGATCTGTAGCCGATGATTCTCGGCGTCAGAGAGCCCGCTCTCCAAAACCCTGCCAAGTTCCGCGGTTGTACGATTACTTGGTGTGTTAAACAAAAAAGCCAGCAAGTTCGCTGGCTTGCACTTCAGGCTCCCCTGAAATGGCACCTGGCGAACATTCCTAACGAGAACGCTCTTTCAGTACGACGTCAGAGGATTGGTGACCCGGGGATTAACACAGAGGCGATATTGAATCATTTCCAGTGCTTGCCTTGTTGAAAGCCCGAGGTTTGCTGCCAGTCCCAGCTCTGACAGCCCGACAGTCGCTGCGTGCTGGCCACGTTGCCCCGCTCGGTTCACGGAGCGGGCCGGGGTGCCGCTAGGGCGCTCGGGCGGCCAAGTGAGCGAGCAACGTCGGCACTCATTGGCGCTCGCGGCTTGCGGTGACCGAGTGTCCGCAACGAGGCGGTCATCGGAACGGGAAGGACCGCGCGCCCTTGCTGGACGTGGGTCCACCCGTAGCCTTCGTCGCGCAGATGGGCGAGCACCTATCTATGGTGCATCCCATGCCGCGCCTGGCCAATGTTTCGCTGCTCTCGATCCTCGCGCTCGCCGCCTTGCCGGAAGTCGCTCGCGCCGAGGTCACGCCCGAGGTGGAGCTGGCCGCAGGCGGCGGCGTAGCCATCCGTGGCGGCGACTACGACCAGACCTTCTCAAGCCACTATGCGCTCGGTGTCCGTGGCATCGTCCATCTCGCTTCGGACGACAGGGGCTGGCGCCTTGGCGCCGAGCTGGCGCTCGACAGGATGCATTTCGATTGGGTCGAGCCGAGCTATTGGACGGTCGGAGCCGATCCCGACCTCGTCCGCCTCCGTGCGCTCGTCGGTGCGCGCTTCGAGCTGCAGGTGGCGCCGCCGGTGTGGCTGTTCGGGCGCGCGCTCGCGGGGCTAGATCCAATGCCGGTCAGTTTGCAGGCTTCCTCGACGAGGTCGGCACCTTCCTGGGGTAGTTGCTCATCTTGAGCTTCACTGCCCGGGGGAAGACGCGGTGGGAGCGGCGTTCCGGTAAGAGAAACAGCCGCAGTCGGTCTCGCATCGTGGCCAGGCGCTGCGGGATCGCTCCGGGCGTCGCAGTGGATGCTGCCCAGAGCCATTGCTCGACAAAAAACCGCAACGCCTCGGCGGACACCCAAAACCGGCCAGTCGTGGACACCTGAAAACCGGCCAGTCGTAGCGAGGCACCGGGACGTTGACGAAAGGCGGTGGGCCGTGGTCCGCCGCCGGAATGGCCAACGTCTTGGGCGAAGAGAAGAAGCAGCAGGTACTGGCGCTTGGTCGGCTCAATTGGCCTCTGCGGCGCATCGAGAAGGCGACGGGCGTGCGTCGCGAGACGGCGGGCGCGTACCTCAAGGCCGCCGGCATTCCGATGCGGCCAGCACGGACTCGCCGCCTGCCACCGGCAAAACCGGCCAGTGAGGCGTCCACCGACCCCGGCGGCACGGCAAAACCGGCCAGTGAGGCGTCCACCGACCCCGGCGGCACGGCAAAACCGGCCAGTGAGGTGTCCACCGACCCCGAGGGCACGGCAAAACCGGCCAGTGAGGTGTCCACCGACCCCGAGGGCTTGCCGCCGTGGCCACCGCCGCGGGCCGAGCGTGCGCCTGGAGCAAGTGCTTGCGAGGGTTACCGCGAGCTGATCGAGCAGGCGCTCCGCCAGGGCCGGAACGCGACGGCCATCTGGCAGGACCTCGTCACCGAGCACGGCTTCTCGTCGCAGTACGCAAGTGTGAAGCGATTCGTCGCCAGCGTTCGCGGGACGCAGACGCCCGAGGCGCGCGTCACCATCGAGACCCGGGCCGGCGAGGAGGCTCAGGTCGACTACGGCGAGGGGCCGATGGTGCGCGACCCGGAGACCGGGAAGTACCGCCGCACGCGGCTCTTCGTGCTCACCCTCGGCTACAGCCGCAAATCGGTGCGCCTGCTCTCGTTCCGCTCGTCGAGCCGCATCTGGGCCGAGCTGCACGAGACCGCCTTCAGGCGCCTCGGCGGCGCCGTGCGCGTCGTGGTCCTCGACAACCTGCGCGAGGGCGTGCTCAAGGCCGACGTCTACGACCCCGACATCAACCCGCTGTACCGCGACGTCCTCAAGCACTACGGCGCCGTGGCGCTGCCGTGCCGGGTCCGGGATCCGGACCGGAAAGGCAAGGTCGAGGCGGGCGTCGGCCACGCGCAGAAGACGCCGCTCAAGGGCCTGCGCTTCGAGACTCTCGACGAGGCGCAGGCGTACCTCGACCGTTGGGAGACGCGCTGGGCGGACACGCGTATCCACGGCACGACCAAGCGCCAGGTCGCCGCGATGTTTGCCGAGGAGCTGCCCGCGCTCGTGCCGCTTCCCGTCGAGCCGTTTCGCTACTACCAGTACGGCGAGCGCACCGTCCACCTCGACGGCTGCGCCGAGGTCGCCTCCGCCTACTACCACGCACCGCCCGGCTGGGTCGGCCGCAAGGTGTGGGTCCAGTGGGACAGCTGGCGCGTGCGCATGCTCGACCCGAAGACGGGCCAGCTCCTGCGCGAGTACGTCCGGCAGGCCCGTGGCGGGCGCCGCGTGCTCGACCAGGACCGGCCCAAGAAGACGCCACAGAAGACCGCCCAACTGCTTTCACGTGCCGGCTTCGCTGGCCGCAGCATCGGCGCGCTCTGCCAGGCCATGTACCTGCGCGAGAACGAAGACTGCATACGCAAGGTCCTCGGCGTGCTCTCGCTGGCGAAGAAGTACGGCGCGGTGACCACCGACGACGCGTGCGCCGTCGTGCTCGAGCTGGGCGTCGCCGAGTACCGAGCCGTCCGCAACTACCTCAAGCGGCGCCAGGCGGCGCCGCTCTCGCTCAAGCAAGTCGACCCGCTCATCCGCGAGCTCACGCACTACCGCGATCTCATCGACCGCAAGACCCAGGGAGACCCGACATGAACCTCGTTGAACTCAGCCACGCGCTCCGCCAGCTCCGCCTCTCCGGCATGGTCGACACCGTCGAGGCGCGCATCCTCCAGTCGCAGACCGAGAAGATGCCGCCCATCGACTTTCTCTCGATGCTCGTCGCGGACGAGCTGCTGCGGCGGCAGGACCGCCTCCTCGAACGTCGCGTCAAGCAGGCCGGCTTTCGCGACGCCGGCAGGACCCTCGACGCCTTCGACTTCGACTTCAACAAGAAGATGAACCGCCGGCTCATCTTCGAGCTGGCGACGGCGCGCTTCGTCACGCAGCACGAAGACGCGCTCTTCCTCGGCCCGCCCGGAACGGGCAAGAGCCACCTCGCCCAGGCCATCGGGCTCGCCGCGATCCACCAGGGCCACCGCGTCTGCTACCGCGAGACGCACATCCTGCTCGAGGAACTCGCCGACGCGCAGCTCGCCGGCGAGAAGAAGCAGCTCCTCGAAGAGCTGGAGGAAGTGCCTCTGCTCATCATCGACGACCTCGGCATGCGCAAGCTCCCGCACACCGCGGCCGAGGACCTGCTCGAGGTCATCATGCGCAGGTACGAGCGCGCTTCGACCGTCCTCACGTCCAATCGTCCGGTCGAGGACTGGGGCAAGCTGCTCGGCGACACCGCGGCCGTCACCGCGCTGCTCGACCGCCTCCTGCATCATGCCCACGTGCTCAAGTGCGGCCCCCGGAGCTGGCGCACCAAGCTGCAGGGGGACTTGCATCAGGAGCAGGCCGCGAGCTAAGAAAACCTGTCCCGGGCACCGCTACGACTGGCCGGTTTTGACCCGTCCACGACTGGCCGGTTTTGACCCGTCCCCCGAGGCAACGCACCGACGAAGCTGATCCTCGTTGGTGCGACATCGAGTTCCTTCGCGATCCGCTCCATTTCGAGGCGCACGAGGTTGTAGGCCGTGAGCAGCCCCCACATCTCCTGCTCCACGGCCGATGGCGACTTGCTGCGGATCGTCTCAAGCCTTTCGAGCATGTCCGTTTTGATTTCGCCGAAGCCGAGTTCGAGCTCCCAGCGCTCGTGGTACAGCAGGCGAAGCTCGGCGGCCGGATACGTCTTCGGGTTTACGAGCGACGTCAAGAGCGTCGTCGGTCGATAGCCCTTACGTTGAAAGCGAATCGCTCGGGCCACGTACGTCTTCGGGAGTGCCGGATCCTTTCGACGGGCTTCACGCGAGACCTCAAGTTCGACGAGTTCGTCGCCGGCGCCGAGCCGCTTGATGACGCGATACTTGGTCGTCGACTTCACTCGCGTCATCCAGTGGCGTTCATGCCCACCCTGCATGAGCGGGATCAGAATGTCCGCCTGTAGATAGATTCGGTCGACCAGCAAGAGCGAGTTATCAGGGACGTCGTCCAAGAGCGGACGCGCATAGGCGCGTTCATCCGTCTGATACGGGCCAAACTGCGCCGCTGCGAGCACGTGCGACCGTAGCGCCATCAGGACCACGACGCGCATCAGAGGGTATCCACTCGTCCGCTCGTCGCGCCCTCCGTCGTGACGCCCGGAGCTGTGCCCACCGAAGTGAGCCCGGTTCGCCCCGCTGTCGGCGACCCGCTGTGTGCTTCCGTCGATGCCGTACAGCGCCAGACCACGCCAGCGATGCGCATCTGCACTCCGGTGTGCCCACTCCGCACCGGATCGCAGAAAGAGCCACTCGAGAGGCTCCGCACCGATACGCTGCCGCGCCTGCGGTAGCGCGCTCGGCGCTACCGTGCGGCTTCCGTCGGCGGCTGGCAAAGCGACCTCGAGCTGTCGCGCGACCTCTGTGACCGGCCAGTCGCGAAGCAGCGCCATCCCGAGCATCAGCCAGACCGTCCGCTCGGCCGGCAGCCGACGGCGCCGGAGAGTCGCGGTTCCTGTCGCAAGTAGCGCCTCGCCGACCCACGTGGGGTCCAGGTGCGCCGTCAGCTGCGGGAACGCCTCCGGCGTGAAGGCCGCTGTGTACTCGAGCGCTTCGGCGAAACTGGCGTCGAAATCGTTCACGATCGCGGCATCCTGATCCTCTCGACGCAGAGAATCCAGTATGTCGCTGCCGCCCGATATTCCGGAGCAAGGTCGCGGGCTTGGCCGCTAACTGATCGGCATTGGGGCTAGATCGGGGCTAGATCACCTGCGCTCCGACGACGTGAGGTACCCGGGCAACCCGTCCAAGTCGCGGAGCTTCAGCGACACGGCGCTCGCTGCGGAAGTCGGCCTGGGCGCACGCGTACACTTGGGCCGGCTGGTCATCGGGCTGGAGTGCGCATTGCCGGTCGCATTCTATTCCGGAGAGGACCTGAACGACGATGGCGGCCTAACGCTCCCACCTCCGATGGATTTGCGAGATCTCCGGAACGCCAGCTTGCATGAGACGATCGTCGATATCGAAGGCCTGCTCACCCTCGGCCTCGAGTTCTAACGTGATGCGCATGGATGGCAAACATCGCGACGGCGTGGTCATGATCGCTTCCGCACCCGCGAGAGCTTGCGCTTCGTCGCCGTCGGCGCAGGAGGATCCCACCAGGTGGCCAAGGGGATGCCCACTTCTGCGAACGGCTCGGCGTGCACGTCGTCATCGTCGCAGAACACGCACGTCTCGATCCATTGCCCGCGCTTCAGCTCGAACGCATGGAGGGTGCGCGTGTCCAGGTCGATATTCCAACGGTAGCGAACTCCGATGCGGGCGAAGGCCTCGCGCTTCGTGACCATGTCGTGCGCCCTGGACGCCGGCGAGATGATCTCGCAGAGCCAGTCCGGGACGATGCTGGCGCGGCGACCCGGTGGTTGCGTCGCCAACCGCTTCTTGCGCCAACCGACCACGTCCGGTCGGAAGACCTCTCGCCCTCCAGCGACGAACTCGGCCGCGGGCACTATCCACCAACCCCCTGGCCCACCCTTTCCCGTCCGCTAGCGCCCAGGGCGCAGACGAGCAGGACCCGCACATGGGACTCCTGCGCGGCCATGGAACCGTCATCCATCCGCTCGCGCCAGCGGCCGGTCTGCTGCAGGCGCAGCACCACCTCGGCGCCGGACGTGGCGCGCAGGATGTCGCGCGTCTCGAGCGCGACGAAGCGGCTCGACCAGCGTCCTTCCTGATCACAATCGTCGGCCACGTCGGCGATGAACCAGCTGGACTGACGAGCGCGGGGGGCTACAGGCCCAGGCGAACGATCCAATGGGTCGAGGTGGCGCCGCTGTCGGCGGCGCTCAGGCCATCGACCTCCCCTCGTTGATTCATGGCGCGTTCCAGGAGCCGCGAGGCGCCGGGCGCCCTGCACGCGCGCCTTGTCCGCGCTCATGGCATGCGGCCGCAACGGCCCGGCTTCGTCGAGCCGCCCCTCAGCCGTGTGGCGACCGTTGACCGCCGGCTTGTCCCTTCGAGGGCCGGTGGGGGCACGGCTTACGTTCGCGATTCACCGATGCGAGTGCTGCAGGCACGATCGGACCACCTCATCGTAGACGGGGTTGGCAGTCAGTTGGCAGTATCAAGCGCGCCTTCCCCAGACCACTGCACCAGGCCGACGTCGAGCACGAAGCGCACGTCGTCGCGCGACACGTTGGGGGCGGGTGCACCGGGCAACGATGGGCTCGAGCACGCGCCGGACGCGATAATTGATGGCCTCGGTCTGGCGGCGGTTGACTCAGCCGGCCATCAGCATCAGCAGGAACTGAAGAGGCTCGACGCCCATGGTCCATCGTAGCGCGTCTCGAAGCGAGGTCGCGTTCGCCCAGGACCGCCCGGCCAGCCTCGCGCAAGCCATGAAGATCTCAGCGGGTTTCGCGCGATCGCAATCTGGCACCTGACGGGGTCGCCTGTACCGTGATGGCAAGCTGTGGAGCAAGGACATCGTGCTTCGGGTGCTGGCCGAGCCCGCCGTCGTGGGCACGTACTACTGGGGCAAGCACGATCCGAAGACCCAGGCATTGCGGGATGCCTCCGAATGGCTGGAACTTGCCGTGGAACCCATCGTCGAGCGGTCAGTTCGAGAGTTGGCTCTGCGCATGCGGGAAATCCGCGATCCGAAGCGGATGCCAGGCAGAACGGCTTCAGTCCGAAGAATCCTCGCCGGCTTGGTCCGCTGCGGGAAGTGCGAGTCGAGCTACACACTCGAGACTTCGGGGAAGCGGACTCCCGATGGCCGCTTCTACTATAGCTACTACAACTGCAGGGCCACCTGTCGCATCGGCAAGATGGCCTGCGAAGGCGGCCGCGTTCCCGTCGGAGAGCTCGACGGTGCGGTGCTCGAGCATCTGGCCGAGGTCGTCTGCACGACCGAGCGTTGCCAGACGGTGGTGCGCGACCTGAACGACGCTCCAAACAAGCTGCGCGAGACGCGGCGGCACACGCAGCTGCAAGCGGCCCTCGCATTCGTCCGTGAGCGGATCGGGAAGTGGACCTCCGAGCTCGAGCGCAGCCCCGTGCACGCGGCAATGGGCCGCGAGCGCCTCGTCCGGATGCGCGCTGAAGAGGCACAGCTTGTGACGGCCATCGGGCAGGTGGGCGCGCCGACGAACGCCCCCGAGGTGAAGGCGGCGAGTGCTCAGTTCGACGGCGAGACCATTCGGCAGGCTTGGGCGCGCCTCATCCTGAGCGGGAGCGTTGCGTCCCTGAACTACCTGCACCACCTGGTCGAGCGCATCGAGGTTGATGGTAACGCGGTGAGGGTGGTTCCCCGGGCCGCGCCATCTGACGGGCGGTTCCCCGGAGGCCCGCGGGTACGTGGTCAGAGTCACACCGCCGCCGGGGAGTGTTAATCCCCGGGTCGAGTTCGCCAGGTGGCAAGATCGTTTGTTTGCTCGAACTCGAGTTGATTTCAGTAATGAAATCAATGATTTGCGAGTTCTCCCACGATGGGAAGGGGGGGCTCCCCTGAAATGGCACCTGGCGAACAGTCCGCTCTCTGACCAGCCGAAAGAACTGACCGGACTGAGCGAACCCAGGATGTCTCGAATGCCGACCCGGAAATTAACACACGGGCCAAACCATAGATTTCGTTGGCATCCAGACACGAGGGCGAGGAAGCAGTCCTGCTCGAGGCTCCAAAGCAGCGAGGGTCACGCTTCGCAGCGTGCCGCGCTAAGGAGACGGCGAGAGAATCTGGCCCCGGCCTCTAACCACTCCAGCTATTCGTTTGTCACCGGGACCAGCTCCCGGCTTGACCGGCCAGCTTTCGGAGCTGCCGGACGCGAACCTTGTGTGGCTCTTGTTTAACGCTGACCTAGGTGAGCCGTCAAGAATTTGGGGCCGTGGACGCCGCCGGCCGCGGGCGCCGGTCCTGGCCTCATGAAGCGGCCGATGCGCAAGTGTTAGGCTTGGAGGGGGGGGGCGGCCGACCCTGACGCGCCGGCCCTCCAAGTCCCGCGCGAGACCGACTCGAGCCGGTTCGGATGCGGCCGGCATTTGCCCTCGCCTGCATGGACATTGATGCCTGGAGGCCGTCCACGAGGCTAGGCGACGGGTCACCATCCGCTTGGCGGTGACGAAGCCTTGAGGTGGGCGCCGAGGTTTAGCGCGGTGGAGGGCAAGGTGCCCGCCTCTCACCACGCACGAGCATTGACGCCCGGGAGCTGATGAGTAAGATCGGTCCTGGGTTCGCAGCCGATCCCCTCACTGAGTGCTCCGGACTGCCTGCACCAGCAGGAGCCCGACAAAGCGGGGTTCCCCGCAAGGCCGCATCTCGCAGCGAAATGTTGGCAGGCCGCCTCCTATCGGCGGTCGTGGTGCAGGCTCGACCGTCAGAAGGATGGTTGGTCATGTCATTGCAGAGTCGCGCGCGTCGCATCGAGAAGCACCTTCCTGGGGTCAGCTACGAACAGATTGTGAAGGACCTGAGCCGCCTTCGGCTTCAGCCGAAGCACGACGAGCTCTACGTCGAGGCACGTCGCTCACGCTACTACTCGGAGCTGACCTGCGAGAACTGCGGAGGCCAGTATCCTGCTGGCCTCGATAAGAAGGGCGAGCTCGAAAGTGGAGTGGACAGCGGCAACTGCCCAGCTTGCTTCGAGGAGTCGGGGACGACGTTTTGCACCCGCTGCATGAGGCCGCTGCCCGGCAGCGACGAGTACTACTGCGACGAGTGCGAGGTCTACGTCGACGGGCAATAGCCCGAGGCGATAGCTTGGCCACGCGCTACACGCGGCGCGTGGCCGCCTTTCCCCATGCGCTGGTGGCGCGCCATCGGCAGCGGTCAGGCCCCCTCTTGCCGCACCGTGTCGCGCCACGCGGGCCACAGGGCCCGTCGACTGGCCAGCAGCTCCTCCCAAACGCGCTCGTGTCAGGACGTCGCCCGGCCAAGCCCAGCGCACGGGCTGGTCGCAGGTAAGTTCGCGATCACGAGGCCACCGTCCTCTGACGACCGAGGAGCCCGCGCGATGCATGGAACTTTCTTCCACACGTCAAACCAGCTTCAGGTGGCTGCCCCTCTTGGGCGGAGGTTCCTCTGGCAACGGTTCAGCAAGAAGTTCATCTAGCTGCCTGTGAGCGCCTGGGTGTCTTTCGTCCAGCTCGCACCGGAAGAAGGTTCGTGCGGCATGGTCATGTATGAGCGCTCTACACATCGGGGGCACCCACTCGCCGTGCTCCACCTCGTGGCCTTCGAGCAAGCCACACTGAAGGGTTCCCTGATCGACGATGGCTGTGACGGTGCACTGGCGGGCATGCAGTTCGTCCCAGCCGAGGTGCCTCTGGCACTGCGCGCACCACATCGTGATCGTAGTGGGATTCGCTCCGTGCGGGATCACTCCCAGAGGTACCAGGTGGTACGCGCAGTCGAAGGTGACCAGATGTTCTTCGCGCCTTTGCATCACGGGCTCCCGGTCAAGTCGATCGGTTGACGAGCATCGAACTGCACTCCCAGCGGCAGCCTAACCGGCTCGGCGTCCCTTCTGAAAGAACATCCCGGCGCCTAGTAGCGAAGGGCAAGTCAGCCTCATCGACGGAGACCCGTCACCTTCCGGGCACCTGCTGGGTGCCTCCTTCGGTCGCTCCCCCCGGCCTGACGCGCGAAGTAGAGCGCGAAGGCTTGGCTCGCTTCTTCGTCTGAGGACCAGCATCCGGCAAGGTCTCGACCGCTGTTTCGACAAGCTGAGGCCCACTGGGCATGCTGGCGTTGTGGACCTCCCGAAGGCTGTTGCTGTTAGCCCCGAAGGTGTGCGCGACGAACCATGCTGCGGCGATGAGCGCGAGCACCACCGCAGAAATCAGAGCCGCTTTCGCAGCCAGCGATCGCGTCCTGCGAGCGGGCGGACGATCGAATGCCGGGCCCGCTACGCCAAGCGGCTCGACGGACCGGGTCGCCGCCGGGATCGCCGGCCGCAACGACGTGTTCACAGCAGCGGGAAGCGCGGCAGCAGACGCGTGCAGCGCCGGTAGTGGCCCGACCGATCCGCGGGCCACGGACCGATTGACGGCCTTCGCCGCGGCCTCGGCGGCCCTCTTCCTGGTCGTCCGGATCCACGACGCCGCCTTCTTGCCTGCGACCGAGGGCGCTGAAGCAGTCTCGAACGCGAACTCCTCGGCAACGACTTCATCCCGATCGTGACCGATCGCGACAATGGTCGGCACTGTGGCGGCTACTTGGGCAACCGCGCGCACGACGACCGGGTTGCTGAATCGCTGGAGCTTCTCCGTCTGACCACCACCCCGAACGATGGCCAGCATGTCGATGCCGCCGAGCCCCAGGACCGCGAGTATGGCGCTGGCGGTGTCCTTGGGCTCACCACTCTCGAGCGGGATATGGTGGTGAACAACCTCCACTTCCTCGCGATCACGCAGGTTGCCGAGGCCGCTGATGAAGTCAAACCAGCCGTGCGTGTTGCGCCCGGTCAGCACGGCGATGCGCTGGATGGGGCGGACGGGTTGAACGGGGGTCGGGAACTCGGCACGCAGCTGGTCATACTCTCGCTGCCACGCCCAGTACTTGGCAGCTTTCGTCGGGGGCTCCGCGTATCGCTTCGCCTCGAACTGCAGCTCGACCGCGCAATCGGTCGTCATCGCTCGAAAGGTACCCTCAAGCCGGAGCATGTCACCGGCCTCGGGCCGAGGACGCAGCGCGAACGGCACGATCGCGTCGAATGCGACCTCGGGGTCCGTCGTCGCGCGAAGTCGGATGTAGAGTCGGTCTCCTCGAGGTCGGATGCTGATCACCTCGCCGACGAGGATCGTCGTTCGGCGCGCCCACTTCTTGAGCACCTCATCGACCACAGCTCGACGAGCGCTCTCGAGCAAGCGGCCGATACCGTGGTCGATGCTGAAGTACTTCGGTTCGCTCTGGCTCGGTCCATCCTCACGCTGTTCCACGCAATCCCCTTCACCCTGCGGACGGTCCTCGGAGACTAAGCTTTGGGTCTGATCGTTGTCGCCTTTCCGCGTTCGGCCCGAGGAACGATCGCCAGCTGCAGCTCGGCGTCCGCCAACCTGTTGAGGCTCTCGACCATTTCGTCGTAGTTGTCGCCGAGGGCTTGCGGGTTGTGGATGACCACGCCCTCCAAGCCCTTCGCCTTCGCCTGCGCGCACATGTTGATGAAGTCCGCGAACTTCGTCTCGTAGCTCCGCTTGTCCATCATCGGGGCGACCTCCTCGGGGCCGAGAGTAGCAGCATGCTGACGGCCCAACGCAACGCGGATGAGTCGGCGGGACCCAGCTCGACGACCCTGCAGCAGGGTGTCACCCTGGCTGCGGGAGCCCCGATCCCTGGTGTGGCATGGTGCCTGAGCAGCCCGATAGCGAAGTGGTGTGTCTGTTCAAGAACCTCGGCGCAGCGCTGCCGCGCCTTGAGCGCCTTCTCGCTGATGTGGATCGCCTGAGTGGCCGCGAGGCTGGGCTCGGACGAGTCGCCGAGTCCATCGTTGCCGAACTGCGTGCTCTTGCACCTGGTCGCCGGCTGAACCGTCGCTTTGCGGAAGTCGTCGACGGCATGAGGGAGACCCGGCTGGCAGATGGGACAAGGCCCGGTGACAGGCCGACGCGTGCTTCGGAAACCTCGGTGGTCAACGCGTTCCTGCCAGGTTCTTCCTCCAGTTGGCAGTGCACTGCGCCAAGGAGACGCCAAGCCCGCTGCTTGAGGAAAGGGACCTGCCATCGGGCACCGGGGCGCTGCTCAGGTTGTTCGAGGAGTGACCACGCTCCAAAGAGAACCTCCCTACCACTCCAGGTTCGACGTTCCGCTCCGCGAGCCCTTCGCCACGCGGAGATACTCGGGCAATGCCTCGAGCCCGAGGTGTTTGCACGAGATCGGGCTACCGGCGGCCCACGCGATCGCCGAGCGCAGAGCGCTGCGCAAGGAGGACACGTCGGAAGGCCAGCCATGAAGGAACAGCGCCCGTGCGGCCGGAAGGGAAAGGACGATCCTGGCCGAAACGTCAGATGGCAATTCAGCCGCGAGTTCGCGGAGGATGAGTCCTGTATCCTCGCGACGTTCGACCAAGTGAGGGATGCAGATGCAGACCGGAGAGTTCACCTCCAGATCTTCCCAGAATGTCGACTGGTCACCGTCATCCATCGTGGCGATGAAAAGCGTCGCGAGTGGCACTGGCTTGTACACCCCCAGCGGCGTGTGCCTCCTGTTCTTGATGGCGTACCGCAACCCCAACTGAGACTTGTGGGGCAGCTTGCCCATGTCTTCCAAAATCAAGCTGCCGTCTCGGGCGGCGTAGAGGAGTCCCCCGCGCTCCGCGTCATCTGCGCTGGCCGGGCCCTGCCAGTAACCGAAAAGCAGCGCGGCGACGTCGTTCTCCGAAAGGCCGACCAAGTTGTACGTCTCCGCGAGCGGGCCAGGCCGCTTCGACAGCCGGTGCAACGCGCGAGCCGCTGCCTTCCGTGCATGTATGTCTCCGACGATCTTCACGACGTGGCTGCCACCGTCCACGGACCTCGCCAGCTTCTCGTAGCTATCCGCAAGCATCCCGCTGTACGTCACGAATTCCCTGGCCCGGGCGACGAGATCGGCGTCGGACACGATCCATCGATCGTCGTAGACCGAACCGATTCGATATACGAAGAAGGTGCCCCCGATCTCGATGACGGCGCCGTCCGCGAGCTGGGTACGGTCGCTAATCGGGACGCCATCTACAAAGGTGCCATTCTTCGAGTCGGCATCCTCGACATACCACTCGTCGTCGATACGTACGAATCGAGCATGCATCGCCGAGACGCATTCGCCGATCAAGTCGATGTGCAGACGACGATCTCGACCGGCCGCGCTCACGGCGAATCGGCGATGCGCGCCGCGACCTACGGTGATCTCGCACACGTCTCCGAGGAGCACCCGCACCGACGACTCGAGCGGCGCATCACCCGATAGGACCAACACAAGCTGCGGCTCGACCCGCAGCGGAAGATCGACGGCAGTCTCCCCGACGTCAAAGCTCGTGCGTGCATGGCTCGTCATCGCGCGCGATCCTACCAGCGGATCGGTCGGCGTGACGGTGAAAGCCTCCTGGCTGATGGAACGAGACGCGGCCCCTCATGCCTCGCATCGCCGTCGTTGAACCACCCGCCATGGCCTCGCGACCCTCCTACTGCCTGGTGCCGTTCTTCAAATAGAAGGATCGCATCTGCAACCGTGACCTTCATCGTCGCCAGAAGCGAAGTCGCTGAGACCTGTGGTAGTGGAGCAGCGTCGCTAGCCCATAGGGACGCCTCCCGGGCCGCTCCTTGGCGATGAGCGACCTTAGTCGCGTCTGGTGGCGATCGGTCAGCTCGCCGACAAAGCGCTTTGCCGCCGAGGCGGCCTCATCCGTTTCGATCAGGCACGGGCGACCCAAGATG
>Ga0209515_10001197_pt1 | contig 44710 bp, 40 predicted proteins | sample Subgroupgradi54m_FD_187454 | JGI IMG/M metagenome (GOLD analysis project Ga0209515, IMG submission 187454) | Subsurface groundwater microbial communities from S. Glens Falls, New York, USA - GMW60B uncontaminated upgradient, 5.4 m (SPAdes)... ... | reverse complement strand
CACCCGGACTAGCGGCCGGATTCCAGCGGGGCCGGACTACAGCGGGCCGCGACCGGCGCGCAGCAGGAGCAGGGCGAGCTGGGTGCCGTCGTCGCCCAGAGCCACCCGGAACCGGTCCAGGATCTCGCGCTCCCGGGCGAGCACCAGCCGGGTACCACCGGCGGCGACACGGGTCGAGCCCACCCGACTGGAGAGCTCAGCCCGCTCGCGCCAGAGTGCGACCAGGGTGCTGTCGATCTCGTCGATGCGTGCGCGCAGCTGGGCGATGTGCATACCCGGGTCTGACCCCGGTGCGTCGGTGGGAGTCTGCGCATCCACGGTTGTTGCGGCCATTTCTGTTTGTCCTCGCGGCTCGGGCCCCGGTCTGGTCTCCTGTGGACCCGAAGGCGCGGAACGCCCCGGGCTCGGGAGCCCGGGGCGTTGGTAGGTCTGTCGTTCAGGTGCGACCTACGGCTGCCGGACTCCCGGAGCCGTAGAAAAAGTAGCCGTGCGCCTGCACACTCACGTCGCCGAGTATGCCATGGTCGCGTGCCTGACGGCGAGGGTCTGTCGGTAACAACTGGCCGACCGGATGACGCGGCGCCGCCCGGCCGGGCGCCGTGGCCGGGTCCCCGGCGCGAGGAGTCGTGCCGGGATTCTGTCCCAGCCGCGGCATAGACTTCGCCCTGCGATGCACGCTCTCTTCGAGATTCCCCCTGCCGTGCCCACGGTCCCGGTCAGCCGGCCCGGCGGTGCCGCGCGCGCTGCCCGGGGGCGCGACCCGCAGGCGTTGCTGGCCGGGCTCAACGACCCGCAGCGCGGGGCGGTGACCCATCGCGGCGCGCCGTTGCTGATCGTGGCGGGCGCCGGCTCGGGCAAGACCCGGGTGCTGACCCACCGGATCGCGCACCTGCTGGGCGCCGGTGAGGTGCACCCCGGCGAGATCATCGCGATCACCTTCACCAACAAGGCCGCCGGCGAGATGAAGGAGCGGGTGACCGCCCTGGTCGGCGGCCGGGCCCGGTTGATGTGGGTCTCGACGTTCCACTCCGCCTGCGTGCGCATCCTGCGCGCCGAGCACGCCCATGCCGGACTGAAGTCGACCTTCTCCATCTATGACGCTGACGACTCCCGCCGGCTGATGTCGCTGGTCGCCCGGGAGCTGGACCTCGACCCCAAGCGGTATCCTGCCCGCTCGCTGGCGGCCGAAGTTTCCAACCTGAAGAACGAGCTGATCGATCCGGACCAGTTCGCGGCGGGCGCGTCCGGGCCCCGCCAGCGCAGCGTGGCCGAGGCGTACTCGCTCTACCAGCGCCGGCTTCGCGAGGCACAGGCGCTCGACTTCGATGACCTGATCATGCAGACGGTGCACCTGCTGCAGGCGCACCCGCACGTCGCCGAGGCCTACCGTCGCCGGTTCCGGCACGTGCTCGTCGACGAGTACCAGGACACCAACCACGCCCAGTACACGCTGGTGAAGGAGTTGGTCGGCCAGGGGCGTGACGTGCCGGCGGGGGAGCTGTGCGTCGTCGGCGACGCCGACCAGTCGATCTACGCGTTCCGCGGCGCCACGATCCGCAACATCCTGGAGTTCGAACGCGACTACCCGGACGCGCGGACGATCCTGCTGGAGCAGAATTACCGCTCGACGCAGACCATCCTCTCCGCCGCGAACGCCGTCATCGACCGCAACACCGAGCGCAAGCCCAAGCGGCTGTGGAGCGAGGAGGGCGATGGCGAGCCGATCCGGGGGTACGTCGCCGACACCGAGCACGCCGAGGCCGACTGGGTGGCCCGTGAGGTGGACCGGCTCTGCGATCACCACGGCCTGCGCCCGGCGGATGTGGCCGTCTTCTACCGCACGAATGCCCAGTCCCGGGTCTTCGAGGAGGTCTTCGTCCGATTCGGGCTGCCGTACAAGGTCGTCGGCGGGGTGCGCTTCTATGAGCGCAAGGAGGTCCGCGACGCCCTGGCGTACCTGCGGGCGGTGGCGAACCCCGACGACACGGTGAGCCTGCGCCGGATCCTCAACACCCCCCGGCGCGGGATCGGCGAACGGGCGGAGGCCTGCGTCGAGGCGTTGGCCAGCCGGGACCGGATCTCGTTCGGGGCTGCGCTCGGGCTGGTGGCCGCGTCGGCCCAGGCGGCGCCGGGCATCTCCACCCGGGCAGCCTCCTCGATCGCCGACTTCGTGGCGCTCCTGGAAGGGGTGCGCGAGCTGGCCGGTAGCGCCGCGCCGGAGGAGGTTCTGGAGGCGCTGCTGCAGCGCTCCGGGTACCTTGCCCAGCTGGAGGAGAGTCTCGACCCGCAGGACGCCGGACGGGTGGAGAACCTGCAGGAGCTGGTGAGCGTGGCCCGGGAGTACACCGAACGGGTCCTTTCCACCCCCGCGCCGGAGGAGGACCGCGACGGCACCGGGGACGACGGCGCCGGGGACGACGGCGCCGGCGTGATCGGTGGGGCGGCCGTCGAGACGCCGTCGCTGGCCGGGTTCCTGGTGCAGGTGGCGCTGGTCGCCGACGCCGACGAGGTTCCGGTGGCCCCCGAGGGCGCCGGGGTAGGCGACGCGGAGCAGTCCGGCGTGGTCACCCTGATGACCCTGCACACGGCCAAGGGGCTGGAGTTTCCGGTGGTCTTCCTCAGCGGGCTGGAGGACGGGGTCTTCCCGCACCTGCGCTCGCTCGGGGACAAACGGGAGCTGGAGGAGGAGCGCCGGCTGGCGTACGTCGGGATCACCCGGGCCCGCCAGCGGCTGTACATCTCCCGTGCGGTGACCCGGTCGGCGTGGGGCCAGCCGCAGTACAACCCGGCCTCGCGCTTCCTGGAGGAGCTGCCCGAGCACCTCGTGCAGTGGGAGCGCACCGAGGCGGCGTACACGAGCTGGTCCGGCGGTGCCGGGGTGGGCGGTCGATCCTCCGGTGCGGAGCGACCGAGCCGTTTCGTGGGGGGGACCCCGAAGGCGGCGCAGTTGGCTCAGCGGCTGGGACTGGACGCCTCGCTGCTCTCCACGGCGAGTGAGCTCGCCAGAGCCGACGTCCCGAGCGTGGCGCCCGGAGACCGGATCAACCACCAGCGCTACGGGCTGGGCCGGGTGGTCTCGGTCGAGGGGTACGGGGTGCGCGCCCAGGCGCAGGTCGACTTCGGCGACCAGGTGATGTGGATCGTGCTGCGGCACGCGCCGATCGAGAAGCTGTAGAACCGGTCCAGAGCCCGCGGCTCTAGAGGACGCCCCCGCTGTAGACCTCGATGTGGCGGTGCAGGTCGATCCCGTGTCGCAGGACGATCGGCACCGGGTCGACGGCGGTGCCGTGAATGTCGATCTCGAAGTGCAGGTGGGGGCCGGTGGAGTAGCCGGTGTTTCCGGTGAGTCCGATCAGGGTCCCGGCCTGCACGGTCTGGCCCTCGGTGACCAGGATCCGGGAGAGGTGCCCATAGACCAGGACGACTCCGCTGCCGAGGTCGATCCGGACGCTGTTGCCGTAGCCGCCGTCGTAGCGGGCCAAGGTGATCTTGCCGTCGGCGGCCGCGTAAGCGTTGGTCCCCTCGGGCACCGACATGTCGAAGCCGTTGTGGAACGGGTTGGGATAGTCGCGGGGGCCGAACGGTGAGGAGACCTGATAGTTGGCGCGTAAGGGAAGGCGCCAGAGATTCGCCTCGGTCTGGTCCAGCGTGCCCATTTCGTCGCCGCTGCGGCTGGCCCGGTCGGCGGCCCGCTCGTCGTAGCCACCATCGGCGTACTGCCCGGCCAGCGCGTAGCTGTTCTTCACGTTGGTCATCGCATGGCTGGCACCCAGGGCCACTACTCCGGCTCCGATGACCGCGGTGGTGACGACGGCTGCGTATCGGCTGCGCGGGGGGGTCGGAACACGCCGACGTCCGCGGTACCTCCCGTGGGGGAGCCGATGATCCACGCAGTCCTCCGGCCTCAGCGGTCAGGGCTCGCCGCCAGCCTCACCCCGAAGGGCTGGCTGAACCTGAACCTTTGACGAACCTGGCGTTGACGAACGGGTGCCCGCTGGGTGCGGGACGGTTGCTAGTTGATGACTGTTCGACACCGTAGCCAACAGGTCAGGGATGTCACAAGCCGGATCGTGCAGCCGCGCCATCACGGAGTGCGATTGTGCGTCGTCAGGTGGTGCTGCCTGTCCGGCTTCGTAACGTGTCGTTAACACTCCGCCGTCACCAGGTGGGACGTGACGGGGACCGCTGTTCCGGTAGCCGGCCGCGCCGCGGTACCTTATGTCCCTGGATCGAACGGATTCCCGAGGGCTCACCCGGGTGGCAGTCTGGCCCAGATCGGGATCGCCGCGCCAGCCATACCGGGAGGGACGCTGAGCCAATGGGGTCACGGATTCGAGTGGTGGTCGCCAAGCCGGGCCTGGACGGCCACGACCGGGGCGCCAAGGTGGTCGCCCGCGCGCTGCGCGATGCCGGCATGGAGGTCATCTACACCGGGCTGCACCAGACGCCCGAGCAGATCGTCGAGACCGCGATCCAGGAGGACGCCGACGGGGTCGGGCTGTCGATCCTGTCGGGTGCGCACATGACGCTGTGCCGTCGGGTGCTGGAGCTGCTCGCCGAACGGGGCGCCGCTGACATCGTGGTCTTCTGCGGCGGGATCATCCCGGACGCCGACATTGTCGAGCTGCAGCAGCTGGGCGTCGCGAAGATCTTCACGCCGGGCGCAACCACCAGGTCCATCGTGGACTGGGTGCGGGCGCACGTGGCGAACGCCGTCACCTGACCGGTCGGGTACCGGTACCTCATCGCCGTGATCCGGTAGCTGCCAGTCCGGCCGGCGCAAGATCGTTTGGTGCGCAGGAGGAGGGGCCGGACGCACCCCTCACGCGTCCGGCCCCTCTGCACGATGCCCCGCCGCCACCCCTCGACCGACAGGGCATCGGCCGTCCTGTCTGCACAACCCGGTTCGCTTTCGCTTACGGGCGGCCGACATCACACTCAACGACGCCCCGGCCAGGAGGGTTACGCGCCCCGCCTCAGCTATTTGTCCGGCCCCGGATGTGTCGGGTGTGGCCGGTGCGGTTGTGCAGTCGAGCACACCTCGCACCCGTACGGCCGCGCGCGGTACTCCGATCGCTAGGCTGCGGGCGTCAGTCGTTTCCGCGACGTGGCGGACGGCACTGTGCGACGGTAATCGGGATGCCGGGCGAGCGTGCGGAGCGAGCCTGCGTGCCCATGAATCGCAAGCGAAAAGGACTGTTGTGGACCTGTACGAGTACCAGGGGCGCGACCTGTTCGCCCGGCACGGGCTGCCGGTGCTGGACGGCGATGTCGCCTCGACTCCGGACGAGGCCGTCGCGATTGCCGAGCGACTCGGCGGGCGGGTGGTCATCAAGGCCCAGGTGAAGGTCGGGGGGCGGGGCAAGGCCGGCGGCGTCAGGCTCGCCGAGAACGCCGACGAAGCGCGGGCCCGCGCCACCGACATCCTCGGCATGGACATCAAGGGCCACACGGTCGGAAAGGTCATGGTGACCACCACCGCGAGCATCGCCGAGGAGTACTACTTCTCCTACCTGCTCGACCGGGCCAACCGCACGTTCCTCTGTATCGCCAGTGTCGCCGGTGGCATGGAGATCGAGCAGGTTGCCCACGAGGCGCCGGAGAAGGTGGCGAAGGTCGCGATCGACGCGAGTAAGGGCGTCGACGAGGCGACCGCGCGCGAGATCGTGGCGAAGGCCGGCTTCCCGGCCGAGGTGGCCGAGCAGATCACCGCGATCGCGGTCGGGCTCTGGCGTACGTTCGTCGCCGAGGACGCCACGCTGGTCGAGGTGAACCCGCTGGCGAAGACGACCGACGGCACCGTGCTCTGCCTGGACGCGAAGGTGACCTTCGACGGCAACGCCGAGTTCCGCCACCCCGACCACGCCGCGCTGGAGGACACCGCCGCGGTCGACCCGTTGGAGCAGGCCGCCAAGGCCAAGGGCCTCAACTACGTCAAGCTCGACGGTGAGGTCGGCATCATCGGCAACGGCGCCGGCCTGGTCATGTCCACACTGGACGTGGTGGCCTACGCGGGTCAGGAATTCGGCAGCAGTGCGAGTCCGATACGCCCGGCCAACTTCCTCGACATCGGCGGTGGCGCGAGCGCCCAGGTGATGGCGAACGGGCTGGAGATCGTCCTGTCCGACCCGTCGGTGCGCTCGGTCTTCGTGAACGTCTTCGGCGGCATCACCGCCTGCGACGCGGTAGCCAACGGGATCGTGCAGGCGCTGGCGCTGCTGGAGCGGGCTGGCGAGCGGGTCAGCAAGCCGCTGGTGGTACGGCTGGACGGCAACAACGCGCAGGAGGGTCGGCGCATCCTGGACGCGGCGGCCAACCCACTCATCGAACGGGTGGACACAATGGACGGTGCGGCTCGACGTGCCGCCGAGCTCGCGGCAAGCGCGGGGAAGTGACCTGACATGGCTATCTGGCTCACCAAGGAATCCAAGGTCATCGTCCAGGGGATCACCGGCTCGGAGGGCATGAAGCACACCCGCCGGATGCTCGCTTCCGGCACCCAGGTCGTGGGCGGGACCAACCCGCGTAAGGCCGGCCAGCAGCTCGACATCGACGGTACCAAGCTGCCGGTCTTCGCGACCGTGGCCGAGGCGATGGCCGAGACCGGGGCGGACACCACGGTGGTCTTCGTCCCGCCGGCGTTCACCCGGGCCGCTGTCGTCGAGGCGATCGACGCGCGGATCGGGCTCGCAGTGGTGATCACCGAGGGCATCCCGGTGCACGACACCGCCGCGTTCTGGGCGCACGCCTGCGGTACCGGCAACGTCACCCGCATCATCGGCCCGAACTGCCCCGGCATCATCAGCCCCGGCAGGTCCAACGTCGGCATCATTCCGGCCGACATCAGCGGCCCGGGCAGGATCGGCCTGGTCAGCAAGTCCGGCACCCTGACGTACCAGATGATGTACGAGCTGCGCGACATCGGCTTCTCCACGGGCGTCGGCATCGGCGGCGACCCGGTCATCGGTACGACGCACATCGATGCGCTCGCGGCGTTCCAGGATGACCCGGACACCGACGCGATCGTGATGATCGGCGAGATCGGCGGGGACGCTGAGGAGCGGGCCGCCGACTTCATCCAGGCGAACGTCAGCAAGCCGGTCGTCGGGTACATCGCCGGCTTCACCGCGCCGCCCGGCAAGACGATGGGGCACGCCGGAGCGATCATTTCCGGTTCCTCGGGCACCGCGGAAGCCAAGAAGGTCGCCCTGGAGGCGGCCGGCGTCCGGGTCGGCAAGACCCCGAGCGAGACCGCCAGGCTCATGCGCGAGGTGATGGGCTCGCGGTAACGCTGAGCGCGCCTTGCGCGTAGCGAGATGCGACATCGGACGGCCGGTCGGGATGACCGGCCGTCCGGCGTTTGGAAGAGTGGACCCACGATGGCTGCCAATCCTGAGGACGTGATCGCCGCGCGGTCTGATCCGTTGCCGCGGCGCGCACCGGTGGCGTTGGCGGCGGCGGTCACCACCTCCTGGGCGGCGCTCGTGTCGCTGACCCCGGTGCTCGCCCTGGTCGCGCTCGCTGCCTTCAGCGGTGGGGAAGGGCCGGGCCCTGCGGCCCTACTCCGGATCGGACTGGCCGGCTGGTTGCTGGCGCACGGCGTGCCGCTCGACACCGACCTGGGGCCGATCGGGCTGGCGCCGTTGGCGATCAGCGTGCTGGCCGGGTGGCGGGTGCTGCGGGCCGGCGTGCACACCGCGCGCGCGATCGGGGCCCGTCGGCGGCGCTCGGTGTGGCTCGCGGTGCTCGCCGCGTTCGGCGTCGGCGTGGTGTACGGGCTGCTCGGCGCCGGTGCGGCCGAACTCGCCGCTGCGCCCGGGCTACGGGTACCGGTGCTGCGGGCCGGCGTCACCCTCGGTGCGTTCGGGCTGCTTGCCGCGTTGGCTGGGGCGCTGCGGGAGAGCGGGGGGTACGCCACGCTGGCCCGACGGACGCCGCCGGTACTGCGGGACGCGGTACGGGTCGGGGTGGTGGCGACGCTGCTGGTGCTGGGCGCCGGTGCTGCCGCGGCCGGCACAGCGGTGGCCTTCGCCGGGGGTGAGGCCAGCGGGATGCTCGCGCAGTACCGCACCGGGGTACTCGGACAGGCCGGGCTGACGCTGCTCTGCCTGGTGTACGCGCCCGTCTTCGCGGTGTGGGCGGCCAGCTACCTGGTGGGGCCGGGCTTCTCGGTCGGGGTGGGCACCACGGTCAGCGCGGCGCGGGTGTCGCTGCACGATCTGCCCGCGGTACCGGCGCTGGCTGGCCTGCCCACCGGACCGGTACCGGGGTGGGGGGCGCTGCTGCTCGGGGTACCCCTGGCCGCAGGGATGGCTGCGGGGTTCCTGCTGGCCCGGCGCCGGCTGCGTGCCATCGAACGGGGCATCGAGCGCGGCGACGCACCGGTCCGGGCCAGCAGACTCCTGCCGGGGCTGCTCGGCGCGGCGGTACTGGCCGGGCCGGTGGCCGGCGGGCTGCTGGGGCTCGCGGCGCTCGCGGCGAGCGGGCCGCTGGGCTCGGGTCGGCTGTCCGTGCTGGGACCCGCCGCCGGACTGACGGCTGCGGTCGGGGCCGGGCTGGTTGCGGCCGGCGCCGCGGTCGCCGTGGTGGCGACCACGGGCCTCATCGGGGTACGCCGACAGGGGCGCTGACCCGGTCACGGGTACGGGGTGACCGGTGCCGGCCAGCAGAGCTCGACGGCGTTGTGCGGTGTTTGTCGCGTGGGTCGCGGGCCATCGTCGCCGCGCTGCCCGCTAGGGTTGCGGCGTGCCCGCGCGCCTCGTCGTCCTCGTCTCCGGCTCCGGGAGCAATCTGCAGGCGCTGCTTGATGCGACCACGGATCCGGCGTACGGCGCCGAGGTCGTGGCGGTGGGGGCCGACCGGACCGGTACCGGGGGAGTCGCCCGTGCCGGGCAGGCCGGGGTACCGACATTCGTGGTGCCGGTGGGCGACTTCGCGGCCCGTGCCGAGTGGGACAAGGCGCTGACTGCGGCGTGTGCGGGGTACCGCCCCGACCTGGTGGTCTCCGCCGGCTTCCTGAAGCTGGTCGGGGCGGCGTTCCTGGCCGAGTACGGCGGGCGCTATGTCAACACGCACAACGCTCTGCTGCCCGCGTTCCCCGGGATTCACGGCCCCCGCGACGCGCTCGGCTACGGGGTGAAGGTCACCGGCGCCACGCTGCACTTCGTCGACGCGGGAGTGGACACCGGGCCGATCATCGCCCAGGTCGCGGTGCCCGTGCTCGATGACGACACCGAGGAGTCGCTCACCGAGCGGATCAAGGTCGCCGAGCGCGGGCAGTTGGTGGAGTACGTCGGGCGCATGGCGCGCCAGAGTTGGACGGTCACCGGAAGGAAGGTCACAGTCCTGTGAGCGGAGAAGAGCGGCGCCCGATCCGTCGGGCCCTGGTCAGCGTGTACGACAAGACCGGCCTGGCGGAGCTGGCCCGGGCGTTGGCCGGTGCCGGCGTACAGCTCGTCTCGACCGGTTCGACGGCGGCTCAGATCGAGGCGGCCGGCGTACCGGTGACCAGGGTCGAGGAGTTGACCGGCTTCGGCGAATGCCTGGACGGACGGGTCAAGACGCTGCATCCGCGGGTACACGCCGGACTCCTCGCCGACCTGCGGCTGCCGTCCCATGCGGAGCAGCTCGTCGAGCTGGGCGTGGAACCCTTCGACCTGCTGGTCAGCAACCTGTACCCGTTCCGGGCGACGGTGGCCTCCGGCGCCAGCGTGGACGAGTGTGTGGAGCAGATCGACATCGGCGGTCCGGCGATGGTACGGGCGGCCGCGAAGAACCACGCGTCGGTCGCGGTGGTGACGACCCCGCTGGCCTACCCGCTGATCGTGGCGGCGCTGGGCGAGGGCGGGTTCACGCTGGCCCAGCGGGGCCAGCTCGCGGCGCGGGCCTTCGCCGACATCGCCGAGTACGACGTGGCGGTGGCCGAGTGGACCGCCCAGCAGTTGGCGCCGCTCGCGGGCTGCTGGCCGGACTTCGCCGGGCAGGCACTGCGCCGCACCGCCGTACTGCGCTACGGCGAGAACCCGCACCAGGCCGCAGCGCTCTACTCCGACCCGGACGGTCCTGCCGGGCTGGCCCAGGCCGAGCAGCTGCACGGCAAGGAGATGTCGTACAACAACTACGTCGACGCCGACGCGGCCTGGCGGGCGGCGCACGACTTCACCCAGCCCTGCGTGGCCATCATCAAGCACGCCAACCCCTGCGGCATCGCGATCGGGGCCGACGCCGCGCAGGCGCACCGCAAAGCGCACGCCTGCGACCCGGTCTCCGCGTACGGCGGCGTCATCGCCTGTAACACCGAGGTGAGCGTCGAGCTGGCCAAGCAGGTGGCCGACGTCTTCACCGAGGTGATCGTGGCACCGTCCTATGCGGACGGTGCGGTGCCGGTACTGGCCGCCAAGAAGAATCTGCGGATCCTGACCGCTGCGGCGTGGAGCCCGGCGCCGGTGGACTTCCGGCAGATCTCCGGGGGCGTACTCGTGCAGCTGGCTGACCGGATCGACGCCGCCGGCGACGATCCCGGGTCGTGGCGGCTCGCCGCCGGGGCGGCTGCCGATGAGCGCACCCTGGCCGATCTCGTCTTCGCCTGGCGAGCGGTGCGCGGGGTGAAGTCCAACGCGATCCTGCTCGCCTCGGGCGGGGCCACGGTGGGCGTCGGGATGGGCCAGGTGAACCGGGTCGACTCGGCCCGGCTGGCGGTGTCGCGGGCGGGGGAGCGGGCTGCGGGCTCGGTCGCCGCGTCCGACGCGTTCTTCCCGTTCGCCGACGGGTTGGCGGTCCTGCTCGACGCGGGCGTGCGCGCCGTGGTCCAGCCCGGCGGCTCGGTCCGCGACGACGAGGTCATCGCTGCCGCCCAGGCTGCCGGCGTCACCATGTACCTGACCGGCACCCGACACTTCTTCCACTGACCGTTGTGAGCTGCGCCCTTCTCGGCTGCGTCTGTCAGGTGGTTACGTCCAGGAGCCGCTGCCCGTCGTGGGTGCGGATTGCCGGTGTGGGGTCCTCGCGGAGAGCATCGAGTACGCGCACGGCGAACGCTTCTGTCATGTCGGCAGCGACCTGATCAGCGGTCCACCAGGCGACGGCGGCCGACTCCTCCGTTGTGGTCGGCGTTCCCGAGACGAGGCGGGCTCGGAACACCAGCGCGACGACTCCGAGGTTCATGTTCTTGTAGACCCCGGTGAGGCGCTGCGGTTCCACGTCCACCCCGGTCTCTTCACGAACCTCACGACGAACCCCGGCGTCTGGGCTCTCGTGTAGTTCGAGGACACCGCCCGGCAGCTGCCACGCCCCGTTGTCGCGGCGCTGAATGACCAGGACCCGGTCACTGTCGTCGGTGACCACCGCGGCGACGCTGACCGAGTGACGTGGCGTCTGGCTCACGGCTGTACCTCCTGGGAGAACAGGCAACAGGCGACAGTGCCGGTGTTCCAGCCATGCTCATCCGGACTGTTGGAAGGTCGTGAGCCAGGCCAATGGTTGACCAACGAGCGCCGCATCGGCCAGACGGTGAGCGGAATCGGTCTTGAGTGCGGCCCGACACGTGTCGATCCACGGCTGCACCGTGGCTGGTGCCGGTACTCAACCGCTTGGAACAGGCATTCGAGCTTGTCAGCGTCCCGAGCCACGACCGCCTCCATGGTCGCTCCAGCTTCGTACTCGGCGACGGCCGAAACAATGGACTCCGCGACAGCCGGAGGGCAGGCCGATACCTGGTCCACCGTTACGGTCTGGTTGTCAGCGGCCTCCAGATAGCGCCGGCTGATGTGCGGGATGTCACCGACTCGGGTCTCCTGGGTGTCGTGCAGCAGGCACAGCAGCGCGACACGGGCCGGGTCGACGCCCTCCATCGCGGCCAGGCCGGTCCCGATGATGGCGGCGCGGAACGAGTGCTCGGCGATGGACTCGGGATCTTGGCCGGCGATCCACCAGCCTGTACGTTTGGCGCGTTTGAGCATTCCAGCCTCGAAAATGAAACTCATCGCCCCGGCTGCGTCAGCGTCGGTCATTGTTCCCGTCCCCTGATGGCTAACCCACTCAGTTCAGTGGCAGAACCAGGGCATCCATCACCGGCGCGTCGGGGCCGTGTTGGGCCGTGCCGACCTGGATCCAGCCCCACCGCTGGTACATCTGCCGGGCCGGCGCGGTGGGCAGCGTGGTGAGAATCCCGTACTGCTCGGGACGGCCGGCCAGCAGCCGGTCGTGCATCTTGCGGCCGATACCCTGACCCCTCCACGAGCGGCGCACGTCCAACTCGATGAGGGCGAACTTCGACGCGCACAGAATCTCGTCGGGCGGTGGGGTGGCGCCGCCACCCCACCACCGGCCTTCGCCCAACGGCAGCCCGAACGAGAATCCGACCAGCTCGCCGGTGTCGGAGCTGGCCAAGACGATCGCGAAGCCGTCCCGAGCCGCCTGCTTACGGGTGCGGTCCAGGAATGCCTCGCGGCGCCACAGCGAGCCTGAGTCGTACCGCGGATCCGCGTGCACCTCGTCGTAAAGATCCGCCATCTCGGCGAGCAGATCCGCCACGCTGGCGGCTCCGCCGTGAGCCAGGTGAACGGTGTCAGACATCCGGACCGCCGGCGGACGACCTGGCGCCCAGCAGGTCGCGCAGCGCCACCGCGTCAGCGCGTGCGCGCTCGGTGTGTGGCACAGCCTCCCATACCCTGGTGGCCACCGTGGTCACGAATTGTCCGCGTTCACCGGCCGGTAGCCCGTCGAGTGTGCTCGCGGCGTGGCGGACGCCATCGGCGACGTGCCCGGCACGCACCAGACACTCGGCGCGGTGCATCTCGATCTGGCACCGGCTGGCCGATAGGCCTTGTGGGTACAGCTGCAGCGCTCGGTCTTGGGCCAGATGGGCTCGTTCGGTGTGGCCGACGGCCGTGTATACGAACGATTCCGTGTGGCGTAGCCGGTGTTCCAGCCATCGATACATCGTGGGTTCGGTTGCCTTGTTGGGCAGACGCTCAAACGTCGCTGTCAGTGTGCGCAGCGCGGCGGATGCGTCACTGCGGCGTCCGAGTAGCGCGAGCGCCTGGGCTTTCGCGGCGAGCAGCGACGCTGTGCCGGCAGTCGGGGTCGGGCTGGCGATTGTCAGCCCCCGATCGGCGAGGTCAAGGACGACAGGTAGTGGCCGGCCCTGGTAGATGCCCAGCACCGCCTCGTGCCCGCGCACCCACAGTTGGACCTCGGGTGCCGCCGAGGCGTCGGCCAAGCGCCGGCCCATGCGCCACAAGTGCCTGGCTTCGCGTGCATATCCGAGATCGGTGCACGCCATGGCCATCAAGCCGGCCAAGCGTGCCGCCGCCTCGTTGAGTCCTCGCTTCTGGACGGGGTCGGACAGTCGCGAGAGCACCATGCGCACCGCAACCAGGTCCGCGCCGAGGTCGGTGACCAGCTCACGACGCGGCACCGACAGGAACGCATGGCCGTACTCCCATGCCGCCTCCTGCCAGTCTTCAACATGGTTCACGTTGGACTGTGCCTCGGTTGTCTCCCCGAGCAACTCCCAAACCGTGCCTGAATCCAGCGTCTGGCCTACCCCCAAAGCGGCCAGCGCCATGATCATGGTGCGCCGTTCCATCTGATCAATCATGCCTTCCGCGACAGAACCGACGCCTCGCCCGAACCAGGGCCCGTCCATTCTTTCCGTCGGCACGGCCGTCTGCCCAGCACTGGACGAGTACCCAGGCTGCCCGTCGGGGGCCTCGGCGATGGCAGTGCTTGGCGTTGCCGCGACGGTCACGCCCAGGGCGCGTTCGTAGTCGCGCACCAAGGCCGGGGTTACCTCGCGACCGTCAGCGGCCCGTTCGACGCGGCTGAGGTGGCCTTTGTCCCTACCGATCACTTCGGCAAGCTTGCCGAGGCTGACGCGCCGAGCCTGGCGCGCCACCCGCAAGTCTTGCCCGGTAGTCACGTTGGCCGATCCCCTCCTCTGTCGCGGCACCAACCGTTGCGGCAACACCGCAACGGTGACTCTTCCCGGATCAACCGTGATGCTCATGAAGGCGCGAGTGAAAAGTGCGCGAGCGGCGATCTACCTCGCTGCCCACACACGAACGTAGCGCTCCAGCCAACCGGATGTCGACGCACGGATAGGGGGTAAACGCATGCATCGGCAACCGCATCCCACGGGACTAGGCGGTGATCGTCACCTGCTGGTCGTCCCAGGCCAGCGCCTTCAGCCCGACGGTGCGGTAGTACGGATCGGCCGGGGCCGCGCGCGGGCCGTACGGGCTGCTCCCACCGGTGACGACCTGGCCGTCCACCTTGACCGGGAAGGAGAGCCGGGTGCTCGCGTCGTACTCCTCGAAGAACGAGAAGTTGACAGCGGAGAATGCCTTCGCGCCATACCGGGTCTGGCAGGCCGAATGCATCTGCGCCACGGTCATCCGCCGGAAGCGGGGGCTGGGCACGGCCGGGTAGTAGTCACCGGGCGCGGCGGCAGCTCCGTCCTGCGCGCCGATCACCTGGTCGATCCGGATCCGGCGGACGTCGATCTTCTGCAGGTAGGCGGCGTTGCCGTGGGCGAGCGGGCACCGGACGAGTGTGGCGCCGTCGGCCTCGGCGAGGATCTCCGGCGCGGCACCGGTCGGCGGTTGCGAACCCTGCTGGCAGCCGGCAGTCAGCGCCAACAACAGAACCAGCGGCAGCGCTCGCCAGCGGTGGCCCATGGTTCACCCTCCAGACCTGTTCGGAGCCACCCACGTCTGCAGTCGAGGTCAAGACCGGGGTTTGCGGTGCAGCCTGACCCTGGTCGGCTCACCTACGATTCCCTCAGACCGGCGAGTTCGACGCGCGGCGTCGACCTTCGACGTGCGCGCCGGCCGGAGGGGAGACGACGAAGTGGCCGCACCAGTGGAATCCAGGTCGCCGGCGTGGCGGGAGTTGGTTTTGGGCGCGGGTCCGGGCGGGGGCGGGGAGCGGGTGCAGCCGTCGTACCTCGCCAATCTGGTCACCGTCGTGCTCAGCGGCTGGTTCGTCGTCGGGCTGTTCCTCGACGCCTGGGCGCACAACAACCTCCCGGGGCTGGAGTCCTTCTTCACGCCGTGGCACGCGGTCTTCTACTCCGGTTTCGTCGCGACAGCGCTCTGGGTCCTGTTGATCGTCAAGCGGAACGTCAGCTCCGGGCTGCGCGGCGCTGCCGCCGTACCGACGGGTTACGGGCTCGCCGTTGTGGCGCTGCCGGTGTTCGCGCTCGCCGGCTCGCTGGACTACACCTGGCACAAGTTCCTCGGCATCGAACAGGATCTGAAGATCCTCTTCAGCCCCACCCACCTGCTGCTCGTCGCGGCGATGTTCGCCATCGTCACGAGCCCGCTCCGCGCGGCCTGGGCCGACGCCGGCATGCCCGCGGCGCCCTCATTCGGGCGGCTGCTGCCGGCGGTACTCTCGCTGACCTTCGGCAGTACGCTGGTCCTGCTTTTCCTGCAGTACGGCAACGCGTTCAGCCACTCCTCCGGAGCGATCGTGGGTGCGTTCTCGGGCTACGTCGACCCGGAGGCCGGCGAGTGGGCGCTCACCTCGGTGCGCCTCTCCACGGACCTGGTCGTCACGAACCTGGTGCTGCTCACTCCGCTACTGGTGGTGGCGCGCCGGTGGCGGCTCCCGTTCGGTACGGCCACGGTGCTCTTCGCCGGCGCTGCCGCGCTGAGCGGCGCCATCCTGGGCTTCGACAACCCGACAACGGTCGCCGGGGTACTGGTCGCCGGGGTCTGCGCCGACCTGCTGGTGCTCGCGCTACGGCCGTCGGCTGACCGGCGCGGGGCCTACTGGGCCTTCGCCGCCCTGGTGCCGCTCGTAACCTGGGGGCTCTACCTCGGGCTCGCCTCCATTGTGGTCGGAGGCCTGCCGGGGATTGTCGAGTACACCACCGGAGCCCCGGTGGTCCAGGCGATGCTCGGTCTACTGCTCGGGGTGGTGTTGCTGCCGAAGGCGACAGCCGTCGACTCCCCGCCCAGCTGAGCCACGCCGGTTCCCCTGGCTGAACTACGGCCGTTCGACCGGCTGAACTACGGCAGTTCGACCGGCTGAGCTACGGCAGTTCGACCGTGGCCGGGGTGGGGGCGCCAAAGAGCAGCGCCACCAGGTCGCTGACCGCATGGACGCCGTCGGCCATCGAGGACGACCCGGGCAGCTCATCCATCACCACGACGATGTACCGCTCACCGGGGCCGGCGAAACCGACCGTGTGGGTCACCCAGTGGTCGGGGTTGTTGTCGGGTTTGAAGGCCCAACCGTCCTTGTTGCCCGGCAGTTGGGCCGGCCCAGCCGCCCACACTCCCCAGTGCTGGTTGGCCGCGACTGCACGTAACGCGTTGACCAGGTACGTCCGGTCGCCCGTGGGCAGCTTCTCCAGCACGTACGCCATCAGGTTGCGCAGATCCTCGGCGGTACAGAAGAGGTGGCGCCAGAAGACGCCGTACCCGGGCGCGACGCTCAGGCCGCTCATCCCGTACCCGGTCCGGAAGCGGTCCAGCATGCCCGGCCCGTCGTACCTGTCCCACAACGCGGTGGCCGCGTCGTTCGACGACGAGTTCAGCATCTCGGTGAGGTTGGTCAGGTCCGCAGCGTCCAGCACGATCTGCCCGCTGCGCTGGCGTTCGAGCAGGTTGGTAGCGATAGCCAGCTTGATCGTGGAGGCGGTCCAGGTGGCGGATCCGGTCTCGCCGGCCCGCCACACGCTGCGGGTGACCCGGTCCTGCAGCACCACAGCCATCCGCCCGGGTTGGCGCGCCAGGAGCGTGGTCGCGTCGGCAAAGCGCCGCTGCCAGGAGCAGTCCCAGTCGGCGGTACCGGCGGCGCAGCTGCCCGGGTCGGCGGCGGGCGCCAACCCAGCGCCGGTCGCCGAACGGGCTCCGGCTCCGGCGCCGGCTGCGGGCGAACCAGGGCCGCCGCACCCGGCGAGCAGGAGCAGCACCATGGTCAGGGCGGCGCAGAACCGGGTACGCATGACGTGCGCAGGCTACCCCGCAGCGCGGGGGTATCGGCGCCCCGGCCGGGATTCGCGCGGTCCGGTCCGGTATCGGCGCCCCGGCCGGGATTCGCGCGGTCCGGTCCGGTATCGGCGCCCTGGCCGGGATTCGCGGTCCGGCCGGGAGTCGGGCGGCCTGGCCGGGGTATGGGGCGGCCTGGCTGGGGTGTCGGCGCCCTGGCCGGGTGCCGGCGGCATGGTCGAGAATGGCGCAGGTGACGACGACTGACAGCCTGCCCGGCTGGTGGTGGCACCGGCAGGGGCTCGACGGCGCTCTCGACGGAGCCGACCCGGCGACCACGCTCGCGCGCACCGGCTGGGCCCGCTCGGTGGGCGGAGCCAACCCGTACCTGACTCTTTTCGCCCGTACCGGCAGAGACCGCGCGGCGGCCGACGCGGCAGTGGCCAGGCTGGAGATCTACGAGCTGCCGGCCGCGCGTGGCTGCACGTACGTGCTGCCCGCCGAGCATTTCGGGTTGGCGCTGCAGGTGGGCCGCGCTGCGCCCGAGGCCGACCTGAAGGTGCTGGAGAAGCTGGGAGTGCCCCGCGGCGAGATCGACCAGCTGTGCGCAGCTGTCCTCGACGTACTCGGCCCAGCCCGGCCCGATCCGGCCCAGCCCGGCCCGATCCGGCTCGATCCGGCCCAGCTCAAGGACGCGCTCGGCGACGCGGTGCGCAACCTCGGCGTCCAGGGGCGCAAGCGGGGCCAGACCACCACGTTGCCGGCCGCGCTCGGACTGCTCCAGGCGGCCGGCGAGATCCGGCGGGTACCGGTCAACGGTCGCCTCGACCAGCAGCGGTACTCCTACGTCCGGTGGACCCCGCCGGTGACCGGACTCGGCGCGGACGAGGCGCGGGCGGAGCTGGCCCGGCTGTACTTCGGCTGGACCGGGCCGGCGAGCCTGGCGCAGTTCCGCTGGTTCAGCGGGTTCCCGGTGGCGACCGCAAAGGCGGCCACGGCCGGGCTCGGACTGGTTGAGGTCGGCGACGGGCTGCTGGTCCTGCCGGAGCAGGTGGCGCAGCTCGCCGCGTTCCGGTCGCCGAAGGAGCCGCGGTACGCACTGCTGGCCGGGATCGACGCGCTGTTCCTGCTGCGCCGCGACCACCTGTCGCTGCTCGATGCGCCCGACGCGCAGCGCGCGATGCCCGGCGACAAGCCGCTGGCCGCCCTCGCCGACCTGCCCGACCACGCGATCGTGGACCGGGGCCGGATCGTCGGGCTGTGGCAGTACGACTGCGAGGCTGGGCGCATCGTGTGGTGGACGTTCCAGCCCGCGCAGGATCCCGCGGCGCTGCACGCGGCGGTCGAGCGTACCGAGGAGTACGCCCGCAGCCAGCTCGGTGACGTCCGCAGCTTCAGCCTGGACAGCCCGAAAGCCCGGGCGCCACGGCTGGCGGCGCTGCGGGCAGCTGCCGCCCGTTCACTAGGATCGCAGGCGTGACGGCGACGATTCTGGACGGTAAGGCGACCGCGCTGGCCATCAGGGACGAGCTGCGGGTGCGACTCAAGGCGCTGGCCGATCGGGGGATCCGGCCCGGGCTCGGCACGATCCTGGTCGGTGACGACCCGGGCTCGCACACCTACGTCGCCGGCAAGCACCGTGACTGCGCCGAGGTGGGTATCGCCTCGATCCGCCGGGATCTGCCGGCCGACGCCACCCAGTCCGATGTGGAGGCTGCGGTCGCCGAGCTCAACGCCGATCCGGCCTGCACCGGGTACCTTGTCCAGCTGCCGTTGCCGCGGGGCCTCGACGAGCTGCGGGTGCTGGAGCGGATCGACCCCGACAAGGACGCCGACGGCCTGCACCCGGTGAACCTGGGGCGCCTCGTGCTGATGCACCCGGGGCCGCTGCCGTGCACCCCGCGCGGCATCGTCGAGCTGCTGCGCCGCTACGAGGTGCCGCTCGCCGGCGCCGAGGTGGTGGTCGTCGGCCGGGGTACCACGGTGGGGCGCCCGCTCGGGCTGCTGCTGACCCGGCGCAGCGAGAACGCGACGGTGACGCTGTGCCACACCGGTACCCGGGACCTGGCCGCGCACACCCGCCGGGCCGACGTGGTGGTGGTGGCCGCCGGAGTGCCGGCGCTGCTGACCCCGGAGATGGTGCGGCCGGGCGCGACCGTGCTCGACGTCGGCATCACCCGGGTGGCCGGGGCCGACGGCGCGACCCGACTCGTCGGTGACGTGCATCCGGACGTGGCGCAGGTGGCTGGATACCTGGCCCCGATACCCGGCGGGGTGGGTCCGATGACCCGGGCGATGCTGCTGACCAACGTGGTGGAGCGTGCCGAACGGGTCTGACGGTGCGGTCATTCGAGGTACGGGCAGTGCCGGCAGCCGTTCCCGCAGCAGTGGCCCCGGCCGGTGAGGTACCCGGCGGTGAGCACGAACAGTCCGGTCTGCGGGTCGGCGTAGCCTGCGGCGGCGGCCTGCAGTGCGGCCGCGTGTGCGGCGAGGATCCCTGCCCGGTGCGGATGGTCCACAGCGAGCCGGGCCGGATGAGGATCGGTCAACGGCCGGGCGGCGACCGGCTGCGCCGCCGGCCGGAGCACCGACTCGTCCGGCGCGGAGTCCACAGCGGAGTCGGCCGGAAAGTCCACTGCGGAGTCCACTGGGGAGTCGGCCGGGAAGTCCACTGCGGAGTCCACCACGATCACCCCCCCGGTCGATGTGCCACGTGTCGCCAAGGGTCAGCGTACGCAGCTGGCGTGGCGTGCGCGTTCAGCGACATCAATCAGCGCCCGGTGTGCGAGGCTGCCGGCATGCTCGATGTCCTGGCGCAGCTGTGCGGCTCGACCCTGCACGGCATGACGGAGGCTCGCCACTGGCGCGCCGGGGTTCGCGACGACACCGACAGCGGGCTGATCGACATCTGGATGCACTTCGACGGGCATCCCGCGCTGCATGTCACCGGGCATCCCGACGCCGGTGGGTCGCTGGTGGAGCACGACGAGCCCTACGAGTCATATGACGTGGGCCAGTACGGCGAGTTCCGGGTGGAACCGGTCCGACCGGAGGGGCTGCTCGCGGTGGTCCTCGGCCATCGGCTGGTCGGCGCGGCGCTCATCGGCAGTGACGCGGATGGCCCGCGGACCGGGGTCTGCCTCCGTTTCGACCACCGCGATCTCGTGATCGCCCAGTGGCACGACGACTTCGTCCTCGCCCTCGACGCGGTGCCCGCGGGCCTTGCCGATCTCTTCGCCATCGGACCATGGCGGCTACCCAGCGGTTCGCGTCGCCCATGACGGTCGCCTAGCATCGACCCGTGCGATTTCGTGGTGGCGTCATCCTGGTCATGGTCGGACTCGTCGGTGTTGCTGCTTCGGGGTGCAGTTCACCTCCCCGGCCAGCCGCCGGGCCGGCCGGCTCCGCGTCGTCGAGCTCCAGCGTCGGGAGTACGGCGTCTGCGAGCCCGAGCGCCGTTTCGCCGACGACCGCCGCGCCGGTGCCGGCAACCGGTAATCCGGACGGCCGCGCCGCGGTACCGGCGGATGCCCGGGCGGTCGATACCTCGCACCCGACCCGGGTGATCGGCACCGGCACGGCAGCCAGCTGTACCTCGGAAGCGGTCGTCGCCGCGGTCGCTGCGGGCGGCATCATCACCTTCTCCTGCGGCCCCGACCCGGTGACCATCACCATGACGGCGACGGCGAAGGTGCGTAACGCCAACGGTCCGGTGATCGTGCTGGACGGCGGCGGCAAGGTCACGCTCAGCGGCGGCGGCAGGCGGCGGATCCTGTACCTGAACACCTGCGACCAGGCTCAGGGCTGGACCACCTCGCACTGCCAGGACCAGGACCACCCCCAGCTCACGGTCCAGAACCTCACCTTCGTCGACGGCAACTCCACCGGCGAGACGGCCGAGGGTGGGGGCGGCGGCGCCATCTTCGTGCGCGGCGGCAGGTTCAAGGTGGTGAACTCGCGCTTCCTGCGCAACCGTTGCGATCCGACCGGTCCCGACCTGGGCGGGGCGGCGATCCGGGTACTGAGCCAGTCGCAGAACCTGCCGGTGTACGTCGTGAACAGCACCTTCGGCGGCTCGGCCGGCCAGGGTGGATCGTGCTCCAACGGGGGAGCGCTGAGCAGCATCGGGGTCTCGTGGGTGGTGCTCAACAGTGTCATGTCGCACAACGAAGCGATCGGCAGCGGCGCCAACCCGGCGCAGAGCGGTACCCCCGGCGGCGGCAGCGGTGGCGCCATCTATACCGACGGCAACCGGTTCACCGTGACGATCGCCGGCACGGTCATCGAGGACAATCACGCCAAGGAGGGCGGCGGGGCGGTCTTCTTCGTGAGCAATGACCGTACCGGCACGATGAGCATCGAGAGTTCCACCCTGCGCCGCAACCCCAGCGACAAGTTCTCCACCCGCGGGTACCCCGGCATCTTCTTTCTCGGCGCGCGCAACCCGACGGTGACCGCCTCCACGCTCGAGTAGCCGGAAACGCCGGAACTCCGCAGACTCCGCCAGCTCGGCAGGCGCGGCGCTGACGACTACCCTGACGGCAACACCACGATGGCGGGGAGCGGACATGGCGGACGTCAACGACTGGAACACCAGGATCATCGAGGAGTTCCGCAGCAACGAGGGTCGGGTCGGCGGGCAGTTCGCGGGGGCCCCGCTGCTGTTGTTGACCACCACGGGTCGCCGGACCGGGGCGCCGCGGACCAACCCGATGATGTATCTGGCTGACGGCGATCGCGTGCTGGTGTTCGCCTCCAAGGCCGGAGCGCCGACCCATCCGGACTGGTACCTCAACCTGGTGGCCCGGCCCCAGGTCACTGTCGAGCTGGGGACCGAGAGGTTCCAGGCCACGGCGGTGGCGCTGGAGGGTGACGAGCGCGATCGGCTCTTTGCGGAGCAGGCGAGTCGGTACCCCGGATTTGCCGGGTATCAGGAGAAGACCGACCGCGTCATCCCGGTCGTCGCGCTGATCCGCGAAGGCTAGACGCGGCGGGCCGGCGGGCGTGGCCGGCGTGAACGGTGGGCGTGGGCGGCGCCACATCGCCCGCCCCGGAAGGGTCCGGTGGCCGTCGCCGCGTTATGGTGCGGTCGTTCGCGTCGGTTGTCGCCCGTTCACCGGAGAGCTGGAGATCCATGGGTAAGAAGGTCACCGTCGTCGGCGCCGGTTTCTACGGCTCGACGACCGCGCAGCGGCTGGCTGAGTACGACGTCTTCGAGACGGTCGTCATCACCGACATCGTCGAGGGTAAGCCCGCGGGCATCGCCCTGGACATCAACCAGTCCCGCCCGATCGAGGGCTTCGAGACCCAGGTGATCGGTGCCACCACCGGGGCCGGCGGCGAGGGGTACGAGGCGATCGAGGGCTCGGACGTCGTCGTGATCACCGCGGGCCTGCCGCGCAAGCCCGGGATGAGCCGGATGGACCTGCTCGGGGTCAACGGAAAGATCGTGCGGCAGGTGTCGGAGAACATCGCCAGGTACGCCCCGAACTCCGTGGTCATCGTGGTCTCCAACCCGCTCGACGAGATGACCGCGCTGGCCCAGGCCGCCACCGGCTTCCCGCGTCACCGGGTGCTCGGCCAGGCCGGGGTACTGGACACCGCACGTTTCACCCACTTCGTCGCCCAGACGTTGGGGGTGCCGGTGCGTACGGTCCGGACGCTCACCCTGGGCTCGCACGGCGACACCATGGTGCCGGTACCGTCACAGTGCACTGTGGACGGTAAGCCGCTGTCCGAGGTGCTGCCGGCCGAGACCATCGACGAGCTGGTCACCCGTACCCGCAACGGTGGCGCCGAGATCGTCGGACTACTCAAGACCGGCTCGGCGTACTACGCCCCGTCGGCTGCGGCGGCCCGGATGGCGAAGGCCGTGGCCGAGGACTCCGGCGCGGTCTGGCCGGTCTGCGCGTGGGTCGACGGCGAGTACGGCATCTCCGGGGTGTACCTGGGTGTACTGGCTGAACTGGACGCCACCGGGGTCCGGCGGGTCGTGGAGACACCGCTGACTCCGAGCGAGCTGGCAGCGCTGAAGGAGGCCGCTGAGGCGGTACGCGCCAAGCAGGCGGACGTCGCCAACCTGTAGCGCCCTCGCGCGTGCAGCCGGGCCCGGACACCCCCGTGGGTGTCCGGGCCCGGCTTCGTCACCCTGGGGTGGTTCGGCGTCAGCTCGACAGCGTTGTCGGTTCGGACGGATCGCTGAGTACTGGCGGGGCGGAGCGGTCGCCCAGGGTACGCATGAGAGTGGCGGCCAGCCCGTCGAGAGCCCCTCCGCCGCCGGTCACCAGGATCTCCGGCATGATGGTGATCTTTCCTTCGGCGATCGCGTTGGCCAGCGCGACGAGCGCGGTCGGCACTTCACCGATCGCCTCGCGTTGGGCAGCGAACCCGGTGGCCCGGGCCACTCCGAGGGCTTCGGTGGCCTTCGCCTCGCCGAGGCCGACTGCCTGAATCCGGTCCGCCTCGGCCTGTCCGGTGAGCCGGACGTAGGCCGCGTCGCCGCCGGCCTCCGCCTCGCGCGCCTGAGCCAGGTTCCCCTTGATCTCGATGGATACCTGGGCGGCCGCCAGTTCGGCCTGCATGTCGGCCATGCCCCGGGCCTTCTCCATCTCGATCCGCGCCGTCTCGGCCCGCTGCTGCTCCTCGTAGGTCGCGCGTTGCTGGTTGGCGATCTCGCGCCGGGTCAGCACCTCGACCATCTCGTCGGGGAAGATGACGTCCTGGATGTACACGCCCTTCGTCTCGACCTCGTAGGCGTTGAGGTAGCGGGTGATGGCCACCAGGGCCGCCTGCTGCACCTCCTGGCGGGTCTCGATGAACCGGACCGCCTCCAGTTGCTGCAGCGTGTTGCGGAAGTGGTTGCCGACCGCGGACTGCAGCACCTCGTTGACGAGGTTGAGCATCGTGCCGACCATCGAGATCACCTTGGGTGCCCGGGTGTCCGAGACGTGGATCTGCACCTGCAGGTCGATGGTGAAGACGAAGCCCTCCCGGCTCTTGCCGATGATCGGTTGCAGGCGTGCGTCGAGGTCGTGCGCCTGCGAGGAGGCGGCCGCCCAGTTCAGCGTGAGGATGAAGGTGGGTACCAGTTCCGCCGCGTAGATCCGGGGGTTGATGGCGTACTTGCCGGTGCGCAGCGGCTCCTGCCACAGGCCGCGGTGACCGGGGCGCACGATGCTGCCGAACTTGAACTCCGCCCCCGATGTGTCCAATGTGGGCAGTCCGACGAAGCCCTTGACGACAGCGACCTGTCCCTGTCCCACGACGAGCATCGGCACCAGCTCGACGCGGATCAGCAGTGGGTTGAGCAGGTACGCGCCGTACAGCAGCGGGTCGTGCTGCAGCCCGATCCGCCCGCCCGCATCGAGGAACGCCTGGAAATCCTGGTAGTTGTTGTGGAGTACGTTCTTGGAGCCGAGCAGGACATCGATGATCTCGGCGTCGGTGGTCTGCGGGTCGGCCTCCATCGCTGCGATGTCGGTGAAGCCGCCCAGTCGGCTGGCGATGTCACCGGAGGAGAGCGGCTCGCCCTCCAGTGCGGTGACCAGACCCACCACGTCCTGGTTGCCCAGCGGCGTGATGACGACGACCTTGAGCCGGTCGGCCTTGAGCCCGAACGATTCGGCGGTCGGCCGGCCCCGGCGCGAGGCGGTGGCGAGCTCCGGGGTGACGGGCAGCCCGAAGACCTCGCGGCCGGTGATGACGAGGAACGCGACCGGGTGGACCGGGATCAGCGATCCCGGTGGGAGTACCGGCCGCTGGACGCCCTTCTCGCCGCCATGGGCCAGGAACGCGCGCAGGTCGGTGAAGTTGCCGAACTCGGTGCGGTACCGGGCGCTCTTGGCGCCGATCGGTAGGGTGCGGCCGATCTGGGCGATCACGACGCCGATCTCGCCCGCGGGCACCTGCACCCACGGGTACTTCTGCACGGTGAACACGGGCCAGAACTTGAACCGCATCCCCGGCATGAGCAGCGCTGCCTGGTACCCGGCTTCGCGGTTGAACGCGATCGGGTCACCGTTGGCGAGCTTGCGCAGCCCGATCCGCTTCGTGACGAGTCCGACTTCGCTGGCTCCGATCAGGTGGAGCGAGCGCAGGAGGACGAAGACGACAAGCAGGACCACTACCAGGGCCGGTACGGCCGGCAGAACCCCGTCCATGGGTACCCAACTCCTTTGGCGACGACCCGAACGACCGGGCCAAGGTCTGGATGAGCGTAGCTAGACGGCTAGGTTCGCGCAATCAGCCGGTAGGTGTGACTAGGCTGACAGGATGCGTGGCCGGCTCTTCCCTACCGACGCGGACTGGTGCGAGTGGCACCAGGACCCGCCGCTGCCGGCTGGCGTCCTGGTCCGGGTCGGACGGGCCGCCAGCGGCCGGTTGATCCTGACCGGACTGCGTGTCGATGGCACGCCCACCGCTGAGCTGCTCCGGTCGATCCCGGTGGGGCGGATCGAGGCCGCCGCCAATGCCCAGCTGACCATCGTCGACGATGTCGCAGTCGCGGTCGCGGCGGTCCGGGCACCGGGGCGGGCGCCCCAGGTGTCGGAGTCGGGCTGGGAAACGGCTGATCCGGGGCTCGCGGTGCGCCGACCCGGTGGGCCACGGGTCGGTACGCCGCCCGCTGCTGCGCTGCCGTCGGCCGAGATCGTCGCGGGTCAGCGCGGTCGCTCCGACGAGTTCTACCGCGATATCGCCCGGGCCTACGCCGACCGCGCGCAGGCCTCCACCCGGCCGGCGGCCGAGCTGGCCGAGGTGGGCGGAGTTCCGGCCAGCACCGCCCACCGGTGGATCAAGGAAGCCCGCCGGCGTGGATTTCTGCCGCCCGGGCGCCCGGGCAAGTCCGGCTGAACGACTGGGTGGCCGGACAGGTCCGGCTGAGCGACCGGGTGGCCGGGCAGATCCTGGGGCATCCAACCGATATCCTGGGCGTCGTGTCCATCGACGAGGGTTTACGGACCCGGGTGCATCGGCTGCTGGCGGAGTACCTCGACGGCCAGCCGCTCCCGGCGGACCTGGTCACCGAGCCGGTCGCGATCCGCGCCGGCACCGCCGTGCTCTACGTGCGCCTCGTCGACTGTGAACCATCGGTGGTACGGCTCTTCTCGCCGCTGCTGCGCGGGCTGGACCGCTCACCGGAGCTGCTGGTCGAGCTGAACGAGCTGAATGCGCGGCTGAACTTCCTCCGGCTCTTCTGGCGCGAGGGTACTGTCTACGCAGCCTCGGAGCTGCTCGCCGAGACCCTGGAAGCGGCCGAGTTGACCAACGCCTGTGACGCGCTCGCCGACACAGCAGACCACTACGACGTGCGCCTGCACGCCCGTTTCGGCGGAGAGATCGCTTACGATCAGCGCGGTCCCGGCTGACCGCACCGCCCCAGTCCCGTACGCTCGTACTGCTCAGGACCATGGGAGAGGAGCGCCCGGCCGATGGCCAAGATCAAGGTAAGCAACCCGGTGGTGGAGCTCGACGGCGACGAGATGACCCGGATCATCTGGAAGCAGATTCGCGAGCAGCTGATCCTGCCGTACCTCGAGGTCGACCTGGAGTACTACGACCTGTCGATCGAGAACCGCGACGCGACAGCCGACCAGGTCACGGTCGACGCAGCCCACGCCATCCAGCGGCACGGCGTCGGCGTCAAGTGCGCGACGATCACGCCAGACGAGGCGCGGGTGGTCGAATTCGGTCTCAAGAAGATGTGGAAGTCGCCGAACGGCACGATTCGCAACGTCCTCGGTGGCGTGGTCTTCCGCGAGCCCATCATCATGTCCAACGTTCCCCGCCTGGTGCCGGGCTGGACCAAGCCGATCGTTATCGGTCGACACGCCCACGGCGACCAGTACAAGGCGACGGACTTCGTGGTCCCCGGCCCGGGTACCGTGACCCTCACCTACACCCCGTCCGACGGCGGCGAGCCGATGGAGTTCGAGATCGCGAAGTTCCCCGGGGCCGGCGTGGCCATGGGCATGTACAACTTCGACGACTCGATCCGCGACTTCGCGCGCGCCTCGCTGCGGTACGGCCTGGCCCGCAGGTACCCGGTGTACCTGTCCACGAAGAACACCATCCTGAAGGCGTACGACGGGCGCTTCAAGGACATCTTTGCCGAGGTGTTCGAGGCCGAGTTCGCCGCCGAGTTCGCGGCGGCCGGGATCACGTACGAGCACCGGCTCATCGACGACATGGTCGCTGCCGCGATGAAGTGGGAGGGCGGCTTCGTCTGGGCCTGCAAGAACTACGACGGTGACGTGCAGTCCGACACGGTGGCCCAGGGCTTCGGCTCGCTCGGGCTGATGACCAGCGTGCTCATGACGCCGGACGGCAAGACCGTCGAGGCCGAGGCGGCGCACGGCACGGTGACCCGGCACTACCGGGCCTGGCAGCGCGGCGAGAAGACCTCGACCAACCCGATCGCGTCGATCTTCGCCTGGACCGGGGGGCTCAAGCACCGCGGCAAGCTCGACGGTACCCCCGAGGTGACCCGCTTCGCGGAGACCCTGGAGGCGGTCTGCGTGCAGACTGTCGAGAGTGGACTGATGACCAAGGATCTCGCGCTGCTGATCGGCGACGACGCGCCCTGGCAGACCACGGACGAGTTCCTGGGTGCGCTCGCCGATAATCTGGCCCGCAGACTCGGCGACTGAAACCGCGTCACCTCCGGCTCACGGCCTCGTTGAGTCCAAGGTGAGCGCGGCGCGAGCCGCGAACACGGGAGAGCCCGGGCGGGTCCCCGCCGCTCAGCGGTGCGCCCGGGCGTTCCCGATCTATGGCGAACAGCCAGCTGTCCCTTCCTCGCGGGGCCCGGTCATCCGGGCCCCGCGCCTCCTTTTCGGTCGGGCCGACCTCGACGGCACGGATCCCCCGCGCGTGGTCTACCTCTGGGTGCCTTTGAGGTCATGACCAGCCCGCTTGAGGAATTGCCGTTCACCGAACTGGTCCAGCGCCCGACGAGACGACCGGGCGGCTGGCCGGAACGTCGTCGCGCAGGGATGAGGCCACAGGCTGTTATCCCGTTGGCCGCCCTGAGGCGACCCGGCGCATGAAGTCGGCGATGAGCTTGAGCTGCGCCGTGTCGTATCCGTTGAGGACGGCGACCATCCCCTCGGCTCGGCCGGCGTAGTGCGGCTCGACCCGCTGCTGGATCTGCTCGTTGTCGCGCGACACGATTACCTTGCGCCGGTCGTTGGGCGCGCGGTCGCGCCGGACGAACCGCGCCCGTTCCAGACGGTCGAGCACGCCGGTAACGGTGCCGGTACGCAGGCCGGTCAGCTCGGCCAACTGTCCGGGCGTCAGCGGCCCGTGCACCTCCAGCAGCGTCATGAACTGCGCGTCGCTTGCGCCCAGGCCGAGCCGCTCGGCGACCTGGTGGCTGTACAGGATCGCTGAGGCGATCACCCGGCGGGTCGAGTCCACGATCTCAGTCTGCAGCGCCGCACGCGACTCACCCTTGGACAAAGACATCTCGCCTCCGTTAGTATCTCGTCCATACGAGATATTTGGCAGTACGAGGAATTTTCCCACGGGAGGGCGTGTCGTGACGAGCATGGGGACGGCGTTGGTCATCGGGGGCGGCATCGCAGGACCGGTAACGGCGATCGCGCTGCGGCAGGCGGGCATCGACGCCACCGTGTACGAGGCACACGGTCGGCAGGCGGATGGGGTCGGCGGTGCGCTCATGCTGGCGCTGAACGGGATGGCCGCACTGCGGGCCATCGGCGCCGAGCGGGCGGTGGCTGACGTCGGGCTGCCGACGCCCCGCATGGTGATGGAGACCGGTGCAGGCAAGCGACTCGGCGTGTTCGAAGACCTTCCCGGCCTGCCCACCAGTCGGACGTTTGCGCGAGCCGACCTCTGCCGGGCGCTGTTCGACGAGGCGGTCGGCCGGGGCGTCGCGGTCGAGTACGGCAAACGCCTCGTCGGTCTCGACAACGAGGCGGACCGCGTGGTGGCGCACTTCGCCGACGGTAGCAGCGCCACCGCCGACGTGCTTGTCGGCGCCGACGGCATCCGGTCCACGGTGCGGACGCTGCTCGACCCGGCCGCGCCGGAGCCGCGGTCGCCGACGGGCGCGCCGGATGGTTCGCCAACCTGCCATCGGCCGAGCCACTCACCGCCGCGCAGGCCCGCGCCATCCCGGCCGCCGAGTGGTTGCGTCGACTCAAGGAGCTGTACGTAGACGACAAGTTTCCCGCCATCGAGATGCTCTCCCGGGTACGGGACGAGGACCTTCTCAACACCGGTGGGATGGAGGACCTGCCGCCGGTACCGGTATGGCACCGGGGTCGGGCGGTGCTCGTCGGCGACGCCGCGCACGCCACGTCGCCCAGCTCCGGCCAGGGCGCCTCCATCGCCATCGAGAGCGGGGTCGAGCTGGCCCGTTGCCTGCGCGACCTGCCGACGATCGACGAGGCGTTCCAGGCGTATGAACGGCTGCGCCGCCGGCGGGTGGAGAAGATCATCGCCCAGGCCGCCCGGGTCAACAACGACAAGGCAGCCGGACCCGTGGGGCGCATCCTCCGTGACCTGCTGTTCCCGATTGCGATGCGCACGTTCTACAACCAGGAGAAGATGTTCGGCTGGGTGCACCGGTACACCATCGATTGGGACGATCGGGTGGCGTCGCCGGCCCGCTAGAACGTACCGAGGTCTCGACCCTGTACGGCTTCGGACGAACTGGCGGCGCGTGGGGGTAGGCGCCCCAGTACCGGATCAGGGGCCAGCTGCCAGGCTGCTCCGTCCGGGGTGTCGCGAGTCTCGATGCCAGCAGCCGTGAGCTGGTCGCGGATCCAGTCGGAGCTGGCGTAGTCGCGGGCGGCCCGGGCCCGCTGCCGTAGTTCGAGCAGGATCTGCACGTACACCCCGATGCTCCCGGCCGGATCCCGTGCCACCGCGGCGAGCTGGCCGAGGCGGACCACCATACTCCGCAGCGCCGCCCGGGCCAGGCCGCCGGCGTCGGACGCGAGTGTGTCCGCCGACCAGTCTGCCTGCGCCTGCTCCAGCTCCAGGATCGCCTCGACACAGCCATCGGCGTCGCGGCCGGCGTGTGCCGCGTCGAACGCGGACACCGCCCGGTCGATGGCCGCGGGCAACGATGGCGCTTCCCCGCTGGCGGGGGCAACGGCGGCGGTCAGGGTCGCGGTGCGCGCCTGGCTGGCGGCGCGGCCGCCGGTGGCGAGTACGGCCAGGTCGAGCACGCTGCCGCTCGGGTACACCGTGCTGAGTCCGCGGCGCCGGATGGTGAGTCCGCCGGTACCGACCACGGTCGCGGTACCGGTGGCGAGGTCGAGCAGTACTGCGGTGTGCTCGTCGACGCCGAAGATGAACGCGGAGTCCGGCAGTTCACCCTCCAGCATGGAGAGTCGCGCCTCGCCCAGGTAGCAGTAGCGGGTGTCGTGGTGGCCGCCCTCGGCATTGTTGTAGTGCGGGATCACCACCGCGGGCAGCCCGGTCGCCTGCCGGAACAGGTCGAGCCCCGGCTCCCAGTACGGCGTCGCGCCGGCCTTGTAGATCTCGTACACCGGCACGGTGTGTGAGCCGAGGGTGAGCGCTGCCGCGCTGGCGAACACCACGACGCCGTCGCGCTGCAGCGCCTGCGCGAGCAATTCGGGTAGCACGGTGTCGCGCCACTGCCGCAGAGCGTACGTCGGGCTGCCCGGCCCCGCGAAGATCCATCCGGCGCTGCTGAGCGCTCCGACCGCGCGCTCCCGGGCCAGTCCGGGGGGTGGTGCGGTACGCCAGCCCAGTACGTCGACCTTGTGCCCCACGCTCGCGGCGAAGTACCCGGCGGCGCGGGCGGAGATGTCGTCGGCGTTGGGCTGGAAGCCGTACGGCGTGTCGAGCAGTACCGCAGGGCGGCCGCCGACCCGTTCGAAGATCGCCCGATGCGGCTTGACCATCGTCGGTGCGGTCTCGCCCGAGCCCATGACGACCAGGAGTCCGGCCATGTCCGGCGACTACACCTGCCTGGCCAGCTGGAGCAGGTCAGCGGCGACGGCTGCCGGTTGCTGGGCGTGCAGGTCGTGATCCGCTCCGGCGTACCCCTGGATCCTGGCCTGGTCGAGCGCGGCCGCCGCGGCGGTGACCAGCCTGGCCTGCCGCGCGGCCCGTTCGCCGTCGGCGGGTACCGCCGGCATGAGCAGCGTGGGCACTTTGATCGCCGGGTAGTGCCGGCTCGGCGGGTCGTCCCACATGCTGCGCAGGATCTGCAGGTGCTGCGGGATCGGCAACCGCCGGGACAGCCGGCCGTCCGGCTCGGTCCGGAAGTTGGCGATGGTGGCGTGGACCGCCCACTCCTCCCAGTTCGGGTGTTCGCCGCGGATCAGTTTTATCAGGTCGCGTTCGCGGAGTCCTTCGAGTTCTGGCGGGCGGAGCGCCTGCTCGCACGCCTCCCAGGAATCGAACTCGGCGGCCAGGTCGATCCAGCCGCCGTCAACTCCGGCCAGCGCGCGCACCTGTTCGGGCTGGGCGGCGGCGTACGCGACGGCGACGTTGCCGCCCCAGGACTGCCCGGCCGCGACGACCGGCGGCAGCTGCAGGGCGGTACTGAGGGCCGCCAGGTCGGCGGCGGCGGTTGCGGTGTCGTACCCACCCGCCGGCCGCTCGGACTCGCCGTGCGAACGCAGGTCGACGGCGTAGACCGGATAGTCGAGCGCGGCGAGCCGGAGGGCGACGCCATCCCACAGCCGGGCATTGGACGACAGGCCGTGGACCAGCAGGAACGGGGGCCTGTCGGAGCGGCCGGGCCAGCGTCGGACATGCAGACGCACCCCGTCCGCCACCCGCAGCATCAGATCGGAGGCGTGCATGGTCTCGAATCTAATCCGGATCGGGCGGCGGCAACGCCCGGTGTCGGCGTGTCCAGCTCAGGCTCAGCTGTTTGCGGCCACGATGGCCGCGATCTCCTCCGCCCGCCGTGCGGCGTGACTGAGGTTGACGCTGATCTCCTTGGTGGTCGCCGTCTGCTGTTCGACCGCGGAGGCGATGGTGATCTGGTTGCGGCTGACCCGTTCCACCACCGTGGAGATCTGGCTGATCGCACTGGCCGCGGCGCCGCTGAGTTCCTGCACGCTGTCGATCATTTCGGTGATCCGCTCGGTGGCGGTCTTGGTCTGCTTGGACAACTCCTTGACCTCGCCGGCCACCACCGCGAAGCCCTTGCCCAGCTCGCCGGCGCGGGCCGCCTCGATCGTGGCGTTGAGTGCCAGCAGGTTGGTCTGCTCGGCGACCGCGGTGATCGTCTGGACGATTTCGTTGATCTTTCCGGAGGCGTCGCGGAGCTGCACCATCGTGTGGTTTGCCGCGTTGACGCTGGTGACCGCCTCGTCGACGGTGGTGCTCGCTTCGCTGGCGTTGCGGGCGATCTCGTTGGCGCTGGCCGCCATCTGCTCGGTGGCGCTGGCGCAGGCCTGCAGAGCCGCGCTGACTTCCTGGGTGTCGCTGAGCCGACCGGCCAGAGTCCGGGCCCGCTCCGTGTCGGTGATCCGGGCGGTGATGTCCTCCCAGGTCAGCACGTACCCGGCGAGCCTGCCGTCCGGGCCGGTCACCCGGTTGGTGTGCGCCTCGATGGTCGAGGCGCCGACCGGTACCTGGGTGTCGGGTGCGCCCCGGTCGACGTACTCGACCAGTCGGGGGCGCAGGGCGTAGTACACGTCCTGGCCGAGGGCGCGTGCGGTGTCCGAGCCCTTTTCATTGGTGTACAGCAGGTTCAGGTCGGGATCGGCGACGAAGACGTTGGCCCGCAGGCCATCGAGCACCGCCCGCGCCAACCCTGGCTGGTCCAGCAGGTGTGCCGGGGCGGCCGAGGTCGTCTGGGCCTGGTCGGTGGGACGGTTGCCTCGCATGAGACTCCTCCGCGGCGTTGGGTTGCTCGGTGGCACGATCGGCACGATCGGCACGCCGGTTGGGCGGATGAGGCGAACCCGGTCCGTTGTCCCCGATACGTGATCCAATAATAGGATAAGTAGGGCGCCATGCTGCCCGATCGACGATCTCGGCGATCGCGAGTACACCGCGACCCGGTCGCTACAGAGCCGAGGCGGTCGCTACATCCCCGCGACCCGGTCGCTACAGTGCCGCGACGCGGTCGAGGAGTGCCGGCAGCAGCCAGCCGCCGGGTGCGCCGGGTCGGGCTCCGGAGCCGGTCGTACCCCCGCCCGGGGTGGACCCGGCGTCGAGGTCGCGGGTCGCCAACTCCACCAGGTACAGCAGCCCGGTCAGCCGGATCTCGTCGGCATCGGTCACCCCGAACGCGCGCAGCAGCACGGGCGCAGCGTCCAGGGTGCCGTCCACCGCGGCGTACACGTCGCCGGCTGCGAGCCGCCGCTGCAGGTCGTGGTGCAGCGCATCGAACCCCAGCGGTACCCCGGGCGTGAAGCGTTCCCAGTCCCACACGAGCAGAGTGTCGTCGAGGCAGGCCATACTCCACGGCGTCCACGAGCCGTGCCACGCTCCGTACTCCAGGGGTACCGCCCCGGCCGCCGCACTGATCCGGGCCGCCGCGCCGGCCAGGTGCAGTCCAGCGGGGTGCTCCTGTACGGCGTCGAGGTGGGCGCGCAGCCGGGTCGCGTACCCACTCTCGGCGAAGGGGCCGCGTCGGGTACCGCAGCAGACCGCCACCTCGTACATCGCCCGGCCGAGGCGGGTGGCGCTCAGCGGTACCCGGGGCCGCCAGGTCGGCAGCGCGGACTGGACCGCGACCACGTGCTCGCGCCATACGCCGGTGTGCCGCACGGTCGGCACGGTCACCTGGGTGAGCCCGGCGAGACCCAGCGCGACCAGGGCATTGGCCTCGTCGCGGACCCGCGTCCGGGTGACGGCGGTGGTACCGAGCTTGGCGAAACCGAGGGTCTCGCCCTCAGGGGACAGCAACTGGAGCACGGGCATGCCGCCAAGGTGCCCGGCACCGCGGCGCCCAGCACCAGGGCGCCCGGCACCGCGTGGTCCGGTACCGAGCGGTCCGGTACCGAGCGGTCCGGTACCGAGCGGTCCGGTACCGAGCGGTCCGGTACCGAGCGGTCCGGTATCGAGGTGCAGGCTCAGCCTCAGCTCTGCCGTGAGCGCCTCGGCGAGGTACCGCTCGATCGTGTCGAGCGGGGCGCCGACTGCCCCGGTGACCCGGATCCGGTCCCGGAACAGCAGCGCGGACACGCCGGTGCGCAGCGCTGCGAGCAGAGCGTCGCGGCCCAGTCGGGCGAGCCGCGACCGGGGCTGCCACCGGCGTACCGCCTCAGCCGCGAGCCGGCGGTCGTGTGCCGGTACGAGCAGTCGGGGCCGGCGGGCACTGGGCACCACGAGGTACTCGGCAACCGGGTCTCTGACCGTGGCCGACGACCGTTGCCGGGTGGTGCACGGCGCCGGGTACAGCAGGCCCAGCAGCTCGTCGAGGTGGCGCATCCGCTGCGGCCGGGCGGCGTGGGCCGCACCTGTCGCGCGCGCCGGCGGGCGGATCGCCGGTACGCCAGCGGTCACCGGGCCCCGTCCAGTGGACCGTCCTCGGTGAGGGCGGCGAGCAGTGCGGTGGCGTCGCGCAACACCGGACCGGCCCGCCGGTCGCCGCGTTCCATCCGACCGGTGCCCGAGCCGACGACCCCGCTCCTGCCATTGCCGACGACCCCGCCGATGCTGGCGCCCCGTGGCTGGGTCTGGCCCGGCAGCTGCGGGTCCGGCCGGTGCTGGCCCGGTTGGTGCTGGCCCGGCTCCTGCCGGCCCGAGTGGTGCCGGGCCGGCTCGTGCTGTGCGGGCTCGTGCTGTGCGGGTTCCTGCTGTGCGGGCTCGTGCTGTGCGGGCTCGTGCTGTGTGGGTTCCTGCCGTTCGGCCTCGTGCTCCGGGCGTACCTGTGCGGGCGTGTGCCGTTCGGGCTCGTGCTCCGGGCGGCGCCGTTGGATCTCGTCGAGCGCCGGTCGCGACAGGACGATCGTGGGGGCCTCGTCGATCGCCGGCCGGCGCCCGGCGTCAGTGCGTGCACCGTTGGCCGGCAGCGCTTCGGAGCTGTCGAGGTCGGCGCCCGCGCCATCGGGTGTCGGCCCGCCAGCACCCGGTACGCCCGGTGCCGCGCCGACCCGTCGGTCCGGGACCAGCTCCTCCCGACCGCAGAGGCGGGGCAGCACGACCGCGCCGAGTACCGCCGTGTGGACCCCGCCCAGCTGCTCGACGGCGTCGTTGACCTGGGAGTACCGGGTGCGGTTCCGCTCGACCACGATGAGTGCCACGTCGGCCAGCCGGGCCAGGCTCTGCGCGTCGGCGCTCGACGAGGTCGAGGGTGCTTCGATCACCACGTACTCGGCGCGCTGGCGCAGCGTCTCCAGTACACCGCGCAGCGCGTGCGACTGCAGCACGGCCGCGGCGTTGCCGGTACGCCCGGTGGTGATCACGCGCAGCGAGCGGAGGTCCGGTACCCGTCGGCCTGCGCCGATCGGTTCGATCCGTCCGGCAAGTATGTCGGCAAGCCCGGGTGCCGGCCACACCCCGAGCAGCCGCGGGGCCAACGGGACTTCGCCGGGGGTGGCCGGCAGGTGCGCGCTGACCAGGACGGTCTCGCTGCCGGTGCGAGCCAGCGCGGTAGCCAGGTTGGCGGCGACCAGGGCTGCGCCGGGGCCGGGGCCGGCCGACGCCACCACCACGACCTGACCTCCGGGGCGGGCGTCGAGGCTGGCGAGAACCTCATTGCGGAGCCGCCCGATGATGGGCCCGGCCGGCCCGGCGGGATCCAGCACCTCGTCGAGAGGCAGCCCGGCGCTCGGGGTCAGCCCGGCGAGCACCCGCAACCCGGTGCGCCGGGACAGGTCACGACCATCGCGTACCCGGCGGCCGTGCCGTTGGCCGAGCAGCGCGGCGGCGACGCCGAGCAGTGCGCCCGCCAGGCCCCCGCAGGCGAGGGTGAGCGGCACCTGTGGCCGTACCGGGCCGGCTGGAGTGTCAGCGTCGCGGATGATCCGGCCCGGGTTGACGGTGGCGGTGGCGAGCTGGTTGGCCCGTACCGTCATCGCGTTGATCTCGCTGGTCGTGGTGGCGCGCAGGCTCTCCAGGTTGGCGCGGGCCGCGGTGGTGCCGGCGTTCGTGGCGATCTGGGTGTTGAGCTGGGCGAGTTGGCTCTTGAGCTGCTGTACCCGGTCGTTGACGGCGCTGAGCTGGGCGGCCACCTCGGCAGTGGCGAGGTCGCGGCGGTTCTGCAGGTAGGCCCGGGCGAACGCGTGCGAGCCGGCCCGGGCGCCCTGTGCCGTCTCGGCCGTGTACGTGATCATCAGTACCGAGCTTGTCGCCGGAGTACTGACCGTCACAGCGGTGGTCAGCTGGCCTGCCGGGGTGGCCACGCCCAACTCGCCGGCTGCCGCGGCGGCCACGGCGGTGGACCGGACCAGCTGGGCCTCGGTGTCGAGATTGATCTGCGGGCCGGTACCGGGGTCGCTGGCGCTGCCGTCGGCGGTACCCCGGTCCGGGCCGGCACCCACCGGTTCGACCAGTACCGACGTGGTCGACTCGTAGACCCTCGGCTGCCAGGCGGCGAGTGCCGCGGCGCCGCCCACCCCGGTCAGGAACAGCAGCAGCACCAGCCAGCCGTACCGGCGGACCGTGCCGCTGAATGCGGATATTTCGGACTTCGTGGGTAGCAACATCTCCATGGAGCGGTGATCCTTGCTGCGTCAGCGATGCGGCAGTGGGCGTCACCTTGACGCCCTCATGCGTCGCGACCCCCTGATGCGCTAACGCGCGCCACCGGCGGACGTAACTGGTCGCGCGCGCCGACACGCCGGTGATGTGGCCCAAAGTCGCTGGTCAGGCCGGCTGGGCCGGTCGGGTCGGGGGGGTCGGGCTGGTCGGGCTGGTCGGGTGGGTCGGGTGGGTCGGGTGGGTCGGGCTGGTCAGGCCGGCTGGGGGCGCGGCAGGAGCGGCTGGCGCGGGGAGTCCGGCGAGCGCCGCTCCACCCAACCCTGGGAACCGAGGTAGTCCATGACCGCCCCGACCGCCTCCGGGATGGAGAGCAGCGTGGTGTCCAGCACCAGCTCCGCAGCCTCGGGCTCCTGGTACGGATCGTCGACCCCGGTCATGCCGGTGAGCTGACCGCTGCGCGCCTTGGCGTACAGCCCCTTGCGGTCGCGCCGTTCGCACTCCTGCAGCGGGGTCGAGACGTACACCAGGACGAAGCCCGCCCCGGCCTGGACCGCGAACCGCCGGGCGGCCTCCCGGGCCGCGGCGTACGGCGCGATCGGACAGCACACCGCGAGCCCGCCGTGCCGGCCCACTTCGGCCGCCACCCAGCCGATCCGCCGTACATTGGTGTCCCGGTCGGCAGCGGAGAAGCCGAGCCCTGCCGAGAGGTTGCGGCGCACCTCGTCGCCGTCGAGCAGCGTGACCGTGCGGTCGCCGGCCTCCTGCAGGGTGTCGGCGACGCCCCGGGCGATAGTGGACTTGCCGGCCCCGGAGAGCCCGGTGAAGAAGACCACCAGGCCCCGGTGCCGGCGGGCCGGGCGGTCCCGGGCCAGCTCCCGGGCCACCGCCGGCGGAGTGTGCCACTCGGGCAGTGCCACCCCGCGGTCGAGTAGATCGTCGATCTCGGATTGCGGCAGCGCCAACCGCCGGTGCCGGGCAGGGACATCGTCGCGTGAGCGCCACTGGCCGTCGCGGCTGTCATAGGCGAGCTCGCGGGGTATCAGCACCCGGGGCCGCCCGCCGGCGAGCGCGGTACCGGTGGCGAGCACGTGGGTCACTCCGTACGCGGCGGCGACCCGGGCCCGCAGCAGCGCATCGCGGATCTCGTCGCCGCGTGGCAGCAGCGGCACCGCGACGATGGTGGTCGGCGGCATCCGGTCCCGGGCGGCGAGGATACAGCGCACCAACGCCTCGGGCGCCAGTCCGTTGCGGCCCGCGCCGCCGACCGCGATCAGCAGCACCACATGACCGGCGAGGGTACGGGCGGCGTGCGCGATCTGCGCCAGTTGCGGGCGGTGCAGCGGACCATCGGCGAAGACCCCGAGCACGCGTCCGGACGGCAGCGCCTCCCGCACGTCGCTGGTGGTGCGGTGCAGCCGCCGGAACGGACCGGTGACACCGTCGCCGATCCGGCGGACCCGACCGGCCACCCCGCAGTGGCCGTCGCCGGTCGGCCAGACCTCGACCACCTCCAGGGCGGCCAGCGGTGCACCCTCCGGATCGGTGAGCACCAGCACCCGCTTCAGTGGGTTGCCGGTGTCGATCTGGTCCAGCAGCCGCTGTGGGACATCGAGGGTCACTGGTACCGGCCAGGACGTGCCGTTGGCGAGCCGGCTGCTGCGGATGAGGCTCGCCAGGTCGGCCTGGCCCAGGAAGCCGGTCAGCGGGGCGTACGCGTCGGCGAGGAGCAGCTCAAGGTCGGCCAGCTCATGCGGACGCGGGGTGTACGCCGGCGCGTCGCGCAGAACTTCCTCGGGCAGTACCCACCCAACGCTCACGAGGAGACAGTCTGTCAGGCGCCCGTGATCGGGTCGAGGTCCGCCGCACCGAACGAGACGGAGAAGCGCTGACACCAGACGGTCACGCTGTGGTATTGGCTGAGCTCCAGGTCGGCCGGGATCTCGTACGCCTGGTCGCCCCGGTTGCCCTTGAGTGGGCCCAGGTCGAGATATCTGCCGTCGTCGAAGACCTTCCAGCCGGCGGCACCGGGGACGACCTTCTGATCGGTGAGCCACACATGCAGGTCCGGGCCGTTCGAGGTGTCGAGACCCACCAGTTCGAGCCGGCGGCTGCCGTCAGCGAGCTTGACGATCCGCGCGGTACCGGTGGTGGTGTGCTCGTGCGAGATGAACGTGGCCTGGGCCAGCAGGCACGGGCAGGTCGACGTACCCGCGCCTGCGCCCGCCGAGGGCGCCACGGTGGAGAGCTGGTCGTGGGCAACGTCGTTGGTGAACAGCTTCCACGGCGTGAACCAGTACAGTCCGAACCCGGCTCCGGCGAGGACGACGACGAGGACGATCCAGGCGACCGGGCGGCTCAACAGTCGACGTATCACGGTGCCAGTCAACCGCGCCGGGTGAGCCGTGCCCAGTTACGAACCGCTTACGGCGCCCGGCGTGGGCCACTGTCCTACATCGGGCCGATCCGTTGACGCTTCTTCGATAGCGCGGCAGTGCGGCCCGCGGCAGCGTGTGACCTCGACTGATCTTTCCTGATGGCGGAGGGCGTGGCATGCCGGAGAACGGATCCAAACGGGTGAGTCGGCGGCGGATGTTGGCCGGGGCGTCAGCCGCCGGGGCGGGGGCTTTGGCCGCGGTGGTGGCTGCCCCCACTCCGGCCGAGGCCTCCTGGGGTAACCCGGTGCTGCAGGGCACCGTCAACGACGCCGGACCATATTCGACCACGTTGACCTCGCAGGCCAACGTCGCCACGTTGGTTGTCAACAACACGGTCACCTCAGGGGGTGCCGGCTTTGCGGTACAGGCTTCCGCGGCTCTGGGTGACGCGGTCACGGCGTCATCGGGCGGCGTGGGGGGCAATGGTGTGCGGGGATCGGCCAGCAACACCGGAGGCAACGGCGTTGTCGGTGCGGCCAGCGGAACCGCTACCGCGGGGGTGGCCGCCGTCGCCAACACGAACAGCAACCTCGCGCTGGATGTCCACGGCAAGGCGCGGTTCAGTCGTAGCGGGGTGGTGACGGTACTCCAGGGTGCGACCTCAGCGGTCGTCAGCACTCTGGTGGTGTCTGCTGCCACCTGCGCGCTGGCGAACTGCCAGGCGGCGGTGGGGTTGGCCGTGGCGGCGGCGGTCCCCGACGCAGCCGCGGGGACGCTGACGATCGTTCTGACGGGCAAAGCGCCGGCGGGCGGCGTACGGGTCTTCTGGATGCTGGCGGAGATCCCCTGACCGCTGCTGGGCCGGTGGCCGCGGGGTACGCGGCCACCGGCCCAGCAGCGGCACTCCTCGAACCGGTCAGCCTCCCGACGGCACCGGAGCCAGGCTGCGCTCGCGGTTGCGGCGGGCCAGGTCAGCGGTCGGGTGGTCGGGGCCGAGCGTCGCGTCCAGAATGGACGAACACCGCTGGTAGCAGAACTCGGCCTCGTCGGTGCGGCCCTGACTGTGCAGCAGCACGGCGAGGTTGTTCAGCACCAGCGCCACTTCGGCGTTCTCCGGACCGACCAGGTTCTCCTTGACCGCCAACGCCCGTCGGTAGAGCCGCTCCGCCTCGGCGTACCTGCCGTGGGCGGCCAGTACCCCGGCGAGCCCGTGCACGTTGACCGCAATCTCGTACTCGTCCGGCGGCGACTGCCGGGCGAAGCAGGCGAGGATCCGGCGGTAGAGCGCCTCGGCCTCGGCAAGCCGGCCCTGCCCCGCGAGATTCGCGGCGAGGACCGACTCGTCGGCCGCGACCAGGGGGTGGGCGTCGCCGAGGAGTCGGATCCGGATGGCCACCGCCTCGCGGGCAAGAATTTCACCGGTCCGGAAATGGCCCTGGACATGGGCCAGGCCAGCCCGGTTGTGGTGCAGGTCAGCCATGGCCGGGCCGGCGCTGTTGCCGGCGTGGAGCAACTCCTGCTCCAGCTGCTGGTACATCTGCTCGGCCTCGGTGAACCGTCCGGTGTCCTTGCACACGATGCCGAGCCCGGCGAGTGCGCTGATCCGCACCGAGCCGCCGTCACCCCAGGGTGCGAGCAGCGTGAGGGCGTGCTGCAGTGCGCTTTCCGCCTCGTCGTAGCGGCCACGTATCCTGGCCACCCGGCCGAGCCCGGTGAGCGCCTCGGCGAGCAGGGCGTCGCGTTCGGCGCTGGGTTCGGCTCCGGCGAGGGTGTCGACCGCGAGGCAGGCACACTCCTCCGCCTCGAGCATGCGGTGCCGCCCGGAGTAGTACGCGCTCACCCGGTGCAGCCGGCGCCCCTTGCGGAGCCGTCCCTCGTTGCGTCGTTTCCGCAGGGTGTACTCCACGGAGGCGTACCCCGGAATGAACCTGGCGGGTAGGCCCCTGGTCATGAGTCCGGTCATCGCAGGCCCCTCTCGTTCGTTACCCTGAGCACACTCATGGTCACGGGCGGTCAGGATCGCGGGCGACCTTTGGTAGTCGGCCACTTCCTGACCGTAGGGCGGTGGTATCCGCCTGAACGGTGGACGCGGTTGCCCTGGGTTACCCTCAGTTATTGCCGCGCTGGGGCTGTAGCCCGACCCCGCACTCGCCGATTTCAGGGAGCACCACGATGCCGAGAGCCAGCAAGCCGAAGGACGCCGAACCCGGCGACGCGCCTGCCGCGGCAGAGCCAGCTGGAGCCGCGGAGTCCGCCGAACCCGCCGAGCCCGACTTCGAGAACCGGGCGGCCCGGCGCGCCCGCGGAAAGGGCGCTGCCGCGCAGGCGCAGGCGTCCGGTAAGTCCCCGCACTTCGGTGGCCGCGGTTCCGTGCAGGGCCCGCGCCAGTGGGGCAACCGCCGCAGCGGCTGACTTCGCGCCGGGGCTACGCTACCGGGACAACCCCCTTCCGTTCCGGTGTGGGGCACGTACTCGTGCGCGCAAGTAGGGATCCCATGACGCTCACCGGCCTGCTCCGCGCCGCGCTCGCCGACCCCGCGCTGGCTCGGGTCCGTGACCTCGCCCGGGCCGGCCGTACCGAGCAGGTGGAGATCGCCGCCCCGGCCGCGCTACGCCCCTTCGTGGTCGCCGCGATTGCCGCAGACGAGGTCGGTCGCAGCGTGGCGTCAGACGCCGCCGAGCCAGGGCAGCCGTTGCTCGTAGTTACCGCGACCAGCCGGGAGGCCGAGGATCTCGCCGCAGCCCTGGGCTGCCTGCTCCCCGCTGACCTCGTCGCGGTGTACCCGGCCTGGGAGACGCTGCCGCACGAACGGCTCTCGCCCCGCTCCGACACGGTCGGCCGGCGGCTGGCGGTGCTGCGCCGGCTGGCCCACCCTGACCCAGCCGACCCGCAGCGGGGTGCCCTGCGGGTCGTGGTGGCGCCGGTGCGCAGCATCCTGCAACCCCAGCTCAAGGGGCTCGGCGACCTCGAACCGGTCGAGCTGGCGCCAGGCGTGCAGGTCGGACTCGACGACGTCGTCCGGCGGCTGGCCGACCTCGCGTACGCCCGGGTCGACCTGGTCACCAAGCGTGGGGAGTTCGCCGTACGGGGCGGCATCCTGGACGTCTTCCCGCCGACCGAGGAGCACCCGTTGCGGGTGGAGTTCTGGGGCGACGACGTCGAGGAGATCCGCAGCTTCGCGGTCTCCGACCAGCGGACGCTGGCCGCGGCGCAGCGACTGTGGGCGCCGCCCTGCCGTGAACTGCTGCTCACCCCGGCGGTGCGGGCCCGGGCCCGGGAGCTGGCGCAGCGCCACCCCGAGCTGATCGAGATCCTGGACAAGCTGGCCGAGGGAATCCCGGTCGAGGGGATGGAGTCGCTCGGTCCGGCGCTGCTGGACGGGGCGGGCTCGACCGAGCTGCTGCTGCACTGCATGCCGCCGGGTACCCATATCGTGCTCTGCGACCCGGAGCGGATCCGTACCCGGGCGCATGACCTGGTCCGCACCAGCGACGAGTTCCTGCAGGCGAGTTGGGCCGCAGCGGCCGTCGGTGGCCGGGCGCCGATCGACCTGGGCGCGGCGGCCTTCAAGAGCCTGGCGGACGTCCGCGCCACCGCGGCCGGGCTCGGCCAGCCCTGGTGGTCGGTGTCGCCGTTCGCCGACGGTACCGCCATCGCCGACGGCGCGTCCATTGTGGACCGGATGTCTGTGGTGGACCGGATGTCTATTGTGGACGATGGCGCGATCACGCTGCGACTGGCCGCCCAACCGGTGCCGCTGTACCACGGGGAGACCGCTCGGGTCGTCGATGACGTGCAGCGCTGGATGGCCGACGGCTGGCGGGTGGCGCTGGTCTTCGAAGGGCACGGCCCGGCCCAGCGCGCAGTCGAGGTGCTGCGCGACTCCGGCCTCGGGGTGTCGTTTGTGGACACCGTTGCCGAGGAGCCGGCGCGCGGACTGGTCACCGTCGGTACCGGCCCACTCGGCTCAGGCTTCATCGACGAGGCAGCGCAGCTCGCGGTCGTCACCGGTACCGACATCTCTGGCGGGCGCGGAGCGTCCACAAAGGATATGCGCCGGATGCCCAGCCGGCGGCGCAACCAGATCGACCCGTTGGAGCTGCGCACCGGCGACCACGTGGTGCACGAGCAGCACGGCATCGGCCGGTACGTGGAGATGGTCCAGCGCACCATCCACGGCGCGGACCGCGAGTACCTCGTCATCGAGTACGCCGCCTCGAAACGGGGACAGCCCGGCGACCGGCTCTTCGTCCCGACCGATTCGCTGGACCAGCTTTCCCGCTACGTCGGCGGTGAGGCGCCCACGCTGCACAAGATGGGCGGCTCGGACTGGCAGAAGACGAAATCCCGGGCGCGGGCGGCGGTCCGCGAGATCGCCGCTCAGCTCATCCAGCTCTACGCCGCCCGGCAGAACGCGAAGGGTCACGCCTTCGGGCCGGACTCGCCATGGCAGGCCGAGCTGGAGGACGCCTTCGGCTACGTCGAGACGCCGGACCAGCTCGCCGCGATCTCCGAGGTGAAGGCCGACATGGAGCGGTCGGTCCCGATGGACCGGTTGATCTGCGGCGATGTCGGGTACGGCAAGACCGAGATCGCGGTACGCGCCGCATTCAAGGCGGTGCAGGACGGCAAGCAGGTGGCCGTGCTGGTACCGACCACGCTGCTGGCGCAGCAGCACTTCAACACGTTCTCCGAACGGATGGGGCAGTTCCCGGTGCAGATCCGCCAGCTCTCCCGCTTCGCCACCGCGAAGGAGAGTGAGGAGACGGTCGCCGCGATCTCCGACGGGACCGCCGACATCGTCATCGGTACCCACCGGCTGCTGCAGACGTCGACGAAGTTCTCCCAGCTCGGCCTCGTGGTCGTCGACGAGGAGCAGCGGTTCGGGGTGGAGCACAAGGAGTTCCTCAAGCAGCTGCGGACCCAGGTCGACGTGCTCACCATGTCGGCCACGCCGATCCCGCGCACCCTGGAGATGGCGATCACCGGTATCCGGGAGATGTCGACGATCGCCACCCCACCCGAGGAGCGCCACCCGGTGCTCACCTCGGTCGGGGCGTACGACGACCGGCAGGTTGCCGCGGCGATCCACCGTGAGCTGCTGCGCGACGGTCAGGTCTTCTACCTGCACAACCGGGTCGAGTCGATCGAGCGTGCCGCGCGCCGGCTGCGCGACCTCGTCCCCGAGGCGCGGATCGCGGTGGCGCACGGCCAACTTGGCGAGGAGGCGCTGGAGAAGGTGATGGTCGGCTTCTGGGAGAAGGAGTACGACGTCCTGGTCTGTACCACGATCGTGGAGAGCGGCATCGACATCCCGAACGCGAACACGCTCATCGTGGAGCGCGCCGACCTGCTCGGACTGGCTCAACTGCACCAGATCCGCGGCCGGGTCGGGCGCGGGCGCGAACGGGCGTACGCGTACTTCCTCTTCCCGCCGGAGAAACCGCTCACCGAGCACGCGCATGAGCGGCTGGCCACCATCGCGCAGCACACCGAGCTGGGCGCCGGAATGTACGTCGCGATGAAGGATCTGGAGATCCGCGGAGCGGGCAACCTGCTCGGCGGAGAACAGTCCGGGCACATCGAAGGGGTCGGCTTCGACCTGTACCTGCGGATGGTCGGCGAGGCGGTGCAGAGCTTCAAGGGCGAACTCGACGAGGACGCCGCCGGCGCGGGCGAGGTCAAGGTGGACCTGCCGGTCGACGCGCACCTGCCGCACGGGTACATCGGGGTGGAGCGGCTGCGGCTGGAGATGTACCGCAAACTCGCCTCGGCCCGCGACGCCA